>Ga0207116_10282_pt1 | contig 11416 bp, 6 predicted proteins | sample Alteio_BWMinHeat_44_FD_153550 | JGI IMG/M metagenome (GOLD analysis project Ga0207116, IMG submission 153550) | Enriched cells from forest soil in Barre Woods Harvard Forest LTER site, Petersham, Massachusetts, United States -... | ecosystem: Environmental > Terrestrial > Soil > Temperate forest >... | reverse complement strand
GGCTTAACGAAGGGTTTCCGGCCAGTTCGAGGAATTTTTCCAGCTTGTCCGGCGCAAGGTGACCATGACGACCTAAATTAGCCAGATTTTCCTCGGCAACTTTCTGATCGAGCAACAGGCCCTTTTTTCTTTCCTCGAACGCCGCTCTGTCGAGCGCATTGTCCAAGTAGGCATCGGTGAGGCGATTGAGACGGTCTTTGATCTGGTCAAGTCGCAGGTTCAGATTGCGGGTTTCGTCTTCCCGGTGGCTCGTCCATGTGGATCGCAACTGCATGGTCCTTGTTTTGAAATAAGCATTTTCATCCTCATTAAAACGAATCAGCCGGAGAAACTCGACAACCCCCGCTCCAACTTTTTCTTCCCGGATTGATGTCAGGCATTGTTTGCTATGACAGCGGTAATACACGTTCCCTTTTTGCCGCTCACCAATCAAGGAATATTGGCAATTGGCACAAGAAAGCATACGTCGGAACACAAAAGCGTGGCGTTGAGTCCGGCCGTTGAATTTGCCCGCGAGCACGTCATGCACGCGGTCAAACAGAGCCTTTGATATGAGGGGGTCGTGGGCGCCGGTAAAGCTCTCATTGGTTTTGTTGATCCGAATGATTCCGATGTAAAAGGGATTGTTCAGTATGGTTGATAATCCGTTCCGCGTGACCCTGCCGCCGTTGTGGTTGCGCAGACCGCGACGATACATTTCCTCACCCAACGTCTCAAAGCTGTAACGGGCGCTTCCGTATAACTCAATGGCCATCCTGACCAATGGCCCCATAACTGGGTCTATGGTCTTCGTTTTGCCCTTGCCGTGGTCAAGGTAGCCGATGGGCGCACGCAATGGATACAGCCCCTGCTTTAAGCGGCCATAAAAGCCTTTACGGGTTTCTTCCCGGAGATTCCTGATGAAATCAGCGGCAACCACCGCCTGAATGTCGGCGGAAAGGCGTCCGCCTCTCGAATGGAGATCAAGGCTCTCGTTCACGAAATGGACTTCAATGCCCTGGTCGGAGAGTTCGCCAATGGCCGCCCAGTCTTTGAGATTTCGCGCCCCGCGATCAAGCTTGTGCAGGATGATTCCCTGGGCTTTTCCAAGCCGAAGAAGCTTGAGAGCCTGGTTGAATACCGGGCGTCCCTGTTTAGCGGCCGTCTCCATTTCCTCAAGCCACATGGTAATGCGGAATTGGTTGCGCTCGGCATACCGCGAAATGCCCTCGCGCTGCTCCTGAAGCGATACCCCTGTTGTTCCTTGTTTGACGGTGGAAACGCGTATGTATCCAATATATTCCTTCATCGTGGATGATGTTTAATCCGAAGACTTCGACCTTGGCGGGGTACACGATAACGTACCAATGCCCGCTGTCAATTGGTCGGTCTGTGGATTCGTTTCGGATTCGGTGCGCTCAAAAATGCGCAGCACCAGCGCGAGATATTGCTCCAGTATTTGTTCAACATCCGCGAGTTCCTTTTCAGTCAGGTGGGGACGGGGTTTGCGGCCATGTTGAGCTTTATCTTAGCCGTTGGCCGCAGCTATCAAAGGGGGCGAGAATTGCCGTTGGCGGCAAGTCTCTTTCATTGCTTTCGACGCGAAATTTGCCTTTATTCTGTTTTTATGTTTTAATATTGCCGCATCGCCGGGCTTTAAAAAGCTCGGTGATTTTTGTGGGGGCTTGACGCAAACGACAAGAATCCACTCCTATGCCGGTTTTTTCGTTCGGGTATCGTTGGCCTGAGCTTGCATATTCCGTGCTCACCTTTTCCCCCTTATGACTTCGCAACGCCTTCCAAACTATATGCGGAAATACCGCAAACGCTCGGCACTTTGCCAGAAGGAAGTGGCGATTCTTCTTGGCGTCAAAAACGGCGGGGCCAAAATTAGCCGCTACGAGCAACTTTCCAGGACGCCGAGCCTTCAAACTGCACTTGGCTACGAAGTGATATTCCAGCAACCGTTTTCCGAACTTTTCCCCGGTCTCCATCAAGAAATCCAAGCGCAAGTGAGAGAGAGGGCGAAACAGCTTCTTGCCAAGGAATCCAAGCAGGCGAGTCCGGTTGAACGGCGGAAGCTTCAAACCCTGAGAGTCATTGTCGGCGAGCAAATTAAAAATTAAGCAATTCACTATGACCCATCTCAAACCAAAAAATGCCAGAGTTTTAGGAATCGCGCCGACAACGCGGGGCGTTGGCTTTGCCGTAATGGAAGGAAAGGATAATCTTGTCGATTGGGGCTTGAAAACGGTGAAGGGCGACAAGAACGCCCGGTCACTCTCTCACGTCGGGAACCTCATTTCGCATTACGATCCAGCTGTCGTTGCTTTGGAGGACTGCCAATCCGAGGAATCGAGACGTTCGTCCCGCATCCGGGTGCTTATTCAAGAAATAGTTTCCTTGGCAGAAGACCAGAATATCAAGGTGATGCTGTTCTCCCGCGGGCAATTGAGCCTGGCAATTACCCCGGACGGGAAATGGACAAAACAAGCTCAGGCAGAATATCTGGCGGCTCGCTTTCCTGAAGAACTCGGCTTTCAATTGCCGCCGAAGCGCAAGCCGTGGATGACTGTTGACCATAGGATGGATATGTTCGATGCGGTGGTGCTTGCTCGACGCGGTCTTGGGGATGTTGGGTATACCGGCAAGCCCCGCAAAGCAAAATAGGGATTGACTCCGACCCCTCAAACCCCGACGTTGAAAATGCTCAAAGTAGCTCACTGTCCTCGTCGCTGTAATAGAAACCGCTCGCTTTATCTGCAGGAATCTCGATTTCGTAAATAATTCTCTGAATCAAGAAACCAGTTGGTTTCTCCGCGGGCATTTGCTTTTCTGCAAAAGTGTTGTCGGGGCACGGACGGCATCTGGTCCCCGGGACATTGCGTATCCACGGTCGGACTGGAAAGTCGCACCCGAACAACTCTCCGTGCGCTCGAAGTTATTAGCGCGGGAACCGGAGATTTTTGAAAATCAAACTTGGTCGCCGGATCAAAAAAGACCTCAACAAAAGCGATTAAAAAATCTAGTATCACTTTATACAATCCTTTGCCGCCCGCTGCCATTGTGTGGTCAATTGATGACAAACTTTTCACGGATGAAGTCAATCGTCTTTTTTTGCAAAAAATAATTGGTGTGATGGATTTCGCTGTTTGTGCCAAACGGCATGATCTCCTGGATGCGTATGCCATCAGGTTCCGGGTTGGATGCCAGTTGGACCATTGATTCTGTTTCCACGACCAAGTCGTTTGGTTTCTCAAAGATTAAATCGGCGCCATAGCCGGCGGCGCGCTGGATCGGTTTGGAAAAATACTCTAGGAAGTTCCAGCCTGGATCCCGCGGCCTGAAATCCGAGGTGACTGCGAAATAAGTCTGTCCGGCTCCCCCCGTGTTTTGCTGCAGCGATAAAATCTCGCTATTGTTCCCGACCCGGGACTGGCCGGCGAGTCCGGGGATCATGGCGATGGCGGCATCCAAGGCGGGCGAGTTGGAAACGAGCTTGGTAATCGAGCTGACGATCCGAACCAACCCCCCGGCGGCGACCAGGAAAGGGTGCAAAACAGCCATCCCCGCTAGCCGACCGAGTATTTCCCCGATGTTGGCAAGGTAGTTTATGGTGGAACGGAGACGATACGGAGCGGCGAGGCTGGTTCCACCAAGAGTGGCGCCGACCATCACTGCGCGACGCTTCATGGCAGGATCAGCGAAGCCTTCAAGGAACCATCGGGTCACAAGGCCGCCCCGGCTGTGGCAGACAATATCTACGCTCGCTGGGGCAGGACGGAGCAGGGCAGCGAGATCGAAAGCATTGATGGCGGGGCTGACTCCCACGGTTGCGTGATCAAAGGTCAGGATATGATCATACTTCCCGGAGTTGGCGGCGGCCATAAGCATCTGAAAGCCGGGACTGGCCGGAGTTTTTCCCAGTTGGTCGAAAAGATGGTCGCAATTGCTGAACGTGCCGTGGATAAAAAGCAGGATCCTTCTACCTGCAGCATCCGAACCAGTGAATGGGGACAGTTGCCCGTCCTTCCAGAAACGCAGTCCGCGCTGCGGAGAGAGCTCTTGATCGAGCTTTGAGAGGGCATCCCCAATCTTGTTATGCTCGATGCGTTCGAAGGCAAATTGCCGGATCACTTCGCCCTGAGGCAACGCCGCGCGACCCGCCCGCCCCAGTTTGTAAGCCGCGGGAACAGCAATACCGCCCAGGTCCCAACGGAGGACGCCGTCGGGATAACGAGTGAGCGAAACTAATTCGACGTTGTCAGTCGGCGGGCGCAAAAAGCCGGGGGGGCGGACCAGACTGGCTCGCGGCCCACCGGGAGCGCCGGGAAAATCATTATGAAATGTGTCGGTGGGATGAAGACCCAGCCCGCTGAGACCCGGTTCCAGTTGTTTCCTCAATTTTTGGAGATCGAACTGCGGGGAGGTGTCTTCGGGAGTGCTCATGGGAGGTCAAGCTTGGTTATGGAAAACAGGGAGGGGGGTGATTTTATTTTTGCGCGCAATCTGAATATCCACCATTGCGTCGAATCCCCAGGGCGTGACGAGATTCTTCATGCCGAGTTCAACGGCTCGCTGGAAAGAACCGAGCTGAGTAACTTCGGTCGTTTCAAGAGGAACGAGTTCTCCTTTTTGAATGGCCAGCGCGATGCCCGAAAAGAACCCGGCCCCGAACATCCAAGGCTGACCCGGCGTGGCCGTGGTCATGGGGGGTGTTTCGATAAAATCTTTCTGGCCACGGATAGAGCGCCAATACCCAGGAAAGGCGTGGCCCTGGATTAGGAACAAAACGGGAAGCAGCCCAATGTACTCAAGACATGAAGAGAAGAGAAGCGCCAAATCAATGCAGGTGCCGCGATGTTCCTCCAAGACCGAGGTTGGTGAACGCAATCGTTGTGATTTCGGTGTATAGGTCGGGGGCGGGTTGATGTAACTTAACGGATATTCGTATAAAAGCGCGGACCAGATGGCGCGGGCCTGGCAATCCACGACGCCGAAGGGATCGGCGCTGCCCTCGCTTTGCTGATACCCATCAAACCCGGCACCGCTATTGTCAGCCAGAGTGCGCAAGTAGGAAACTGATTTGTCCAAAATCTTCTGCACGGCAGCGTCCCGAGGCAGAACAAATGAGGGAATCCATTGGCGATCAATGTCGTCATCCAGCCATTCCTCAGCTGGCAGGAGTTCGACCGGATAGGTGGTCTTGTGATCGAACTTTATCTGATGATCCTCCTCGTGCTTTACCTCCACATACATAGTGGTCTTCACACTTTCGCGCCGCCCGCGCAACAAACTGGCTGCAAGGCAAAGGCGGACTAGATCTCGGTAATCCACGCTGGATACTTCAAACAGGCCAGCGCTGGAATATTTTGGCTCGACACCATCCCCCATGGCTAGCTGGACGGTGACTTCGACAAAAGGCTTCCATGAATCTCTACCCAGTTTGTTAACCGTAAAGTGTTCAAACAACGACTGGTCATTGTGCAGCACAGCGTAATTCAACCTTGCCTTGGTTTTCACGTTCACATCGAGCTTATCCGCGACCACCGCCGGAGGGGGCAGGCCAGGAAGCGAAGGCGGCGGCGCCGACGTGGCGGGTGTGCTCCCCGGTGTCAAAGGCGACAATGGGGCGGGCGCCGTTTTTTTTCCACGGGTTGCCAGGATCTCCACGGTCTCATTCAGGATTTGGAACCAAGGCTTTGCCTTGCGCACGACCGTGGCTATTAGCGCGTTTGTATCCAAGGCGACCAATGATTGCCTGCTCCAAAGCACCGCGTCCCCGCCCTGGCGTTCGGGCGGTTGCTCAACGAGAAGAAGTCGGGCCAGTTCAAAAGCCATGCGCACCTGTTGCCAATCGAATCGCGACCACGCTTGGTAAAATTTGGCAAAGAATTGCTCGGCGGCAAAATCATCAATGAGATCCTGGAAGCCAATGGCCAGCTGGGCACCCTGGGCGACGGCCATCGCCGCCAATCTCGAACCGGAGTAATAGCAATTAAACGCTACCAGCCGGGGCCGGTGAGTTCCTCCACCCGTAACGGCGGCTGCCATGGGAAGAGCCTCTACTGAAACCGGTCCTCCGGATTCATCGGTCAGAAAAAAACCATCCCGCCGCGTCGACAGGCCGGATAGTCCCAGCAGATCGGAACCCTGATGGGCGTCAACGCCGGAGAGATGGACGATGCCGGGACGGTGCAGCCTGACGTTCTCCTCGAGCCTGTCGCGTGCGGGATTCTCCAGGCGCCGGCTGCTGATCTTGCCCGCCACGCTGGAGGCAACTAGGTGCCATTCCGATTTAAAATCTAACCTGGAGCCAAGCTCGCCCGGGGCGCTGGTAATTACAAGCGCCTCTCCGAGTTGTTCCTCCCGGGCTGTCAATTGCTCGGCACAATCCAAGTGCCGGATGACCGTCAGCCGTTTTTCCCCGCGCCAGCGCTTGGTGGCCAGACTCAGCAGGCTTTCCCATGGCAGGGTGCGTTGCTCCCAGCCGGTCTCCTCCGAATAAAATGGAATGGCAACTTCGACGAGAGGTTGCTCAGGCTCGGCGATTCGCTTCAAATCCTCTTCCTTCACCCCCAGCAAGCGCTCGAGATCATCGCGACTTCTGTCCTCCAGTTCCAATCGCGACTTTTCCGCAAAACGGCGGCGGTTGCTCACAACATAACACCAATAGCGGGCGGCTTCGTATAACTTACGCGCATCCTGAACTACCATTTGAACTGGCGGGCCGGCTGGGGTACGAAGTGCAAGCAGCCGCGTTTGGGCTTGCGAATGGGGCAAAGCCGGATGGCCGGCAACTGGATTCGCTGCGAACGCACCTTCGTGCGGCGGAGGCTTCGCCGCGCTCGGACGATGCTTGCTGGGCGCTTTTTTGGCCCGTTTTTTTAAGGCACTCATTTTAGAATCGTCGCTGGATAGTTGGTCTGACTAAATACGAGAAAATCCTCCAAAAATTTAACCAGCACGGGATTTGTAATATCATTGTGGCCATTCATGATTCTCTTATCCACCGAAACGTTCAGGAATGGATTACCAGGCTTGTGCGCGTATTTTGCGTGTGGCCGCGGAACCAATATGCAGGCGTAGCGGTTTGTGCCTGATAAATTGGGAAAGGTGTAAGAAGCCATGTTTGTAACATCTTGAAAGCTGTTGGTAGTCCATGAAGTCTGCAACGCGTGCATATTGGAGGGTGGCTCGTAAGGTGCGGCTGCATTCGTGGAGCTGGGTGGCACCGGGCCTTGATAATTTGTATATTTGAGATCATAGGTGAGAAAGTCCTCGTCGTTTCCTATTGTTTGCAAGATGGCGGATCTTTGGTTCGGGGTTTGATCTTTCGGAATGTTAAACAGCCAGGGATCGTTCTGACGCCGCGTCTTTTCAAACCAGGTAGCAATGTGGCGTCCCAGTGGAAACGCATCCTTGGTGGCGGTGTCCGTCTGGGAAGTGAATATGGCCAGCACGGGTCTTTGATTTTGCGGATACTCAATGTCCGGCGATGTGGCCAGTGCTATCACATTCTCGTAAAGCGAGGCCTCAAAAGCCGGGTTCAAAAGAACCACCAGATCACCCAACGATCTGACAGGCGCCATGCCCTTGTGCCGGGAGGCCAGGACCAAATGTTCAGTCAATATTTGTGATATGGCTGAAAATACCAGCGCTCCGCCAAAGCTATGGCCGATGATGATTAACTTCGTTTGAGGGGAATTCGTCCGATGTTTATTGAAATCCTCCTGCATGAGTTCCAATTCTGTAAACACTTGAGTGGCCGCGCCCTGGTGGCCAATCCGCTCTGCAACATTTTTCCGATTGTAGAAACTCGCCTCCTTGGCCAGAAACGGGAAATAATCAGAAGAAGCAGATAAACCACGCCAGCCTAAATAAACGCCGAAGACTTTGCGTGGTTTGGATGTGTTTGTGTCCTCTCTGCTTATTGCTTCATTCAAGCTATTGAGCACGCCGCGGCACATCTCCACGTTTGCGTTATCGTAAGCGGCGTTGTTCTTCCAACCATGAACAAACGCAACGATAACAAGACCATAATCGTTGTTTGAGGCCTCCGTTTCAATCGCATCCTTGACGGCTTTCCATTGTTTGTGGGCCCAAAACCAGCCCTGATCGTCAAATTCGACGAAACCAAGCTTGTAATTAGCGTTGGTCTCAATGGCAAAGGCGTTAGTGGGATCGATGGCTTTTGCATTTGAAGGTCTCTGAGCGGACTGACCAGAAGGATCAGGCAGGTTCTTGCGGAAAGGCTCATTGGTGGTACAGCCTACCAGAACAAGCAGCAGTAAGATGATTTGAATCCAGTATTTATATACTTTCATTTTGTGTGGGACGTGTTTGCGCTAGCTTATTAGTTGTTCCTACATTGTCAAACTTTTCAACCACCGACTAATCCTTCCCGGTTCACTGGAAGCCTTATTATTCAGATAGGCTGAAGTTTGGTTTTTAAAGCGCTCCAGACGATCTGCGCCCACTCCTTTTTCCCAGTCGCCATTGGCCCCTTTGCACATGGTTTCCAAAATGTGCAGACCCAGCATCCGGTAACTTTCAAACTGTGATTCACTGAACCACTGGTCGCTGGTAGGTTCATGGGGAAAGAGAAAGCTCGACTCCTTGTAATTGAAGACATCGCGCGGCTCATTGCCGGCGAGGGCCGGCTTAATATAAATCAGGACCCCCGGCTCGACGGCCGGACCATCCACATATTCATAATGAATTCTGCCGATTGCGCAATATTTACTCGATCGTTTTTCTTTCCGCGAGGCGATGTCAAACTGGTCTATTTCGATGGGTATACCCAAGTCAATGCGAACTTTGCGAATGGCATTGCCCAAATCCTCCAAGGCGCAGTCAGGATCACATCCAGCATCGCCGATCACGATGAATCGGCAGCGGCGCAATACCATTTCATACAAGCCCAGATTCTCGAAGTGACCGCCGTCCGAGAGGTAAACATAGGGGGCCCGGTCATCGGTCAAGCCGAGCGCTTCCTTGACCACATGCCAGAAGGCGGAACGCGGGGCGCGGTGTGTAAAGCTTTTATTTCCCGCTTTTCCGGGATTACCCAGCCAAGCCCCGAGCCGGACATTGAATAGCGTCATCAATGCGGCTATCACTGGTGAAGAGTGATAACCACTGTTGGGACTCGCCGCCGCACCGGAGATGGCAACGGCCGTCCCCAAAGTCAAGCCGCCCGCTTCTTCACCTCCCGCGGGCTTTGAGCCGGAGTTCGATTGGTCGCGCATGCTTTCGCCCGGCTGCCCTCCCGATGCCACCGCCGATTGATGGGAGGCGTACAACCTTACATCACGGTAGCCGAGCCGGAAGCAGCCTGCATGGAGCCGGCTCGCCGTAAAACTTTCCGCCTTCCGCTGCTGCCAAGCCAAGTGTTGGTCCGTGACCAGATTCAGCGTCATATTGACGACGTGAAAGGGTCTTGGCACCAACTCTGACATGCAGAGGTTGTCGGCTGGATCGAACCCGCTGAACGGATTGGGATGACGTTGTGTATTGGAAGCTCCCAAGTACCCACGAATGAGCCGGTTGCGGTACACTGCATTGAGGGAAAATTTGTTTATATTGATAAATCGGGAAAGGAACCAGGCGATGGCTGCAAGCGCGGTGAACAACAACAACAGTTCCCGCCGGGAAGTCTGATGAGTTATCATCTGGTGATCAAAACGAACCCTGGCCAGTTCCCCGGGGAAAGCCGTCGCCAAGAGCAACCGGTTCACCTGCATCAGCCGTTGCCCCTTCAAAGGCTGGCCCCTGAAAATACCGGGCGGGAGCGACGAAACCACATTGCTAAAGGCCGATGCCTCATAAAGAGAATTCGTTTGGATGATTTTGTTCAGGTCACTGACCAGCCTGGATTGCACCAGTTCAGTTTGGGGATTTGCATTGCCGGGGGGCATCATCTCATCACGGGTTGTGTCGGAGAGGTGATCCCACAGGAAGCTGGAAGTTGGATTTGACTTATTCTTCAACCTGTAAGTAAACGTTGGAAGATCAGTGATGTCCTCGGCGGAAAAGGACGCTGGCCCATGAAATGTCCTGGTCCAATCGCATCGTTGGATCAGCCAACTTGTGCCGAGAGAAATCGCCGAAACGAGGCAGGCAATGAACAGAGGTGCGGCCAGCGCCAGCGCCAGATTGGGAAGTATTGCCTTTGCCCCCATTTGCTTTTCTTCGCCTTTATTGGCGGGAGTGCGGTCACTATGGCTTAAAAGGAGGGTGGCGATGCCGGATATGCCGCCTAGCGATGCGATCAAGTGCGGAAGTTTTAGGAGTACGTCCGGTCCAAATAAAACCAGAGTGCTGAACAGGCTCCACGCCAAAGCGCCGATGCAAAGCCACGCCCCCATTCGCGCCCACCATTCGCGGTCTTCGTCTGTGGTCACGCGACTGACCAGTCCGATAAACGCAGCGACGGTTATCATAAAGGCCCCGAAAAAATAAGAGAGCGCAAAACAGACATACCATTCCAAATCGGGGGCGTAAGTTAAATCCGTCTGAACCAAATCAGTGCCCAGCCATAAAAGCACCCCTCCCAATGCACCGGTGGCGACCACGGCCAACAATTCGGGATATCTGTTTCTTTTGAGCTTGAAGCTGTAAAGGCACCACCCAATGACATGCAGGCCGGTGAGGAGACCCGCAAACATCAGCAGGCGATGCGCTCCGGAGGAGAGTATCCACTCAGGCCAACTGCCTTGCAACACGTTTCTAGGATTTTGTAGCCATCCCCAGAAGGCCGTGATGCAAACCGCCGAAATCCATAGTGGAGCGAAGCAAAATATGAGAAAGTGGCTTTGGTTGCCGGCGTTTGGAGAAGGAGGAGTTCTCTTCTTCGTATGATCGCTCATGCTCGGACGATGAAAGGCAGCATAAATGATGGCCCATAATGCAAAAAACGCCCCGACGACTGCCGTCCCGTACATAAATTCTCCATTGACCTCACTTCGCAGCAGCGCCAGGCAGCCGCGCGGGATTATCAGGATGGCCGCCAACGCAGGGATGAATACGATCCAGTTTAGCAGGAGGTTCCGGAGATAAGTGCTGATTAAGGTCCAGGTATCGGCAGACAGCAGTCCCAGTTTTGGGGTGAGATAATTGCTATATGCGCGGAGATGTTGGATTTGTTCCGGCTCCGGGGTCAAGGGTTCGTTTCCTCGATACTTGCGCAACTTGAGAAACACCTGTGCGGCCGACTTTTCACGGCACAGCCATGCGCTCAGCCACCCTCCGATATAACCGCCTCCCGAAACTGTAGAGAGATAATCAAACTCTTCGATGATCTCGTGCCGGGCCAGCCCTTGAAGGACGCCGAGGTTGAAGGTGGCGCTGCGAATTCCCCCCCCAGAAAAGCAAAGCGCTTTTTGGGGGTGCGCGTGAACCCACGCGTAAAATCCCGACAACGTGTCCCACACCC
>Ga0207116_10334_pt1 | contig 11432 bp, 5 predicted proteins | sample Alteio_BWMinHeat_44_FD_153550 | JGI IMG/M metagenome (GOLD analysis project Ga0207116, IMG submission 153550) | Enriched cells from forest soil in Barre Woods Harvard Forest LTER site, Petersham, Massachusetts, United States -... | ecosystem: Environmental > Terrestrial > Soil > Temperate forest >... | reverse complement strand
GTCATCTTGCATGATCGCATGGCCAAAGGGATGACCGACTGTGTTGGCCTGCCAGTGCGGACTGCCGCACGGTCCATAAAGGACGAGATTGCCGTCCGACGACTGGAAAATCAGGGTGAAGCGGCCATCGCAGGAGACCACTTTCTGATCGGCGCCTAGCTGGCCGTTAACACCGAGCACGCCGCAAGTCTGTGCTGGCGGTGGTGTCGGAGCCGGTGCCGGGGGAGGTGGAGGCGCCGATTTTGGACCCGAAACGATCATTGTCAGTGTCGACTTTGCGGTCTGACCAGTGGGGCCAAGTACATTATAAGTCAACGTGTAGGTATGGCCCGATTCGCAAGCGGGAACCACGGCGGTGACCGTGCCTTGCAAGGAATTGGCCGCCCAGGGAAACGGGGTTGTGGGTTGGTTGCAACCGTTGGCTGAATCGACTTGAGCGACCGAGCTCGCTTGAACCCCATTGCTCGAATTCCAGTTAAAGGTGACCGTATCGCCGACATTGACGGTCAGTGAGTTGCCGGTGCCGTTCGCTGTCAGCGTCGCTATAGGAGCTCCGCCAACACCATCCGGGATGGATACCTGTAGGCCCGTTGCCGCAGGTGGTGGCGCCAAAGCGAGCGTCGTCGCCGTTGGCACCAATGCGCCTTGCGCGTCGACTGAGAATGGATCGGTTACACCCTGCAGGACGACTGTTTTATTGGCATCGTCTTTATGCCAAATTGCCGCCGTTATCTGGTAATTCAAGCCAAGGTTAAACCCACTAAGGGAAATATTGAAGCGCTTGCATCCGGAGCTGGCTGATGCGACCGTCTGGATGGGCGTGTTGGCGTCCGGTCCGGTGCTGGCGCTTGAAAGAATGATCTGCAATATATAGTCGCCTGTCTCTAGACACTGGATGGTCGCTGCGGCGCCACTGTCCAGCGCCAGACCGGCGGTCTTTTCACCCTTCACCTGGACGGTTATATCATAGAGCGCGGCGGCGCGCTTGGACGAGGCTTGCGGATGATTTCTGTTAGCACATGCGCCAGCGAACAAGGTTGCGACGATTGCAGCGATGTTTTTCCACCGCAGGTTGCGGGTCTGAAAACGGTGTTTCATCCGGAAAATTCTTAAAATCTTCTGTGTCATGGTTTTCCACCTTTGCTCAAGAGAGAACTACAATGTCGACTCCTTTGTCGACTTAACCTGTACGTCTGCCATAAATGGCTTATCGGCAGGTACTCGTGAGCAGATTGCAAGGTTATTGTAAGGACTTTGTCAGGTAAGTAGGACCTTGAATTTCCTTATGTCTTGCTAGCGCCTATGCTTTCGGCGCCTGGTCAACCGATGCAGGGGGCCGACAACGGCCGTGGTAAGTGCTGTCAGCACGCCCTCATGCTATCATAAGTGTCTATGTTCATATCCGAACTCGCCATTAAGCGCCCCGTGTTCGCCTGGATGCTGATGACCGGCCTCATCGTCCTAGGCGGAATTTCGTTCGTCCGAATGGGTATCAGCCAACTGCCAGACGTCGACTTTCCGGTCGTGTCGGTCAATGTCAGACTAGAGGGCGCCGCACCCGAAGTCATCGAGACGGAAATCGTCGACTTTGTCGAAGACGCGGTCATGAGTATCCAGGGTGTTCGTAGCGTCACGTCGGAGTCGGAGAACAGCGAAGGAACCGTGACCGTCGAGTTTGGACTCGACCGTGACATCGATCTCGCCGTGCAAGATGTGCAAGCCAAGGTAGCGTCGGTCCAGCAGCGGCTGCCAAAAGAAGTCAAGCCGCCGACAATATCGAAAGTGAATCCCGAAGATCAGCCGATCATGCTGCTCACATTGGATAGCGCTAAATTCCCACTCAAAGATTTGATGACATTCGTCAATGACCGGCTCAAAGATCAATTTGCGATGGTCTCGGGTGTCGGCGACATCACTTTGGCAGGCTATCTCGATCCGGCACTCAGAGTTTGGGTCTCGGGAAAAAAGCTCAAAAAGTACGACATGACGGTCACCGACGTCATCAAAGCCATCCAAGACGAGCATGCGGAATCCCCGGCCGGACACGTCGACAGCGGCAATCGCCAACTTTTCGTCAGAACTCTTGGTGAAGCTGCGAACGTTGAAGAGTTTGAGAATCTCAACCTCAGCTCTCGCGGTGGATCACCCGTCTATGCACAAATTCCACTCAAATCTGTCGCTCGCATCGAGGAAGGGTTGGCGGACTCCACGCGTTTAAGTCGGGCCAACGGGGTGAACGGCGTGGGGTTGGGAATCCGCAAACAACGTGGGTCCAATGCCGTTGCCGTCGCTAAGGAGGTTCGCGCCAAGATAGGTGAGATCAAAAAGACTTTACCCGAAGGCATGAACCTCGCGGTGAATTTCGATAGCACGCGCTACATTGAACAAGCCGTTGGCGAGCTCAACTTCACTCTCCTTTTGTCGGCGCTACTGACGGCGCTGGTATGTTGGCTCTTTCTCGGGTCTTGGTCGTCGACCTTCAATGTGTTGATGGCGATTCCCACGTCCATCATCGGCAGCTTCATTGTGCTCTATTTTGCCGGCTTTACCCTCAATACGTTCACGCTTCTTGGCCTGAGTCTATCCATTGGCATCGTCGTCGATGATGCCATTATGGTTTTGGAGAACATTGTCAGGCACCGCGAGGCCGGCAAATCCCGTGTCGATGCCGCCCTCATTGGATCGAAGGAAATCACCTTTGCCGCATTGGCCGCGACGATTTCAATCGTCGCCATCTTTCTTCCCGTGGCGTTTATGAAAGGGGTCATCGGCAAATTTTTCTTTCAATTTGGTGTAACGATCACCGTTGCCGTACTCCTGTCGCTGCTCGAAGCATTGACCCTCACGCCGATGCGCTGCGCAGAATTTGTCGAGGTGACTGAGCGACGAACTAAAATTGGACGCGGTATCGAATGGCTACTGAGGGTGACGACGCGGCTGTATCGGAGTAGTTTAGCCTGGACGCTCAACCACCGGTTCATTGTGTTGAGCGCCTCGGTTGTGGTATTTGGTCTAAGCTTTTCGACCTTGCGATACCTCAACCAAGAGCTACTGCCGCCAGAAGATCAGAGCCGCTTCAATATTCGTCTTAAGACCCCCATTGGCTCCTCACTAGGATTCTCCAATGCCACCTTCGGAGCCGTCGAGAAGTTTCTCGCATCGCGGCCAGAAGTCGATCGCTACGTGCTGCAGGTCGGTGGCGGGTCGCCAGGCGACTCGAATTCCGGGTCCGTCCTCGTCACAATGAAAGACAAAGGGGAGCGGGGGATTGATCCCACCGTTGGGCATGAACTGAGCCAGCAAGAATTTATCGGCGTCTGTCGCGCCGAGTTCAAGAAGATCAAGAACCTAAAACCCCAGATCCAGGACCTTTCTACCAAGGCATTCGTGGCTTCACGCGGTTTCCCGGTTGAGTTTACAGTACAGGGCCCGGACTGGGACGTGTTGGCGAAACTGGCACACCAAATTACGGATGAGTTGGAGAAGACTGGGCTCGTGACGGATCTTGATATGGACTATCAGGATGGTGTCCCAGAGTTGCACGTGCTTCCCGACCGCAAAAAAGCGGCAGCACGCGGTGTGGCGATTGCTGCGATTGATCAAACTGTCAACGCCATGATTGGCGGCGTTACTGCGGGGACTTACGCTAAAGGTGGTCATCGCTATGAGATCACGGTGAAGTTGGAGGAGTCCAAAGACGATCCACTCGCTCAAATTCGGAATCTGTCTGTCCGCAATAACCGTGGTGAAAGAGTGCCGCTGGCGGATCTCGTCACCTTGGAGGAGAAGGCCGCGAAAGTCACGGTGAATCGCTACAATAGGGAGCGCGCCATTGCCATTTCCGCCAACATCAAAGAAGGCGGCTCACAACAGAAGGCGTTGCAAGCCGTGGACGAAGTGGCTCAACGCGTTTTGCCCCTCGGCTATCACGTGACGATGAGTGGCAGTTCGCAGACGTTCAACGAGACGTTCGAGAGCCTCGTCTTTGCATTAATTCTCGGACTTTTCATTGCCTATATGGTGCTGGCGTCGCAGTTTAATAGCTTTATTGACCCGATAACCGTCTTAATGGCCTTACCGTTTAGCGTTGCTGGTGCCTTCGTGGCGCTTTACGCGAGCGGTCGATCGATCAATATTTACAGCATGATTGGCCTGATCCTGCTCATGGGAATCGTCAAGAAAAACGCCATTTTGTTAGTCGACTTTACGAACCAAGTGCGGGCGCGTGGTGAACGCACCATGAAGGAAGCCTTGCTCGAGGCCTGTCCCGTGCGGCTGCGCCCCATACTTATGACATCAGTCGCGACCGTCGCTGGTGCAATTCCTCAAGCTCTGTCGCTTGGACCCGGGGCTGAGAGTCGAATTCCGATGGCTATCGCGATTATTGGCGGGGTTGTTGGCTCGACATTTCTGACACTTTATGTCGTTCCCGTCGTCTATAGCTTGCTAGCGCGGCTGCAGCGCCGGCCACCACAAATCAGCACATTGAATGTGCCAGGCATTCACCATGAACTCATGAACAAAGTGGTCGGCAGGTCGATCATTGGCGAGTAGTGCAGCGGCCCGCCAAGTTTGGCGACAGGGAGGACCACGAATAATCGCCACCGCGAGTCTGGTTTAACTGGCGGCTCCAGATCCTTGACGCGTTTGAACCGTCTGGTCAAGTGCCGCAAACTGGGGTCGAACTCCATTGTTCGCAGCGGTTGAAGTCGCCGATGTCGGAACAATATTTCTTGATAAAGCAGCCGCTCGGCCCATCCCATGTACAGGTGGATTCGTTTGCTTGAAACACTTGGCCCCGCCTCAGCCAAAAGGTGGACCGCCGATCTGAAAGCTTATATATTCTAGTCAGTTAAATACAAGGATCAGTAACCTCAGTCCTGAGAAATGAGCCATGCTTAGAAGCCGTCCGGGTTTTATGCGCCGCCAAGAAGCGCGGCTATTTCCAAAAATTTCGAATCTCGGCTTAAGAGCAATGGTCGTCGGCCTGATGATTTTATCTGGTCGGGCAAACCACTCTTTTGCTCAAGGTGGGCCACCCCTCATTACGGATGACCCCGATACGCCTGGCAACAACAAATGGGAAAACAATATCGCCCTTATATTGGACGCAACGCCAGTGCGCAAGGTGCTCCAGTCGCCTAATTGGGACCTCAACTATGGCTATGGTGAGCATATCCAGCTCAATTATCAGGCCGGAATAATCGGGCAACGGGTCAATGGCCAGCTTGACGAAACCGGCATGACCCAGGAGCTTTTTGGGGTGAAGTGGCGATTCATTGATGCGCGGAGCGAGAAGGAGGGCATCTCCGTTTCGACCTACCCCAAATATGCCTTCCGCGGGCCACTTTCGAGCCCCAGCACTGACCTGGCGCCAACAGAACCTGCGTGGCAGTTCCCAATTGAAGTCAAAATTGGCTTGGGTGATTTGGCAATCACCACTGAGGTTGGTCGGATGTTTTCAAGCGCCAAGCCCATTGGCTGGTTCTATGGATCGGTGGTCGGCTATCCAGCGTCCGAAACCGTGGACCTGATGCTGGAAATACACGGTGAGACCGATACGGTGCCCCGACAGGACGACTGGCTGGCGAATCTTGGATCTCGCATCAAGGTCTCGGAGCAGCTCGATGTCATCACGGCCTTTGGACGCTTTTTCAAGACGGTTGGACGGGCGCCTGAAGGACTGGTTTATGCGGGCCTGACTTTGCACCAATAAGTCGGAGAAGGCACGCGGCTTTTGCCTCACTCGGTGGGCTCCGGGAGTAGCCCCGCTATTGGTACGAGAACACCAATTCTCGGTACTTGTTGCCGACAGGATCAAAGCCCGCCATAGGGACAGACCAAATTTCCAGAAGACGAGGCGATGCCAACTCGCCGCGAAGGCGCTGCCAGGCAAGGCGCGTTGCCTTGGCGTTGCCTTGGCCACCGGCGGCTCCCAGGGCAGCGACCCTCTGAATTGTGGAGAGTAGCAGGGAGCGCTCGGCCACGGTTTTGCTCTGGCGGACGCGGCGGGTCAGCTCGTCGATCAGGAATGCCACGATCTGCAGGAGGCGGACCTTTGCATCATGGTCCTTCGCCGGCCCCGGACCTGAGACGCTGATATGGCCGCCGGCGCGGCGAGGAATGATCATCCAACGCTGCCCGACCCAAGAAGCTCGAGCCGTGAACTCCGCGCGAACCTGCGCCTCGTAGGCTGCGTCGAGATCGCCCAGTTCCTCCAGCGGTGACGCGTCGTGCTGCTGAGCCAAGCGTTTGAGAAGGGACTGGAGTCCCTTCAAATACGCGTCGACGCGACTGACCAGCCGCTGCGTCAGCGGTGCTGACAGGGCGTGAGGTACCACCAGCTCTTGGCGCAGCAGCCAACGGACTTGGAGGGCGTAGTAGGCGCGCATCTGCAGCATCCGGCGCCAGCGAATGCTCTCGACACCTACGGGCGCCATTGAATGTAAGTTCTGGAGGCCGCAGCGGAAGAACCCGGTAAAAAAATCTTTGAGATCCGCGTCGGGAAGGATCTGGCCCTCACTCTCGCTCAGGAACGTTGGCAGCCCCGGAATCGCGCAAAATCGCCGGTAGAACTCGGTTAGACCGCCGAAGGCCCCGAGTGCCTCATGCAAATCTTCGAGGGGCTGCAGCGAATCTTCGTAAAACTCATAGACCTGCGAGGCGAGCGCGGCGACGAAACTGCTGGTACTGCGCGGCTGCCAGAGTCGCGTCTGGCCGCCCCGGAAGCCCTCAAGGTAAATATCGAGGATCTCCTCGTGGCTCCGGAGCCCCAAGGCATCGAAGGCGCGGGCTGGATGGAAGTGGGCGTTGATTGAGGCTTGACGATCCATCGCGAACTCGCCGTCCGGCAAGCGCACGCGCACCGCGCCCGTCACGATGATGTCGCTGAAAAAGAAGCAGTACCCTTCGGCGAGGAGCGAGAACTCGCGGAAGCTCGCGCGGCGCCGTGGCCGCCAGCGGCCGGTGAAGAATGGCTCCCAGAGAGCGACGTGCATCATTTCGTGGGCTAGCGTCGTAAAGACGTCGATGGCAACCTTGAGGGTCGCGATCTCGGCGCCGAGAGCCAAGGGCACGGTCGGTAGCAACGGGCTGTGCGGCCGCTGGGAGAGGGGATTCCACTCCTCGTCACCAGCACCGGACTTGGCTGGGCCGACGGCGCTCATGGTCTGGAAGAGGCGCCCGACGCCTTGAACGTTGCGGACGAAGCGGAGCTCCGACGTCGGCCGTGGACCGCGGTGATGGCCGTCCTTAGTCAGGAAATCCAGGACTTTAGCATAGGAGTCGAGGGCGGCAAGGCCGTCGACGGGCGGTTTGCGGAGGATCTTTGATGCCATGAGTAGCGCCTGACGGCTTAAGAGTTGGGCTCGCGGGTATGTCTAATCACGATTCGTCGCTCGTCGTCCAGACCTAGCCGCAAGTGGATCTTCCCGTGAGGACTGCCTGGCCACGTCCATCGAACTGACCCCGATGCCGAGGGGACCATCAAACGCCTGCGAACTGACCCGATGCCGAGGGGACCATCAAGCCTCTGGGCCTCAAGTCGCTGAAGGAGCCGTGGCCAGCCGCACAGCGAGTGCTCGCCCATAATGGACGGCAATTTTTCTGCCAATGAGCGATCCATCGAGTCAATTTTTCGGTATCAAAAATGGTAGTGTATTATTTAAAATATGAAGCATCCTCGTTCAAACCAAAACCGGGAAACATTTTCATGATCCACATTGGCCGCCTCTTTCATCTTGCGTGTTGGTCGTTCTTTCTCCTGCAATGCAGATCGGTTGGGGCCGTAAACGACGCGAGCGACACCAAGGAAGCGACCAATCTATCAGCTCCGGTATTAACCAACGCCAACGTTGCCCCGATAGACTGCTTCGACAATGCGGCGCAGACCATTGAGGTCCATCCGGTCACAGGTGAGGCAGATATCTATAATAACGGCGTCCGCGCCGATTTTTCCATCAAGGCAACGGCTCCCAACCCCCGAACTGGAGTGCCCGTCGAAATGGTGCTGTGGGGAAAAGCGCAGGGTAGCGATGGCTCACAGATATCAATTGTCGGGAAACTCAATGACGATGATCCCGCGGCATCAACAGCCAATGGGATTTCTAGCATTGAATTAAAAATCAGGTCCACTCCGGACGCTAATTCGACCTATGGCGCCACCGGTACATTTGACAATAACTTGCGCCGCTATGGCTATCCACCCGTGCTAGCTATGACGTGTTGGAACAATAAGTTGGAGGCATGTGCCGACTGGTCGGTGGCATTGGTGACGTCGGCTTGTTCGAGAATGGCTCCTTCGGAGAGCTCATTTATTCACTCAACTTCAATCAGTGAGAAAAACGCAGGAGGTTTCCCAAGATGCTGCGCAGACTTTGTTCTTTGGCGACGGTGGGATGTGTCGCGTTGGTTGCCCAACCCAGCTTGGCGACACCGGTCCTCTCCATCCCGCTTGATCAGCTGATTCTCTCGGTATCACCAGAGGACTCTAGCCCGGACGCAATGCGAAAGATCCGCAATAATGCCTCCATGTTTTCGTTGATTCTCGGTAAAGCCGAGCGTCTTTACCGAAATGGCGACCGCGAGCCAAGAATCTGCATTGTTCCGGACGGTGATTCACCGGTTCCCGAAAATATGATCAAGGAAGCGAAGAGCTACGGTTACGACCTCCAATTGGATCCGTCGCATAAAGTGTGCAAGTCTTAGCAGCCGCGGCACTATTGGGAGGCTATGTGCAGCAATTCCGGGATGTTGGTTCTGGCCGTGCCCAAGCTCCTCCGCAATGATCCCCAAAGGGCCCCGATTTTCGATCGACAAATGAACTATTTCTCAAGTTAGCGAAAGCTTCGCCGACACGTCTATGGTGGACTCACTGCACCAGGCCGAGGACTCCGTGACGATCGTTAACAGACTCTCAATCATCAGCTTGGCTGGTCTCAGCCTTTTGGGTTGTGCGAAGAAGTCGGCGAGCAGCACCGCCACGAGTCCGTCCCCATCTCCCACCGTCGTCTCAAGCGGTGGCGGTGGTGTGGCGACGACTCAGACCCCGAGCTCTGCCGGTGGTACGGCGACTCCATCCACGCCACTTACCGATCTTTCGGCGGCAGCCGCCGTGGCCGCCGTTACCACAAATTTGACGACGGCTGCTGCCGGTGTCGGCGCTATTACCGTCAGTGCCCCTGCCGCTTCCTTGGTCGCTCCGCCCCTTACCTTAACCAGCACGGGGTTGGCATCCGTCTGGACGATCCCCAGCATTTGGGTCAGTTCGCTCGTCGGCGGTGCCAATATTTCAATGGCGACCTTTCTTGCAGACGTGATGAGCCCCGCCCCGGTAGATCCCAAGAAGAGCAGCCTCCGCGGTCCTTTGGCACGGCTCAACGAATTCAGCACAACCTTGTGCACACTTGATTATTTCCTGCCTGGTAAAGCCGCGACTGGAATAGCTGCGGACGGCAGCGGATCCTTCACTCTCAACTACGCTGATGCAGGTATGCTCGCCAAGTGCCCAGGAGCGGCGACCGCAGGTGGCGGCACCCAAGCAACGCTTTACCAAGTGTCCACGCCAAGCGATCCATCTGTCTATACCAAGGAATACGAATTTGGCGTCAAAAGCGTCAGCGAGAATGTCCTGTTCTTCCGGCTTGATCCTGACGGTACCATCGCTATGTCCTATACGACGAACTTGGGGGCTGAGGGCGGTGGCGACGGGCTTTCACGCAGCCTGATCGGGTATGATCCGACCACCAAAATCACGCGCTACGAGTTCATCTATCGCGGCAATGGCAGCGACAACAGCTACATTCTGTACCGAGTGCTGGTTGATAGCGCCAACAAACTCGCCTATGCATTGATCCACACAGGTGACAGCGGACTCTCCCAATATCAACAGTTCACCTTGGCTGGTTCTGCGAAGTCAAATTCGCCCAAAATCGCGGTTGGGTTCATCGGACGGACCAACCAAGGCGTTCAGGATGACACCGAGTATGACGGATGCATCGGACCCTTGAGCACGGTGCTCACGGATGATTCGCTGGCGTGTAGCCTGACTGGCACGCCGTCGAGTTTAGCTTCTGGCGGGGTCGCGACCCTCTTTGCCAGAACCACGCTGGCGGAGTACGAGCCTACGGACACGACGACCCTGACCTTTACGAGCGGAACCGATATTTTTACCGCGGCGCCTCCCTAAGGCGTCCCGCGAGAGCGGAACACGGCCTGCGGTAGCTGTCCCTCCAGCTTGTCCTTGGCTCTCGTGGCTCTTCACGATGCAAACTTATCGCGTTGCGGGACGCCTTTGGGTCAATGGGGGGCCTCATCGCCATCGGCGCTGCAGATTATGCCAGAGTCTTTTGATCCCTCATGCGCTCGGCGTTCGATGGAATCGATAAAAGGTGTTCTACCCCATAAAAATGTTGCTAGCACTGACAACACTTTCAACAGTCAAGACGCATCGACGGGTACCGCGGCCGCAAAAGTGAAATATAACTGCCAGGCGAGACTCCGGGCCCTTTTAACTCGATTTGAGCGGACGACTACCAAAATGAACCGAACCATCTGTTTCACCGTCATCTTATCGACCGCTTTCACGGATTTGGCCTGCAGCGCGCTAGGCCAGCTTCCAACCGATCACTGGCGCGGCGCCTTCTATGAAAAGGCCTCTAGCTCGGAGCCGAAGTTACAACTGGCAACCCATGCCGAAACGCCCGCCGCAGGGGACGCGACATCTTCTCCACCGCAGCTTTTCAAATTCGCGGCAGGTTTCGCCGGCTCTTTAGCCGATTGCCAAGCCAAGTCCCAAGATATCGGCGCACTCTTCGGCAAGCAGCCACATGTGACGATCATTTCGGCGCGATGCCCGGACGCGTTGAACGTCGAAATAGTTTATTTAGCAGATGCCGAGTTAGCGATCCAAAGGGTTGGCGGCGCTCAGTGGTTGGATGAATGGGGCTATTTTTCTTTGGACGATTGCCGAGCCGACTTGCCAAACCAGGTCAATCTGTACCAATCCCAAACAGGTCTGGTGCCGTTTCTCGCCTACTGCATGACTGCGACCGTGGGTGGAATCGATCAAGTTGCGCATGTCCCGCTGATTTTCAGCCTTGGGCAAGGTCACGACGCGCTGCAGATACTCTCGCTACCTAACGATCAGAAACTATCCGACTGGATGACCTCTCGTCTGACTTCCGCAGGTGACGTGGTGGCACGAGCCACCAAGGCGAACCCATCTGGGGTGATCTTTGAGAGCATTTGGATTCACTTCTACGGGGAGGTGCCGGCACCGAAGTATTATTCTTTCTCAACCAACAGCCAACTCGATGCCGACTGCCAAAAAGGCCTAGCAGACGTCCTAGCTCTCGCCAAGGTAACGAGCGCGGGGGTGATCGATAGTGGTTGTGACGGCACTCGAGGATTTGTCTTTTCCGGGCCAATGCAGA
>Ga0207116_10333_pt1 | contig 11466 bp, 1 predicted proteins | sample Alteio_BWMinHeat_44_FD_153550 | JGI IMG/M metagenome (GOLD analysis project Ga0207116, IMG submission 153550) | Enriched cells from forest soil in Barre Woods Harvard Forest LTER site, Petersham, Massachusetts, United States -... | ecosystem: Environmental > Terrestrial > Soil > Temperate forest >... | reverse complement strand
TCATGTTGCGGTGCTGGGCCTGTTGCATGCGGAGCACACTGTTGATGCACTCGACCAGACTGCTAGCCCGGTAGGCTCGGCGAAAAATGTCCTGCACTGCCGCGACCGCCTGTTGGCCAATCTCTCCCGCGTTGCCTGCCTTGGCCAAGATGACTGCACACACCACCATCACTCCCCGCAAGGCCGCGGCCTTGGGGTTGTCTTCCTTGAGCAGGTCTGGCCGGCGACGCAACGCCGCCTGCCGTACTGCGGCTCGCTTCACTTCTTCCGGGAAGGGCAGTTTCTGCAATTGGTCCTGCACCCGATCCAGATAGTTGAACATCTCGGGTTGTTGCAATTGACGTTTGGTCTTGGCGAAGTCGCTATCGGGCAACTGCGGCAACGTCTGAGCCAACTGGGCTTCCACGCTGGTTCGCGTATTCAGTTCACCGTGGGGCGTGATCAGCGGCAACGCTTCCTTGGTTTGCTGCCAGGCGTGTTCCAGGTCACGCCACGCATCCATGGCCTGTTCCGCTTTCCGCCAAGCGTGACTGGCCCGGACTGCCGGCCCCGTCTGCTTCTGACCCTGGCGGGCGCATTCGTCCAGGGCGTGCTGAGCTTCTTCGGCCTGGGCCAAGGCTTTACTGGCTCGCTTTTCAGCCCGCCGCAAGCCCACCCCACCCGTCCACAACGCGTGGAAATGATCCCCTTGGTCCAGCAAGGGCTCTTGGCCTTGCTCCTGCCGCTGTGCGTTCAGCAACGCTATGCCCCTTGATAAACCCGAGCCGCCGTCACGCGCTACTTGTTCCAAATTCGACAACTGCCTAAACTCCTTGGACCAGGCCACGCCGCTGACTTCCTCCGTCAGCCGACCACACACCCAGCACAAGCTCTCCTGCTCCACCACCATCAGCACCGGATCACGAACGTAGATCTCATCCGCCGCCGCTTCACGCACCCGCTGCCGCGCCTGCTCATCAAGAACTTCGAGCAACGACCCCGCCTTCTCTGCCAACGCTTGCGTGTGCCGACCCAGAGTCGCCCTACTCAACGACTGGCCAGGAATCAGCACCTCCAGAAGCGTATGGCACTGCGACAATGTCACGCCACAACTTTGTCCGACACCAGCAAATTCCGTCTGCTTCTCCTCGTCGAGCGCGACCGCCGTGGCCAGACGCTGTCTCAGGTCCGCCACTTCGGCACGTAATGCCGTGTTCTCCTCCCGTAAGCACTCCACCTCGGCCCGCGTTTGCGTGCCTGCGAGGGCATCGGTGACTTGCTTGGCTTCGCGATACACCCATTGTCGGCTGATACCTTGCTGCCTGGCGAACTCGCTGACCTGGCCGTACTGACCCCAGACCACAAAGAACGCGCTGCCGATCCTTCGGCGGGGGGCTACCATGCCCATGGGTGAACTCCTGCGTACGCTGTCCTTAAGACTGACAAGCGTATTGCAGCTGTTCACCCCTCAATTGTCCACTGCCTCACCCCTCAAAAGAGCCCGTTTTGGGATGGAGCCGCGGCCAAGTAGCGGTGGCCGGGCCCGGCGCGAATTGCGAACCGGTACGAGGAATCCGTTCATCTTGTGAGGATAATTGCCTCGGTAGGCCGACTAGCGCCCCGGTCATTGTCTTCGAAGTTGATGGCCACTACTCGGTAGCTGGTTTCCTTGCCGGCCGGTATCGTGAAATCGACCCATTCTTGTGGATTATCCGCGTCGCCGTCGATGCGCGGCGGCCGGTAGGCAATCACGTGCCACTTGCCGCCGGCCATTTTTTCTCTCCACGCGAAAACCATCGGCTGGCCCGTCGGCAGTCCACGTCACCTTTACTGCATCCGTCTCGTGAACGGAAATGGAAACCTTCTTCGGCGGCGTCGGGGTGCCTGACGACGGCGTCTTCTTCTCCGGCGAAACACGCAAACACTTGTTGGCCACGAATGCGCAATCGGTCATGGTCCTGCCCGCTTTTTTTGTTGCAAGACCGACCCAACCGGGAGTCTCGTTCCAGGCAATGAGCAATCCGTGGCAGTCCAAATTGGAGCCGCCCAGGTATCCGGCTGCTCCGGTGCCGCGCTTGTGGACGTTGTGGGTGATGGCCCAGGAGTAGATCGGCATGCCGGTTTCGACCCGGCAAGCGATGCCTTCACCGTCCTTGCCGGGCTTGGAGCCGGTGTTCGTGAAACGGTTGCTGTCGATCCAAACATTTCGTCCTGCCAGATCGAAGGCGCGCGAGCGGTTGTCGGAGGAGGCCCCCGCTACTTCGAAGCCGTCCAGCGTGAGCACCCACGGGCGGACTCCCGTTTTGTCGCCTTGCCTCAGAAAGGTGCGATCGTTGTTGTTGCCCCGGATCGTGACCCAGTTGCCCGCGATATTGAATCCCGTGTGACCGTGGTTGAAGACATAGTTGTCGCGGACGACGATGCCTTCCTCGAAATAGCCGGCGCTGGCACCCGCCGGCCCGAGTCCGCTGAGCAGCTCTTTGTTGATATCGATGCCGCAGGTTTTGCCATAATCGTAGAGGACCGGTTTTGGTCCCTGGCTGGTCCGCTGCAGGTGGACAAAGCTTTTACGGCTCCTGGGCAGCACATTGTTGGCCACGAAGATCCGAGAGCCGTAAACCGCGATGCGGGCGCCGTGAGCTTGCGTCGAGAAGCCCTCGGTGCCGTAGCCGGGATCGAGGAAATCATCCAGGGGCGGCGCATCCTCGACGATACAACCAAAGACCAGGCGACCCTTGCCTGCCCCAAGGTATTTCTTGCCGCCGATGAGTGCGTCGAAGGGATGCGTGCCATCCGGCCTGCGGATGCGCCAGGCCTTTTTGATCATGGGAGTAAAGGGGCTATCCGAAGTGCCCCAGCTGCTGGCCCACTCCATATCGGGACCAAAGAAGACGCCGGCGCCGACCAGGTGTACCCAGGCGATGCCGACGTTATCGGTGCTGTTGCCGAGTGTTTTGCCTTTTTCAATCTGCAGACCGATGAAGTTCCAGTCGGCGGGAACCATGCCGCCGCCGCGCACGCGGAAAGGGAAGATGAATTTGGTGCCCAATGTCAGTGCGCCGTCGGCTGCCGGCGTGCGGGTCTTGGGCGCCTCGCCGCGGATAACCACGTCGTGGCACAGCATCAATCCACGACCGGGCGGCATGGTCGTGAAATCGTACAACCCTGCGGGATAATACAGGACCCCGCCCCCCTCGCGCAGCTCGTCGCGAGCGTTTTCGAACTTCTGGAACTCCGTCTTGCCTTTGGCGTAGGTCTTCATGTTGATGACACGCGACCAGCGCACGCCGTCCGTCCAGGCGGGGTAGCCCTCCGGCCCGGAGTAGAAGGTCGCAATGGGATTGTCGATTGGGTCGTCGGCCGACATGGCCAGCGCCAATAACAGCGCACATGCACACATGGGAATCTCTCTGTTTGGCCGCGGTTCGTGGCCGGCCTGTCCTGAGCGAACAGCCGCTAAACGATTTTTATGAGATTTTTGTTGCAATTCCCGGTCAACTTGTCCAATATGGGCGGGTTACAGACCGCATTCAAACCTGCGACTGAAGCCCGTCCGCAATTTCCGCACGGAGCGAGAGAAAAGCGGCCGGATCACTCACAGAATTATTTCTCTTCTCCTACCCCGGGGGTGCGTCATGCGTAAGCCCAGAACGAGGCCCCAGCGTCTTGCCTCAAGGAAAAAATGGTCATGGACCTCGAGGATGCCGCTTGTCGAGCAGCTGGAAGATCGGACGGTGCCGTCGAATTTCCTGGTGACCAATACCGCCGACACTGGCGCGGGCTCGCTCCGGCAGGCGATCACGGATGCCAATTCAGCTGGCAGCGGCAGCATCCTCTTCAACATCCCGACAAGCGATCCGGGGTACAGCATCAGCACTGGCACCTGGATCATCCAGCCGAGCTATGTCGGCGGCGGCGTCTCCCTGCCCGTCATTACCGGCTCGCTCCTCGTGGACGGCTGGAGCCAGGGCGGTCCCAGTTACAACGGTTCGCCGCTGATCGACCTCGATGGTACCAACGCCCACGACTCAAGCTTTGGATCCTTCGGTTTCAACATCCAGGCCAGCGGTACCCAGGTGCGCGGCTTCGCGATCAACAATTTTCCCGACATCAACGGCAACGGCTTCGGCATCGGCGTCTTTAACAACGGCGCTGTGACCACCAGCAACGTCTGGATTTATGGAAACGATTTGGGCACCGATCCAACTGGAATGATCGCTCGTCCCAACGGCCAGGGCGGCATCTGGGTCGGCGCCGGTTCCACGAATGTGCTCATCGGCACCAACGCAGACGGGGTGAATGACGCCGCCGAGCGGAACATCGTTTCCGGGAACAACGGCGATGGCATCCTGCTCCACAATTCCTCCACCACCGTTGCCGGCAACTACCTCGGCATGGCGGCGAACGGCACCACGGCGCTTGCCAATCAGGCGAGCGGCGTAGAAATCCAGTTGGGCCTGGGCGACATCATCGGCGGCACCGTTCTTGCGGCGCGAAACCTGATTTCGGGAAACGTCAACTACGGCGTGCAAATCGACAGCGGGGCCACTCAAACCGTCGTCGAAGGCAACTACATCGGCCCCGACATCACTGGTAACACCGCGCCGTCCTCGTCTAATCGCCTTGGAGGAGTGCTCGCCAACTCCTCCGGAAACACCATTGCGTCCAATACGATCTCCGGCAACACGGGCAACGGCATCACTGTGAATGGCAACACGGCGCTGACTGGCACCGTGAGTTGGTGGCATGCCAATGGCGACGCCACCGATTCGCTGGGCAACAACAACGGCACGCTTCAGGGCAATGCCGGCTTCGCGGCCGGTCTGAGCGGGCAAGCCTTCAGTCTGGATGGCGTCAATTCCTACATCGATGTGGCCCCCTCGGCCAGCTTGACGCCACTGAATGCGGTCAGCGTGGACACCTGGATTAACCCTGCCACGTTGCCACCGGCAAGCAGTCCGACCGGCGGCTGGGACGTTTTGAACGAGCTGTACGATTCGGGGGGCGCGAACGGTGCGGGCGCCTACGCGCTCCGCCTGCTGAGCAATGGCTCGGTCGAGTTCCTGGTCGGGACGTCGACTTCAAACTTCTACACAACCGTCACGTCGCCGGCTGGCGTGATCCAGTCTGGCGCCTGGGCCCATGTTGCCGGCACGTATGATTCAGCCACCGGCCAACTCACGGTTTATGTCAACGGCCAGCCGACAACGGGCACGGCTTCGGGAACGTTAAATCAGGATCAGCACGACCTCAAGATCGGGGCCGATCTCTATAACTTCACGTATTTCCACGGCCTGATCGATGAGCCGGCCGTCTATAACCGGGCGCTGACCGCTCAGGAGATCGGCAACATCTACGCCGCCAACGGCGCGAGCAAGGGCGGCGACATCATCCAGGGGAATCAAATCGGCACGAATGCCGCCGGCACAAATCGACTGGCGAACACTGGCAACGGCATCACGATCAATTCATCGAGCGGCAATCTCATCGGCGGCACAAGCGGTGGGACCGGGAACGTCATCTCCGGCAATAACATCAACGGCGTGTTTATCACCGGCAGCGCCGCCATCGGGAATGTGCTGGAGGGAAATGACATCGGGACCAATGCCGCCGGTACCGCAGCCGTGCCAAACACTCGGCGCGGCGTTTACATCCTGAACGGTGCTTCCCATAACCGGGTGGGCAACAATGGCCAGGGCGGCGCCAGTGATGCCGCCGCACGCAACATCATCTCCGGCAACACGATCGACGGCCTCGCCCTCGGCACCAACGCCGATTACAACACTGTCTCCGGCAACTACATCGGCACCGATGCGAGCGGCACCCATCAGCTCGCCAATCTGCAGTCGGGCGTCGCGATCTTCAACGCTGCCAGCTACAACGTCATCGGCACGAACGGCGCCAATGCCGACCAGGGCAACGTCCTCTCCGGCAACTACAACGGCGTCTACATGGAGAATGCCCTCTCTGTCCACAACGTCATTGCCGGTAACCTTATCGGCACCGATGCCACGGGTGCCATGCCTCTGGGCAACGCGGGCGAGGGCATCATTCTCACCACCGCCAGCGGCCCCGGCGACGGCCCCCAATACACCATCATCAGCACCAACGTCGTATCTGCCAACGGCACGGACGGCATTCACATCTCCTACGCCAGCAACAATACGGTCACTGGCAACTACATCGGCACCAATGCCGCCGGCACGGCGGTACTGCACAACGGCGGCAGCGGCGTTCTCATAGATAATGGATCGACCGGAAACATCATCGGCGGGTCGAGCAGCGTCAATTCCACTACCGGCGATCTCTCGGGAGCGGGCAATCTCATTTCCGGCAACGAGCAATCCGGTGTGCAGATTTTCAATGCCACAGGCAACTTCGTCTACGGCAACTTCATCGGCACAGATGTCACCGGGCAGAACGCCTTGCAGGTCAACCAGGGCGTGTTTGACAGTGTCGACCTGCTGAATGGCGCTTCAGACAACACCATCGGCGGCGTCAGCCAACTCGATGGCAACGGCAATCTCTCCGGCCTCGGGAACCTGATCTCCGCCAACACGACGGGCGTCTTCATAACCAACGGTATCGACCTGGTGAATTTCCCAAATATGATTGAGGGCGCTCCTTCTTCGAACAACGTCATCCAGGGCAATTTCATCGGCACCGATCCCAAGGGAGCGAGATTGGTCCCACCAAACCCGGCGCGCAACGCCATACTTTTTTACACCGTCGGGACCGACGACAATACCGTGGCGGATAATTTGATCGGCGGTTTGACTCCGGGTACGGGCAACCTTATCTGCTCTACTGCGCCCGGTTTCCCACCCTATCCGACAGTCGTCATTGATGGTTCCGGTGCGACCGGCAACCTGCTGGAAGGTAATTTGATCGGCACCAATGCCGCAGGAACTGCATCTGTGGGCAGCGCCACGCCGGGTGTTTTGTTCGGATTAGGGGCACACAACAACATCGTGGGCGGCACAAGCGCCGCCGCGCGCAACATCATTTCCGGCAACGGTGTGGCCGGCGTCAAAATCACCGGAAAAGGCACGAACGGCAACGTGATCGAGGGAAATTTCATCGGCACCAACAGCAGCGGGACCATCGCTGTCGCCAATACAGGCCCGGGCGTGCTCATAACACAAGGCGCCTCGAACAACATCATCGGCGGCACCACCGCCGGCGCACAAAACCTCATCTCCGGAAACACCGGCGCCGGTATCGAAGTCACCGACGGCTCCAACGACACCACGGTTACCAGCGGCAATCAGATCCTCGACAACTACATTGGAATCAATGTCAACGGCAGTCCTCTACCAAATGGCACCGCCGGCACGGCGAACGGCAACACCACGGGCGGCGTCGATATCGTGAGCATATCGGCGGGAGTCACGGGCACGGTTGTCGGCGAACCAGGCGCCGGAAACGTGATTTCCGGTAATGACGGTCCAGGCATTTCCATCCAGGGCGGCGGAGCAACCGGGAACATTGTGCAAGCGGACTATGTTGGCACCAACGCCGCTGGAACTGCGAAACTCGCAAACACGAGTTACGGCGTGTTGGTCCAGGGGCCTGGCAATATCATCGGCGGCCTAACTGCGACACCGGGTACCGGGGCGGGGAACGTCATTTCCGGGAATTCGTCCGCGGGTGTTTCAATTAACGGCACGAACGCTACCGGCAATGTCGTGGAAGGCAACCTTATCGGCACCGACTCAACAGGCACCATAGCGGTGGCCAACATCAATCAGGGCGGTGTTTACATCGAAAACGGCGCTTCGTCGAACATCGTCGGCGGTACTGCGGCCGGGGCCCGCAACGTCATTTCGGGCAACCAGAATAGCGGTGTTGACATTGGGGGATCCGGCTCGTCTCACAACGTCATTGCCGGTAATTACCTCGGCACTGATATCACGGGCATGCATCCACTGGGCAATGGTACGGTAGGCGTTTCCATTGAGGGGGGCGCCGCGAACAATTTGATCGGGGCCGACGGATCGAGCCCCACGGCCGATGCTGCCGCACGAAACATTATCTCGAGTAACTCATGGGGCGGCGTGGCTATCTTCGGTACAGGCGCTAACGGCAACATCGTCGCAGGCGACTACATTGGCGCGGATATCACAGGTGCCGGCACCCTGGGCAACGGCGCCGGTTTGACTCTGAGCACCGGCGAGCACGGCTCCGGCGTCTCCATTTTCGGCAACCCCAGCAACAACAGAGTCGGCCCGAGCGGAGCCGAAGCCGATAACGCCGGCGAGCAAAACGTCATCTGCGCCAACGCGGGCGCCGGGGTGTACTTAGACACGCATTCTATCTTGGGATTCGGGAACACCGGACCAACCACCGGCAACGTAGTGGGCGTTAACTACGTCGGTACCGGGGCAGGCGGCAACGGGACATTCCTTAACGGGGCAGCCTCACTGCAACTGGAAAACGGCGTCCGTGTCGTCGCCGCCGGCTTGTTTACCGGAAATGTCCTTGATGGCGGCAGCCTTGACCTGGGCGGCAACAACGTCTCCATCATTGGCGCTCTCATCGCTGCCAACAGTGGCACGGGCACTGTCACGAATAGCGCCTCGAGCGGCACTTCCACAATCACCATCAACGGTACGGGCGTTTTTCCCGGCGTCATCCAGGACGGCGGCTCGGCCGGCGTTGCCCTGCATGTAGCCGGCGGCACCGTGACATTGGCCGGGGCAGATACCAACAGCGGCACCACGACCATCGACAGCGGCGCCACGCTGGAAATCAGCAGGGCCAGGCGGGGATCGGTTTCGGCGACCGCGTCACTAGGCAACGGCAACGTGATCGACAATGGGCTCTTGCGCTTCACGCTGTGGAACAACAGCACCGTTGCCAATAACATCAGCGGCAGCGGCGGCCTGACCCAGGCCGGCATCGGCATCGTGACCCTGAGCGGCAACAACAGTTACACAGGAACGACCACGATCAATGCCGGCGATCTGCTCCAGGCCGGCAGCAACACGGGATTCTCTCCTGCTTCGCCCACCAGCGATTTTGGCACGCTAAACCTCGCCGGCTACCGCGACACTCTTGGCCCTGTCACAGGCACCGGTACCGTCACTGACAGTATTATCAACGTTTATCAACTCGACAACGGAATGCCCGTTGCCATTTTCGCCAACCCCAATGCCTATGAGATATTCAACAATTCGCTCTTTGGTGAGCCAGAGGACAGTTGGGTCGGCAATGTTTTCACGGCCGTCGCCGGTTCGCTTCAGATCAACTCGATCACGTTTCTGTCCGGTAGCGCTCTCAATCCGAGTACCCTGCCTTCGCCCTACGTCACCGCTGCCTTGTATACCGGCGCTCCCGGAGCGGGCTTGACGCTCGTCCCCGGCTCCGTGAATACGGTGGCATTGAACTACAGCGCGGGCGGCCAAGCCATCACCGTGCCGTTTGCGACACCCCAGAGTCTCACTGCCGGTGAAGTCTTCACGGCGGCGGTCTTGATCGACAACGTCCCCGTGAGTGTTTTCCCGTTTACTCTTACGAACTCAGGCGTCAACACGAACTCCTACTACGACGTTTCCAAACCGCCCGGTAACGTCGGCACCTACAACCTAGCTGCTCCCAATGGCCCGGTACTCAACGGCGTGAATTATCCCGGCACCGGGTCGACAGACGTGTTGCCCCCTGCTACTACTCTGCTGCGCGTCAACGCGCTCACGCCGGCGTCCAACCTGAGCCTCAGCGCCTCGACCATCAACGAGAACAGCTCGACCACGCTCAGCGGCATCGTCACCGGACAGGTGACAACCGCCGGCCACAACGTGCTCGTCAACTGGGGCGATGGCACACCCGCCGCGCCTGACACGCAGACGTTGACCCTAAACCCCGGCGTTCTGAACTTCAGCGCCTCGCATCTGTACCTCAATAACTTGTCCAACAATTCGCCTTATACGATCACCGTTACGGTCACGGACGCCAATGGCGTCAACGATCCATCACTGCTTGTCGGCCAATCGCACACGATCCAGTCCTACGATCTCACAAATTCACATCCGCTCGGCAGTTTGACGTCAGGCACGCTGCACACGGCGACGGGCATGGCCATGGGACCGGACGGCAATGTCTATGTGAGCAGCTTCGAGAACAACGAGATCGAGCGCTATAACCCTGTCACCGGGGCGTCGCTTGGCGTGTTCGTTGCCTCAGGCAGCGGCGGGCTCAGCGGGCCGGAGGGCGTGGCGTTCGGGTCTGATGGGAATCTTTATGTCAGCAGTTCCAACACCGGCCAGGTGCTGGAATACAACGGCGTCTCAGGCGCCTTTATCCGTGTCTTTGCCTCGCAGAGCAGCGTTACCGGACCGCTCGATCCGCAAGGGCTGGCCTTCGGTCCGGACGGCAACCTCTACATGGCCGATGGCGGCGCCAATGGCAGCGTGCAGGAATTCTACGGCCCGAACCGCGACCTTGCGGGGACCTATATCGGCGCCTTCGTGCGCTTCGATTTCGACACCATGGTTCAGGGCGTGACGCTGGTGGGCGGGCCGGATCACCTGGAACAGGCCACCGGTCTGATCTTCGGCCCGGACAATAACCTGTACGTAGCCAGCTTCCTCAACAACAGCGTCATGGAGTTCGCCGGACCCACCCAGAGCAATGCCGGCACTTTCCTGAACCTGGTCGTGTCCAACGGGGCAGGCGGCCTGGCCGGCCCCTCGGCTCTGGCCTTCGCACCCGACGGCACCTTGTATGTGGCGGGCGAAACTTCTAACAACGTCGTCGGCTACAAGGGCGCGGGGATGACCACGCTTGCCTCGGGACTCGCATCGCCGGCATCCTTGCTCTTCCTGCCGCAGCAATCGTCCACGGCCTCCGTGACCGTCCTTAACGTGCCGCCGACGAATGCCGCGATCATAGTTACCGCGAGTGAAACCCCCGAAGGCAGCTCTACCACGTTCACGGGCTCGTTTACCGACACCGGCGTTGCCGACACGCACACCGTGGTCCTTAACTTTGGTGATGGCGATACCGACACCATTGCTCTGCCGGCGACGAATACCCTGTCAGTCGGCCAGACGATCACCGGTAGCGACGGCTCAGCCCTGACGATTTACAGCGTCGATAGCTCCGGCGACGTCGCCTTTACGAATGCACACCAGTATCTCGACGAGGCGGGCGGCGATTCCAACGTTTACGGTGTCAGCTTTACCGTGAGCGACGACGATCAGGCCAGTGCTTCTGCGCCTGCACTCTATATCCAGGTGGACAGGGTGGCGCCTACTGCGACGGTAACAGGCCCCGCCCAGGGCACACCCACGCAGCAACTCTCGTTTACTCTGACTGCGACATCGGTTTCGCCGACCGATCAGGCCGGCGCCGTCACTTACAACGTCAACTGGGGCGACGGCACGGCGACGTACACAGGCCCGGCCAGCTTGATGGTCACACATGCCTATGCCAATACAGGCAGCTTCAATATCTCGGTGACGGCGACCGATGACGGCGGCCAAACCA
>Ga0207116_10331_pt1 | contig 11517 bp, 9 predicted proteins | sample Alteio_BWMinHeat_44_FD_153550 | JGI IMG/M metagenome (GOLD analysis project Ga0207116, IMG submission 153550) | Enriched cells from forest soil in Barre Woods Harvard Forest LTER site, Petersham, Massachusetts, United States -... | ecosystem: Environmental > Terrestrial > Soil > Temperate forest >... | reverse complement strand
CGGGTGACGATGTCATCCCAATGTGAGCTAGCGAAGCAGCCGATCGCCGGACTTGTGGCTAGAATCAACCATTGATTGTGCTTGAAGTTTGGCGCCGCCCTAAGGCGCTGGACGCTGCCGAGCGCCACGGTGTTGCCGAGTTCATGGTTGAAGTCGGTATTGGCATAGGGGTAGATCCGGTCGTGCAAACCGAATGAGGCACCGTCAGACCCACTGTCAAAGACCAGATGTCGGTATTGAGGTTGAGTGGCTGCGTTGGTTAAGAAGGCGGCAAAGCCGGACCGGTCGGCATCGGCGATTTTCCCCTCACGATCGCTGTAGGCTCCCGGCCAATCGGGGTAGGCACTCCAAATCGGTCGAGCGGGACTGCCGTGACAAGCCCCACACAAGGGCTCATCCACCGTTAGTTGCGGCTTTTGTGGCGGTGCGAACATGAGCGAGCCAAAATGGTAGATGCCGCTTTCCGGATCGTACTCCGCAAACTCAACGGTTCCCGCCAAGGGACTATCGTCAACGGCACTCACGGCGATTAAAAATCGGGCGTCGGCGCCAAACATGATTTGCCGTGGTAAGGGTGGCGTTGCGGCTTGCGTCGACCGCGAATTTTGCATCAGGACGAAGTTGGTTTGAAGGGACTCAGGCAGCACCGCCAGAAAATCCTCCATGGCGGTCACTGGGTGCGAGTTCAGATAGCGAACTATAGCCGCGGCCGTCAGTGGCAGCGGCAGTGCCTGAGCGCCGTGAGCGGACCTTGCCAGAAGGGCAACCGTGACGGCGCCGGTTAGTCGTGCTCGAAAGTGACCCATTCTTGTCCTGTCTCACCTGGTTGCGGCAAGCGCTGCTGCCTCCATCGGCGGCAGCGCCAGCCTGGGTGCCGCTTGAGCGACCAGCGCCGTCCTTTCGCCCGCCCCCCGTCCCCCGTCCATAAGCTGGGGGGCTAAGGCGTCCTCGCCTTCATTTCGCCAATTTCCGCTCGAGGTTGGCGGCGAGCAAATCGAGAAAAGCCTCGGTATTTAAATACGATCCAGGCGGCACTTTATTGCCGTGAATTGAGACGGCTAGATCCTTGGTCATTTTGCCTGCTTCAATTGTCTCGACACAGACCTTCTCGAGGGCCTGGGCGAAACGGATCAGGTCAGGAGTCTCGTCGAGCTTACCGCGATGCGCTAAGCCCTGCGTCCAAGCAAAAATGCTGGCCACTGGATTTGTGCTCGTCGGCTTACCGGATTGATGCTCGCGGTAGTGGCGTGTGACGGTGCCATGGGCGGCTTCCGTCTCAATCGTTCGACCGTTGGGGCAGACGAGCACTGAGGTCATCATGCCTAGTGAGCCGAAACCTTGCGCCACCGTGTCAGATTGCACATCACCGTCGTAGTTCTTGCAGGCCCAGACAATGCCGCCTTCCCACTTGAGGACCTGCGCCACCATGTCGTCGATTAAGCGATGCTCGTACGTCAGGCCAGCATTTTTAAACTTGCCAGCGTACTCACGCTCAAAGACATCCTGGAAAATGTCCTTGAAGCGTCCGTCATAAGTCTTGAGGATAGTATTTTTCGTCGACAAATAGAGGGGATATTTTACCTGCAAGCTGTATTCAAAACACGCTTTGGCGAATCCTTGAATAGAGTCGTCGGTGTTAAACATGCCCATGCCAATACCGGGGCCCGCGAAATCGTTGACTTCCCAAGTTGTCGGCGCGCCGCCGCCTTTGGGCTCAAACACCATCTTGAGCTTGCCCGCCCCTGGAATTTTGACGTCGGTAGCCTTGTATTGATCGGCATGCGCATGTCGACCGACAACGATCGGTTTGGTCCAATTCTTGACGAGGCGAGGGATGTTCGTGCAGATGATCGGCGCGCGAAAAACCGTGCCGCCAAGTATATTGCGGATCGTCCCATTGGGGCTTTTCCACATCTTCTTGAGTTTGAACTCCTCGACGCGGGCCTCATCGGGAGTGATGGTCGCGCACTTAATGCCGACGTCGTATTGGATAATCGCTTTGGCGGCTTCGAGCGTGACTTTGTCGTCAGTAAGGTCGCGGTTTTCAATGCCGAGATCGAAGTACTTCAGATCAATGTCGACGAATGGCAAGATCAATTTGTCTTTAATCATCCGCCAGATGATGCGCGTCATTTCATCGCCATCCAGCTCAACTACTGGGCGGGCTGCCTTGATCTTCTTCATGCCACAGTTCTCCTCGGAAATTCAGGTGACTGGGGCCAAAGCTAGCAGAGTCGGTGGCGAAATTACACTGCAAAGGACCATCAAGGGTAGGCGTCGCCGAACCCTTGCGGCCAGTCGGTCAGCTCGCCACCAGCAGTCATCGGCCGGAATTCGGACGTCGAGATCCGGCCGGGTAGGGGGGCTAACCATCCAGCCTGATCATTGTTCGTGTGCTCACTCAGGGCCTCCTTCGAGAGCCCGAAGAGTGCGGCAAAGGCCGCGTTTCGCGGGCGAAGGCGCACTTGCAGGGCGAGCGGAGTAGGTCCTGAGTGAGCCGTCCGTCACTCACCTTCTCGGCGTCCCTTCAGCGGCGGTGATTTTGGCGGCTATCCGGCGGAAAAGTAGTGAACAGACCTTGCCATTTTCGAGAAATCGCGGACTTGGTGCTGGATATCGATCAGCGCCATCACCTCGGTCTGCTTGCCAGCCTCGACGTTGCAAATGAGCGCGTGGCTGCTGTAGAGAATTTTAAAGAGACCCAGTCCGGCGCCGCCCTTCTTCGTATCAATGAGGTTGCTGCTGTCGGTGCGGCGCAGGACCTTCTTCAAGTACTCAAAAAGTTTTTGGCGGGTGAGCGCCCCAAATGGATCGGCAACCGAAATGCCAAATACCGAGCCGTCGCAGCCAAAATAAAGTTTGGAGTACTCGCTCGGCCTGAGATCGACGGTTGTCGTGCGCGGTAAATCACCATAATGGTGCTGGCCGCCGGCAACCGGGGCGTCATAGATGGCGTTCATGAGCAGCTCTTCAGTGATCCCAAAAACGAGCTTGGCCATATATTGGCCAAGCCGATTTTCTTCGGCAAAACTCATCACCATCGTATTGAATACTTCGCGATCCGCCGAGCCTTTGACGGTCAACTCCTGGACCAGCGTTCCGGGTGCCATGTACTTGTCGATACCAAAGATATCATTGCGCAAGATCTTCTGAACCGTGACGCGCAGCTCATTGATCGTCCACTGCCCAGGGATGCGGTTGGCGATGACATGATCAACAAGGACATCCTCGGCGCCGCCGAGCAACTTGCTATACTGCTCCATCGTGATTTCAGTCACGAGGACAGTACGCATGCTTGGCTGGAGCGCGCGCGCCAGTTGGAACACCTCGGTCTCGGGGCTATTGATGACCATGACGTCAATGGGTGAGGTTGTCTTGATGACCGCGGTCGCGGATTTTGGATCGGTGACGGCGACGATTTCGGCACCGCTACCGGCGACTCGAAGTACAGCGGCTTCCGGCAACGGCTTGCGGCCGGGGATGTCGACATACAACACAAGTTTACTCATCTCATCATTCCCAAGAGGGCGGCGCCCCGGTATTTATCACAGCCGAACGGCCTATTGGTCATCCACCAAAAAACAGCCTATCCAGTCATTATATCGCTCCGTTGCAGCGCCATGGGCAACGGTGCCTGAATGGTGCTCAGATGAGCCTTAAAAAGCCGATATGTATGGTCATTCCTTGAGGGATTGTAGCTGATCCGACCATTTAAAGCTACTGGCACAAAAATACCCGCGCGAGTTGACAGAGGGGCCGAGGTCTCCGTAAAATTTTAGTAAAACTCACACATTAGCCTTTCGTGGCGGGGAAAATAGGATGGTCGACGGGAGGCCTGGGCAGCAGGCGAACGGTGGTTTTTAAGGTGTCGGGGCGCAAAAAGCCGGGTCATTTCACAGGGACGGAGGGACTCTAAGCCATGTTGGATTTCATTGCGCGCAAGTTCGAGGAAGGCGGCCAGGAGATCATGTCGGCGATCACTTTTGTACTGTTTTTGTCGATCGTGATCATTATTGAGCGGGCCTACCGCTACTGGCTCCAGTACGATTTGGCCAACAGCTCGGGGTTTATGTCGGCCGTGCAGAAGATGGTTATGAATAATTCCATCGAGAATGCCATTCGTCTTTGTAAAAAAGCCCGGCCCAAGCTCTTGCCTTACGTCATGTCAGAGGGTCTCAAAAGAGCCAATGATTCGACGGAAGAAATCCAGCATGCGCTCGATACCGCGACGCTGACGGCGATGCCTAAAATCACGAAGATCCTCCCGTTTCTCGGGACAACCGCGAACGTCGCAACCCTGCTAGGACTGCTTGGTACGCTCTTTGGACTGATGCGGTCCTTCGGTGCCGCGGCGAAGCTGACGGGTGCCGCCAAGCAAACGGCCTTGGCCGCGGGTATTTCTGAATCTCTGACAGCGACATCGTTCGGCTTGGGTACGGCGCTTATGTGCCTGCTCGCCTTTGGTATTCTGACCATGAAGCAAACCGGTATCGTCGACGACATCAACAGAAATTCGGCGCGCCTCATCGACTTACTCTACACGCGCAAAATGAAGATCAAGGGTGGCGGCACGCAAGGTGCGGCATCCGGTGATATGGGCTAAAGCGACAATTTTGCCGCTTGGCAAGGGGCAACAGTCGCTCAAATAGATTTCCTGGGCTCAGGTGACGAGAAGAGAGGTCCCGTGGCGAAGAAAAAGAAAAAGATAAAATACAGGGACATTGAACTCAACATCATGCCGTTTATCGACGTGTTTTCGCTGCTCAACACGTTCCTGCTGATGTCCGCCGTGTTCCTCTCCGTCGGAATTCTCGAGGTTCAGATCCCTTTTCTGACATCTGCACCGCCTGAGAAAAAGGACGACGAGCGCACCCTCGATATCAAAGTCGACATGGAAAAGGACAAGATCGAAGTGACGGCGGCGTGGAGCCGGCCACCGGTGAATGAGCAGAAGAAGGATTTTAAAGTCACCAAGGAAGACATCGCCGCGATGCATAAATTCCTGGTCGAAATCCGCAGGTCGAGCCCCGATACCGATAAATTGTCATTCTTCACCGAGGACGACGTGCTGTGGAAAGACATGTCGCATGTTCTGGACGCCATCAAAGTGCGTCAGCCCGGCGACCCAGTGTTTCAAACCAAAGCGCAGACCACAGAGGCGGAAAAGGTCATGGCGGCTGAATTCTTGTTTCCAAAGGTGGTCATGGCCAGCGTCATGCTCTGATAAGGGGCGAATTGAGAGCGTTGGCCCGGACCACCGCTTCTTGTGGAGGACTTAAGTGGCAGCAGCTTCGACAGAATCAGGCGACACATTAAGCCTCAACCTCATGCCGATGCTCGACATTTTCAGTATTCTGATCGTGTTCTTGCTCATGAGCTATTCGACGGATCCAGTGAGCTACGACGTCAACTCCGGGGTTGAGCTGCCTGAATCCACGACACTTTCGGCGCTCGACGAGTTGCCGGCCATCAAGGTGACGAAGACGGAGATTCTCGTCAACGACAAAAAAGTCGCCAATATCATCGGTGGCGACGTTCAAGATAAGGACCGCAGCCAAGGCGCCGTCTACCCGGTGTTCCAGGAGCTTGAGAAGCTCGCTGAGGCCAACAAACGGGCGCTCGGCCGGCACTCGGAAGCCGACAAAACCAAGGCCTCGACGCTGACCATGGAGATGGATCAAGGGCATAGGTTTAAGCTGATGAAGCGCATCATGTTGGCGGCTCAGCAGGCGGAGTTCATCACGTTCAAATTGATGGTGGCGAAGCAGAATAATTGACTTCCGTGCTGCAGAAGGTGGCATTGGCGACCGGAGACTCCAGGGATGGAAATGGGCAAGCGCAATCTCCTTAAAATGGCCATGACCCTCGTGGTCATCGCCGCGGTCGTGCTGCCGCCGTCGCCAGCACGCTCGGAGATCGGCCGCTTCGATGGCTATGAGATAAGAGTCATTCGGCCGCGCTTCATGGCCAAGCGCAATCGCATCGAACTGGGCGGCGAAGGCACGCTCATCATGAATCAGTCTTTTATTTATACCCTGATGATGACCGGGCTCCTGGATTATCATTTCAGCGAGATGATCGCCCTTGAGTTCGATGCCTCTTACGGCTTCTCGATCGACAAAGACGACAAGCGCATTCTGCAAGATGAATTCCAGATCAATACCCAGATTCTGCGGACGGAATACATTTTCGGCGGCGGCATCATGTGGACGCCGATTTATGGCAAAACGCAACTGCCCAGCGGCAACGTTGTTTATTTTGACTCTTTCGTCACGGGCCAAGTGGGCCTGACCGGCATCAAATACACTTATGAGCAGTGTTTGGCGCCACCGCCTGATCATCCGGAACTTCCGGACAAGCCGCCACCGTCCACGAAAGCCTATCCGACCTTTAACGTCGGCTTCGGCCAAAAGTATTTTGTCAGCCAAGATTTCGGCTTTCGGTGGGACGTGCGCGACTATCTCTTTCAATACGAAAAGGGTGACGGCTCGTGCACGCCGGACGTCAAGGTGGGATCAGATGTGCACAATAACATCACGCTGCAGTTGGGCGCGTCGACGTTTTTCTAAGGCGTAGTGGAACATACCAGAGCAGGACGGCGACAGCGCCAGCGGAGTGCGGGAGAGTGCGAACCCCAGGAAAAATTTATCTGAGTCTCATCTTGGCGGTGACGTTGGCCGCCGAGCCGGCGCTGGCTAACTACCGGGCGGCCTCCGCCTATTTCGCTCGCCGCGACTACATCGATGCGGCATCGGCCTATTTCCAGGCTTACGGCTACCCGAAAGGGGCGGGGGAAAAGGAAAAGGCCGAGTGGGGTTTGGCCCAGAGTCTACAGAAACTCGGCTTTTATTATTCAGCATCAAAGTACTACTCAGTGATCGTGCGGCGCGGGCCAAACCGGAGCAATATCTTCTTCACGAAGGCGCTTGAGGAACTTGGCAAGATCAACTCAACGATCAACCTCGGTCAGTCGCACATCGTTCAATTATTCAAGACTAAAATTGATCCGGCCCAAGTGCCGGGGCCGGCGCGCGGCTTTTACTTTTATTACCTTGGCATCGAAGCGTTCAATCGACGCAAATTTGAGCAAGCGTTCTCGTTTTTCCAGAAAGTACCGTCCGGCAGCCCTTACTATAACAAGGCCACCTTTCACCTCGGGGTCGTGTCCAATCTTCGGGGCTCCCACAGCAAGGCGATCAGCTACTTCGAGCGCGCGCGGGCTGGAGCCGGGAACAGCGATAACGGCGCCTGGGTGCGGGAACAGGCCAACTTAAATATCGCTCGCGTCAACTATGAAGTGAAGCGCTACCGCTCAGCCATTGAATACTACGCCCAGATTCCTCGTGATTCGGACAATTGGCTCGAAGCGTTGTTCGAGGCCGCTTGGACGTTTTTCATGATGCAAAAACACAACAATACTCTTGGCACCATTCATACCTTGCACTCGCCTTTCTTCGTCAATCGGTTCTTTCCGGAAAGCTATATCTTGCAGGCGATCACCTTCCTGCGACTGTGCCGCTATAAACAGGTCAAAGTCTCGCTAGGCAAGTTCAAGACGCGGTACAAAGGCGTCTTTGACGACCTCAACAAACTGCTCGAGCATTATCGCAGTGATCCGCAGAAGTTCTTTAAGCTGGTCTATGACTACCGCGTTGGCTCCCTCAATGAGTATAAGCGCGCCTGGGCCATCCTTGATTCTTTGTCGAGGACCGATGTCTACAAGGAAGCTGGCAATACTATTCGCTTTTCCGACCGAGAACTGGCCCAGCTGAGTCGATACAGTGCCAAATGGGGTAGCAATGGTCTCAACGACGAACTAGCGAGTTTTCTGCGTAACAAAAAGACGGCGGCGGTCAAGGACGCTGGCAAACGCCTCTTTGATACGGCGTCGGGCTATTACGCTTACCTCAAAGAACTCTCTGACCAGACGATTGGCATTAATACAGAAATGGTGCTCGGTCGCGTTGATGCGTTGCGCGCTCAACTTAAAGTCGGCACCGCTGACAAGAAAGCTAACTTTATTGGCGGACTCCAGGCACTCAACGTTTCCCAGGACCTTGAATATTGGCCCTTTGAAGGGGAGTACTGGGAAGATGAGCTGGGTGGCTATGTTTACAACATTGAAAGTCTTTGCAGTAAGGCCGGCGGCGATGGCGGCGCCGGCGGCGGCGCTAAAGGTGGCAAGGGCGAGAAGAGCGGTGGCGGCGAGGAGGATAAGAGCGGCGATGGTGGTGGTGAGAACTAGCGGTTCATGGTGTCTTTGGCGAGGGCGTCCAGAAGCTTTCTAGGACTGGGCGCTGGGCGGAAACTCCCGGGGCGCCGAACCCCAATTGGCCCTCGCCAGGGCGGATAAGACAAGTGAGGACTGGGCAGTTGAAGAGGCTCGTGACGAGAAAATTTTGCCGGACGCTGATGGCGAGCTTGGGCTTTGTCTGTTTCGCGTCGATCATTCTGGCCGCCAAGAAGACGGACAAGGTCAACCTGGGCGACGTCCAGGCGGAAAAGAAAGAGAAGAAGGCGCCGCAAAAGGCCGCCTCCAATCGATTAAGCGCCAACGAAGCTTTTCTGGTGGCGACTGAAACGCGACTGTTGTCAGAGATCAATAAAGCGGTCAGCTATCTCAGCAAGCAGTCCGAGCGTATGCCAAAAAAGAGCACGACACGACTGGAAATGCGCGAAAAGCTGGTCAACTTGCGCCTTGAATCAGCGGTCTATTACGCCAATCAGGAAATGCGCAAATACGACACGCAGTGGAACGGTTGGGATAAAGGCGGTCGTAAAGGCGTTGAACCGAAGCTCGATGAATCCCATTCCAAAGGGCAATGGGAACAGTTAGCGACGGACGCACAAAGCGTGCTCACCGAGTATCCGCGCAGCAAAAATGCCGACGTCGACATGTTTAATATGGGACTGGCCTACAACTTCCTGAAAAAGGATAAAGACGCTGCCCGCATTTTCAGTCAACTCATCGCCAAGTATCCCAACTCGCAAAAGGCCGGTGACGCCTATTTCGCTCTGGGCGACTTCTATTTTGACAAAAGCGACTTTCGCAATGCAATGAATAACTACATCAACGCCCTGCGTTTTAAGCAAGCCAAGTCCTATTCTTGGTCGCTCTTTAAACTGGGTTGGTGCAGCTACAACTTGGGGACTTTTCGGAAAGCCATGGGTTACTGGAAGGAGACCGTCAGCGAATCGGGACGGCAAGGGAAAAAGGGCCTTGCCCTCAAGGATGAAGCCCTGCGCGACATGGTTTATGGCTTCGCAGAGTTAAAGGAAGTTGAACCGGCCATCGCCTACTACAAGGCCAATGGCGGCGACAAATACATTGGCCGCTTTTTGCTGCTTCTCTCCGATACCTTTTCTGATCAAGGCCAATACGCGGAAGCCATCAAGGTACTCAAGCGTTACCAGCAGGTCGCACCGACCGCCGAGGACGTTCCCGACACGCAAAAGAGCATTATTAGTCTGAATTTTGAGTTGGGCCACATGCCCTTGGTCTGGGCCGAGCTCGAGCGTTATCCAAAGCTCTTTGGACCAGGCAGCCCCTGGGCCGACAAAAACCGTGGTAACAAAAAGCTTTATGATGACGTGCAGCAAACCATCAAGGACCAAATTCTTTATTACGCGAAATTGACCCACAAGAACTCACAGAAAGACGATAACAAAGCTGGGTACATGGAAGCCTTGAAGGGCTATAACCTCTTCCTCAAAAATTATCCCAAGGCGAAGGAGGTGGCCGAAGTTAAATACAACATGGCGGACATCTACTACTTCGCCAAGCAATACCGGGAGGCTGGCAAGATCTACTTGGACATCTGCCTCCTGGGTAAAGACAAAGCCCTCATCACTGATCCCAAGACTAATAAGAGCCACAACATCCATAAGGAATCGGCCGACTATATGCTCGACGCCTACGGCGGCGCTTTTGACCCCGAGCTCAAGGTTCTGGAGAAGAAGCCCAAGCCGGACTTTAAGGGCGCTGCCACGCCGATTTCGGAGAACGCCCGCAATTTCATCAAGGCCTGCGACGCCTATGAGAAATGGTATCCAGCGGAAAAGAAGAACGTCAAGAACTGCGACGTGGTCATCTCGGAGATCTTCTATAGAAGCAACGATAAGAAGATGGCCGAGAAGTACTTGCTGATGCTGGCCAAGAAGTATCCCAACGACAAAGAGGGCCAGGCAGCAGTCGAAAACCTCATCCCGATCTATGGCAACGACAAGAAGGCCCTGGAAGCGGTCATCGCCGAACTGCGCAAGATCCCGGCCTACCAAAAGGGCAAGCTGGGTGACAAGCTTACGGGTCTGAGTGACGGCCTCGCCATCGACGACATCAAGAACGACAAGAACTTGTGCACGCGGGCCAAGAAGGAAGAGGACTTTTACAAGAAGAAACCGACGGGCAAGGAAGCTGAAGCCCTTATTTACAACGCCGGCCTAGACTACGAAAAATGCGGCAAAGTGCCGGAAGCACTCAAGGCGTATCAAGTCGCGCTGCAAAGGTATCCGAAATCTCCAGGTGCCAAGGACGCGATCATCGAGACGGCGAAGTTGGAGAAAAACCGCCTCGAGTTGGCGGCCGCGGCCGGCATGTTCATCGAGTTTGCCAAGCGTTATCCCAAGGAGAAAGACACGCCAGCCGCCATGGCGACGGCCTGCGAACTCGAGGCGGCGCTCACCGCCGAAAACGCCGTTAACATCTGCCTGGCCTTCGCGGGTTTTGATCAACAAAACGCCAAGATTGTTTTCTTTCGGATGATGCGCAGCGCCTTTTCGGCGGGCGAAGAAAATCGGCTCATCAGTCTGGTGCGCGTTGTCGATGGCAAGTTCAAACTGTCAGCGGAAGAGCGCATCCAAATGTACGCCATGGTGATGAATAGCCACGGTGCGGCGGCTGGTCAGGCGGCCAACGAAATCCTTTCGACCTTTCAGAAATCCGGCGGCAATGTCAGCGGCGAGGCCTTGCGCGCCGTGGGCGGCTTGATTTTCAAAAGGGTGAACGGCGAAATGGCCAAGTTTCAGGCAATGAAATTGCGCGGCGGGCCGGTTGAGACCTTAGGTGCGTCGATTCAAGCCAAGGGTGGAGCACTCGGCAAAGTCCAACAAGCCTACGAACAGGTCCTGTCAACCAAGGATGCTTACTGGGGCGTCGCCGCGTTTTATCAATTAGGTTATGCCCGAGAACTTTTTGCCAAGGATCTAGAGAATCCACCTGACGTCAACGGTGCGCCGCATGCCGATGTGGTCAAACAGCTAGCCGGCGATGCCAAGACGGCCCGTGCCGAAGCCAAGGCCTACTACGGCAAAGCCCTCGACGCGGTGGAGAAATTCCTAGTCTATAACGAATGGGCGGCGCGCGCGCTGAGCGGTGCCCAAAGGATGCAGGGCAAAAACATCAATTTCGACGATGAAATCGTTCGTCCGGACTTCCTTGGCGCTGAAGTTCCTGAAAACATCGCGCAAGCCGTCAAGGGAAAGGGTGATTGATGACCACATGGCCGCTACGCCAATTGC
>Ga0207116_10330_pt1 | contig 11564 bp, 8 predicted proteins | sample Alteio_BWMinHeat_44_FD_153550 | JGI IMG/M metagenome (GOLD analysis project Ga0207116, IMG submission 153550) | Enriched cells from forest soil in Barre Woods Harvard Forest LTER site, Petersham, Massachusetts, United States -... | ecosystem: Environmental > Terrestrial > Soil > Temperate forest >... | reverse complement strand
AAACTCGGTTTCCTCAACGCAGAACAGTTCGACACATGGGTCCGCCCCGAAGAGATGACTCACCCGCTAGGAGGAAAGTAATGAGCGAACGCTGGAAGGTGGTCATCATTGGAGGGGGATTTGGCGGGCTTTCTGCGGCCCAGCACTTGAACTCAAATCTAGTGGACGTGACGCTTATCGATCGGCGAAAGTATCAACTCGACGTGTCGATTGAGCGAGAGTAATGATGCAGTCGGCCTCACATTTCAAGCACAACACCATTTAGTTTCCTGATTGGGTTGTAAGCGAGGACCGGCCAGATCTCTCAATTGTCGATCCGGATAGCCTCCGCCGTGACCTCGTTCCTAGGTACTGACAGAAGCGGATTTCTGTTCCGGGCGCGGGCGGCGCCCTAGCGGGTCCGCGACAACTCTTTCTCTCGGCATCAATCGTGCTGCGCTGGGGGTCGCTCACCGTGCCCGTGGAGGCTTCGGTCGCCAGCGTTACCGCGCGGTTCAGAAGAGCAGTGACCTGGGCCAACGCGCCGTCCGCCACCTGCAGCGAACCGACGTCATCCTCGCCCGTGTTCAGACGAGACCGAATATCTCGTCACCACTCGACGTGGCCACCTTGTTTTTCGTGGACGCGACGCCTCCTAAATCCAGAGGCTGTGTCATATGAACTTCCTCAACTTCGGGTGAGCAACTGATTCGGTGCGATCACTTCAGCGACGCGATCACGGTTACCAAGTGGAGAACGAAGCTGCCGAATGAGACCTCATTCACCTGGTTCTGCCGTATCCAGCCGCCTGTGGTTGTTGACATTATGGGGTAGCCTGAGAAAGGATAGATTTTGCTAAATCGTTGTACTGGCTAATACCGGTACCCAGGGGGTCGAACTCCTCCCGCTCCACAGTCTTTTGATCTCAACTAGGTTTGGCGCTTGTGTTTCACCCACTGGCGCAACAAGCTGTCGTGTCCTGGAGAACAGGTCATACCTTCATATCCTGTCATTTTTGCCCTCTACCTCGAGACACGCAAAGCACGCGAGGCAGATCAGGTCTACCGGCGATGGGACCGAGGTGGTGGTGAAAGCTGCCTCTAATACTTATGCGGTATTTGACCGCGATAGGACTGCGATACCGATCGACCCAAAAACAATGACTCATTTCTTAAGTGATATTCTCCGCCAGCCACATGAATTGCGGGGCACCATTGACTTTCTGTGCGGAGGGAGACGACGTCGGTTGGATGAAGCGACGGCCGCAATCCGCAGCGCTCGCCACGTTTACCTTACTGGAATTGGAAGCAGTTGGCATGCCGCATTGACTGCGGAGCCGGTGTTTTCGGTGGGCGGCTGTCCCGTATATATGCGGGACGCGGCCGAGCTGCTGCAATTTGCCACTTTTCCGCCGAATGCGGTTCTCATCGTAATTTCACGCAGCGGCCGAAGCGTGGAGATCGTGAATTTGTTGGTGAAAGCCCGTGACAGCGGCGCGACCGTCATCGGCGTAACGAATGTGGAAGATGGCACGCTGGCGCGAGAGGCGCAAATTCCCCTGGTGATCCCCACTACACTGGATCACGGGATTTCGGTCAACACTTACACCACGCTGGCTGCGGCAGTGGTGGCGCTGGCCACGGCCACTGTAGGCTCGTTTGACAACAACGTGGCGCATTCGTTGTCGCAATCGCTCGTGGAAACCGAGAACGCCATGGTGGGTTGGCAGCAACAGATCGCAGACACCGCGTGGCTTGCGCCCGACGGAGTTTATTATTTTCTTGCTCGCGGCCAGGATTTGGGGAGTTGCCATGAGGCGCGGTTGATGTGGGAGGAAGGCGTGAAGTCTCCGGCGACTGCCATGGGCACGAGCAGTTTCAAACACGGACCGCTCGAAATGGTCGCTGCGAACATGAGGGTCGGCCTGTGAATCGATGGACAGCGCATGCGTGAATCAGACCTGGCGGTCGCCCGCGATCTGCGACGTCTGGGCGCTTCCGTCATGTTGATTGGCCAACATCTTCCTGAAGGCGGAGCCGACCTGGTGTTTCGACTCCCGGAGGTGCTGGCGGATTGGCAATTTCTGATTGACATTATCCCGGCGCAACTGGCGGCAGAGGGCCTGTCGCGACTTTCCGGAGTCGATTGTGATTCTTTCAAGCTCTGCCCCTATATTGTCGAGGATGACTTCGGACTTCTCAGCGGCTGAACGCCCGTACTATTTGTCTCAGCGCGGATCAGGCAAATCGGCTTGAAATTGATATTCCGTGGAAGTGTCGCGATCTAGAAGGAACGATGTGGCGGAGAAAGCATGATCGCAGCGGTGGATATTGGAGGCACGAAAGTAGCCGTTGGCGCAGTGGATAGCCGGGGAAGGGTGTTGTGCTCCCAGGAATCGCCAACCGGGTCTGATTGCGAATACGCGCACGGGCTCGACATCATCGTGAGCATGTTGAAGGATGTGGTGCGCAATGCTGGAGTTGAACTCTCTGGCGTGGGCATTGGTTCCACGGGACCTGTCGATCCATTTGCTGGAGACTTTGGCGAGCTTGACTTTCTTCCAAAATGGCGCGGCAAAAGTCTGGTGAAAGATTTGGCGCGGATTTTCAACGTGACGGTTGCCTTGGAGAACGATGGGGATGCGGGCGCGCTCGCGGAGGCAGGATGGGGCGCGGGCAAGAACAGGTCGCGTCTGATTTATGTAACCGTTGGTACGGGCATTGGTGGCGGAATAATTCTGGATGGAAAACTATATCGAGGTGTAGAAGGAGCTCATCCCGAAATTGGCCATCAGGTGCTCGACCCATCGGGCCCCCGCTGTTCTTGCGGTTTTCGGGGATGCTGGGAGTCGCTGGCCGCGGGTCCGGCAATGGCCTCGTGGCTCGAAAGTACCGCGCCCCCAGACTATCCGCATCGCGCGGGGTTGACTGCCAAGCGCATCTGTCAGCTGGCAGTCGAAGGCGATGAGTTGGCCCGCTCGGCAGTATGCCGTGAAGCCAGGTATCTGGGGCTTGGCCTCGCCAATTTGATCAATCTGTTCACTCCTGACGCAATCGTTCTGAGCGGCAGCATGATGAAGAGTTCCAATCTTTTTCTTGATGGCATTAGCGAGACCATCCGCCAGGGTTGCCACTTCGTTCCTTTTGAAAAGACGGAGTTGTTGCTCGCCTCGCTCGGCGCGGATGCGAACCTGATTGGGGCGGCGATGGTGTGGCATCATCGGTTCGGAAAGGTCACGGAGCGTACGTCCTAATCGGAACGACGGAGACAGTGGGCCTTATGGCAAGAAGCAAGTACATGATCGTGCTGGTCTTCCTTGTATTTTTCGTAATGTCATTGTTGACCAATATTCTCGGCCCGATTCTGCCGGACATCATCAACAGTTTTCAGGTAAGCCTGACGGCGGCCGGATTTCTCGCGTTCGCTTTCTTCATCGCTTATGGGGTGATGTCCATTCCCGCCGGTTTTCTGATGGAACGGTTCCACGCGAAACCGGTGATGGTCTGGTCCTTTGTGGCCAGCACTCTTGGCGCGCTCGCCTTTGCCCTGTTTCCAGGATATCGCGTGGCGTTTGTTTCATGGTTCGCAATCGGCGCGGCGATGGCGGTTCTGCAGGTGGTAGTCGTTCCGCTTCTGCGTGTGGCCGGTGGTGAAGAACACTACGCCTTTAATTCAACGCTTTCGCAACTTGTTTTCGGCAGCGCGTCTTTTCTTAGTCCTCGAATCTACTCGTATTTGGTTCTGAATCTCAGTAAGTCCCCGATCCACGAAAACATTTTGCTGCGCACGCTACGCAGACTGACGCCTGGAACGCTCCCGTGGGTATCGATCTATTGGATCTTTACAGCTTCTTCCTTCTTGATGGTGATCTGGTTGCTCTTGTCCAGGTTTCCTCCCGTCAAACCGACCGACGATGAACGCGCCGGATCCTGGGACATGTACCTCAGCCTCGCGCGCAAGCGAGTGGTCTGGCTTTACTTCATTGCGATGTTTGCCTACATTGGCTGTGAACAAGGGACAGCCGACTGGATTTCGAAGTTTCTCTACACTTACCACAGGTTCGATCCTCAAACCACAGGTGCTAACGCTGTCTCGTGGTTTTGGGGACTTCTCACTGCTGGGTGTGTAGTGGGTATGGCGCTGTTAAAGTTTTTCGATAGTCGCAAAGTGCTGATTGGTGGCGCCGTGGGCTCGCTGTGTTGTTTGACGGCAGCCTTGTTTGGACCCGCAAAAGTATCAGTGATTGCGTTTCCCGGGATCGGCTTGTTCACTTCGGTGCTTTGGCCCGTCGTTGTTTCTCTCGCGTTGAATTCCGTGGACGAACATCACGGCTCGTTCTCGGGCATTCTGAGCACCGCATTGATGGGAGGAGCGATTATCCCGGTCGTTATCGGACGGATCGGCGACTATGCCGGATTAAGAAGTGGCATGACATTTCTCTACCTCACATTTGGGTTTGTTCTCAGTGTCGGATTTTGGGCAAGGCCGCTGATCGCGAATGCCACCATTAGCAACGTCAAGAAAGTCGCGGCGCCAGCAGTTGTTTGATGGATTCTGGCGTGTTGCCACGAACATGTGTTACTGAGCTGTGACCGCATTCACCCAGGCTGCCGCGGTCGATCCCTTGATCGTCAACCAGGTGAATTGAGATCCGGACTGGCCGCTTTGGCGGTTGTACTTCCCGATGAAGTTCCACGCGTGCCTGGGGCGCGACCGATTGCAGATCGATCCGCGGCTGTTCGACTCCGTTGGAATCGAAAAGACGTGCCTGCAGCTTCCCAGGAAAAAATACGCCGAACAAGCCGGAAGCACCAGCGAATTGTTGGGCATTGCGATCGTGAGCGGCGACAGGATCACACCAGCACTGGTGACGCCGCGCATCTGGCTATCCGCTCGCGTCGGCCACCAGCTTGTGTCCAGGGCATCGCTCTCGCCCGGTTGCAGCTCGATCATCGGACTATTGATCTCAGCTTCCATGTAATAAGGAGCGCTCTCGACGTCCGAAGAGCGAAGTATTGGGCTGCCCTTCTCGTTCAGCTCCAGCGTTGCGCCATTTTTGTAAAAAATCAGAGATGCTTGGCCCGGATAGTCGGAGCTCTTGAGGTATTGAAAGCGTTCCACCATCGCGAATTGGCTCTCGCCGTCCACCACGGCGAGCCAGCCCGCGGTGGAATCGAGCCACACTTCGTTTTCCAGATAGGTCCAGTGCAGCTTGAAGAGATCGTCGCGCACCGAGAACGACGGGTCATCTGCAAGTCCGTTGCGGACTTGATATCCGGTGAAATATGCGCTCAGTGGATTGATCTGCGTGAGAGCCCAAAAATTGCGATTGTATTCGGCTGGGTTGTGAATGTCAGAAGTGTCGTACTGGGTTACAGATTGCACGGACCATCGAATTCGAGGTCCGGTGAGATTTCTCATCACAGCGTGGAACGAAATCTGCGGCGAATTGGACGGGAGCGCGATTTCACGAGAATACTGCAAACCCGTAGTGGGGTCGGCGGGTCCGTCCAGGCGCACGGCGCAGGCCGGACCTTGCGAAATTACTTTCAAGTCATAGGCGCCGTCATCGAGCACATCGGACACTGGTCCTGCCCAGTGCTCCGCATCGTCTCGTCCCTCGGGCAAAGGCCAAAGCTTGTCCCCGCCGTAATTGAACCATTTACCGTTTGCTTGCGTGGGAGGGATGTACTTGCCCTTGTATTTGGGATTCACGAATAAGTATGGATGGCCGGCGAAGCTGACCTGCATGAGGCGACCACCCAGTTGCTTGACGATCGTCAGCTGCAGCCACTCGTTTGAGATCTCTTCGGCATCCCATCCCTCGAATGTCGTACTTTTAATGTTGCAGGTCCGGTGTAAGACCTCTGGCGCGAAGCCCGCTCGCGCCAGAAGGCTGACGCTTATCAGCCAAGAGTGAAGATGCGTTTCATATGAGGGACAACTCTTCGTTCCGCCTGGGCGCGTTGCTGTTACGGCAAAGGGAGTACGATTTCCCTAAAGACCGAGTGGCTCTTGGTGACATCAGAATGACAGTGTACGCCTTCCTCTTTTCTGAACGGTCCAATCCGATGAACTATCATGGAGGATCCCACAAACCATGAAAGCGCTCGTAAAGCACACTTGCGGAGACGGAAACGTCGATGTCCTCGACGTGGAGGAGCCTTCGTGCGGGCGAGACCAGGTGAAAGTGGAGGTTGCGTTTTGTGGGGTGTGCGGAACCGACATCCACGTCTTGCATGATACGTTCCGGAACTATCCTCCGGTCATTCTAGGGCATGAGTTTGCTGGCAGGGTCGTGGAAATCGGTGACAAAGTCACCGGCGTCACTCTTAATGAAACAGTGGCGTGTCTGGGAGCGACGGCCGTTACTTGCGGACACTGCCGATATTGCATTTCTGGGAAATTCATTTTCTGCCCGGACCGGCGGGGGATGGGACACGGCGTGAACGGCGGTTTTGCGCGTTACGTGGTCTTGCGTCCCGACCAACTCTATCGTGTCCCTGAGGAAATCCCCCTGGAGGAGGCGGCGCTCAGCGAGCCATTCGCGGCCGCCATCCAGGCGGTCACGGAACTGACCCAGGTTCGAATCGGTGACACAGCGTTGGTTTCTGGCCCGGGGCCCATGGGGCTTCTATGCCTGAAATTGCTCGTGGCGGAGGGAGTGAAGACCGTCGTTGCCGGGGCCGTCGGTGACGAAGCTCGTTTAGATGCCGCGCGTCGTTTTGGTGCAACCACAATTGTGAATGTGGGCAATCAGAATCTGCTCGACGCGGTCCGCCAGGAAACCGATGGCGTGGGTGTGGATGATGCCTTCGAATGTGCCGGCCACCAGAGTTCGGTTCGCGGTTGTATTGAAGCCCTGCGACCTATGGGGCAGTACACGCAAGTGGGGATCTGCGGACAGGAAATTCAGTTTCCGATGGATCAAGTCTTTTTTAAGCAGCTCAGTCTCACCGGTTCCGTCTGCTACACCGCTCAAACCTGGGACCGCATGATGAAAATCTATGAACAGGGCCGAGTCAGATTGAAGGACATTATTTCCAGCAAGCTGCCCATTTCAGAGTGGCGCACAGCGTTTGATTTGTGCACGCAGAGGCGCGGATTGAAAGTGATGATGTACCCCGAAGTGTAGATACTCCGGGTTCGCAGAAACGATGTTTAACTATGTTGCCTTGAACTCGTTTCCACTTTTGTTCCTTCTCCCTCAGTGAGAGTCACATAGCGGTCAATCGGCGGCTTGTAAAATCGTTCCACCACTCCGCTGGGCCGAGGCCACTTTACTTCGATCCAGTCAACCTTGGTTCGGTTCCCAATGCCCAGGACCATTCGTGGGTCGTGGGTGGCCAGGTAACTTCCGCCGCCGACTTTTACTCTGTGACGCTTGAACTCCCCGGCTTGCCAGGTGACACTGGCGCCGATGGCATCGCGGTTTGCCTTCTTCCCGACCAACTGAATCCCCAGCCAATGGGTTCCGGCAGTTGCTGTGTTTCGCAAAAGCAGCGGTGCCTTATTGTTGACAGCCACCAGCACGTCCACTGCGCCATCATTGTCGAAGTCGCCGATCGCCATACCCCGCGCGGCAAATCTTTGATTGAAAACTGCTCCTGCCGCGGCACTGACATTCACGAATCCCGGTCGGGTGCCGGGGCCGGTACTCCGAAACAGTAGCATCGGCTCCGAATACTGGACTTCGCGGTCCCGGGTTTCGACTTTGTCATCGGGATGACCGTTGGCTAGAAAGAGATCGAGATTTCCGTCATTGTCAAAGTCAAAGAATTTGAGACCCCATCCGCTCATGAGAATCGTTGTCTTTCCAATACCAGTGGGCAGGGCCTGGTCCTCGAAGGTGTTGTCGTGATTATTGCGATAGAGGGAATACATTTCGCGATCCACATTGGCCACGAAAAGATCCATCCACCCATCGCCATCATAATCGGCGGCGTCAACTCCCATGCCTGATCGAGGGCTGCCTTCCGCGTTGTACGCGACGCCCGCTTCGGTTCCAATGTCGGTGAAGCGCCCGTTGCCCTGGTTGAGCAGAAGAAAGTTGCCCACGGTATCGTTCGCCACAAAAAGGTCCATGTGGCCATCGTTATTGATGTCGCAGGCCACGACACCCCATGCTTTCCCGGGGTACTGCGCGATGCCAGACTCCTTGCTGACATCGGTGAAGGTGCCGTCCCCGTTGTTGTGAAATAGCCAACTCGGCATTGGATCGTAGACGCGCGGAACGCAGTAGTAACGTTCACGGGTCGCTGAGTTCCCGCAGAATTTATTTTTACCTTTGCTGAAATCTACAAAGCGGCACACGAAAAGATCGAGCCGCCCATCATTGTCATAGTCGAACCAGACGGCGCTGGATGCCCAACCTGAGGCGCCCACTCCGGCTTTCTGCGTGACATCGCTAAATGTACCGTCACCGTTGTTGTGGTAGAGAATACTGCTTCCGTACTGGGTGACGTATAAATCCGGATAGCCATCGCCATCGTAGTCACCTACAGCGACCCCCATGCCGTAGCCTCCGCCGGGGACGCCGGCCTTTTCTGTAACGTCAGTGAATGTTCCGTCGCGATTGTTGCGATACAGTGCGTTGCGGAGCGGCGGGTCCGGCTCGTAGAAATCGCAGCGGCCACTATTTACCAGGTAAATGTCCATCCAGCCGTCGTTGTCATAGTCGATGAACGCGCAACCCGCGCCAGTGGTTTCAGGAAGATAATAGTTCGGCGATCGGCCATTGGAATGTTTCCACGTGATTCCACTGATGGAGGGCGGGATCGAAGTAAAAAAAGGTTTTGAGTTCTGGAGTGCAGGCGTTTCAGCGCCCGTAGTGCCCGCAAGCAGCGGCAGGGCCGAAGAGAAAACAGACCCGCTTTCTAGACCCAGCAGGCCCAACGCTTTCAGAAAATGACGCCGGGAAGGAGAAGCTCTTAGAGGATGGCGTTCGCGCAATAGCGAGACCTCAGAAATAATTGCTTCCCGATTCTCGCATACAAATCAGGGTGAGGTGCTGTTCGATCCAAGCCCGCAATCCAGCCCCGGCAACTTGATAGGGGGCTGCGAAAGCTGTCGAGCTGATTAGAGAAAATATTTTTCTTTTTTCTTTGCTTCGGCGTAGCTCCGGTAGGAAGTGCGAACTGACTCGACTTCGGACACCTCAGCGATGGGAACATCCCACCAGGATTCATAGCCGCTGACCCGTTCGTTATAGTCGGTCTCAACCACGACCACTGACGTCCGGGGTTGTTTTCGCGCCTCGATCAGTGCCTGTTCCAGCTCGTTACTGGTTTTCACTCGCACCGCATACGCACCCAGGCTGGCCGCATTGGCGACGAAATCGATCTCCATTGGGCTTCCGGAAAGCTTTCCATTTTTCCGATAGCGGTATTCCGTCCCCATGCCATGGTTTCCACAGGCACGGCTCAGTCCGCCAATGCTAGAAAATCCATGGTTATCAAGAAGCACGATGTTCAGTTTGTGTCCTTCCTGCAGAGAGGTGACAATTTCCTGCGCCATCATCAGATAAGATCCATCACCGACCATCACGTAAATCTCGCGCTCGGGCGTGGCCATCTTGGCGCCAAGCCCGCCCGCGATTTCGTAGCCCATGCAGGAAAATCCGTACTCCATGTGATAGCCCTTAGGATCGCGCGTGCGCCAGAGTTTGTGAAGGTCGCCAGGCAGACTGCCGGCTGCGCAAAGCACAACGTCTTTCGGTCCCGCCACCCGGTTCACCACCCCAATGACGGCGCCCTGACTGATTGGTGGACCGTGGCGCAAGCTGTAGATACGGTCCACTTCCTTTTCCCATTGCGCCTGCAGAGTGGAGGCAGTTGAATGATAGGAATCTTCCACCCGAAAGCCCTGGATCGCGACTTCCAGTTCTTCAAGGATGGCGCGTGCATCGCCCACCAGAGGGAGGGCCGCGTGCTTGTAGGCGTCGAATTCCGCCACATTGATATTGATAAATCGCGCCTCCGGATTCTGGAACGCGGTCTTGGATGCGGTGGTGAAATCGCTGTACCGCGTGCCAATGCCAATCACCAGATCTGCTTCGCGGGCACATATATTCGCGCCCGGAGTTCCGGTCACTCCCATCGCACCTAGATTCTGTGGATGGTCGAAGCACAAGGAACCTTTGCCGGCTTGAGTTTCGCCAACAGGAATTCGGGTTTGTGCCGCAAAACTGGTCAACTGCTTCGTAGCTTCCGAATAAATCACGCCGCCGCCCGCGACAATCAGCGGCCTTTTTGAAGCACGAATCCACCGCGCAGCCAAGGCGAGCAATTCGCGGTCGCAACGCTGGCGAGGAATGGACCACACTTTCTTTTCGAAAAGCTGGGCGGGGTATTCGAAGGCTTCTGCCTGCACGTCCTGCGGCAAAGACACGACCACCGCACCGGTGTCGGACTGAGAGGTCAAGACCCGCACCGCTTCCGGCAGGGAGGTAATGATTTGTTCCGGCCGTTCGATCCGATCCCAATATCGGGATACCGGCTTGAAACAATCATTGACCGAGATATCTTGTGTGGTCGGCAGTTCCAATTGCTGCAGCACAGGCGCAACATTGCGACGTGCGAATATATCGCCCGGCAACAGCAATACAGGAAGGCGATTTACCGTCGCCACCGCCGCGCCGGTGATCATATTCGTAGCTCCCGGACCGATGGAGGTGGTGCATACCAGAGTCCTCAGCCGGTTACTCATTTTGGCGAAGGCGGTCGCGGTGTGCACCATGGCCTGTTCATTGCGACAAAGATAGTACGGAAACGAAGGGTTTTGTTCGAGTGCTTGACCCATCCCGGCCACATTCCCATGGCCAAAGATCCCGAAGCAGCCTTCGAAGAAACGTTGTTCTCTACCGTCGCGTGAGACGTATTGGTTTTCCAAGAACTTGACGATGGCTTGAGCTGTCGTTAGTCGGGTCATGGCGATCTGCCTCGCGTGCCTCTGAGGGTGAGATTGGTCCTTCCGGCCAGAAGTTTCGGGTCAAGCTGACTTTCCCCATGGCTAATCGGTAATATCAGCTGAGGACGAGCGGAAGGCGCGTGTCCGGTTCTTTCCAGTTTGACCGAATCCATGTATGTTGCGGATCTTCCGTGACCGCCATGGTCCGTGAAGTTCCGGCCAGAAAGTTCAGGTAGTAGACATCGTACCCTGGACCCGCGACCACCGGGTGGTATCCCTCTCTTACAAGCACGGTATCTCCATCTCGGACCTTCAAGGTTAAATCTCGAGAGGTTCGCGGGTCATAAAGGTTCTGGAAGGCAAACCCTCGGGGGTCACCGATCCGGTAGTAGTAGATTTCGTCCAAATCAACTTCGGCTGGGGGGTTGTGGACATCATGTTTGTGCGGAGGATAACTCGACCAGTTTCCGCCGGGCGTGTAGACCTCCACCACAATAAGTCGGTCGGCGGCAAAATCGGGACGAATGATATCGACAATCTGGCGAGAGGCGTTCTCACCGCCGCGGAGGCTGCTCGAAACATCCTTTGGAGCAATGAGCTTGGGTTCCAACTGGGACTTCGATGGAACCCGGCATTCCGCTATTTCGCAGACCGTTTCCGCCTTCAGGGTGGCATTA
>Ga0207116_10326_pt1 | contig 11565 bp, 2 predicted proteins | sample Alteio_BWMinHeat_44_FD_153550 | JGI IMG/M metagenome (GOLD analysis project Ga0207116, IMG submission 153550) | Enriched cells from forest soil in Barre Woods Harvard Forest LTER site, Petersham, Massachusetts, United States -... | ecosystem: Environmental > Terrestrial > Soil > Temperate forest >... | reverse complement strand
CTGTATTTACGCGCCAGACCCTGGTCGAATGGGCCGGCCAGACGGTGGTTTGGTGTCCGTGGGCCAAGCTCTATTACGAACGGATGCGAGCCAAAGGGAAAAAACATCACGTCATCCTGCGAGCCCTCGCCTTCAAATGGGTGCGTGTACTGTGGAAATGCTGGAACACGAATACCCCCTATGACGAAGCGATTTACCTCAAAGCCTTGGAAAAAAAGAAAAGTCCCAATCTGCCAAAGCCCGCGCCATCAATCTGACCCAATGGAAATTAATGCCATTTTTCGCTTGCGCGGAATACCTCAGGTGTTGGGCTATTATCAATTGTTCCTACGGAACAAATGCTGCTCCTCCACTTTTAATCACGCCACAAAATGGCGTTGGTGAAACCCTGCTTAAAACTCAAAATTGAGTCTGGCTTCGACGACCTGTTTTCTCGGCAACTCCTGGTAAATCGTCAGCGGCTCGAGTTTGTAATCGCCGCCCGTGACGTTCAGCAGGCCCAGTGTCAATTCAACCCGGCGCTGCGCGAAGCGGTAGCCGAGATAAAAGTTTTGCTGGACAAAGGAATCACCTGGTTCGGCGGGGTTGAAGCCGTAGTTGTCCTGCGAAAACCACAGCGTTTCGGCCTCGGCGAAAAATCCCGAGGGATGATTGTATAAAATATAACCGCGAATTTGATGCAGCCGCGAACTCTCCGACGCCAAAGACGGGCCAATACCCTGTTCCGGCAGTGAATTATCCAGGTTCGCCATCGTCAGCTTGTAACTGGCGCCGATCACAAAACCATCCCCGAGCAACTGGTTGATAGTGGCCGTCAAATTGTATTCGCGATAATTGAGGTCGTTGGGAGTGGAAGATGCCACCGCCGGAAACGTGTCATTGGGAAACAGGAATGCGCCGACGGTTTGTAGAATGTCGGTTTTGAGCCTTTGACCCTCGATGCCGGCAAAGGTGCGCGGTCCGAGCTTGAGGTCGAGCGCCACGCCCAGCGTTTCATATTTCGGCGCGGCCACGGAGCCAACCGCCGACTCGGAAACCAGACTGCGAAACGCCTGCGGAAAACCGTTAAGCTGCGTTGGTTCGAGCCGGTAGCTTTCGTCGAGGCTGACTCCACCCAGAGAGCGCGTGAAAGCGCCGCGCAGCGCCACCTCGGAAATGGGGTTCCATAGAAAAGCGGCCTTGGGGCCAATCTGCTCCCGGGCGTCCTCGCCTGGGTTGACCGGCGGAAAGCGAAAATTATCGGGATAGCGGACGCGATCGTAAGCCACGCCGCCAGTCAGCCACAAATGTTCCACAGGTTTAACAGTGGCATAGCCGTAGCCGCTTACCCGCTCAAAACCTTCGTCGTTGGAATCCGAGAACGTCGGAGGCGCCACGGGAAAGGGCGGTGCGGATAAGTTCGCCGGCGTGATGAATGAATCCTGCGACTGGAAATTGCCGGCCTGATAACGGCCGCCCAGCGAAAGCGTGACGCGTTCCCATTCGCAAATTTGATTCACTTCCGAGGAGTAAATCTCAAACGTGTTGTGGTAACTCACGTCCCACGGCGAACTCTGGGTGATGTCCGGCGGCGGCAAGCCATAGATCAGGTACTGCGTCGTGTTCTTATCGCTGAAATACTGCTCGTTCACCAGCCGCCCCAGCAGCACCATCGTGTGCATGCCAGGCCCCCATTCGTGATGCCACGCAGCCACGAGAATCGGTTCCTCATACTCGTCGAACTTATAAAAAGGCTGGGCGCGGCTCTGGTCGTAATATTGGAAATTATCGCCCGAATGATAGTTCTCGTACTGCACGAGAATCATCGCGGTGTCCTGCGGCGTGATCTGCTGTTTGATCGTCGTGTTCCATTCAATGTCCGAGAGATTATTGTTCACTCGCACGCCGCCATTGTTCTGGTAATCGAGATCCAGCGCGTAGGAAGTGTTGCCGAAGGTGCCGTACTGGGCGGCTTGTTCGTGGAGCATCTTGTCCGAGCGCGCATCCGTGGAAGTCGCGAAACCCAACCCGTCCGACTCGAACAGTTTGGAATATTCCTGTTGCGAAACCTCCTGCGACAATCGCCCGCCGCCGACCGGCGAAAGAATATTCGCGAGCAGCAGTTCATTGAACCAGACGGTTTCGTAGCGCAAATTGAAACGCGTCGGATCGCGCAGATCGTTAAATGCGTCCGAGATGAACAAATGCGCCGAGGGGTTCGAGTAATCGTAAGTCACTCCGCGCGACGCTTCGCGCAGACTTTGCTCGGTCATACCCAGGTCGCGATAAATCGAGGCGAGATTGGCGCTGCCCACCGCGCGGTCCTGGTCCAGCAGCAGGCGCGAGCGGAACACGCTGCGGTTGTCATTGAGTTCCTGCGCGGTTTGCAAATCGCCCGCCGCTTCGTTGATGCGGTTTTCCTGTTGCCGGAGCAGCGCGGAATATAACCAGGAAGTGGGATCGTTCGGGTCAATTTCGCGCGCGAGCTTCAACTCCTTGTTCGCGTGGGCCTCGTCGCCCACATCTGCAAACGCCTTGCCCAGATAACTGCGCAGCACACTCCGCTGAGGTTCAAGCGACGCGGCCACGAGCAAATCCCGCAACCCTTCCTCCGGACGATTCCTGCGAATCTGGCACAATCCTCGACCGAGCCACGCATTCGCCAACGCGCTGTCCGCGGCAGTCGCCTGATCAAACCAGGAAATCGCCGCCGAAATATTATTCTGCGCGGCGAGTAAAAATCCTTTCAACGCGAGCGCCTGCGCGTTCTTCGGTGAAAGGCGCAACGCCTTGTCCAACGCGGCCACGGATGCGCTCGTGCGACCGAAACTAAATTCCAGTTCCGCCACGCGTTCCCAAGCGAAGCCAAAGTTCGGCGCGTTCGTTGTGGCCGCACGCGCGACCTCCAACGCCTGCGCGAGTTCGTTGCTCGATTGCCGCGAGTAGGATTCGGCGATCCATTCGGAAGCCGACGCCGGTTTATTCTGGTTGGTCCACTTTTCCATTTTGACCACGGCAATCATCTGCCTCAAGGCGTGTGCCTGGGGGGAATCCGGAAGACTGCCCAACATCGCTTCCGCCTTCTCCACCTGCCCCACGCTCAACAACAGCGCGGCGCGAAAAATCCTGTCCGCATCCGAGGACGGCGCTGTGGACCACGGACATACCGCCAGCGCGCCCATCAAATCCCCCGTCCGATAAAGTTGCAGTGACTCGCCGAGGCTTTGCTTTTCGTCACTCGTGAATTCGAGCTCATCCGCATTCACCACCGCCGGATAATAGAGGCTCCATTGAATCAAATCGTTGACGGGTTCGAGCACGGCGGTCTTGCTCAATGCTCCGCTGCTGTCCACGATCCCGCGCTCGTGGTTGCGCAACTCGACCTGGCCCTTGTCATTTTGCAAAATCACCAAGCCGTCCAGAACTGTCAATTCCGCGTGCCCGTCGTCGTCCACCTTCACGAGAAAATCCGTGCCGCGCACGGCAGCCGTGGCACCTGGCAGCGAGTATTGGGAACTCGTGTCGCGGTCGCGATGAAAAATCTCGAAGATGCCGCGCTTGAACGCCGGACCGCCAGCCGGTGGAACTTCAAATTCGGAAAATTCGCCCTTCTTGACAGTCATGCCGCCCGAAAGATAAATCTCCGCCCGGCTGCGTTCACCCGTGCGCACGCGGTCGCCCTGATGGAGAATTTGATTCCGCACGCCCGGCGACCAGGAGTTCTGACCGGCGTGCGCGACTTCCACCGTGCCCTGAATCATCACCAGCACATCGTTCGTGGTGGCGGCCCGGGGCGCGGTATTCGTCTGGGCTGGAAGGTGGATGGCAACAAAAAAACAGAAGATGACACCACCGAGCAATCGTAACCAATTGCCCCCAGGGAAAAACGTTGATGCCGGAATCCCTGACTTTTTCACGTGTTCCGTATTTCCACGAAATGCGGATAATTAGCAAGGAAAACTTCCTTGTTGGCTGAGAGATCTTCCAACTGTGCCTGGCTTTTAGTCACCCTTTTATCGAGGTACTAAATCACACCCAAATTATCCTTCCAATTCAAACTGATAACCTTTACCATTCGCCTCTGCAATTAAAGGCGTTGGGTTCCAGTTATCTTTTAGGTTATGATTTTCATGAAACACCCGTTGCGGCTGGGCTTGCTTACAACCGCATTGCTATTACTTCTCGCGCCCCGCGCCCCGGCACAAGCGATTTACGGTGACGCCCTTTTGTTCAATTACCAGGCCAGCAACCAATACGTCACGGTCACCAATTTCGGCAGCATCATTCCCACGAACGAAATCACGGTTGAATTCTGGGCCCTCGCCTACGGTTTTGCGGGACAGTCGGCCTTCATGCTAAGTCCGGACCAGGGCACCAACCGGCTCAATGCTCATATTGATTATGGTTCCAGCCCGGGACTGACCTACTGGGATTTTGGCAACATCAACGTCAGCCCTTCTGGTCGGGTCTCCACCACCAGCCCGCCTAATTCGGTTCAGAACTGGACTCACTACGCGCTCGTCGCCAGCCAGAGCGGCAATTACATGCGCATTTATACCAACGGCGTATTGCAAATCAGCCAGACGGGCATGACTCCCTTTGTTCGCGGCAATTATAATTTGCAAATCGCCGGCCCCGGCTTTCCCTTCACCGGCATCCTGGATGAACTTCGCATCTGGTCGGTGGATCGCACGCCTTACCAGATTCAGGCGGACATGTACAGTCCGCTCGTGGGAAATGAATCCAACCTGGTGGTTTATTACAAGTTCGACGGTGTCAATGGCACGATCGTCACGAACTCGGCCACGGCCACCGGTGCCGCCTTCAACGGCATACAGACCAACGGCCCGACGCTGGTCGCCTCCACGATTCCCCTGGTCGTCAACGTGGTCACCAGCGCCGGCGACGATTCGAATCCGGGAACATTGCGCAATGTCGTTGCGAACGCGCCGAGCGGGTCAATCGTCGTCTTTGCTCCCGCGCTTTCCGGCCAGGTCATTATGCTGACCAACGGCGCGATCACGCTTAACAAGAATCTTACCATTGACGCGACCGAGCTTTCCGCCTTCGTGCAAATCAGCGCCAATTTCAAAAGCAAAATCTTTAACATTTCCAGCGCGACGGTGGCTTTGAATTCTTTGCTACTAGCCGAGGGTCATGGCGATTTTGGCACCGGCGGGGACATCCAGAATAACTCTGGCAATGTTACGATCAACAATTGCGTTTTCACCGACAGCACGGCGTATGAAGGACAGGGCGGCGCAATCGCGAATCTGGGCGGCACCCTGACCATAAACAGCAGCACGTTCTCGGCAAATTATGCCACCATCACCACGGGTTTTGGCTCATCGCAAGGCCAAACCGGCGGCGGCGCGATCTATAACGGACAGGCGAACTTGACGCTCAATAATTGCAGTTTCACCGGCAATTTCGCCGACTCCGGCAGTGGCGGCGGCGCGATCTGGTGCAACGGCACCCTGCCGGTCATTGTGAATAGCTGCAACTTTGCCGGCAACTCGGCGATTCAAACCAGCGGCGGCGGCGGAGCGATTTATAACCAGTCCGGGGCCAGCCTGATCGTCAGCAATAGCACGTTCCTCGGCAACCTTGCGGACAATTCCAGCGGTGGCGGAGGGATTTATAATCAGTCCGGTTCGAGTCTGGCGGTGGACAATTGCACGTTTTACGGAAACACGGCGACCAACGCCAATTATGGCGGGGGCGCAATCTGCGACCGCTCAGGAGTAAACCTGGCGGTCAGCGATTGCACCATCGTGGCCAATACCGCAGCGACTGCGGGCTCGGGCGGCGGCGGCATCTACACCATCGGCACCCTGGGCGTCACCAACACCATCGTGTGTTCGAACCTGGCTCCCTCCGGGCCGGAAGTTTTTTGCGCGGCGAACCTGAGCCTCGTTGGTTCGCTTTTTGGACCGGAGGTTGGATCACTGCATGAAGGCAGCCTCGTGGTCAACTCGGGGAATCAATTCTTCGCCATTCCGCTCCTGGCTCCGCTGGCCAACTATGGTGGCCCGACCCTAACGATGCTGCCGCTGCCCGGCTCCCCTTGCATCAACGCGGGCGTGAATTCCGTCACCAGCTTCCTCGGAACCGACCAGCGAGGTTTGCCGCGCCAGAGCGGTGCGAATGTGGACATCGGCGCGGTGGAAGTCCAGCCGGGCGACACGAATACGCTGGTGACGACCACGGCCGATTCCGGCTCCGGCTCGTTGCGCATCGCCGCGTTGCTGGTCAACCTCGGCGTCACCAATCGCATCACTTTCGCCTCTTATTTGTCTGGCCAGTCCATTTTGCTGAACAATGGCCAGATTGTTTTGAGCAGCAGCGTTACCATTGACGCCTCATCGCTGGCGAACGGCATTCAAATCAATGGTAATAGCCAGTCGCGCATCTTCGAGATAACGAATAACGCGACCGTGGTGCTGAAATCATTAACCATCACGAATGGAAACGACAACAATGATCCAACGTACGGCGGCGGCGGCATTCTCAGCTTTGGCACGCTCGCCATGACCAATTGCACCGTTTCCGGCAATCAGGCCAACAAAAGCAACGACGGCGGCGGCGGCATTGACAGTAAAAGTGGGTCGTTGACGATGGACAACTGCATCGTCTCTGACAATCTGGCCAACGAAAGCGTCGCCGACGGTGGCGGCGCTATTCTCAACCATGGCACGCTCACAATCACCAACTGTGTTTTCACCGGCAATCAGGCCAACCACAGCAACGACGGCGGCGGCGGCATTGACACTTATGGTATGCTCACGGTAAACAACAGCATCTTCGCCGGCAACCAGGCCAATGGCTCCAGTGGCGGCGGCGGCATTGATTCTATAAACGGGGCGACGATCACGATAAATAACAGCACTTTCACCAATAACCAGGCCAATGGCAGCTACACCGGCGGTGGCGGCGGCATCTGCACTCTCGGCACGCTGACGGTGAACAACAGCACTTTCGCTGGCAATCAGGCCAATAGCTGCTTTAGCTACAATGAAATCGCCGGCGGTGGCGGCATTTGCAGTTCTGGTTCGGGCCTGCTGACGGTGAACAACAGCACCTTTACCGGAAACCAGGCTAATAACTGCACCCTTGATACTGGCGGCGTGGCCGCCGGCGGTGGCGGCATTCTCGGAATAGGGATGACAGTGAACGACTGTACCTTTAACGGGAATCAGGCTGCCAATAGCCCGGATGATGGCGGCGGCATTTTAGCCACATTGAGCACGTCGGGCATCACCAACTGCATATTCTACACGAACAGCGCCTCCTCTTTTGGCACGGAGCTCGCCAACATTGAAGGCAATATGACCGTGGCCTATTGCCTCCTCGGTCCGGAGGTAATTGGCGAGATTTATAGTTCGGGCACTACAATTGTTACCAATTCGCTTGTCGGAGTAAACGCGCTGCTGGCCCCGCTGGGCAATTACGGCGGCCCCACGCAAACCATGCCGCCGGAGCCCGGCTCGCCGGCCATTGACGCGGGCACTGATTCCGTCACCAGCTTCCTCACCACCGACCAGCGCGGCTTGCCTCGCAAATCCGGCAGTCACGTTGACATCGGCGCGGTGGAAGTGCAGTCTGGCCAGGCTTATTCCATCGTCCTGAACACGGCGGATAACGGCCCCGGTTCGCTACGCGAGGTCGTCTCGAACGCTCCCTTCGGTGCCGTCATCTATTTCGCCTCGAACCTGTCCGGCTTGACGATCACGCTGACCAGCGGCCAGATCGTTTTGAGCAATTCCGCCACCATAAACGCCATCGGCCTGACGAATGGTATTCAGATCAATGGCAATGGTTCAAACCGCATCTTCCAGGTGAATTCCGGCTCGGGCGTGAACCTGCTATACCTGACCCTCACCAATGGCAATCCCGGCCCCGGCAACCCCGGAGGCGCAATTTTAAACCAGGGTGTGCTCACGTTGGCCGCCTGCACCGTCGCCGGCAACTCCGGCGCTTATGGCGGCGCGATCGAGAATCAAAATAGCTGCGTGCTGGCGGACTGCACTCTGGCTAATAACGTCGCGGTCAATAACGGCGGCGCGATCGACAACAACCAGGGCCCTCTCACGCTGCTCCAATGCACCCTTGCCGGCAACCTCGCCTCCATCGGCGGCGGCGGCGGGGTGGCGAATTATCTGAACACGCTGGCCATCACCAACTCCATTATTGCCGGAAACAACGCCGGGGGCAGCGGCCCGGACATTTACAACTTCGCTTCCAGCACCGTCAACGCCGGAGGGACCAATCTCGTGCAGTCTTACGTTAATTCCGGCACGTTCAACGGCACCAGCTCCCTTATTTCATCGGCCCCCATGCTCGCCCCGCTCGGTAATTACGGCGGTCTCACCCCTACCATGCCGCCGCTGCACGGCTCGCCGGCCATTGACGGAGGCAGCGCCGCCGCCCTTGCCGGTGAAGGTTTTAACGTTGACCAACGCGGTTATCCGCGTGTCTCCGGCGAGCGGGTGGACATCGGCGCGGTGGAAGTGCAGATCGCCGAAGCAGACTTCCCGCTCACGGAATTGACGCGGCTGGGGAACGGCTCGTTCCAATTTGACCTCACCAACCTCGTCGGCGGCAGTTTCACCGTCTTCGCCACCACCAACGTGGCGCTGCCCTTCAATACCTGGTCGAATCTCGGCCCCGTCCTCGAAACGCCCCCGGGCTCCGGTGTCTTCCAATTCACCGACACCCATGCGACGAATTTCACCCGCCGGTTCTACCAGGTCACCTCACCTTAGCCGGAACAATGCGGTAATCAACCACGGATGCACACGAATCAAAGGCTTGGAGTTAAGAAATGCTGCAGCTGTTTGGCAGCGAGGAATTTTGAAAACCTGACAACTGTTCCGGGCGGTGTGACGCATGCCCTCTGCGGCGAGCGAATAAATAACTTATGGCGGAAGGGGTGGGATTCGAACCCACGGTAGGATTGCTCCTACTCCTGATTTCGAGTCAGGTGCCTTTAACCACTCAGCCACCCTTCCACTCGTTTAATTTCACCGACTCAGCGAGGAAGTATTTCGCACGGTTGAGGGTTCGCGGCAAGCTCATTCGGCGGTCGCTGATGACAACTCAGATCGCCGTAGCCGAGCTGCGCCCTGGTGACTTGGAAAAAGGAGAACGCCAAACAGTTGAACCCCAAACGGCGGTCGTTGATTGGAAGAGGACTTTTGGGGACGCCATGGCGATTTATCTGCATTAGCCGGTGGAGCCTGGCGGATCCAATGTCCGGGCCACGAAGCACCACCCTTATTTCTTGTTCTCTGGCGCTGCGGCCTTTTCAACTTCGTTCGTTTTGTCGCTCAAAGCGTACACGCAAAGCTCGCAGAACGACACGTGATTGCTGATGGCAAGGTCATGGAGCCGGCGAAACGACCCGCGGACTTCTTCGCTGATCGTCCCACCTCGTTCCTCCTCCAGCCAGCGCGCCTGGTCTGCCAGGGGATCCGTCCCCGCAGGCACGTCGGTAATATAAACGTGAAACGGGTAATTTTTCCCGCTGAAGGTCGCGGGCAGGTTGAAGCGCTCGATATGATGAGGCACTGCCATTGCGTCTCGAAGCCTTTGCGCTTCCGCTTTTGAAGGCGCCGGATCCGGGTCCAGAAATCCCGTGGTATCCATTCCAAACAGTGGCCTGCCGATGACGCGGAGATATTCCTGCCGGGCTCGCACTTCTTTCGGGATGTCGCCCACTTTTTGGTAAAGCTCCGACAAATGCAGATAATCGCCTCCGACATCCTGGCGAAGATACCAGTGCCACGTCGCTCTCTCCCACGCCGGGCGGCTGATTTTTAGCGACTGTTCCCTCGTTTCAATCGCCTCCGCATACTGTCCTGCATCCGTCAGAATTGTCGCCTTGTAGTTCAGGATTGTCGCGAGGCTTTGAATCGGTGCGGTCTCCGTGCTGTCGCGTCCGACTTTCCAGGCAGCATCCGCGATTGCGAAAACCTCATTGGTTTGGTTCAGTGACTTGGCGATCTCGGCTGCGGTTTCCTGCGAGCTGAGGAACTCCCCGATTTGATAAGCATCACGGTTGCCGCCGATCAGCCATACGTGTTCCACAAAATCCTGGCGATACTCCCGAAGCAATTCCAGTGCCCTCTCATCATGTTTCAATTCCTGGTCGAAGTACGCGCGTTGCGATAAGGTGCGGCAGCGTTGAAACCACACACCCGCGGCTTTCGGATATTTCGCCACAAACGTCCGCGCCGTCGCCATCGCCAGATCAAGCGATTCGCCATACGCTGCGTCATCGCGTTTTTTGTCCAGGCTTTCCGCCCCTTGGAGAAACTCCGCGAGTTTCAATTGGCCCTCGATCAATTTTTCAGCGTAAGCAGGTCGATCGTCCGCCTGCCGCGAGAGCTTCTCAAGGATCTGGCAGCTCTCGATATAGTTGCTTTGCGAAAGCCCGAAATACCCGTTGGCACTGAGTTCGCCCGCGTAACATTGCAGGATGCTCGCAAGCATTTGGCGATACCCGGTCACCGTCGGGTTCGCTTTGATCACCTCGCGTTGATTGCTGACCGCGTTGCTTGACATGTTGAGGGCTTCCATTGGTTGTTTCATCGCCTCCAGAAGCCGCGCCCGGCTCCACAGCGAAATCGACCGGCCCGAGAGAAGACCGGGCGAGCCCGGCGCAAGCTGCAAAGCCTGGGCTTCCAAGTCATCCGCTTCCGTCAAGAGCTGGGAGGACCGTTGATAGTTCCCTTCGCTCTTCGCGATAAGTGAGAGATCGTGTTTGGCAGCGGAGACTCCGTCCAACGAATCCAGCTTTCTATAACCCGCCTGCAACGTTTGCCTGAAAAGCGCCGCCGCCCCGTCATAATCCGCCTTGTTCAGATTGCTTTCCCTTATTCCCGTTTCCCTGCCGATGTTGCCCCGGCACAGGTAAGCCATCGCCAGGCAAAATTTCACTTCCGGATCGTTGAACCCCTCCGCCTGCAGCCCCTCCAGATCTTTGATGGCCAGTTCGACAAGCGGTTGCGCATCCAACGACTGGCCCACTCCCCAGTAAAGATTCGCCAGGTCGACCCGCGCCTTGTCCAGCGCCAGCCGGTATTCAGATTTCTTTGGAAACTCCTTTACGTTTCTTTCGTGCAGGCTGACCGCCGATTCCAATTCCTGCACCGCCTCGTCGAGTGAACCGATGCTTCCCGTCACCAGGCCGAGCGCATCCTTTGCATTCGCGAGTCCAAACCTTACTTCCGCGTCCACCGGGCGGCGCGCCGTGAATTGTTCGTATTGCGACACCGCCCGCTCCGCAAATTTCTTTCGCGTTTCCTGGAAGCCCGGGATGATCGCCAGCTCATCACGGCTGATATCCGTCAGGAACTGGTCCACCGTCCCACGCGCGGCGGTGGCAAACGCTTCCGCGTCGCGGCGCTGCTTTTCAACTTCCAAATTCGCCGTTTTGAGCCGGTTGATGTAAAGCGCCGCGGTGACAAGGCCGGTCAGTACCAAAGCCGCGAATACTCCGCCCGCCAGAGCCGCCACCCGCGTCCGCCTGGTCCGGCGGGCTTGCGCCGCTTCCCTTTCGCGCCGCGACGTGAGATCCCGTCG
>Ga0207116_10329_pt1 | contig 11618 bp, 8 predicted proteins | sample Alteio_BWMinHeat_44_FD_153550 | JGI IMG/M metagenome (GOLD analysis project Ga0207116, IMG submission 153550) | Enriched cells from forest soil in Barre Woods Harvard Forest LTER site, Petersham, Massachusetts, United States -... | ecosystem: Environmental > Terrestrial > Soil > Temperate forest >... | reverse complement strand
AGAATACATTCCAGAAGTCAGCTACTGCGTCTGCGTGGAACTTGCTCAGAAAGTCGTCTTCCCGGTAAATAAGGTGGACGGCCACCCCCGCCAACAAGTTCGATTTTTCCAGAGTTCCAAATACACTAGTCTTTTCACTGGCAAAAATGTGATCGATCGAGGGCACCAGATTGGTGGCCATATTGTAGCCAAGTTCCGTGGAACGGTAGCATTCCGAGCCGATCAGCCAAAGGACCGCGTGCTCGCCGGCCTGGTGCAGATGGGTCCCAACGAACTCGGTGAACTGCGGGATGAGGATGTGACCATCGCAGTTATTCGTGTCACGATACAGGAAGGTGTGAAGCGCGGACACAAACCGCGCGTTTTGCCGTAGTTTGGCGACCGCACTTCGGGCATCGTTCGTAACGAAGAAGCTTCCAATTTTTTCGCACCGTCCCGCGTCAAATACCTCCACCGTGCCGTTCCATCCATTCGTGAGCAATATACCGTCAACGGCCGCCTCGGTGAACATTCGCTCCGCCGGATTGGAGTGGTCTGTAATGCCGATAATCAGCCTACTGCCATGTTCCGGAAAGGCGGCGGCCTGCGCCTCCGCGGCAAAGGAGGCAGCGACGAGAAGCAATGTTATGAACTTTGCCGCGTTCGAAGCCGATTTTAGTTGACCGGCGACCGACAAGTCAAATAACGCCTCAGCAGAATTAAGGAAATCCTTGCGGTTCGCCGCCAACTGCTCCAATCGAGCTTTAAGCTTGGCTTTGGCGATGTCCAGAGCAGCCCGCAGTTGACTCAACTTGGCTACCTCAGCCGCCAACCGCCGGTAATCCTCATTGGGGCGTTTCACGCCTTCGTGGACCACTGTACACGCGCGACGGGCGCCTATCGAGCATCCCGCACTGAGAAAGATTTCAGCCAAAATGCCGCAGCCCAGCATTAACGGGCTGTTGATTCCCGGATCGGTAACCGTGGGGTTGGCTCCGGCGGAAAGAACCGCCTTTAGGATGACGTCGGCGGTTTGGAGAAAACCGCTGCACACCTGGGCTAGGAGGATCACCCACACCGCGCCGCAAATCAATCCCGCAGCCCAAATCCAGCGGACGTAGATCACGCCGCGGATGTCCGACATAAGCGTGTAGATACCAACAAGGGCCAGAGTCAATCCTGCTGGTATGAAACTGAAAAAGTAGGCCCGAACAGGGTTTTCAAAGCCCTTTAGTCCGGACCCTATCAATATAGTGGCGATGGTGTTGGTGCCCACGCCAAGCAGGATGAGCGAGGCGATAATCAGCCCAATGCTTCCCCATGTGTATCGGAGCACGCGGCGTTGGACTTCTTTTTCTTTGTCAATATGCCGCAGATCGAAAGTCAGCCGCTTCAAGGCTCCATCCACCTTGCTCCACAGACTGCTTACGACGGCCAATAAACTGCCCACTTTCGCGCTGTGTTCCTTAACTCCGGCGTCGAACCGCTCCCCTTCGGCTTTCAACATCGGCCTTTTATTGCCCTTTCCCCCTGAAGCCCGGATCAAGACGTCTTGCTTGCCCGGTCCTACTTTGGGTGGCGGCCCTGCCACAGTTTTTCCGACCTCGTCCAAGGCGATTTTCGCCTCACCCTCCAGTCCCTCGTGAGCGTTGACCGGTGTTTGATCATTGGACTCTGGTCCGCTCGGAGGGCTGTTCCAGTATTTGCCTTCAAATTGCGATTGCTGCGTAGTCATGTTGGGTCGTCTTTCTCGGTTGATTGTTCAGTTCGTTTTGCCAGCGCGCGGTCAATGGCTTAATGCCCTTTCAATTCAGCAAGCGAGATTTTCAGTAGGAGGCTGCCAATAAGATTTGATTTTTCCCACGGTCATTGCAGAGCAGGCTGAACAGCTTTGCAACATGCTGTCACGCAGACTTTCGGTTGACCCGCCCTCTGCGCGTTTTCGCTTGTCTTTTGATTAATATTCGCAACGCTTATGCCGTATGAGCGATGTCACCCGAATTCTGGATGCGATGAACGACGGCGACCCGCGCGCGGCCGAAGATCTCCTTCCCTTGGTTTATGCTGAACTTCGCAAACTCGCCGCGTACTACATGGCCAATGAGGCTCCAGGTCAGACGTTGCAACCAACTGCCCTCGTTCACGAAGCGTGGATGAACCTTGGTGCCGCAAGTCGAAAATGGAACAACCGTGCGCATTTTTTTGCCGCTGCTGCTGAGGCTATGCGTCATATTCTGGTTGATAATGCACGCCGAAAAAAGCGACCCAAACACGGAGGGGACCAAAAGCGAGAAAATATCGAAGACGCGGAGATACCATTTCCCGGTGATGCCGACGAGATTCTCGCAGTCGATGAAGCGCTGGAGCAATTCAAAAAAGTTGAACCAGATGAAGCCAAACTTGTGGTATGGACCTACTTCGGTGGTCGCACGGTCGCGGAAGCAGCGGAGATGATGGGCATTTCGTCTCGAACAGCCGCCCGACGCTTAGAACACGCTCGTGCTTGGCTTTACCGGGAAATCCAGCGAGGGCAAAAATGACGTAAATAGGTTGGAACATTTCTGGCATCTTTGAAGATGCTTTGACGCTAGCTATATTGATGCTGGCTTTGCGCAAAAGTAACGATTTATGAGTGCGACCCCACTTCGGAAGATATTCTCCAGGTTGTGCAGTTTCCTCAAACGCATGATCTTCCGCAATAAGGCGCAGCCTTCTATTGGTGCCACTGGGGATTTCCAAGAGTCTGAAAGTCCGACCAAAATGATCTTTCACGAGGCCGCGAATATTCCCGATCTGGAGAAGCGGTGCGCATTTCTCAACCGAGCTTGCGGCGCGAACGCTGAACGGCGTAAAGAAGTGGTTTTATGAAGAACCCAGCCGCTACGATCGGTGATCCACCAATCGATGCCGCCGGGATGGTTGGTAAAAAGATTGGGCACTACAGAATCGTGCAAGTAATTAAGGCTGGAGGCATGGGCATAGTCTACTTAGCGGAACAGGAAGAACCAATACGCCGCAAGGTTGCACTTAAGGTTATCAAAGTTGGGTTGAATGCAAATGATTCCGTTGCCCGCTTCAATGCCGAGCGGCAGGCGCTAGCGTTGATGGATCACCCTAATGTCGCCAAGGTTTTGGAAGCCGATGCCACTCCAGAGGGCCAACCATACTTTGTTATGGAATTCGTCCAAGGCGTTTGGCTGACAGATTACTGTGATGAAAACAATCTTTCCATTTCGGAGCGCCTTCAACTATTCATAAAAGTTTGTCGTGGCGTTCAGCACGCGCACACCAGAGGGATTATTCATCGCGATATCAAACCTTCAAATATCCTCGTCACGTTAGAGGATGGCGTGCCGACTCCCAAAGTCATCGACTTTGGCATCGCTAAGGCAACACAAGAAGGATTGCCTAATATGAAACCGTCGGGCACCACCCTCTATGGCATCGGCACGCCGGACTATATGAGTCCCGAGCAAGTTATGGGCAAGCGGGACATTGATACCAGAAGTGACGTGTACAGCTTGGGCGTTTTGCTTCACGAAATCTTGATCGGAATCAGGCCTTTTCACAAAGAAGAAATGGAATCCGATGTATTTTATCAGTATGTTGTGAGCAAAGAACCAACCGCTCCATCGAAACGCTTAACCTTGATGGAAGCAAGTCGGCAATCGTACATATCCGCACATCGAATAACGTCCACGCCGAAGCTGGCGGGGCTCCTTCGCGACGACCTAGACAGTATTGTCTTGCGAGCTTTGAAAAAAAGTCGAGAAGAGCGCTACGAAACGGTCAGCAGTCTGGTCGCTGATATTGAGAGCCATTTGCGTCATGACCCGGTGCGTGCGGTAATTGAGGGTTATTTGCGTCACGACCCGGTACGTGCTGTACGACAGACTAGATGGTATATAGTACGCAAATTCGTCCGCAAAGAGCGGGTTGTATTGTCTTTTGCATTACTTGTTATCCTTTTGTTTATTGGAATTCCCACCGCAATTCTAAAGGGACAAAACTTACGGATGCAGCGTGATATGGCCCGTCGAGCAACTCTGATTCATGATGCTTTTCATGCGGCGGAATTGTCTGCCGAGTTTGGCAGGGCAGAGGAGACGTTGGTCAATCTAAAGGAAGCAGAAAAGTTGGGATTTAATGATTTCGCTGAATTGGGACTTATGCGCGTAGAAGCGCTTACCGCGTTAAACCGGCCGGATGATGCGGAAGCCGAGCTGCAAAAACTTTCACAAATGGGCCGGACGAAATTAGGCAAACGTTATGGCGAAGTGGAAATCCGGCAGAGCGAACATGAGCTTTTTGACGAGACCACGGTAGAAAATGGCTTGCAACATCTGCGCGAGGCAGCAACAAACGATTTAAAGCAGGAGGATTTGCTATTTGTCACCGGTTTGCTGACAAATTCGATCACTGGTGCCCTCAAATCCTTTGAACGCGCACTCCAAAACAATCCTCGCTCCCACGCGGCACACGTTCACAGCTTGGGCATGCAGTTTATTCTGGGGCGCCATGCCGATCTTGCGGAACATGTCAGATTGTTTTCGGCGCTCTATCCCGATGATCCGTCCGGATGCTACTTGGAGGGGATCGAATTCGCATTTGCAGGACGGACGAATGACGCGGCAGAGGCTTTGGCACCGCTGCGCAAAAGTATGAACGCCGAGGCACTGGACCAACTCACCCAAGGGTACTGCAAGGCAGCGGACGCTGCGAAATGTTTCGACGTTGAAACAGTAATCAAGAACGGCGGGGTGAACCCTAAATTTCGCGAGCAGATGGCCCAAGCCGGGCGGCTTATTGCCTCGGTTTTCACGAACACCAACGGAATGCGGCTTCGTGAACCTCATCTTCCGTCAGTGCAAAAAGGGTTGTTGGACGGAGTTGCAGCGGTTGAGGCAATATCCGACCAGCGCAACACTCTCGATGTAACAAAGCCACTGCAAAAGCTTAACGAGAGCTTTGAGCTTTGTCCCGAATCCTTTCTTCCATTTGAGGCTGCGGTTTTCCTACAGACACGCCAACCTCGCAGCGGTTCCACCGTCCCAATCAAGGAAGTTCAATCCGATCTGTTCCAAAAGGCAGCAGATACCTCATGCTTTTTACCGGGCATTCCCCGCTCCGCCCGGTACCTGGCCGCAAAGGTTCAACTCGAACTGATTGAGCTACATAGCAGTAACGAGCCGCACTGGCGCGAAAACTGCCTCCATAATATACGCTTGGCATCGGAATCGAATCCTTCCGTTGATGAATGCCGGGCGTATTTTCCGATCGCGCTGGAGTTGCACGACTACGACTCGGCAAGAAACATCTTGCATTCGTGGCAACTAGGCACTCCAGATGATCTCGTTTTGCTAAAAAGGCACGTGGAACTTGAAATGTTGGCAGGCAATTTTCGGGAGGCCTTTCGATTTATCCAAGATGCTAAGCTGCACGACCCTAACAATTCATGGACAGCGGAATTTCAGCAGGACGTGGTGACTCAATTGCAGGATTTGTTACATCATTTGACACTTCAAACCAACCCAAACTAAGGTTCATACAATGAAAAGCACTTTTCTCTCGTTCGTTAAAACATTCATCTCCCATAATCGTATAAAGGTTATATCTTTTGGGCATTCTTCCAGGTTTAAATCGGGGGATTGCAGGGTCCGTGATTGCCAAGACTTCCAACAGCCACCACGAACTTCAAGCATCCTGGCATGGCAGTTGGTTTTGGTGGCTCAACTGTGCTTGTTCTCCACAGCCGCGGAGGCCCAACTTCCACTGTCAGTTAGCAATGTCTATCACATACCAGGCGAATACAGCATTTCCTACTTTCGCTCCAACATTGACCTTAGCTTGCTGATCGGAAATCCTGGGTCCAATTATTGGGATTTTTCCCAAACCCAAGCCATAAATGATATTGTCTCGCGAATGGATGTCGTGCCGGTTTCTGATGGTGGTCATCAGGGTTCTTTTACCGGATCCTCTTTTGCTTGGCGTTATATGAACGGGGCGATCCAAGGAACTTCGTGGGAATATTACAGTTTGGATTCTACTAATGGACTGATTTTTTACGGAACCTATTACCCGGTGGGCTACAGCGCCGTTCCGTCAGTTCCGATTACTCCGCCCGCTTCCATCCTCCCGAAGTCTCTCGCATACGGGGACACATGGAATACAAGCTATCAATTTGATGTTGTCGATCCATTGTTCGGTGATGTGCCAGGACTCTACGAAGCCACGGTAATTGTCGACGCGTACGGAGCTATGAGACTTCCAAATCTTGCGGAAGTGCCAGCTTTGAGAATCGCGCAAAGTGAAACTTATTACGAATATGATTTGTTGTTTGGGACCTGGGACCTTTTTCAGCAAGACACAAACTGGCTTTGGCTGGCGGCGGGCGTTGGCTTTGGCGCGCAGGCAGTTTCATATGCACCGAACGCGTTTTCAATAACGGCGCAGCCATACACGAATAGCTTTTCAAGAGTTTGCGCAAACCCCATGAGCCACCCTGCCCCGAACGTAAGCATCTCCTTGAATGCCGGCTCGGTTTTGTTGTCTTGGAACAGTATTAGCAACGCCACGGGCTATCTTGTAGAACAGGCTGGCAACCTAACCGCAGGAATATGGGTACCGATAGCTCAAACGACGAATCGTTCATGGCAAGACCAGCCTCCGAACAGTCCGCAGGGGTTCTATCGCGTCCGAGCGCAACAATGAGAACTCCACCCACAATCTGCTCTCTGAACGTCACGAGCCTAGCCTCCCGTACCTGGGAACATCGGGTGCGTACTGTGCGCTCGGGATTCACGCTGATCGAGTTATTGGTCGTCATTGCCATACTTGCAATTTTGGTAAGTTTGTTATTGCCCGCTTTGGCCAACGCAAAATCCAAAGCTTGCAGTGCTCGATGCCGGGGGAATCAGAGGAACCTAGGGATCGCATTTCATGGCTATCTTTCGGACAACGACGGTTGCTGCCCCACTGGAACAATAGGGGAAGGGATTGGAGTGTGGCAACAATATTTGCTACCGTACACTGCATCGAATTATGCCGTGTTTTATGATGTTGCCGGAATTCATGCACAGTCAAATTATGTGAAACTAATTCAGGCAACAAGTTCAGATGTCTTTCCGCACTATGGCCTCAACCCAATTGGTGCCGTGTTGACGAATGCAGACGATGTTCCTTTGAGTCTGGGAGTAGGTGGTCAGCTAGTTCCAGGCGGCTTAGTGTCGACATACAAGCCCTTAAGGGAAACGGCGGTTCAAAGCGGCTCAGATTTTATTGTTCTGGGCGACACGGATGGTTATGTGAAACCCCTATTCGCCCAACATATTGACGCTAATGATTTGTATTATGTTGGGTTGCCCTTTAACGCCGTAGCGCCCGGGAAGGAGACGATAGGATTCAGCTTGATTGGGAATTGGCATTCCGGGGGAGCCAATATGATGTTCTTTGACGGCCATGTAGAATACGCAAAACAGGCTGTGTGGACTGCCGCCAATGACGCCGCAAGACGGCGCTGGAACTACGACCACGAACCCCATTCAGAATATTGGGGCGGCCATTAGCCTCATATTGGCCTTAAATTTTTTTTCGTCGTGCTTCCTCGACACGACCAATGAGAGGCTCGCTTAATGGCTTCCAGCGGGCCATCGCTCCCCCACGACGATGCCCATTCTTCTGCCCAAACCTAGTGCTGGTCTCAACCTGAGATTCAGTGAGCCGAAGGAGCGAAGGAGCGAAGGAGCGGCGTGGTTCCCTCTGTGAACGGCGGCAGCGATTCGCCCCGGCACCCCTTTGCTAGATGCTTCTCTCGGCTTCCCCTCCATTTTCCTACCCTCCCCATCAACAGATCGAAGCCTCGTCAAGGCCAAAGGAATAGATATTCTCCTGCTGCGGCATTCGTCCGAAGGAAAATGAATCGAGCGACGACGGAAGTTTTCAAGCAAGTCCTCACCGGGACAGTGCGCCGAATTCGGTGACACAAACATGACCAGGTGCTTGTGCCTGTGCCTGTGCCTGAGTTTGCAGGACCGTCTGAGTCAGTAAATTGGGTGTGGGATTCCCAAGGAAACTTACTAAACGTAAGCCGACGCCTCGTACACGATTTGGCCGAGTTCCTTTTCCGACATAATTCCTTTGTGCAGGACTGCGGCAGTAGTGAGCCGTCATCTCGCCAAGCAATTGCCGCATGGGCGTTTACATTCGTGATACCTTTTTTGGCTGCGAATCTGGTGGAGTGTCAATTTAACGACTCCCGCATCGAAAGCGGAATGCCCCGAGGGCGATTCTGGTATTTGCCCTGTATATTCCGCCGGAAAATGATCAAGGGAAACGCCGGTACAAGTAGCCCGTCAACCAGGTCTTGGAATGGTGGGAAGATTTGCTCGGCGGTGACCTGTCATCTCATGCTGACAGGCTCTGTGCCCTGGGCAGTGATGCAGACAACGCCCGCCGCCAGATTTATGCATGGCGGCATGAAGATCGCCCTCCGGATTTGGCGACAATCGACCGCTGGTCAAAACAGGATTGGACGGGTAAATATGTTGGGGCTTTTGTCGATTCTCCCTCGATCCCGCTCCGGGAAAGATGGAACCGAATGGCGCAATCTCCCCATGGTATAAGCGGAATTGGTTCTAATCCTATGCTCCCGCTGCGACCATCTCTCGTTCCACTTCACAGTGCTCCTCACGTCTGCGCGGTTGCACTTCACTCGTGTTGGTCGCGAACGGCCCACGGCAACTATTGAAATCTGCAACCCGACGGCGGTGTTATCACGACTGGCGCGGAAGAACGCGCTCGCGTTTTTAGATAAGTTTCCGTTGTTTCCTTTGTGATAAGAAAAATATCACTGTGAGTAAGAGGACGTGAAGTTTGCAGTTGCTTGAAGAAAGTGTTTTTGGCGCACAGCCAATTGGATTCGGCCTAACCATGTTCTAGTTGAGTTAAATATGATTTTTATGATCGTGTTGTTCGTTCCTTCGTAGTATTAGTCTCGGGCGACAGGAGTTGTTCTATTTCCTCCAGCGATTTGCCTTTCGTTTCCGGGATGATCCGCCACGCAAACAGAACGATAACGACACAGATCACTGCATAGATGGCGAACGGCGCGGACAGGCTGAGTTTCTGGACGATCATCGGAAAGGTTTGAAGCAGCATGAAGTTCGCGGACCACAAACAGAAATTTGCCACGGACATCGCTTCGCCGCGCACGCGGTTCGGGAAGATCTCCGAAAGAATAACCCAGGTCACACATGCGATAGAACTTGCATAGGCCGCAATGTAACAGAGAATCGCAATCAAAATCAGCAGCCACTGATCCCGCGCAAACGCGAACAGAACGGTAAGAAATGCGAGCATTGCCGCCATCATTCCGACGCCTATGATAAGAATTGGCCTGCGTCCAACTTTCTCGACGAAGAGAATCGGAATGAAGGTGAATATCAAAAGTATTACTCCAATCAACATCGACTCGAAGAGCGATGACTTTAGCCCTCCGCTCGCACGGGCGAAGATTTCCGGCGCGTAGAGAAACACTGCGTTCGCTCCGGAGATTTGTGAGAACACACCCAGCAATGCGCCGATTACGACTATCCGCAAGACGCCAGGTTTCAGCAGGTCTCGGAGCGACGATTTACGGTCCTTAAGCGTCTGCTGAATCAAAACCAATTCACTTTGCGCGTGTTCCTCACCGCCCACAGATTTGAGGACCTGAAATGCCTTTATGCTGTTGCCGCTTTTTACAAGCCAACGCGGTGATTCCGGCACAAAGAACAGGAAAAAAAAGAAGCCTACCGAAGGCACGATGCCAACTGTGAACATCCAGCGCCACGCATTGTCACCCGTCGCCAGAAGCAGATAGTTTGAACAGTAGCTCCCCAGGAGACCTAAACAGATCGCGAGTTGATAGAACGAGACGAGCCCACCCCGATACCGGGTTGGCACCGTTTCGGCGATGAAGATGGGCGCGACGCTCGACGCCGCCCCCACTGCCAAACCGGCATTGAGACGCCACACGGTGAATACAGCAAACGATTCCGCCCAACCCGCGCCAACCGAGGACGCGGCGAAGAGCAGTGCGGTCACGATGAGAACCTTCTTGCGTCCGAAGGCGTCGGCGAGTTTGCCTGCGAGCGCGGCACCGAAGATGCAGCCGAACACACAACTGCTGGCGGCCCAGCCCAGGCTCGTGCTACCGAGAAGGAAGGCGTCCTTCAGGAAAGGTATTGCTCCGGAAACCACAGTCATGTCGAATCCGAAGAGAAATCCACCAAAGGCGGCGATCAGACTGATGCCAATGAGGCGGGCCAATCGTGTGCGTGTTCCTTGCGTTTCCATATCAGCTGGCAGTCCGGATATGGCGGCGTCCGGTACGCGAATACTTGGATACCCCTAACTCACTCGACTTGCGAACTGCACCGCTCTGTTCAAGCAACTCAAGATGACCCACAAGCGGGTACATCAGGAATGAGTCGCCCGGCGACGGCCATGCGCCCAGACGGCCGTGGAGCAATTCGATGATGCACGAAAGAGCCAACGGCTGGAGTGCAGCATCAAGCACCATGATTAGTTCGTGTTCCACGCGTCCGGTGAAGTCGATTGTGGCTTGTAAAAAAGAGCGCACGTCGTCATCGCGCATGACGGGATAGTGACTCGTCAGCAAAACTGTTGGAGCAAGCCTTAACAGATCGCGCGCGGTCTGCAAGTAATCCTCGACAAATCGGTAGGTAGGCGGGAAGGCGCTCCGACCGCTCTTAGTGTAGAGTGCATCGAACAAAGCGGCATCGGCGATAATCGCTGCGTTGTTTAGCGGATCAATGACGCTGAGATGTCCGCGCGTGTGTCCGGGCGTATGCCGGACCTCGATCCACCAATCATGGCCGAGATGCACGCGTTCACCGCCGAGAAGCTCCAAATCAACGGCAGTAGTGCGCGTCTGCGAACGAAACCAATCGTCCACAGCCGGGTCAGCCTTCGTGCCGTGCTCCGCGTCGAACTGACCGTAGTTTTCTTTGATGATTCGTTCCACGTCCTCAATCCACGCTCGGTCGAGGCGGTGTGCCATGAAACACGCTTTCGGATACAGTTCCCGCAGCGCAGCGTTGCCTCCCATGTGGTCGATGTCTGCATGCGTCGTTAAAACGAAATCAACACAACGATCTTTGCAACCGATTTCCTCCAGGTAAGGAAGGATAAATTCACAAGGCGTGGAATCCAGCCCGGAATCAACGAGCAACAATCGCTCATCGCCCACTAGCAAATAAACGCAAACCACCCGTTCACCAAAAGGCACCTCAATCCGGTGAATATTTGGAACGATTTCCATTATCGTCGGTCGCATAGGGTTTCGCATACAGCGCGTTCCTCGTCGATATCGGAATTGGTCAGGCCGTCCATTCGCTCGACTTGAATCAAACTCGTGTCGGCGGACTTAATCCGGCGCGCAGGATTGACAGTCATGCCTGCGTCGCACGAAGTGCCGTTCAAGACCACTGTGCCGGGCAGGAGTGTTGTGCCGTCGTTTAAGAACTCGATTAATATCGGCAAGTCGCAAATCATGTCGCGAGTGTTTAAATCTTGCACCGCCGCACCGTTGAACACCGTGCTGATGCCGATGGTGTCCTGGAAGCTAATCATGTGTC
>Ga0207116_10328_pt1 | contig 11629 bp, 10 predicted proteins | sample Alteio_BWMinHeat_44_FD_153550 | JGI IMG/M metagenome (GOLD analysis project Ga0207116, IMG submission 153550) | Enriched cells from forest soil in Barre Woods Harvard Forest LTER site, Petersham, Massachusetts, United States -... | ecosystem: Environmental > Terrestrial > Soil > Temperate forest >... | reverse complement strand
GGCGGCATGGCGGCGATCATCGGGCTTGATGAAGCGCCGACGCGCGAAGTCTGCGTGGCGGCGGGCGTGGAGCTGGCGAATTTGAATTGCCCCGGCCAGATTGTCATTTCCGGCGCAACGGAAAAAATCGCCAAAGCCTGCGAACTGGCGAAGGCCAAAGGCGCCAAGCGCGCTCTGCCGTTGCAAGTGGCCGGCGCATATCACTCTGCGCTCATGGCTGGCGCGCAACCAAAATTGCAAGCTGCGCTCGCCAGTGTGAAGTTCGCACCGCCGACGGTTCCCGTGATTTCCAACGTCACTGCGCAACCGCACGGCACCGTGGCGGAGATTCAGAAACGGCTCGTGGACCAGGTGACTTCCTCCGTGCGCTGGGAGGAATCCATGCGTTATCTGCTGGCGCAGGGATTCACCCGCTTCATCGAACTCGGCCCCGGCAAGGCGCTGAGCGGCTTCATGAAACGCATCGAACCCACCGCCCAGATGTTCAACGTCGCGGACGTGGCAAGCCTGGAGGCGACCGTAAAAGCCCTTGCCAATTAAAATCTCAAAGGCAACGTTAATTAATGCAAGTAATGCCCCCTGCGATTTTGGAGTCCAAACTTCAGCTTTCATTTTTTTAATTCGCCTTCTCTTTCGGCGTGACAGAAACCTCGTCCCAGAGTAGTCTGGGGCATGACTTATCGGACACTCGAGGTTGAAATTGACCACGGGCGGGTGGTGTCAAAAAACGCCGAAGCCTTGCCAGATCAAGCGTCTGGCTTGCTCACTATTCTTACTCCGCCTTCGTCTTCTCAAACGCGTCCGATTGGTTTAGCCAAGGGCCTGTTTACGGTGCCCGATGATTTCAATGCACCATTACCGGAAGACGTGTTGCAGACGTTTGAAGGAAAATGAGGATCCTGCTGGATACCTGCGAATTTCTTTGGCTGGTGTCGGGTGATGACAAATTGCCCTCGATTGTCGCCGCCGCCGTGCGTGATCCGCAGCATGAAGTCTTTTTGAGTGCTGTTTCGTTCTGGGAAATTTCACTCAAACATAGTCTCGGCAAACTGCCGTTACCCCAACCTCCGGCGCAACGTGAAAAACACCTCATCGCGCCTCTAGCGTTGGATGAAACCGCCGTGGCGCAGTTGAGCGAGTTGCCGGGTCTGCATCGCGACCCGTTTGACCGAATGCTTATCTGCCAGGCCAAAGCTCACGGACTGACACTCGCCTCGTCCGATTCACTTATTAGACAGTATTCGGTCGCATTACTTTGAGCAATCCGACATCCACTTAACTCAGAATTTTAAACGATCGCTGAGCAAGACGTTAGGATGGAGAGGCAAATCAAAAAATAATTCTGTTCATTCGGTCAATTCTGTCAAAAAATCAGCTTTCATACACATGAGCCAATTAGCGAATCAAATTGCGGTGGTCACGGGCGCGGGACGAGGCATCGGCCGCGCGATTGCGTTGAAATTTGCCGGGGCAGGCGCGGACGTTGTCTGCGTATCGCGCACGGCCGAGAATTCGGAGAAGGTCGCCGGTGAAGTCCGCGCGCTGGGCCGCAAGGCCTGGGCGCATGCCGTGGATGTGGCGGATTCCGCCAGCGTGAACGCGGCTGCGGAGAAAATTCTCGCGGAAGCGGGGCGCGTGGACATCCTGGTGAATAATGCCGGCGTGACCCGCGACGGCTTGCTGATGCGCATGAGCGATGAGGATTGGGACACGGTGCTGGACACGAATTTGAAGGGGGCTTTTCTGTTCACCAAGGCTTTTTCACGGAGTTTCATCAAGCAGCGTTCCGGGCGCATCATCAATGTGGCCTCGATCATCGGTTTGATCGGAAATGCCGGACAGGTCAATTATGCGGCGAGCAAGGGCGGGTTGATCGCGCTCACCAAATCGGTGGCGCGGGAGCTGGGTTCGCGCGGGATTACCGTTAACGCCCTTGCGCCGGGGTTCATTGAAACGGATATGACGGCAGGCTTGAAGGAGGAGTGGAAGGCGGAGATGTTGAAGAAAATCCCGCTGAACAGCCTGGGCCAGCCGGAGGACATCGCGGAAGCGGCGTTATTTCTGGCCAGCAAGGCGGCGCGTTACGTGACGGGGCAGGTTTTGACGGTCGATGGCGGGCTGGTAATGTGATATTCGCATGAAATTCACGCTGGACGCGCCGCTTGTGAGCCGCTAGACAAGGTGATGCTGATTGAAACGCGCCAAATGCGCGCATGGCTATATATTGATGAAAATTTTCACGATTCAGGGCTTGACGCTTTCTGGAACGTGGCTTAGACACACACTACATAAACAGAAACGGAGTAACCCATGGCTGAAAAAACTATTGAACAACGAGTAAAAGACATCATCGTGGAGCAACTGGGGGTCAATGCGGACCAGGTCACGCCCGACGCCAAATTCATCGAGGATTTGGGCGCGGACTCGCTCGACACGGTGGAGTTGGTGATGGCGTTGGAAGAGGAATTTGGCCACGAGATCCCCGACGAACAGGCCGAGAAACTTCAGAGCGTCGGCGATGTCATCAAGTACATCGAGGACGTTCAGCAGAAGTAATTGCGGCACGGATTAATGCGGGGCAGACTTGGCTGGCGCCAGCTAAAGCTGCCCCGTCTATTTTATGGCACTTAATTGGACCGAGCGCAGAGTAGTGGTCACCGGACTGGGAGTGGTTTCCTCCCTGGGCCTGGCGGTGGAACCATTTTGGAATAATATCGTCAAGGGACAATGCGGCATCAGCCGGATCAGTTCCTTTGACACCACGGATTTTGACTGCAAAATCGCTGCGGAAATCAAGGACTTCGTGCCCGGCGCGGCTTTCCCCTCGCCCAAGGAACTCAAGCGCACCGACCGCTTTTCGCAATTCGGCGTCACCGCCGGCTACCATGCGTTGCTCGATTCCGGCATGGAACTCGACAAGGTGAACCGCGACGAAATCGGTGTGTTCATCGGCTCGGGCATCGGCGGCTTGCATACCACGGCGGAACAACATTCCATCCTGCTCGCGCGCGGGCCGAACCGACTTTCGCCCTTCATGATCCCCATGCTCATCTCGAACATGGCGTCGGGATTGTTCTCGATGTATTACAAGCTGCGCGGCCCGAATTTCGCTACCTGCTCCGCTTGCGCGACTGCTGTTCATGCAATTGGCGAAGCCTGGCGCACGATTAAAATGGGTGACGCCGTGGCCATTTTTGCCGGCGGGGCGGAAGCGACCATCCTGCCCATCGGCATCGGCGGTTTCTGCGCCATGCGCGCAATGAGCACTCGCAATGACGACCCGCAACACGCTTCACGTCCATTCGACAAAGAACGCGATGGCTTTGTGATGGGTGAAGGCGCCGGCGTGCTGGCGCTTGAAGAATTGGAACACGCCAAGGCGCGCGGCGCGAAAATCTATTGTGAAATCGTCGGCTACGGCAACACCGCCGATGCCAACCACGTTACCGCTCCCGCGCCGGAAGGCGAAGGCGCGGCGCGCTGCATGAAGATGGCATTGCGCAACGCGGGGTTGAATCCCACGGACATTTCCTACGTAAACGCGCACGGCACCTCGACCCCGCAAGGTGATATCTGCGAAACTCAGGCGATTAAAGCTGTTTTCGGCGATTACGCCCGCAAGCTCCCGGTCAGCTCCACCAAGGGCGCGACCGGCCACATGCTCGGCGCAGCCGGCGCGGTGGAAATGATCATATGCGCCAAGGCCATCCAGAACAACATCGTCCCGCCGACCATCAATTACGAAGTTCCGGATCCGATGTGTGATTTGGATTACATTCCCAACACCGCACGCGAAATCCCGGTCAACGCGATCCTGAACAACTCCTTCGGCTTCGGCGGCCACAACGCGACCATCGCGGCGAAGAAGTTTGTGGGCTGATTTGTTGGCTGTTTGCGCCATGAATCCGGCACAAAATTCCGGTGTTGGCGAGCCCAAACAAAAATTTAAGTGGTTGATTCCGCCTACGATAATCATCGCGGTAATTGCTGTCGTTCTGGTGTTTTTATTTGGGCCTCCCATCGCAATGCACCACCATGCGCATAGTTTTTTTGGAAGTGTAAAACGGAATATTGATCCCGAGGAATTGCGCAGATGGGCTTCCAAATTGGCGGCCATTACTCCTGCTCCACCAATCACGAACTTAAATGAATTGCCAATCGCTCTTCGCGATGTCGAATTCGAAGATGGTTGGGTGCATGAAGCCAGCGAAAATGACGCCTGGAGTGTGACGTTAATTTGTGGCGGCGGGTTCTTTCATTATGGAATTGAAATAGGTCCCACCAATTTTTCCGATTCATCAAGCGCCCAATTCGCCGTCATACAATGGGTTCCGGGAATTTACTTCAGACATGAGGGGAAAGACTAATGAATTTCCTCTCCCTCATTGAATCCAAGCGCGACGGACGCATACTGGAACCGGCGCAGATCAAGGAAATCATCTCCGAATACGTCGCAGGGAATATTCCGGATTACCAGATGTCCGCGCTGTTGATGGCGATTTATTTTCGCGGACTTAACACTCAAGAAACCTCCGCGCTCACGCTGGCCATGCGCGATTCCGGGGACGTGCTCACATTTCCCAAGGACCACCGCCCGCTCGTGGACAAGCATTCGACCGGTGGCGTGGGTGACAAAGTTTCGCTGCCGCTCGCGCCATTGCTGGCATGTTTGGGGATGCGGGTGCCGATGATTTCCGGGCGCGGACTTGGCATCACGGGCGGCACGCTGGATAAATTGGAGTCCATTCCCGGGTTCAACACCGCACTGGATTTGGAGCGCATTGTGGCCCAGGTGCAATCGGTCGGTTGCCTGATTTGCGGGCAGACGGCGCGGATGGTCCCGGCGGACAAGGCGATGTATGCCTTGCGCGATGTTACGGGCACGGTGCCTTCGATTCCGCTGATCACGGCTTCCATTCTTTCCAAGAAGCTCGCGGAAAATTTGCAGGCGCTGGTGTTGGACGTGAAATTCGGCGCGGCTGCTTTCATGCCCACTTTGGATCAGGCGAACGAACTTGCCACAGCGATGGTGCAATTGGGCAATGAATGCGGCGTGAACACTCGCGCTCTCATCACCGGCATGGACGCACCACTGGGTCGCGCCGCGGGAAACTGGCTCGAAGTAAAGGAGAGCGTGGAATGCCTGGAGGGCAATGGCCCGGCGGATTTGCGCGAGTTGGTCATTGCGTGCGCGGCGCATTTGCTGGTGCAAACGAACCTGGCGCTGAGCATTGAGGACGGTCGCGAGTTGGCGGACAAATGCCTCGACTCCGGCAAGCCGCGCACGAAGTGGAATGAAATGCTCGCCGCGCAGGGCGCGGATTTGGCGGCGTTCGAGAAAAAATTGCAACGCGGCCACACTGCGCCGGTGGTCATGGAGTTGGATGCGGAGCAGGACGGATTTGTGTCGCGTTGCGACGCTCGAATTATCGGCGAGGTAGTGCGTGACCTGGGCGGCGGGCGATTGACCAAGGAAACGGTCATTAACCCCGATGTCGGCGTGGATTTGCTGCCGACGCTAGGCGATGTGACGAGTTTTGGCTCGATCCTTTGCCGCGTGCACGCGGCAGACAAGCCACAGGCCGAGGCCGCGTTGGCGAGATTAAAAACCGCTTTCAAAATTTCCGAGTTCCCGCCTGAAACAACGCCGTTGATCCACGAAGTGATTCAACGTTGAGAGTTGGGATATTTCTTAGCCCGACTTTCGCAATCTGAGGGGGCTGACTGCGTTGGTAGTTCGGTGCAATGACCGCCCGAAACCTGACTTTGATCGTCCCATTCGCATCCGTGGAGGGTGATTTGTGTAACAATGCGGATGCCCCTGCCGCAAGTCAGTTCTACCAATTACACACGCTGTTGAATATGAGCATGATAACCAACCAATTTCTAGTTCCTAAAACAATTGACTAATGTCCGAATCAATGAAGCAAAATCAAGGCAATTTGCATACTCTGTTGGTGAGCGGAATTAGGTCATTTAAGGACTACTTCACCGGAATTGACTATTAAAAACGGATTGTTTATGAAAAAAACACGAATTTTGCAAGCGGGTGCTTTGTGCGGGGCAATGGTCGGTTTTCAGGCGCACGGCGCACTGCTGGGGATCAACCCGCCATCAACCAGTCCCTACTACGCGGACTTCTTCACGCCTGGCCTTGATGTTTTTTATAATACCGCCAACTCCGGTGCCACCGGGACATTCACCGCAGAAACATTCTCGGTGCCAAACAATGGCAATATTTTCACCACCGGGTCCACACAAGCCGGGAATAAAGTTAGCAGCACCTTTTCCGGCTCTTTCCTCTTGACCGCCTCGATCGCATTCAACACCCACGACAACCAGTATGAAGTCACGAGCGGCACAGTTACCATTGACGGCGCTTTGCCAGGTGTCACCAGCGGCACCGGCAACCTGCTGCTTACAGCAAACTTGAAAACCGGCATCAACTCCTTCGGATGGGGCACGAAGGCCCAAAATGAATTTGATTTTCTTTTCACACCTACTTCAGGTGCTTCAAGCATTCTTGCAGATTTTTTTGGCACCTCAGGAGCTGGTGGTATCGAGGTGCATGAAGGTACATCGACGACCTATACCGATATGACAAAAAGCTTTATCAACGCAAATGCCGGTAATGCCGACACGTTTGTCCCAGAACCGGCAGCGTATAGTTTGGCTGGCTCGGTTATGGCTTTGCTCGGCGTGGCACTTGGCCGCAAAAAATTGGCGAAGATTTGACCGGAAACGATTTGGTGTCATGGATGGGGCCTCGTATCCGTTGCCTGTGTCAGGCAGCGGATTTCGACTTGTACAAGAGACGAATAAAATCAGGAAGGCATTTGGAAAATCTTAAAAACCAACTAATCAATACAATATGAAAAAAACCATGAAGGCAATATTTATTGCCGCAATATGCTGTTTAATGTCAAACTTCGCCGGGGCGCAACTGCTGGGTGTCAGTCCGGCTTATCCGCAGATTAACTTTTTCAACTCGGACATCGGTGCCATTTCCTACACTGCGACCAACGGCATGTTTACGCTGACCGCGCCGCCGGACGATATCGTCTTTTCTGATCAGGATTCCGGGACGCTCATCGTCAGTAATCGAAATCTTTCAGTGCAGTTGAATACCGATGGCACTCTTTTGTCTGGAACCAATGGGTTTGAATTGGACGGGACCTATACCAACGTGACAAGCGGAGTCACCACGGTGTATTCCGGCGTTCTACTCAAGGGCGACGTGATTGCTTTCGGTTATCTGGCTGGGACCGGATCGGCTCAATTTGATTTTCGCATCCAGTTGACCGGCGGACAAATTCAGTCGTTTTTTAACTGCGCAACTCTTTTTGACATTACGTTGTCCAGCGAAACTTCCGATTTCACTGGAAGCTTCACGAACGACTTTGACGGCTCCGCGAAAGGTGAGTGCGGACCGGAAAACAACGTTCCCCCCACCATCACTTGCCCATTGCCTTCGCAAGTGGTGACCACTCCCGCGACCGATCCCAATAATCCCACCAACTCTGGTTTCATCATCACCTACCCGGATCCGACCGTGACCGACAATTGCGACCCGTTTCCAACGATTTTCAGTGACACTCCCTCCGGCAGTTTTGTGCCTTTGAATCCCGGTGATTCTCTCACCGTCAACAGCTTCGCCTTTGATGTGTCAGGCAACCTCAGCACTTGCTCTTTTACGGTAATCATGGGTCAAAACAGTCAAGTTGGAATGCCGTGCATTGCCTTCACCAACAGTTGCCCTCCCGTAACTCTATCGAATACTCCCGGCCAATGCTCGGCGACTTACATCTTCTCCCTGCCAGAAGCCACCAACTGCAACGGACAGGTGTTCACCTCCACCGCAACGGCTGTGAACGAAGCTGGCACCGCCATTACCCTGACGACTTTGTCTAACGGCATGGTGGAAGGCGTATTTCCACGCACTTTAACCACGAACGGCGATGTCATCACCTTCACCGTCAACGACGGGCACGGAGATACAGCGGTGATGTCGTGCCATGTGTTCGTAGATGATACCCAGCCTTCGACCATCATGTGCCTTAACCAGACTGCAACTTTCAAACCCATTTTGACCAACGCCCTGAGCTGCAATCAGGCTTGTTTTAACACTGCTGGCATCAACGCCGGCGATACCCTGTGGTTCACCAGCGCAATAGAAAACACCACCCCCTGCCGGAACAACAACGGCCAGTTCACGGTCCACGTATTTAATCAAACCATCGACCTTGCCGTGGACGACACCAACATCACGCTGACCGTGCCGGATGCCTATATCTACTACTCCAACGGCGTGTCTGTGGCGACAACGGTCTTTACCAACAACGAATGGGTCACCACCGTGAATTCCGGTTATAATGGCCGGGTTTTTGCGGCCGGGCTTTCCTGGCAGGTTCCATTTAATCTGAACAACTCTTTTGGTGGCCGCTGGGGCAGGGATCAGGATGACGGACATCTCTGCCGCCGGGTTAAATCCGCCACTTGGTGCGGCCGATTTGCGGTTGATACCGCCGGGGTTGCTCTCCAGTGGCAATGGGGCGCGGTGGTGGAACACTGCGCGACTAATCCGGTTGCGCTTGCCAACTGTAATGCGCTCGGCGTCAAACCGGTTGACGATGATCGCAGCAGTTGCTGGAAGAATTCCGACCCTTGCGGGGCCTGCGAGAATTTCAAATCCTGCCTGGTCAAAGGCGGCTGCGGCAACGGTTGGTATCAACAAGGTCGGGGCGGTTCGCAATGCGATTGCACCGGAGTCCAGAGCCCTTGGGAGCGTTGCAATCTTGGCAAGGGTATCGTTTGTGAAGGCGCGGTGGAATTCAACCCGCCGGTCGCGACTGATAATTGCGGTGGCACGGTCAAGGTGACTTGCAACCCGGCCCCGGGCAGTTTGTTTGGCCCCGGTAATTACACGATCAATTGCACTGCCGTGGACACCAGCGGCAACAGCAACGAGTGCTCGTTTACGCTGACGGTGCTGGCGCCTCTCCAAGTAGTGTTTGATTCGCCCTCGTGCGATAACATTGCGGATAACACGTCTGAACCCGACGCTGGTTTCACTGACTTCAATTGCCCGGACGATCCGTCAACTCCGGCATTCATCAACTGCTTCCATCCGGGCGACAGAATCTGCCATGTGGTGCGGTTGCTCGATTGCAACGGGAATGATGTAACCAGTTCCTTGTCCGGATGTGTCACGGTCCATATTGATGTTACTGAACGCCAGGGCACCTTCAGCAGTTCGGTACTGGTGAATAACGTTCCCCAAAATTACACCTCAATCGGCAGTCCGGGCTGTCTCCTGGTTCCGATTAACGGGACTTACCAATACTGTCTGGACACCACCGGCTACCAGGCTGGAACCATAAACACCACCAGGTTCTTCCGCTCTTGTGTGTGGGTGGAATACAATTCCTCCCCCTGCATACCCGTTGGCATGGAAGATGTAATTCTGGAAAGCCAGTAGAGAAGCAGAGCAACTACTTCTTTATGGCGGTTCGCAATTGGCGTTTGATGGGTTTGGGGCTGGCAGCGGTAATCGCTGCCAGCCTGCTTGCCTACCACAAATTCAATCAAGGGTTGGCTGTACCGCAAACGGCCGCACCCGACGAGAGGGCCTCGACGGCAGCGGCAAGTGCGCAAGCGCACTCGAAAACAAACGAGGCAGGATCCTTCGCCGCACCTGCGATTCATGTCAGCGCGACCGCAGTGCTGGCTTCGGTAAACGGGCGGGAATTAAAGCTCGCCGATCTGGTGCCCTTGAGGCCTGACCAAAAGACCCGGTGCGTGGATTTTCCACCGGCGACGTACCAATACCTGCTTGATAGGGCGGTGAAGCGGAATCTTATTCTTCAAACAGCCAAGGCCCAGGGCGTCTCGCTGGATGACTCCCAACGCGCTCAATTTGCTGAATTTCGCAATGAGCGCAACCAGCGCGAACCAGGCCTCGTGCAGCAGTTGAACACGGATCCGGGCCGGCTGGATTTTGAAGTCCAGGACGCTGAAGCCTTTGCGCTGCAGACCGCGCTCCTGGCCAGGAATGGAGCTTCACCTGACATCACGGCGGATGATGTTCAAGCTTATTACAGCCAGCATGCAAGTGACTATCCTCCATTGCCGACGGTTGAGCCGGCGCGGGGCCAGATCTGGGCAATCATTGATACTCAAATCCGCACAAGCCTTGCTCCTGTCAAACGTCTGGAGTTTCAAAACCAATTGACAGCCTACATGAACCAACTCGAATCAAGCGCCATTATCGCGCTGACTCCGCCGAATCAAACAGACTCGCCAGCCGCGAATTCACAGGCTCCCTGACTGCGTCGAACGCCAGAAACAAAAAAGGCCGGCGCATTCGCCGGCCAGTTGTTTGTTACAGTAGTGAACGCCCGGCTATTGCCGCCGGACCAGATTTGGAAGTTGTTGTTTGAGAGTAGCCACCGCTTCATCGCTGGAATCGGGTCCTTGCAGAACTATTTCCAGGACTTGCTGCCCGAGATTCCGTTCGCCAGCCAAAACCGCCCGCAAACGCTGGTTCCTGGGGTTGTCTTGAGCCAACTCTGATTGGTCGGGCGCCCGGCGGTCTGACCATAAGCAGTAGAAAACGTGCAGCACTTTGGCGCCGCTCTCAAAACTCTGATGGCGAAAGGGCAAAACAACGCCGCCCGCTGATAGATTTGTCTGGCCGAAATCTTCCGCTAACTTGGCGCCTGCCGCCGGGAAACAGATGTCCGGACGATGTCCTTTCGCAAGCGCAACCGAGTTCTTCCCTGGATTCCAGCGGAGCAAAAATGCGCTCCATTGATTGCCCTCGTCGTCTTGCCAGGAGGCGGCATTGCTGTTGGAACAACGGAGGATGGCCAGTGATTTCTCGGGCACCCCGGTCTTCTTGAATTGCGGGTTTTGTGTGGGCCAGGCGACGGACCAGCGCGCGTTGGGAACGAGGCTGGTTTCGTGAGTGCGGTACCAAATTTCCGTAGCCAACAAAGAGACGCCGATCCATGCCAGTGCAGCCAGTCCGGTCCAGCGTGGCATCACCGGAACTGGCACGGGCCCGGGCGTCGGGCTGGACATCGCTTGCGGCTCTTTGGGCTTCATCAAATACGCCAGCCCCATCAGGCCGGGAAGCACGATCAGCATCACCACAAGACCGGCGGCATCATGCCAGGTTTCCATTTGATGCATGCCGCGATTGGCGGCCGCCCAGACCAGGAAAGTCGTGCGAGAAAGATTTGCGAGAAGGACAAACAGCAGTGACGCGCCAAGCAGCCCGGCTCGCCGGAGCCAGGGAAACCGATACATCTCGCCCAGAAACAGGGAGAGCATGAGGGCCGATTGAAGTGATCGCACGCCGCTGCACGCTTCATCAATCCCCACAATCCCCACACCGACCTCGATGAGATTGCCGTGTTGGACGGCGGGGATGCCCAGCCATCCAGCCACCTCGACCGTCATACCGGCCACCAAGCGCATCAACCTCTGGATGACCGCCGTTTCCATTTCCATGGGCCAGGGAATGGCAATTAACATGAACAGCAGCGGCGGGGAAAAATACCGAACCCAACTCCAGCCGCCATAACAGTAAAGAACGCAACCAGCCAGCCCGACCACTTGAAAGCCG
>Ga0207116_10327_pt1 | contig 11633 bp, 9 predicted proteins | sample Alteio_BWMinHeat_44_FD_153550 | JGI IMG/M metagenome (GOLD analysis project Ga0207116, IMG submission 153550) | Enriched cells from forest soil in Barre Woods Harvard Forest LTER site, Petersham, Massachusetts, United States -... | ecosystem: Environmental > Terrestrial > Soil > Temperate forest >... | reverse complement strand
ATATGGCCAATATCACTTATAAACTCGTCAAAGATACCTATAGCGGTACCCTGGCCATCAGCGACGCGATGGCGCTTTTCCCAGCAGGCGAGACCACCACGACTATGGGTACCGATCGTGAGGCACCGGGTGGAGCGACGGTGAATGGAGGCTTCCATACCGTCATGCTAGACGGCCCCAATCAAATGGCCAACAACCCCAACATGATTTTTATCATGGAAGCACTGGACACGTCCTATCAATACTTCAAAGTTGATGTCGCCACTCTGACGCAAAATTAAGGGATTTACCCGGCGCGGCTCGGGAATTGGTGAAGGAATGACGCTGAAAACCTGGCCCAGGCCCTTATTCGGCCTAACAGCGTCCCTCTCTTTTGGCTGCGGCGTGGGCGCCGACACGGCCAGCACGGCGCCCGCTTTTACCTACAAGATGGAACGGCAAGCTACCGGTCAGAAGCACGATGCTTTGCTGGTCGATTTCCCTGACGGCACCGGCTACCAGCTGCGCCTTTCCGGGGACGACCTTACATCAGACACGCCGTTTGGAGAGTTCATCCCGTTTAGAAGTCGGGTCGACCTGGCTTACGACAGTCTCGGCGATCACAGTCTTGATCTAGAAATCGTTCAAAAGAATCTGACGCCCTACCTGACTGACAAGATTACCTGGACCTACAGCACGGAAGTGCCGGATCCGCCAATCGTATCATTTTCACAGATGGCGACGAGTACCGCTAACGTGACCATGATGATCGCCGGCAATCGAAAGGGCATCACCAATGAGATATGGGTCGAAGGCGACCTAGCGGGTTCCCATGCCAATGGCGGCTTTTGGGACCCACTTCCTGACTCAAATCTCTATCTCTTGCAAGTCACGCCTGCCGACGGGCTCAAAAGCATGACGGTCAAATTGCGCAATATTTATGGCAACGAAAGTGCCACGGTCAAGACGTCGATTCTCAAGAAGAGCATCGGCCCGATCAACTGCCGAGCCGACATGAATGCCGCGGGTTCGGCCAGCTCGACGATCGGCATGCAGCTTTCCGCCACCAACATCGGCCCGCTCTTTTATGCCGTCTTTGGCGACGTCGATAAAACAACTGATTTCATCCAATTTACTAGCGGCAGCATGGAGCAGGTTTCGCTCTCGGCCGGCGTTGGTACGAAGAACCTGACGATTAAAATTCGGGATGCTGCCAGCAACTACTGCGATGACATCAAGAAAACCATCACGGTCACCACCGGCTACGTCGCCCAAACCATCGCCGTAAAAGGTGACTTACTATGGACAGAGTCACCTTCCGTCGACTTCCTGTTGCGCTACGATCACTTCCCATCCGACGAACCTATTCAAATGAAAATTACCGGCGACGTGACTGGCACGGGTGTCAATCAGTGGGTTCCCTATCAGCAAGACGTTTTGGTGACATTGATGCCGGGTAGCGGTGAAAAGAAGGTGTTTGCCCAATTCATGGATAAGACCCTAGTGCCGACATTTTTGGTCGAGCAGACCATCTTCTTCGACCCGTCGATCGACATCGAAAACGCTGGTGGGGCGTTGAGAAATGTAATAGTTAGCAACGTCATAGGTCTGTCGAACGTTTCGATCACTGGCTGTCAGGAGCCCTATAACAAGGTTGCGTACGCAGCCTCTTATAGTTGCACGCCAACCGCCGCGACGATCGCTGTCACCTATACGTTTGCCGACGGCACAAATCTAACCAAGACCGGGACGCCTTAGAGCTTGGTCGTGTTCGCCAATTGCTTGGCAGGGAAGGAGATCATGAACGGAAAACCGATCATTGGACCAGACGCGACGGCGGTACGGGTCGCCTTATGGCGCGCCATGCACGCTCAGATCGATCCACTCCCGCATGTGCTTGAGGACGAGATCGGCCTGCAGCTCATAGCTCCAGACGAAGGATGGAAGAACCGCCCTGACATGCACCCGCAGGGCACGAGCGGATACCGTGCATCCATCGTCGGCCGCGCTCGTTTTATCGAAGACCTTGTTTTGGAACAGGCGAGCCGCGGGGTCAACCAGTATGTCATCCTCGGAGCCGGACTCGACACCTTTGTGCAACGCCGACCAGAAGTCACATCTAGGCTGCGCGTGTTCGAGGTCGACCGGCCCGCCACGCAGGAGTGGAAAAGGCGGCGCTTGACTCAACTCGGCCTAGGCATTGCGGACAATCTACGGCTCGTGCCGGTTGACTTCGAAGCCGGGGAATTGTGGTTGGAAAAACTGACCGCTCACGGTTTCGATGCAAGCAAGCCCGCGGTCATTGCCTCCACGGGGGTATCGATGTATCTCACGATGGACGCGAATCAAGCGACATTGAGGCAGATCGCGTCGCTCGGGACCGGTTCGACGCTTGCCATGACATTCTTGCTACCACTGGATCTCTTGGATGCAGTGGAGCGTCCCCAACACCAGATGGTCTATGAACGCGCGCAGGCGGCTGGAACGCCCTTCATCAGCTTCTTTAGTCCGTCTGAAATGCTGGCATTGGCCCGCGAAGCCGGATTCCGTGCCGTCCAGCATGTGTCTCGGTCAGAGATTATCCAGCGTTACTTTTCGAGCAGAACCGACGGACTACGGCCAGCGAGCGGCGAAGAGTTTTTGGTTGCGAGCACCTAGTCGCGAGTTAGAAGGCGAAGCCCATGATAAAGGCGATCGTCGTTAGGCTGAGCGAATAGTTGACATCGTGATCGGTGCTACTGATCGGTTGAAGACTGGGATTGGAGGAAGCGACCTTGATCTGCGCTTTTTTGATCGGCTGTTGCAACTCGGTCAGCTGGAGGCCGTAGCGGAGCCTCTCATGTTTATTGTACTGCCCATCGGTTTTCTCGATCATATAGACAACCTTAACTTCTTCAGCGCCTGGCCCCTGAAAGGTCGTGAGAGTCGAGTGACTGTAAACTTGATTATTCACGGCCGCCGAGGTGTTGGATGAGAGGGTCATGACATTATAGGGATAATAAACGCCTTCGATACGCAAGAAACTGGCATCGAAGTTTATCAAGCTGAGGCCGACGGTCGGACCAATAAGCAAATTGGTACCCGAATAGGTCGAGCCGTCCTCCTGATAGGCGATGATTTGATGCTGAAAAACACCGCCCAAATTACAGTGGGCGAGAAATCCAGCACTCTTTTCCAGGCTGAGTGCCAAAGAGATCGGCGTGCTCTGAACGCGTAGAGGAACGTCGGCCTTGAGGTTACCCACGGCACTCTCGCCGACGCTGGTTCGCACCTCCACGTCAGCTAACGCCACCGGCTGCACCGCGACGATACCGAGGATCAATAGGCCGGTGAGGAATCGAGGAATCATAAGTTAAAATGTCACGCCAATAAAGACCCGCATGAATTGCATGGTCGTTGAGAAAGTCGCTGCGGCCAATGCCCCCTCGTCATCTCTGCGTTCGCTATCATCGGTATCATCTGGAAAATGACTCTTGCTAGCAATTTTAAGCAAAGGCACGACGAACCCGAGCCAATCGCAGCCAAAAATCACGGGTCCAATACTCACTTGATTGCCAAAGCTGGCCTCGGTTACCAGGGTTGTCGATGAAGCAGTGGCTGCCGTCTCCTCAGCTCCGCTTCGAACTTTGTACTGATAATTAAGTGAACGAGCCCCCCCTCCCAATTTGATGTGGGTCAGCGCTCCGATGGGGTAATTGTACCGCAATAGCAGGAGGTCAACCCGGTAGTTCGCTAGCAATAAATCGGTTGAACCGCGAGAGTAGTTCAGAGCCAGCGCTCCGTCTTGCGGCAAAAAATAGGCCAATTCGATTGCTCGTGACGGAATCGGGTAATTCGCAAAGCCGACCGGCTCAACGACTACCGAACCGACGGCGCCTGGGGCGTTGGCGGCCGTGGCGGCCCCGGCCCAAGCAGCGCTTAGCCACATGAGCAGCAGTCGTTTTTTAGGATTAACCATTCGAGGCACGTCGGCATATCTCCCGAGGAGAGTCGGGGGCACCAAGGGTTTGGGTCAATTGCCTGTCACGGTAATGGCCTTCAAGGCAAAGCCGCGAGTATTGAGTCCGTGAATCGTCACCAGGATTGTTTGCGTGCCTTGGGCCTTGACGCTCCAACTTGTCTCGGCTGCACGTCGATTGGCAATTTGACCGGCGGTGACAAACCAACCGATTTTGATCGGTTCGTTGGTTGGGTTGGTGACCGTCGCTTTGACGTCGACGCCGCCCTTGATGGCGACGGTTGCGCCATCGACTGGTTGGGTAATCGCGATGCTGGGAGTCTGCCATTTGAGCTCCGGCGCCCCAGTTGGATAGACCGGGATATCAGCAATGACTTGCTCACTATTGCTTGGACCGATGATCTTCAGGCCGTAGCGCAGTTGAGCGCCAAGGACCGGGAGGGCGGCGCCTTTGCCAAAGGCCGCCGCGATCGGAATCGTGATGCGAGCTTTGGCGCTATAAATCCTTATGCCGTTATAATCAGTATAGACCGCTGGATCTGGCAAAATGGTGATTTCCGACTCTTGGAGAATCAAGGCACCATTGCTGGCTCCGGCTGAGTCCTTGAACGCCGTGAGCGTCGCCGTCTGACCCAGCGGCATCGCCGCGAAAATAGTTAACTCGACGGTCTTGGGCGCTTGGCCGGCAACGCTTGGTTCGGTCAACGGCGGATTCGCCGTGACGCCGAGTGTCCGGAGTTTGTCGATGACTTCTTGGCGATCACCACCACCGAAACCACAGCCAGCAACTAGTAAAATGGCCAAGACAGCGGCCCGCTGCACGGGAAAAAATGGCATTAGAACTCTCCTTTCAACTCGAAGAACGGAATCGAGGTGAGCGTCGTGATAGCGACGGTTTTCGAGTAGTCATAATTGTAGCGGACGTTGGAGACCTGAGGCCGTGGCCAGTAAGACTCCAGGCCGCCGCGCAGCGATAGCTTCCAAGTGTCGTAGAGAATGTCATGGGTGAGATACGCCGTGATGGCATTGGACGCTGGCATGCGGCCAGCGCTGGTGTCAGCTTCGCTCGGACGCTTGTCGTACTTATCTAAGTCCGCGTCAAAAACGGCATCGCTGACGGTCGTGAAGGTGTTGCCTGTGTGATACATGTAGCGACCACCAAGGTCATAAGTGCCCGAGAGTTTATAGTCGCCAACCAGCGTCAAGACATGCGTTTGATCATATTGAGCATTGTGGAACGCTTCAGCGTCGTCTTTGCGTTCTTCAGTCTTGGAATACGTGTAGGAGAGCCAACCGAACAAGCGACCGGTCATATTTCGACGAATGAAGACCTCAGCCCCGCGACTGCGAAGCGAACCGTTGTTATTGTAATTGGTCGCTGGATCGGAGTCGATCAAGTCGCGCGCGGTTTTGTAATACAGCTGAAATTCTGAAGTCCACGTTTCGTTCCATCGCGTTTCGAGACCTAGGACATAATGCATTGCCTTGATGAACGCCAAGTCAGGGTTGCCGCGGCTGGCCGAAGCCTGCAGCGGTGTCGGACTCTCCGAGTACTGACCGACGGCGGCTTTCAGCGTGTTCTGGTCGTTGAGCGCCAGGCGGGCGCGGAGGCGGGGGTCGTTCGCGACTTTTTTGATTTGACTGTTATAGAAACTGCGGGCGCCGGGTGTCACCACTAAACTGCCAAATGCCTGGTCGATAGCGACCCAAGTTCCCAAAGTGGAATAATGAACCGTCTCGACGGTCTTCACCAAAGGCGCGTCTTCCGGATCAAATGTTGGATCGTCCCGACGAAATTGCACCGCATAGACATCGTTACTCGCGACCGCTACGGCTGGATCGGCACCGACGTAAAGCTCCTCGTCCTTGCCCAAACGTCGCGTAAACTCCGTCGGAATTCGCAGCTTCATCACCGTATAATCATCGGTGCTCGTGGCGATATCAGCGGTATTGCGGTAATAGTAAATTTGTGGGGTGGTTTTATACTTCCAATCCCGACTCAGTCGAGTCTCCTGTTCGACGCCAAGATTGGCAAAGGCTGTATAGATGTTGATGTTTGCTTCACCGTTCTCATTTTGAGCGGCGTTGCTGGGAAAGGCGGCTTTGAGTCCATCATAGGCCGAGATAAGGGATACCTTGGTGTGGCCGCTATCTCGCTTCTTAAGGTAGATCGCCTCCGCATCACTAAAGTACGGCGCTAGTGTCGTCGAGCCACGCGTGCCGCCGTTGGCATTTCGTCTCGCCAAGAACTGTTTTAGGAAAAAATCGATGTAACTGCGGCGGATCCCGACGATGAGCGACTCATCCGCTGAAAGCGGCCGACTATGCAAGATGCCGGAGTAAAAGGGCAAATTTAGCGTGAACTCGGTATGCGGGTGTTCGGGAATGTCGTTTTTCGTTCGCAGAGTGATAATGCCACCGGTCGCGTCTCCGTACTCTGGTCCGAAACCGCCAGCCTCAAAATCGACGCTCTGTAAGAACAGGCCTGGAATAACGGAGAGGTTGCCGAAGTTATGGAAGATGAACGGCACTTCCAGATCATCGATGTAGTATTTCGAGTCATGCGGACCGGAGCCGCGCACGACAACATCAGCGCCTCGGCCAGTTGATTGAACGCCAGGCAGCAGCTTCACCACTTGCGCCGCATCGCCGCCAGGTGCCACCTTGGCGGCTTCTTCGATCGATACACTTTTCCCTGAGACCGTCTTCTTGTGCGTGCCCCGAACGACGACGACGCTATCGTCCGGGGTACCCGGCAAAAGGCGTACCTCGAACGCGGGGGTGGCACGCAATTCATCGAAATCGATTTCTGCTTTTTCAAAGCCCGGACGCGTGACCGTGACAACGCCGTTACCGGCCTTGGGAATCGATAATTGAACCATGCCTTGTTGGTTAGAAAAAAGCGTCGAGGTTCCGGCTTTGACCTCAGCCTTGGGCACGACCAAGTCACTGCCCTTTTCGCTAACCCGCAGAGTCACATCCAGTAAATCTGCCGGTGGCCGAGACTGTGCGGCCGCGACTGAACCGAGGACAACCTGCAAAACAGCGCCCAATAGAGCGCCCGTCCAAAGACGTCGAAGAAATTGCATAAACCACCGAGCACTGGCCATTCAGTCACTCCGATCCAAGCGATGGGCTGTCGACGCCAGCGGCATGCGGCTGTCTTGCTAATTATAGCAGGAGGTTTGGCCTGGTTCTTGAGTGGCTAATCAAAAAAGGTGGCGGTGATTGCTCGCGTTCAGCGAAAAAACGGAAAGATGCAGGTCAAAATTGTCGGTTACCCGGCCGGCTTCGCCACCGAAGGTCACAAGTGAGCGTCACCATTGGCGCCTCCGCGAGGTAGAAGATGTGAATTGGGGTGCTCAAATTAGGTGGAGGGCAATAGGATAGTCAATTCAGCGTCTAGTCGATTTCACTCAAGTTTTTCGCGATTATTCCGATACTACCAAGGCACCGGTAGGAGGAATAAGTTGATGGAGTGGGCGAATCGGCACCTGGCTAGGCATAGGCTTCGCTGCTTTATTGCCGCTGTGGCGCTGGCCGTCTACGCACCTAATGCTATCGCCTTAACGTGGACCTCCCCGGCACCTCTGTGGCAAGAACTGCCGCAGTCACGACGGTCTTTGACTCTGCATCCATTTAGCGACAACGGCGCAGGCATGAGCCAAGGTTTTGGGCTTTTTGATCGCGGCCAGGTGACTTTTGAGGAGGCCGTCCGCACGCTCCTGCGAGGCGAGATCAATCACCCGATGATTGAAATGCGGAGCGCCGACGTGTCAGGCGGATTTAGCCTCACGAGCGGCGCCAAGATGCTCGACTACAGATTCTTTGTGGCTGGAGTGCCACTGTGCGGCTTCCAACTTCGTGCTCACCAGCTGGCGGATCGGTCATCGTTGATACTGGGGAGCGTACCAATCCTGGATCCGCAGGAGCCAACGCCAACGAAAGACTGGCCTGACGCCGACCTTGTGGCTCAAAGTGCGATCGATGCCGTCGCCGCGACCAGTGGTCAGCAAGACATCAAGGTGGCGGCAAAACTGCGCTGTTTCGTGGTGGCGCATAATAGTCTTTCAGCGGCCTGGAACCTGACGGTCTATGCGGCCGGGCTGCCCTACCAGGTACTGGCCGACGCTCATGCAGTCCTATCCGTGCAGCCGGTCTTTTTCGACGTCGACGGCTCGGGGCAGGTGTTTGCGCGCAATAAGTACCAAGGGAATGCTCAAAAAACCGTCCTGACCGACCTCGTGGGCGACGGCTCACTCACCAGCCCCCTCCTCCAGACGGTTGTGCCGGCTGGCTACCAAGCGGCTAGGGCGAGCAATGAAGTTTTTAATTTCGATCCGAGCGATCGACGATTCGACGAGGTCCAGGCCTACGCCCACACGCAAGCGCAACTCGATTGGTTCCTCGGTCTCGGGTTTCAATGGTATGGACCGCAACCCGTGCAAATCAAACTGCACGTCAAGCCTGCTGGGTTGTCCAACAATGCCTTGTTCATTCCTGGTAACGTTGACTCAGGCACTCTACCCTCGATCAACATCGACGACGGGGATGGCATCACCCTGCAAAATTTGGCGACGGACGCCGACGTGGTCTCCCACGAGCTCGGTCACCATATCGTTTTTAAAACCTTGCACAGCACTGCCGGTGAATCGTTGGTGTTACATGAGGGCATGGCCGACTTCTTTGCATTCGCCCGCACTGGTGATCCGTGCCTCGGAGAATCGATCTGTCCGGCGGGAAGCGGGGCTTGCATCGTACCTGGGCAGTGCCTGCGCACCGCCGAAAATGCCCTCGTCTATAACGATCAGGACTGGCAAACCTGGGAGAAACGTTATGGCAAGCTTGGCCACTTGCACGGCCAGATCGTTTCAGGTCTCCTTTGGGACTTGCGCAAAGACGGCTTGATGACGCCAGACGATGTCACTCATCTTGCCGTTAAGACCATTTCATATTTCAAGGAAGACAGCGGGCTTCGCGACTTTTTGTTGGCCGTGCTAACGGCTGACAAGGATTTATTTCAGTGCCACAATTCCGCCACCATTCGCAGCCGCATTCAAGCTCGCGGATTGACGGAGTTCATCGCCGACGTTGCCCCGGGCTGTGGGGCCATGCCGCTCCTCACCGGAGGAGAGGGTGGCGCTCTACAGTCGAGTGACCCGGCAGGGAACAGTGCGCCGAAAACAGGCAGCGCGAATCATGATAGCAGTGCCCAACCCAAGCTGTTCGGCACGGCCTGTGGCGTCATTAGCAATGAGTCAGGTTCGCTGGCGGGACTTTTGGCCTTGTTTAGCTTGCCGATTGTCTTGTTCACAAGGCGCCGTCGCTAGGGATATGAGTGTCGACGGCGACTCGGCACCCCAGATTCCCCTTGAAAAGACTTCAGTACTGCCGTATCGGACAGTCAGCGGCTACCACCTGGGGTGTTGGCCGCAGGCACTCTAGCACCCTGCTGCGAGAAGCGTGAAGGGGGATGAGGCTGAGGTCTATTCCACGTGCAAGGCATGATAGGGTAGGGTACGAAGTCTAACGTTGAGGCGATTATGACGACCAACTCCTTAAAACAGACCGCTGCTATTGGCCAGTCGATCTGGCTGGATTATCTGCACCGAAGGGCGCTGAGCAATGGGGAAACGGCGGCGCTGATCAATGACGGCGGCGTCACGGGTATTACCTCCAACCCGTCGATTTTCGAAAAGGCCATCGGTGGGGACGAACTTTATAATGTGGCGATTGAGCGGTTGATGAACGAAAGACCGCGGTCAGCCATGGAACTTTATGAAAAATTGGCGACTGCCGATATTCAGGTAGCCGCAGACTTATTGCGGTCTGTCTATGAGCGTTGCCATCGACGTGATGGTTATGTGTCTCTCGAGGTTTCACCGCACCTGGCTCACGACGGGCCTGCAACGATCGCGGAAGCCAAGCGTCTTTGGCGGTTAATCGACCGACCCAATATCATGATCAAGGTCCCGGGCACCCCGGCCGGCGTGACTGCTTGCGAGGAGCTGATCGCGGCCGGCTTGAACATCAACGTCACTTTACTCTTTTCAGTACAAGCTTACCAAGCTATCGCCGAGGCCTACCGGCGCGGTCTCAGCAGGTACGCGGCAGGCGGTGGCGATCTGAGCACTGTCGCGAGCGTCGCCAGTTTTTTCGTTTCTCGCGTCGATTCCGCCATTGATAAGTTGCTCAAGAAATCCACGCCACCGCTCAGTACCGAGTTGATTTCTCGCCTAGCTGGCCACGGGGCGATCGCCAATGCCAAAGTCGCCTATGCGCATTTCCAAGAGTTGATAACCCGCCCCGAATGGCGCGCTTTGGCAGCCAAAGGGGCGCAGCCGCAACGGCTCCTTTGGGCCAGCACAAGCACAAAAGATCCAGCCTATCCTGAGCTACTCTACGCTGAAGGGTTAATTGGACCCGATACGGTTGACACCATGCCACCTGCCACCTATCAAACATTTCGCCAACACGGCAAAGTCGAGTCGACTTTGAGCCAGGGTCTGCCCGAGGCCAAGGAAACACTCACGCTGCTGGCGTCCGCTGGGATCTCCTTGGCGGCGGTGACTGACAAGCTTCTGGAGGAAGGCCTGGTTCTCTTCCAAGACGCCTTTGACAAGCTTCTGGCGTCGGTCGAGCGGCGACGGTCGGCATTCGTGCAGTGAGTACGTGGACGGGCGTGCTGCGGGGGCTGCCCGCCTTCTAAAATAGTCGCGCCAGCCACCCTGCCGTTTCTGGCTTAAACGCGATCATTCGTACCGTCTGCTTGCAAGTATAAGGGCAACCCGTCATCTTCAGGACGGCTACCGGAATTTGTTCAACGACATAGTCCGGAAGATAAGCTACCGCTCCACCATTCGTCACCAAGTCGGTTAAGAGTTGCAGGCTGGTCGTGGTGAAGTCGATGCGCCGAGGAAACTTATCATCGCGCCAGCCGTCGGCCGCTTGCGCTGCTCCCATCTCCCCCAACACTGACCGTTCCGGACAGACAAAGGGGAATTTCAACAGCTCTTCGATCGGCACGCTACTGCCGGCTTGCGCTCGGCGAAAGAGCGGGTGCCCCCGGCCAACACAGGTTTGAAACGTCGTGTCAAAGAGCGTCTTGGCCTTCAAAGCTGCCGGCGTTGAGGTCGTGACCAGACCAATGTGGGCTTCACCGCGTCTCACCTTGGCGATCGTCTCGGGCTCGCTTGCCGCGACGAATTCGAAGACGGCCAGCGGGTGCACCTTGTGGACTGTCGCCGCCAGATCCCGCCCCACCTTGGTCAAGAGCACTTCCGGGCCGACTGCCCTGACGCGCAGGCGCGCCTCTTGACCCTTGATCTCAGCCTTGGTTGCCTCGGTCAGTCGGAGGATTTCAGCAGCCCTTTGCTGGAGAATTCGCCCCGAGTCGGTCAGCCGGATGTTGCGACTCACACGCGTGAATAAGGGGACACCGAGCTCGTCCTCTAGGCGGGAGACAGCCTTGCTCAGCGATCCGGGCGATACCGCCAGGTCTGTCGCGGCGCGACGCAGGTTTTCATGGCTAGCTACGGCAAAAAAGTAGCGAAGTTCGAATGTTTCCATTTTCGCATGATAGTTTCTTTTTTGTTTCTTTTCAATAAACATGAATCGACCGATAGTCGGCCGTCTTGAGCGGCCCTCCTGTCGCCCCTTGGGGAACACTAATGATTCATAATATCAATAGGTTTAC
>Ga0207116_10241_pt2 | contig 11732 bp, 10 predicted proteins | sample Alteio_BWMinHeat_44_FD_153550 | JGI IMG/M metagenome (GOLD analysis project Ga0207116, IMG submission 153550) | Enriched cells from forest soil in Barre Woods Harvard Forest LTER site, Petersham, Massachusetts, United States -... | ecosystem: Environmental > Terrestrial > Soil > Temperate forest >... | reverse complement strand
TGTGCTGACTGGCGGCAATCTTAACCATGTTTATGTCCGCAGTGAACATTCCAGTTGTGATCCTTCGCATTCGTTTCCCTCAGTGCAGGGGGGTGTCCCATAGTGTACAGAAACGAACTTTCGTTACTGGTTTGGCGCTCGGCATTTGCGACAAAAAAGTTCGTTTCCGCCCTTTGCACGGATGGAAACGAACTTGTCCCTCGGAAACGAATTGAAACGCAATCCTCTCACGCCATGCCACCGCCCTCCCAATCCCGATTGACCCTGGAATGATGCTAGACTAGGATCGCCCACCCCGTGGCGGGGTAACTGGAACCCGAATCAGGCCAGGAGATTAGGCAAATGACACACGTCGGAAGTTGGCGAGGCGGGCTGGCGGCTTTCGCGGGGGTGGGTCTCCTGGCAATCCTGGGCATGCTGGGATGCCAGAAGGATCCGACTCCCGATCCAAAGACCGACGACAACAAGGAAACGACAGCAAAGAAGCCCGACCCCGAGCCGTTGATGAAGGACCATTCGAGCGATCCCAATTACCGGTTTCGCCAGTCGTTCGCGGATGCCACGCGCTTCGATCAGTACGCCGATTGGGAGCCGGTCGAGCAAACCATGGCGAAGAAGCCGATTGGCCCGATGTTTGAAAAGATCAAGAAGGGTTGGGACGATGTCCTGCTCCTGACTTCGGATAACAAGAAGCTAAGCTACGTCGCGACGCTGGATACCGAACGCGGACCGATCGAGATCACGATGCGCCCCGATCTGGCGCCGAATCATGTGCGCAGCTTCGTGTCGCTGATCCAGGCGGGGTACTACGACGGGCTGGTCTTCGAGCGGACGATTACCGAGCAAGGTCCGGACGGGGTGGTTCAACTGATCGAAGGTGGAGCGCCCGACGGCGGAACCAACCCCAGCACCGACGGCGTGGGCTATTGGCTCAAACCGGAGATCCACCCCGAGGCGAAGCACGAGGTGGGCACGGTGGGCGCATCTCATGCCTACGAGGAAGACACGGCGGCTTGTCGCTTCTATATAATGGTGAGTAAGTCGCCCATCCTCGACGGCCACTGGACGGTCTTCGGAAAAGTGACGAAGGGAATGGAAGTCGCCAACGAGATTTTCCGGCAGCCGACGGTGGAAGACCTGGAGAGTCCCTCCGCCGGGCGTCCTGTAAAGCCCGTGGTCATTCGCAAGGTTACGGTGACCCGACGGGAAATCGAGGGTGGAACGAATTAGACTATCGTAGGAATCACGCTCCGCGTGATTCAATTCCATCACGCGGAGCGTGATGCCTACGGTAAAAACATACCGCCGCTCGCGGTCAGACGATGGAAGGGGACCCACGCAAAGGGTAGTTGTGAACCTGGTCAGGCCGGAAGGTGCAGCCATAAGCAGCGACCCCTTGTGCAGTGGGCCACCCCCTTCCTTCTCTCGCCGCGGACGGCCTTTTTTCAATACGCAACTTGAGTGGCACGGACGATGGCCGCGCGAAAACCTGTGACCCCGTCTCCCGACCAGCCGAACGCGAGCACCGAAGGTTATACCGTACTGGCCCGGCGTTACCGCCCTCAACGGTTCGCCGATCTTGTCGGCCAGGAAGCCGTCGTCCAGTCGCTCATCAATTCCCTAAAATCCAATCGCGTCGCCCACGCATATCTTTTCACCGGCGCGCGCGGCGTGGGCAAAACCACGACGGCACGCATTCTTGCCAAGGCCCTCAATTGCGTGAATGGTCCGACCACCACGCCGTGCGGCGAGTGCGACAGTTGCAAGGGAATCGCGTCCGGCGAGGACGTGGACGTTCTTGAAATCGACGGCGCCAGCAATCGCGGCATCGACGAGGTGCGGGCGATCCGCGACAACGTGCAATATCGCCCGCAGCGCGCCCGCTACAAGATTTACATCATCGACGAAGTCCACATGCTCACTCCGCCCGCGTTCAACGCACTGCTCAAGACGTTGGAAGAGCCGCCAGCGCATGTGAAATTCTTCTTCGCCACCACCGAAGCGCAGCGTATTCCCATCACTATCTTGTCCCGCTGCCAACGCTTTGATCTCGGCGGCATCGGCGTCAAGCAAATCGTCGACCGATTGCGCGAGATCGTGACAACGGAACAGCTCCAAGCCGATGATGAAGCCCTCGAACTCGTCGCCCGTCGCGCGGCCGGCTCCATGCGCGACGCCCAATCCCTGCTCGATCAACTACTCGCCTTCGCGGAGGACCGGCTGACGGTCGAGCTGGTGAATCGCCTTCTCGGCACGGCAGGCGAGGATCGGGTCATTGAACTGGCGAATGCGATACTGGCGCATGAACCGGCGAAAGCGCTCCGGTTTTTGGGCACGGCGGCGGACGACGGGTTGCAAGTGAGCGAATTGCTCGACCAATTGATTGCCTACTGGCGCGATCTGATGGTGGTTAATTGCTCCGGCGACGAAGGCCAAATCCTGAGCATCACCGCGCGGAATCGTGGAGCTCTAAAGGAACAGGCCAAAGGCTTGTCGCTCGATACGATTCTTGCGGGTCTCGATGTGCTCAACAGCACGAAAATGCGCCTGCGTACCAGCGATCATGGGTGCTTGTTGCTGGAAATGGCGGTCGTGCGGTTGGGCAGATTGGCGGATCTCGTTTCACTGAGCCAAATGGCGCAATTGCTTCGCCAGCCTGGTGCAATCGGTCCTGCCTCTGCAACCGCGCCCCTTCGCGTTACCGCTCCGGAAGCCGAAAAAAAAAAGCTGACGGGCCCATCGAAACCGGTGGCCGCAGTAATTCCGGCAGTCTTCGATGAGGCGACGGTGGCGGCCGTTTGGGCCGAGATTCTTGCAAGTTCTCCGCCGATGCTTGCGGCCTCCTTACAAAAAGCTGGCACTCCTGCAATTTCCGGGCCAAACGCTCTGGTACTTCGCTTCCCGGCAGGGTATACTCTCGAACAAGAGTTCTGCGGCGAGCCCAGTCGGGTTGCTCGAATTGAAGACGAGCTTGCGACACGACTGAGCCGGCGGTGCAAATTGCTGTTCGAACTGGCGACGGACGGCCAGTGTACTCTCCCCGAAACTAGGGTCGACGACGAGGGAACGGCATCCCGGTCGCGCGGCAAACGGCTTGATGCTTACACGGACCCTCTTTGCAAACGGGCAATGGAGGTTCTGGAGGCACAAGTTTTGCAGCGGGACGATGGATTCGGTATTGGCGTCGCGCCAGATGACTCTCCACCTGCCGAGATGAATGGAGAAAGGCAGTAGCGAATGTTCAAGGAACTGGGCCAGATCGCCGGAATCATGCGGCACTTGCCCAAAATCCGCGAAGAAATGGAACGGCTCCAGCAACGGTTGGGCCAACTCGTTTCTGAGGGTGACGCAGGCGCGGGCATGGTGAAGGTGCGCGTGAATGGGCGCATGGAGGTGCTTGCTTGCCAACTCAGCGATGAAGCAATCAAGCTGGGTGATCGGGAAATGCTGGAAGATATGATTCGAGCTGCCACCAACCAGGCACTGGAGCGCGTTCGCCAACAGACCGCGGAGGAAACGAGCAAGATGGCGGCGGGATTCGGAATTCCACCTGGCTTGAATCTGCCCGGCTTGACAGCGCCGACGACCGAGGAATAGATCAACCTTTCCGCACGCCGGAATCGATAATAGCGAGGAAGGAATCGTGGCAGTGGAAACCAACGGGGCCATCGCCCGCTTGACGACGGAACTGGGCAAGCTGCCCGGCATTGGCCCGAAGAGCGCGGAACGATTGACGCATCATCTCCTCGGTGCGGACCGCGATTCCGTGCTGGCTTTGTCGGACGCGCTGCGCGAAATCAAAGACAACATTCGATTGTGCCGGCAGTGTTGCAACCTCACGGAAGGGGACCTATGCTCCCTGTGCGCCGACCCGCGCCGCGACGCCACGCAGATTTGCGTGGTGGAACAAGTGCGCGATCTCATGGCCCTCGAGAGATCGGGAGTGTATCACGGCCTTTACCATGTGCTGCATGGCCGGTTGGCTCCGCTAGACAATATGGGGCCAGAGCAGCTCAAGATGGACCAACTCCTGCGCCGGGTGCAGCGAGGCGGAGTTCGGGAAATCATCATGGCGACCAACCCCACGCTGGAAGGCGACGGCACGGCGCTGTACCTCTCCAGCCTACTGGAGCCCATGGGCGTCACGATCACGCGGCTGGCCCGCGGCCTTCCTTCCGGATCGGTGCTGGAATTCGCCAACAGCCAAATGCTTATCGACGCGATTGAGGGACGTCGAGCGTTTTGATCGGGCTGGTTGTGGACCTCACGATTCGCGTGAGGTCAGCGATGAAAGACCTGCTATCCACCCTAGGGTGTTAAGGTTATGCGACTCGAAACGAGCATGTCACAGCGGATGGGGCAGGTCATGGTCCTGGCCCCACGCATGATTCAGTCGATGGAGATCCTGCAATTGCCGATCATGGCCTTGCAGGAGCGAATCGAGCAGGAACTGCAGGAAAACCCCGCACTGGAACGCATCGAGACGACCGACGAGGAAGCGTCCGCGGATGAACCTTCGGAAAACGGGCAGGCTACGCCGACCGAGGAACAAAACGATCCCGGCGCTAAGGAACTCGTCATTGATGAAACCAGCGGCAACGAACAGGATTTCGATCGTCTGGAACAGCTCAATAAGGATTGGTCGGAGCATTTCAACGAGGAGCATCGGCCGTCGCGCAACGGCATGGATGAAGAGGGAGACAAAAAACATGACGCCATGCAGAACATGGCCTCGCGACCGCAGTCGATGCACGAATACCTTCACGATCAGGTGTCTTTCCTGGATGCGACGCCTCTTGAAGTGAAATTCATTGAGTACCTGATCGGCCGCCTTGACGAGAACGGCCGCCTCAATGCGCAACTGGATGAACTTGTTCAATCGTATGAGGAACCGATCACGCTCGTCCAGGCGGAAGCAGCTCTGCATCTGCTTCAGAAGCTCGATCCTCCTGGCGTTGGCGCCCGCGATACGCGCGAGTGCCTGCTCCTCCAACTTACACCGGAAACGCCGCACCGCGACGTAGTCCGCTCTCTCATTCTCAATCATCTGGAGGATATTCAGCACAATCGTTTGCCCGCCATTCAAAAGCGGACCGGTTTCGACCTCGGTTTGATCAAGGTGGGCATCGAGGTGTTGAAGCACCTCAATCCGTGGCCCGGCGCGCGATTCACATCCGACAGCATTCCCTACGTCGTGCCCGACATTATCGTTGAGCGGGCCGAGGACGGCGACTACACCGTGCGCCTGGTCGACGACTGGATCCCGCGCGTGTACATCAGCCGCAATTGCATTGAGCTGGCGCGCGACAAGAACGCCGATTCAAAGACCAAGGAATACCTAAAGCGGAAAATTCAAGCAGCACAGTGGTTGCTCGAATCAATCGAACAGCGACGCGGAACGCTGGAAAAGGTCACCAAGGCGATCATCCAACATCAACGGAAGTTTCTCGATCAGGGTCCGGAGCACATCGAACCGCTCAAGATGCAGCAGATCGCCGATCAGGTCGGCGTACACGTCACCACGGTCAGCCGGGCCGTGGACGACAAATGGGTACAAACGCCGCGCGGCATATTTCCGCTTAAGCGGTTTTTCGGCGGGGGCACGCAAACTACCTCGGGCGAGGACGTCGCCTGGGAAACCATCAAGCAAAAACTGCTGGAGATTATCGGCAACGAGGACAAGTCCAATCCCCTCGCCGACGAAGATCTTGTCAATAAGCTGAGCGAAGCCGGCTACCCCGTGGCGCGGCGAACGGTGACGAAATACCGGAAAATGCTAAACATCCCGTCCTCGCGGCAACGGAAAGACTGGACGCTGGTGCAGGCGTGACTGCAGCCTGGATTCGAGCTCTCATGTCCAGGTATTGTAAATCGCCTATTGAAGAAATCGCGGTGAAGGGAAGGATTGTCTTTCGCGCCGATATCGGCAAATTGCATTTTGCAATCTCCCCTTAACTCCTGACATCTCCGTTTTCATGCACATCGATACGGTCATGTCCACCGAAGACCTCCAACGCCAGGAACAGGCGTTGCATCTGGGCGGTGGGGCAAAGGCCATTGAGCGCCAACATGAAAAAGAACGTCTCACCGCACGCGAACGCATCAAGCTGCTCCTCGATCCGGAGACGCCACTGTTCGAGCTTGGCCTGTGGGCCGGGTGGGGAATGTACCGCGAATGGGGCGGAGCGCCCTCGGCCGGAGTCATCACCGGGATTGGTGGGGTCAGCGGGCGCAGCGTCATGATCATCGCGAACGATGCTACGGTGAAGGCGGGCGCATTTTTCCCCATGACCTGCAAGAAGGTGCTCCGCGCTCAGCGCATCGCGTTGGAGAACCGGCTTCCGATTCTCTACCTGGTGGACAGCGCCGGCGTGTTTCTACCGCTCCAGGACGAAGTATTTCCCGACGAAGACGATTTTGGCAGGATTTTCCGCAACAACGCCGTAATCTCGGCTGCCGGCGTTCCGCAATTCGCGGCCATAATGGGCAACTGTGTCGCAGGCGGGGGTTACCTGCCCGTGCTATGTGACAAGTTGCTCATGACCGAGGGAAGCGGACTTTATCTCGCCGGACCCGCCCTGGTGAAAGCGGCAATCGGGCAGAACGTCGGCCATGAGGAACTTGGCGGCGCTGCCATGCACGCTGCCATTAGCGGCACGATCGACTTCCGTGAAGAGGACGACACCGAATGCATCGAGCGCCTGCGACGCTTGGTGGGAACGCTTCCCGAATGGCCGACCAAGGTACGGCATGCGGAGGAACCCGGCCATGCTCCCGTGGAATTGCCGACTTTTCTGCGTTCACGGCCCCGCCAGGAATATGACATCCGTGACGTGCTGCCTTACCTGCTCGACAAGGCGCCGTTCGACGAATACAAGGCGGAGTACGGCCAATCGCTTGTTTGCGGATATGGGCGCCTGGGCGGCGTGGCCGTTGGAATCGTTGCCAATCAACATCAGCGCAGCAAACCAGAGGACGCGCCATTGCAGTACGGCGGAGTCATCTACGTCGATAGCGCCAACAAGGCCGCGCGCTTCATCATGGATTGCAATCAGTCACGCATACCGTTGATATTTCTTCAGGACGTGAACGGTTTCATGGTCGGGCGCGACTCAGAGCAAGCCGGGATCATCCGCGCCGGAGCAAAACTGGTGAATGTGATCGCCAACAGTGTTGTTCCAAAAATCACCGTGATCGTGGGTGGCTCCTTCGGTGCGGGCAACTACGCGCTTTGCGGTAAGGCATTCGATCCGCGTTTCATCATGGCCTGGCCGAACGCCCGCTATGCGGTCATGGGCGGCGAACAGGCAGCCAGCACCTTGCTTGAGATCACGGTGAACGCCTTAAGGCGGACCGGCCACGAACCGGATGCCGCGGAATTGGAAACGCTGCGGCGCAAAGTCGAGAAAAGCTACGAAGAGCAAACGGACATTCGATACGCGGCCGCACGGCTCTGGGTCGACAAGATCATCACGCCCGAGGAAACCCGCGCAGCCCTGCTGCACGCATTGGAAATCGCCACACGGTTCGACGACGCCAAACCATTCCACACCGGCGTTCTTCAAGTCTGAGCGACCCTCACTTCTCCTTCTTTTCGAGTTGTTTCTTCAATTCCTGGACGATTTTTCGCAACGTTTGAACCTCTTCCTCCAGATTGCTGATCCGTTCCTCTTGTTCGGCCGCGCGGTCCAACGCAGGCTCGTCCCCCGCGTAGGTGGAACTGGCCACGGCGTGAACCACCCAATGCGTTTTTTCCTTATCGTCCCGCAGCCCCACCGCGTCAATTTCGTGCCAGCCGGGTATGTTCTTGGAGTCGATGTAAATCTTGATGCGATTGGTTTTGAAATCGGTTTTGGTTTTGATTTCCGAAACGCCGCTGACGTCATTGGCGCTGGTTGGATCTTCGCCTTTCCAGAGTTCGACCTCGGCGCCGTCCATCTTGAACGCGGTCACTTTGACGACGCCGCCCGGGATGGAATTCTCATGAATCAGTACGGCAACAGGCTTGACGGGAGTTTCATATTCCAGCAGCAACCACTCCTCCGCGGCGTCCGTGGTTCGAGGGCACCACGCGTTGCCATTGGAGCCGCCTACCGTCACATCCGGTTCACCGATGATTTGTTCCGTGCCCCAACTGCGCTTGGCTCGCTTGGCGCGATCAGTCCGTTCACCCCAGATATACCAGTAGGGTTGCACGTAGACCCAAAAGCCTGGTGAGAGATTGTCCTGTGCGCCGTATTTCTTCTTGTTGCGGTGGCCGAGCTCCTTGAATTCGCCGTATTCCTCGGCGTCCTTGTCAGCCTTGAACTGATGGAGCAGCATGGCGTACTTGCCCTCGCACTGCGCCCTACTCCAACATTTTTCCGGATCGGGGTCGGCAGCGGGAGCGAGCCCATAGGCTCTTGGAAGGCAGCCAGGCCTCGCGCAGACCAAACAAGAAACGCCGGAAATTACTACTACCGCGACGACCAACAATGGCGCGCGGCTACAACACCACCTCTTGATTGCATTCATAAAGTTGCTCCGACCGTTTCTGGCTAAGAGCGAATAGCTGTAAGCTCTTAGCCAGATCAGACGATGTGCGGATGGTTCAGGTCCACTCAATACGACGATCCACTTCACCGAGCGGTTACTTTTCCTTGCCGTTCTTCTTCTTCAATTCCTCGATTTCCTTCTTCAGATCCGTGATGGTTTTTCGCAGCTTCTTGTTTTCCGCCTCCAACTTGGCGTTGCGTTCCTCGAGGCCGGTTGAGACATCATCCGCCGGGTACGGAGGCGCGTAGGTGCTGCTCGCGGCAGCGTATTTGGCCCAGTAGACCTTCTTCGCCTTGTCCTTCAAACCGACCGCGTCGATTTCATTCCAACCAGCAACGTTCTTGGAATCGATGTATAGCTTCACGCGCGTGGTCTTGAAGTCGACCTTGAGATCTATTTCGGAGACGCCGGAGCCGGAACCGGCCGCGGTCGGGTCGGCGCCCTTCCAAGCTTCGACTTCGGTCCCGTCGAGCTTAAAGGCAGTCACCTTGATTACCGCGCCGGGATTGAATGTCTCGTGAATCACAATTCCCACGGGCTGGATCGGTTCCTCGTATTCCAGCATTAGCCATTCATCGTCTGCGTCCTCGGTCTTGGATGCCCACGCATTCTGGTCATCGGTACCAAGGTTCGTGACATCCGGTTCGCCCGTCGCCTTCTCCGGACCCCAGGCGCGCTTTTCGCGGACAGTTTCAGTGCGTAAGCCCCAAATGTACCAGTACGGCTGCACATAGACCCAGTATCCCTGGGAAAGTTCCTTCTGGTCGCCGTATTCCGCCTTGTTACGGAAGCCGCAGTCGTTGAATTCCCCTTGTTCATCAGCATCTTTCTCCGCCTTGAATTGGTGCAGCAGCATTGAGTATTTGCCGTCCACGGTTGCCTTTTTCAGCGATTTCTCCAAATCATTGTCCGGCGCGGGCGCCAGCGCGAACACGCGATTTAGGGTGTTGAAACACAGACCTCCACCAAGCAGCACGATTCCCACGACCATCGCAACGGAGACGAGCAGGCGACACGTTCTTCGGGACTGAATCAATTGCATGGCAACCTCCGCAGAAGGAAGGGCAGGGCAAAACAAGGGCCGGCCGGTGTTGTAAATCGGTCCGATCCATCCAGCATTGTCTTCCGGCACGGCTCGCACAAGAGGGAAAATTCGTTTCCTTCACGGACTAGGTCATTCACGCGGTATTCAGGTAAAACATACTCATGGCTCCCGAAAAACCACTCCCATGGTCTCTTTCCGCGCGGTGGGTGTTTCCTGTCGATGGTGTGCCTATTGAAAACGGGCTTGTTGTCATCCAGGGCGACCGCATCGTCGCGGTCGAGAAACACGGTGCCCGCGAGCCGGAACAAGATTTCGGCGACTGCGCAGTCCTGCCTGGGTTAGTGAACGCCCACACGCATCTCGACCTTAGCGGCTTGCGCGGCCTCGCGCCGCCGTCGTCCGATTTCACCGCCTGGCTGCGGAGCGTGATCGTCCATCGCCGCTCGCGAACGTTGGAAAACGTACGGACCGATATCCGGGAAGGGCTAGCCGAGTGTCTGCGCTTTGGGACGACTCTGCTGGGGGACATCTCTGGCGATGGCAGCAGCTGGGACGCGCTTGCAGAAGCGCCCGTACGAGCAGTCGTCTTTCGAGAGTTGTTGGGCCTGCCGCCGAACCGGGCCGCCGTAGCTGTCAGCAGCGCAGGCGACTGGTTGTCCTCTCGTCATGCGACGCCCACCTGCCGGCCTGGCTTGAGCCCACACGCGCCCTACAGCGTGAGCGAAACACTTTTCCATGAAGTAGGCAGAATTGCAAGTATCGGTGGGTGTGAGCCGAACACAACCCAGCACATACCTATTCCAATTGCCGTTCATCTGGCCGAGACGAAGGCAGAACTCGAGCTGCTGGAACGCAAAAGTGGCCCGTTCGTCTCGTTCTTGAACGAGCTGGGCGTATGGGCCCCCGAAGAACTCGTGGCGAATTCCCAGCGCGTTATGAACTTGTGCGATCGGGGTATTCCCCAACTCTACGTACATGCTAACTTCCTCGCCGCTTCCTCTCGCGTCCCGTCAAGAAGTACGATCGTCTACTGCCCGCGCACTCATGCCGCCTTCGGCCATCGGCCCCACGCATTCCGGGATTTCCTCAGCCTTGGGGTCCGCGTCGCTCTCGGTACTGACAGTCTGGCGTCGAACCCTGATCTCGACTTGCTCGCCGAGGCCCGCTTCGTGCACCGGCTTTACCCCGATTTCCCGGGCGACCGCTTGCTGCACATGGCCACGCTCGCAGGCGCCGAGGCGCTAGGATGGGCCGACGAAACGGGCAGCCTTGCGCCGGGCAAATCGGCCGATCTCGTGGTATTGCCGATTTCGGACACTTCGAGCGACGACCCCTATCGATGGATCCTTCAATCTTGCAATGCATCGTCCGACCGGCGCGTCATGTTCCGCGGTCGCTGGGTCTCGGGAGAGGATGAAATTTCTAGCAGATGAATGGACGCACCGCCCCGGCATTGACCTTCTTGAAATCCCCTCGCGCAAGTCGTAAATACGACAACAGTTCTCACCGCGTGCCGATTCCCTCGGAGGATGGCCGTTCATGCCACTCGGTTATTTTTGCCTCGTATTGCACGCCCATCTGCCGTTCGTGAGGCATCCGGAATACGACGATTTCCTCGAAGAGGATTGGCTGTATGAAGCCATCACGGAAACCTACATTCCGCTACTGGACGTCTTCGACGGCCTGGAACGCGACGGCGTCGATTGGCGCATGACGATGTCCGTTACGCCGACGTTGGCCGCCATGCTGAGCGATCCGCTTCTTCAGTATCGCTATGTCCGGCACATCGACAATCTCATCGCACTGGCAACCAAGGAACTGGAACGCACGCGCTGGGAACCGCAATTCAATCGCCTTGCCAAGATGTATCTCGAGAGTTTTCAGCGCTCGCGCGACGTGTTTGTGAAACAGTACGGCCACAACCTTCTCAATGGCTTCCGGCGTTTCTTCGAGCTGGGTAAGCTCGAATTGATCACCTGCGGAGCAACGCACGGGTTCCTTCCGCTCATGCAGGTCAATCGCAAGGCAATGCATGCGCAAATCGAACTCGGCGCGCGCGAATTCGCTCGCCATTTCGGCAAACGGCCGCAAGGAATGTGGTTGCCCGAGTGCGGATATGCTCCCGGCGTGGACGAATTGCTCCGCGACTCGG
>Ga0207116_10325_pt1 | contig 11733 bp, 6 predicted proteins | sample Alteio_BWMinHeat_44_FD_153550 | JGI IMG/M metagenome (GOLD analysis project Ga0207116, IMG submission 153550) | Enriched cells from forest soil in Barre Woods Harvard Forest LTER site, Petersham, Massachusetts, United States -... | ecosystem: Environmental > Terrestrial > Soil > Temperate forest >... | reverse complement strand
CCGTGGTCGTTGATCCATTGAGCAACAGAACGACGAGCCTGTTCGATGCCGCCGGGCACCTGACGGGAAGCAAGGATGCCAACGGGAATCTGAGCCAGTACCTCTTTGATGCCGCCGGCCGCCAAACAGTCGTGGTCGACGCGCTCAGTAATAGAACCACGAGCTTTTTTGACGCCGCCGGAAATCTCACCGGTTTGCAAGACGCCTCAAACAATCACAACCTGAGCACGTTCGCCTACGATGCCGACAATCGGGTCACAAGTCAAACGGATGCTCTTGGCCACACGGGGACTTTCTTGTATAACGGGGTCGGCTTGATGACCAGCACCACCGACCGGGATGGGCGGGTCAGGACCTTTTCGTACGATGCTGACCAGCGCAAGACCGGCGAGACCTGGGTTGTCAGCGGCTCGACCGTGAACACGCTGACATTCAGCTATGACGGGGTGGGAAACATGCTCACCGCCGCGAACAACATCTCGACGTACACGATGACCTTCGATGCTGATAATCGGGTCACCGTAGTAAACGAGCCTTTTGCCGGCACGTTGACTTTCAGTTATGACAACGTCGGTAATCGCACAGGGGTCCAGGACGCGTACAACAGCACCATCACGACCTCGGTGTACGATGCGGCGAATCAGCTGACGACCCGGGATTTCACGGACGGCACCAACCCCACCCGCATCGATCTCACTTACACCGCCACGCACCAAATCAGCACCGAGGCGATGGCCAACAATCTGAACGGCCTCAGCCCCGAGGCCACGGTGACCTTCCTATATGATGCAGCCAGTCGGATCACCAGCATCAACAACTATGTCAGTGGCGCCTCGGTCTCGAGCTTCCTCTACAACTACGACGCCGCCGGCCGGCTCACCGGCGCCACGGAAAACGGCTCGCTGAAAACGTACACCTACGACACCACCAACCAACTCACCGGGGATGGCACGAACACGTTCACTTATGATGGCGCCGGCAACCGCACCAACACCGGTTATTCAACGAACGCGGGAAACGAGTTGGCCAGCAACGGCACCTACAGCTTCACCTACGACAACGAAGGCAACGAGATCACCAAGACCAACATCTCCACCGGCGACAATTGGACTTACGGCTACGACAACAAGAATGAAATGACCTCGGCCGTGCAGAAGACCTTGGGTGGCGTCACTGAGCAGTCGATCACGTACAAATATGATGCGCTTGGAAACCGCATCGAAAAAGACGTCACGGTTCTCCAGACGACAACCACGCGCTTCGCCTATGATGGCTGGAAGGTCCACCTCGACGCGCTCGATCATGCCGCAAGCTACACCGGCAATGCCAAGTGGGACGTGTGGGCCGATCTCGATGGAAGCAACAACCTGCTGACGCGCTATTTCCGCGGCGACATGGTTGACCAACTCTTCGCCCGCCTCGACACGACCACTCGTTATTGGGAATTTACCGACCGCGAAGGCTCGATCCGGACGGTGATTGACAGCAACAGCAATGTCAAAGATCAGATCTCATATGATGGCTGGGGAAATGCGACGCAATCCAATTCAACTTACGCTGGTCGCTACCTTTGGACCGGTCGTGAGTTTGATACAGAAACAACTTTACAATACAATCGAGCGAGGTCTTACGACCCAGCCTCCGGGCGCTGGCTAAGTCAAGATCCGTTGGGGTTTGATGCTGGCGATACCAATCTTTATCGCTACATTGGCAACAACCCTTTCACGAATACTGATCCCGCAGGCTTGTGGCTGTATCCGATAGGGGGCGGCTACAAGGGCAATCTGAACATTTTTTCTTTTCAGGGGAACATGGGATTGCTGGCCAATCAGCAGCAACAAGTCAAAGAGCTTCAAGCTGCCTTTGCCGCGGCCGGCGATGTCCTGAAGCGAGCTGAGAAGACACTCAGCGAAAAGTTGTTCCCAATCTACCAGACACAGAACTCTAACTGGGCACGATGGTTTAAGGCAGATCGGAACCGCCAAGGAATTTATGCCAGGCTTATAGGGAAAGCATTGTCTCCATTGATTAACTCGACGACATTCGTTGCGCTTGGTATCAAGCCCGACCCCACAGGTGGCAAGGATTCCCTCTCAGCATGGGCACAAACCTTCTTTGCTACGGGCGAGGAAAACAGCACCAACAACGTGATTGTGTTTTATCCGGCCTTTTTTTCCGGCCCGGGGCTGGGGCCTACGGGCCCAAACTATCCGGGAATTTCAAGCAAACCCGGAATCGTGATTCATGAGCTGGGGAGGTACTACTGTAACCTGCGCAGCGAGGGCGATGAGGGGCTCCCGTGGGATGGCGATACCACGGGTACCGACAAGAGCGTTCGTTGGTGGGACGAGGTGATATATTCGCTTTGGAACTACTACCCGGTAGTGTCGACGTTGGCACAAGGTCAGGGACCGTCTCCTCCTTACCGACACGAAAGATGAGATTCCTGGGCGCGTTGGTAAGCCGGCACGCGATCTGCGCAGATCCGCGGTTAGCGCACAACGAAAAGATCTGACTTCGAGAGCAAAGCAGCAATGCATTGTGGGAGGCAAGCGACATGCCAAGATCGTCCAGTTTCCGCCTGATCTGTTTGGCAACCGGTTTGGTAGCGCTGTTTTTTCTAGGCGTACTCCCTTTTCATTACAGAAGAAAGCCACCCAGCACGAGTTTAAACAGCTTCCTGAGGGAAGGGTTGCGACTCCCAATTGCCGAGGAACCAGAGAACCCAAGCGATCAGAACCAACTAAACAACTTTACCTATCAAACCTTATCCAGCCTGAGAACCGATCTTGTCGAATACCTCCAAGTGCATGCGGCGCTTCCCGACGACCTTGAACGTATCGATGATGTGCAAGCCCTCCTGAAGGACTTTTTCAAGGACGGCCATCTCGATTCGATATGGCGGCCCGCCAACGGAAAGGACTCTTGGGGTAGGGCTTTTCGCGTGACGCAAGCGCAGGGCGGAACAACGCTCGTCCTCGCGTCCGCAGGAGCAAACGGGATTTTTGAGACCGGCGGCGGAGACGATATCTGGGTATTGATTTCTTTGCGGGACGGCAAAATCGAAGTGACCGAGCGGCTCTTCCATGCACGGAGGGGTGAGGGACAACGACGACATTACTCCTACGAACGAAAAACAACGAAAAAAAGTTAGGAAGGCAAAAAGTGACACTTTACCCAAAACGGAAAAGGGGACAAAACGGGGGGAAAAAAGGTGACAGAAGTTTACCGAAGGTCATGTGCGATGCGCGGTTAAGGAAAAAGGGGGGCGCAACTCCGCAGGTGTTTTCGGAAGGGAAAATGGTGTCAGTTCAGAATAGGGCTTGCGCAGCTTCGTTCAGAGGGTCCATAAGCGGAACACACGCATATCGTCAATTAATTGTTGTCCCGTTTCACATCTGGAGGCAAGGCGCACCATGGCAACACCTTCGCGACGCCAGCTTCTACAGAAAGTAATCGGCGGCATTCTGGGGTGGCTCGGAATCCGGCGGCTTCAGGCGCAAGGCACGCCGGAGTTGACACGTCTCCCGATTTCGACCGAGACGGTTGCCCCCTACACGTATAGCGTGCCATGCATTTTTGCCGATGCGCGGGGGAGCCGGACCACGGGGAAAAAATGGTGTCAGTCGTCACGCCGCTCCGCGGCACCCAGAAACCATGAAAATGGCCACAGAGGGGATAGAGTACACCGCGACCCTTTTCTGGATAAGGCCGCAATGATCTTGGTGCCTTTGAGCCCGCGTGTCAGTCTGGCCTGGACATCGCCGCGAACCCGAAACTGTTGCCTCCGGCGGTCGGAGAGCACGCAGAGCAGATTGCTCAGTTGTTCGATGTCTTCCAGGGAAGGGCTTCTGGGAGACGGCCATGGACATTCTCTACACCTCTTGCGCTGGTTTGGATGTTCACAAGGAAACGGTGGTGGCTACGGTACGCCGCCTCGATGCCAAAGGCAAAGTACGCCTAGAGACCCGGACCTTTGGGACGATGACCAGTGCGATACTGGAGTTGGCAGACTGGCTGGCTGCGGAAGAGGTGACGCACGTGGCCATGGAGTCCACCGGGGTTTACTGGAAGCCGGTGTGGAACCTGCTGGAGGGTCAGTTCGAGATGCTATTGGTGAACGCGCAGCACATCAAGCATGTGCCGGGACGCAAGACGGACGTCAAGGATAGTGAATGGATTGCCCAGCTGTTGCAGTGTGGCTTGTTGCGTGGCAGTTTTGTGCCCTGCACACCGCAGCGGGAATTGCGTGAGCTGACCCGGCAACGGCGGCAACTGGTTCAGGCCAAGGCGTCGGTGTCCAACCGGATTCAGAAGGTGTTGGAGGATGCCAATGTCAAACTGGCTTCGGTGGCGACCGACATTTTGGGAGTCTCTGGCCGCGACATGCTGCGGGCCATCATCGCAGGAAGAACGGATCCACAGGCGTTGGCGGAGCTGGCACGGCGGAAGTTGCGTGCCAAGATCCCGCAGTTGCGGCAGGCTTTGCAAGGGCGGGTAACGGAGCACCATCGCTTCTTGCTGAAGTTATTGCTTGACGAGGTGACGCACCTGGAAGACTTGATCGCCCGGCTGAGTGAGCGGATTGTGAGCGTGCTACCGCCCCCTTTTGTGGAAGGGGTCCAACTACTGGCGACGATTCCGGGGATTGACGAACGTGCTGCCGAGAACATCCTCGCGGAGATCGGCGTGAACATGGACCAGTTTCCCACGGATGGTCATCTGTCGTCGTGGTCAGGAATGTGCTCCGGCAATCGGGAGAGTGCCGGCAAACGGCAGAGTGGCCGCAGCAGAAAAGGCGATCAGTGGTTGCGTGCGACGCTGGTGCAGTCGGCTTGGGCGGCGAGTCACACCAAGAAGACCTATTTGTCCGCGCAGTATCGACGCTTGGCCGGACGACGAGGTAAGAAACGCGCCTTGTTTGCAGTTGGACACACGATCCTGGTCATCATTTATCACATGCTGAAAAAGACGAAGAACTACCAGGAGTTGGGAGGCGACTACTTTGATCGTTTGGAGACCGGCCGACTCACGCGAGGTTTGGTGCGTCGTTTGGAGCGACTTGGCCACGAAGTAATCCTGAAGCCCAAGGAGCCTGCCGCGTAATCGGGCCTGCGGTGGGAATTGCAACAGGATTCTTCAACTGAAACTCCAACCGCTTTGTAAGCGACATGGAGACGGTTCGCGCGATTGCGCCCTAAATTTTCAGAGCAGTTCAGAATAGGGCTTGCTCAGCTTCGTTCAGAGCGTCCATAAGGGGAAGGCACTCATCTCCAAGCATGGAGCATCGTCGTGATTGCAACTGGTTTGTCTGCTCGTGTCACCCGCCAGAGCGGCCGGGACAACAGTACTGAAAAAGCAGCGGCCGCTAGTCCGGCCAGGCAACTTCTCGGCCAAGCCCAATCGGGCCGGTCTGTCATTCAGGATTTCGTGCCGTTGGCCGAGAGCTTGGAATGGGAGCTTGGCCAGCAGTACCTGAAGGAGCGCGGCAACAAGGCATTCATCAGCGATGCCTCGCCGGTGCCCTTTGTTGTCAACAACGACGGCACGTTGTCTCGAAACGCGGCTGAAGTCTTGTATGCGGGGCTGGAGAGTGGAGCGCAGGGAGCGGAGCGCGGAGCGCGGGATGAGATTTTCGTTTTGGAGCTCGGGATTGGGGTGGGGCTATTCGCGCGGTTCTTTCTCGATCATTTCCGGGAGCTGTGCCGCAAGGGCGGGAAGGACTATTACGATCGGCTTTGCTACGTTGCCGGCGACAAGTCCGAACGAATGCTCACGGATGTTGCCCGGCACGGGATTCTGGCGAACCATGCCGGGCATTATCGGTTGCGGCTTGTTGATGCGATGGAGCCGGGCAAGCTGCTGCCCGACGATGTTGCGTTTCAGAGTGGCAGAAATAGACGCACGCCGTTTCAGGCAGTCTTCCTGAACTATTTGCTCGATTGTCTTCCCGCTTCGGTGTTGGAGATCAACGGCGACAGTGCTCAGCAGCTCTTCGTTCGCACCTGCGTGGCGCGAAATGTGAGCCTGGCGGATTTCACTGACCTGAGTGTGGAACAGTTGCAAGAGCGCGCCAAGACAGCCGGTCCAGGCGCGAGGAGGGAGCTACTGGAAGTCTACGGGCTTTTCGCCAGCGAATACGATTATCGGCCGGTGGATTACAAGACGGTCCCCTACGGCGAGTTCGCGCTGCAATATGCGCGGCGTGGCGACTCGAAACGGCTGCTATTGAGCTATGGCCCCATGCAATCGCTAGAAAAACTGCTCGACTTGGTAGCAGACGATGGATTTATCCTGATCAACGACTATGGCCAAACCCAGGCGACCCGAGAGGATGAGTTCGAGCATCAGCGGTTTTCCCTGGCGACGTTCGTCGGGCTGAACTTTCCGCTCCTGAAGGCGTATTTCGGCGAGGGCGACAAATACCAGTGGGTAGAGCCTACCGCGGAGGGTGAGGGAATTCACTCGCGGCTTCTGGGCAAGGACCTGGCGCCGGCTGTGCGCGAGCGCTTCGAGGCCTGCTTCAACAAGGCAGCCCAGGAGAAACTCCAGGAGCCGCTGGTGAAAGCCCGGCAATGCGCCAAGGTGGGCCGGTTCGAGATGGCGGCCAATTATTACAACGAGGCCCTGGAGCGGCAGCCGGGCAACTGGGTCCTGCTCAACGAAATCTCCATGTTCCTGACCTTCTCCCTGCGCGATCCCAAGGCCGGCATCAACATGGCCAAGCTCGCCCTGGAGCTGAACCCGACTTTGTCCTCGGACTTGTGGTGTACGCTGGGCGACGGCCTCTTCGAGTTTGGCCGGTATGCCGAGGCCCGCGCCGCCTACCTGCGGGCGCTGGAGATCAACGAAAGCGACGTGCGGGCGCGGTTCAACCTGGCCTTCGTCCATGGCCGGGAGAAGAACTACCCGGCTGCCCTGGAGGTGATCGCCAAGGCGCTGGCGCTGGACAAGACCGGTGAATACCGCGAACGGCTGTTGCAGAAGCAGGGAGAGATCCTCGGGTTGTTGGCGCAGAGGCACCAGCAGGAGTATCTGCGGATGATTAACCTCGTGAGCAAATATGCTCAAACGGACAACTCACCACAGAGGCACAGAGACACAGAGAAGAAGGAGAATGAAAAATGAAGAATGAAAAAAAGGAATACGCTCAAACGGACACTCACCACAGAGGCACAGAGACACAGAGAAGAAGGAGAATGAAAAATGAAGAATGAAAAAAAGGAATACGCTCAAACGGACAACTCACCACAGAGGCACAGAGACACAGAGAAGAAGGAGAATGAAAAATGAAAAACGAACAATGAAAAATGGGCAACTTGTGATGTCCGCTCGACTGCGCCTTGGTGCGCAAAAAAAATGCTATGCAGTGCACCAGGGACAGACACATATCCTCCTGCCGGAAGGGGGGTTGACGACTGTTTCGACCATTGCGCGCATTTCGATCTGGTGCGTTCCGGCCGGCGACAAGGCTTCTAACCGGCGTCTCGTTTTCTATTGGCCAGGAGCACCGCCAGGTTCTGCTGCGCTTCGGGGTGATTGGGATCGAGGGCGAGCACATCGCGCAGGGCCTGCTCGGCGACCGCCCAGTCGCGGCCTTCTTGCAGCAGAACGTGCGTCAGGATCACTCGCGGCCAGAGCGCCTGCGGATGAGCAGCAACTGCGGCGTCCAGAATCTCGCGAGCGGTGGCGAATTCTTGTCGGCCCACAGCCGTTGTCGGTTGGCATCGTCCAGCTGCTCATCCGCATCGAGCCAAAAGATCCAATCGCCGGTCGCATGCTTCAGGCTCTCGTTACGTGCCGCGGCAAAGCTGTCCTGCCAGACGAAATCGACAACCTTGGCCCCATATCGGGCGGCGATCTGCTTGGTGCGGTCGGTCGACCCGGTGTCGGCAATGATGATTTCATCAACAAGGTCGGACACGGAGCGCAGGCACGGCTCCAGATGCGCTTCTTCGTTCTTGACGATCATGCACAGACTGATCCGTGCGGAGCGCGAAGCGCGAAGCGCAGAGCGCGCGGCGGGGGTACGCTCCGCGCTCTGCGCTACACTCCGCAGCCGACTCTCGACCGCGTCCAGCGTGTGCTCCCAGGTGAAATGGGCGAGAACATGCTGTCTCGCCGCCTCACCCTTGGCTTTCGCCTCCGCCGGATTTTCGACCACGTGCCGCAAATAGTGGCAGAGCATGTCAATATCCGGCTCGGCCAGCCAGGGAAAATCCACCGTTTCCGCCCCATCGATTTCTTTCGTCGCGAAGCGCACCTCGCGGGCCGGCAGCAAGTATGCGGTTTCGTCGCTGGCGTAATCGAGCACCGGTCCATAGCCGGTGACAATCACCGGCAAGCCGTGCCCCATGGCCTCAATAATCGGCAGCCCGAAACCTTCGCCGCGGAAGGGATGCACAAGGCAATCACAGGACCGGTAAAGCCCGGCCATCTCCTCCTCGGTCAATTCGCGGTCGATGTATTCGATCTCCGGCGCATTGGCATCCTTCCGAAAGGCCTCGAGCAGGGCGTTCGCCGTTTGCCCGTGATAGAAGTTCGCCGCCCCCATGTCCTTGATCACCAGGCACACATCAGCCGCCGCCGAGAACACCGCCCGGTAAGCCTCTAGCAACAGGTCGATGCCCTTGCGATGGATGGTCCCGCCGACAAACAAGAACTTGAACGCTTTCGGGGTTTGTAGGGTGCGTGGACCGGCGGCCGAAGCAGCCGATATGCACTCTTCGCGCGTCACCGCCGCCGGTCCACGCACCCTACACGGATCCACACCCAACGGAATCACCTGCACCCGCTCGGCCGGCACACCGCTCTTGATGAAGCAATCGCGGACAAACCGGCTGGGCACCCAGATTTCATCCGCCTGCTCCGACATCGGAGCGATCCACGATTTCGGCAAGCTGCCGAATTCCCAGGGCTGCATGATGACCCACCGCCCCTCCCGCGGCGGCTCGAAACTGGGCGGCCACTGGTGCGCCACGTGGATATCCGCAGGTCCCGAAAGCGGCTTGCTAAACAACTCCGCCAACCGTGGCTCGAGCGGCGCCGCCATCGAATCCACCCCCACCTTCTTTGTCGGCAACAAAGTCAGCTCATGCCCCCGCTCGAGCAAACCCAGGCAAATCCGGCGGTTGACGAGCACCAGCGAATGCAGGGCAGTAAATCCCCCCTCCCAGGCGATCCTTGTTCTTTGTGACCTTTGTGTCCTTTGTGGTTCACTCCCCGCTTGCAGCCATGGTTCGGCCGGTATCATGCCCGCCGCCGCCTTGTGCAGCAGCCGATAGTCACAGGCCAGCCCCGTCTGTGCCTCGCCGAGCGCCTCGAAGAGTGCCTGGGCCGTCTGGCCGTCAAAGGGATTCAAATCCAAAGCCCGTCGCAGATGAACCGCGGCTTCGGTCCATTGTTTTCGACCGGCCAATGCCATGCCGAGCGCTGCATGAGAGATCGCCAGCTCCGGCCGCGCCTTCGCCGCCTGCCGCAGGTGGGCCAGGTCTTCGGTCAATTTGCCGAGAAGCAGGTGCAAGCGCCAGCAAATGAGATTGCGCTTGGCGGCGATCTCATTTTCCGCTGCGCCGGCGTGCTCCCAAGCCGCGCATTCCCACGACACCCGGAAGTCATCGAAGAACGAAGGATAATGTCCCGCGTTCAGCACCGTCGGATCGAGATCGCCTTGCGCTTCCAGCGCCGCGAGCACAGAACCGGCCTGTTCCGTGGCTGCCGCGTTTTCCCCTTGCTCGCCGAGCACTTCCGCGAGGTTGAGTCCGGCGAGCAGATGCCCCGGGTTGCTCTCCCATGCGCGGCGGAATGCTGCTGCCGCGGCAACAAGATCCGGGGGCTTCCCATGTTGACGCCAGGCCAGGACCAGACCCAAGGCGTTCAACAGCTCAGCATTATTCGGCTCCTCTTTCAGCGTTCGGTTCAGGTCACTCACAAGTCTGGTGTCGAGCGGCTGGTCGGTGTTCAGGGCTTGCCAGCACCGTAGTTCGAAACCCGCGGCCCGGTTCAAATTCGCTCGGTCACGGGCTTGTTCACGCAAAGCGGGAAGGTCCTGGTTGATTTGCTCCAGTTCACTTTCCCACAGCGCCTCAAAGGTCAACTCGGGCAATCGCCGTCTTCCAGCCATCGCAATGGCCAGCCGTTCGTCTTCGTGTTCAAGATAGTGGGCGAGAAGCTGCTCCAGGTTTTCTTCCGTATAGAACACGCATTCCCGGCGCTCAGTCAGATGACAGGCCACTTCCCGATTGCCCGCTTCCTGAAAAAGGAGCGCCCCGGCGGCCAGCGCTTCGCCGACACGCGAGTTCCATTCGCCGCGAATGCCCCGGTTGAACACGATCCGCGCCCGCGCCAACAGCTTGTGGTATTCCTCCCCGTACAAATCTCTGACAATGGTCACGCGGTAGCGATCCGCCAACCGGGCCACCCGCGCCAACAGCGGCAGCCGCTCGCGCTGCACGCACGGATTGAAATTCCCCACAAACAAAATGTCGATATCTTTGGAGTCGTAGGACGGGTTTTCCAACCCGTCCTGGACGGCTTGGAAAAGCCGTCCTACAGAATCGGCCAAGCTCGCCGGCGCCCCATACAGATTGAACGCTCGTATCCTGACCTCTCGCCCCTCTGCCCTCGCCTCTCGCTCCAATCGTTCCGACGTTTCGGTGTCAGCGAGAACCAGATCACACCCGGGCAACTGCCGGCGATAGCAATGCCACAGCAAATTGGCATCCCCCGCCAACCCCACCAGCGGGACGGGTGCTGCCCACATCCACTCCGGGATCGTCCGGTAGGGCAGATACAGCGCAATGAAATCCGGCCGCCAGCCCGCAGGCAAACGGGCCTGAAACGACTCCCACGTATCATCCGGCGAAATGGCCAGGTCCGCTCCCGGCCCCCACTCGAAGGCCAGGCACTCGCCCGCAGCGCGAGCAGAGAAAAGATGATCATCCGCGAACTTTCGCGACACCGGCCCAAAGAGGTAGCGCATGGCAGTTCACTCTGGTGCGATCTCGGAATCACGAAATCACGAAAGCTCGAAATTACGAAAGGTCGAAAGTGGCGCAAGAAATGCTACGTTCCTTTTTCGTGGCTTCGTCCTTTCGCGTTTTCGTGATTGTTTTCCCGATACACGAATTGTCTCCAGTGGGCGGAGCGCATATCCGCCAGCCAGCGATATTGGATTTGCCAGCGCGACTTGGCGATGGCCGCCGCGCTGATCCCCGTGATCTGCGCCAGCTCCTCATCGCTCCCGTGCGCCGGGTTGATCGACTCCAGCCCGAGGAATTGCATCTGCCTCTCGCCATCAAGCCCGCTCAAGAACGTATTGAGCTGCGCATGCTTTTCCCTGGTGATGCTTGCCCCCGGCTCTCGACATGCGGCACATTGGCACTCATGCCCCATTACCCACCTCCCTGGCGCTCTTCAATTTGCAATTTGCAATCTGCAATTTGCAATTTCGCTCTACGCCGGCGCCCCGTGCGCAAACGTCCGCGTGCCGAAATGATGCACGAACAAATCGCGGCAGCAGGCCAGCGTGAACCCCGCCTGCCGCACCTTGGCGCTCAGGATGTCGGTGTCGAACAGCCCCAGGTCGCTCCACTTCTCCAATTCCGGCCCAATCTTCGTCAGCACCTGCCGCTTCAGCAGCAGGCAGAATCCTCCCAACCGCTCGACCTCGACCCATTTGCCGCGCTGCTTCTCGCGGAAGTCGCGGGCGAATTCCTCAACCGGCTCCGTGCT
>Ga0207116_10323_pt1 | contig 11848 bp, 10 predicted proteins | sample Alteio_BWMinHeat_44_FD_153550 | JGI IMG/M metagenome (GOLD analysis project Ga0207116, IMG submission 153550) | Enriched cells from forest soil in Barre Woods Harvard Forest LTER site, Petersham, Massachusetts, United States -... | ecosystem: Environmental > Terrestrial > Soil > Temperate forest >... | reverse complement strand
CACCGGATGGCGTGTCGGTTGCCAGAGACGCCGCTCACGGTCGCTGCCCGCGTGCTCTGCTAGTACGCTCTGAAAGCAGGCCGGCATATGCTGGCCGCAGAAATCGGCTAGCCGGCGGCCGGTGAACTTGCGAAAGTCCGTCACTACCTGCTCCAGCGCCTTGGCCTGAAAATCCGCATGGAAGAGAATCGCGTGCAAATGCGTCGGCATGATCACGTAGGCATTGATCCGCAGGCCCTTCTGGCGATGGCAGAAGTTCAGGCTCTCCGTAACGATCTGGCAGGCGGCCTCGGAGACAAAGATGGGCAACCAGTCCACCACGCTAAACGTGACGTAGAAGAGAGCCCCGTCGGAGTGAAAGCGGTATCGTTCCATGAGGCCATCCTATGGGGCCCGCGGCTGGGAGAGGAGACCTACGGTCGGGCGGAGCGGCGGGGTCAGGAGACCCGCGCCGAGCGCGCAAGCTCGCCTGCCTCGGAGGGCGTTGGGAGGTTGAACTCGAAATGCACCGCATGCCGCCGCGGTCAGGTGCAGCTCTTAGTTCGGCCAAGCCCACTTGCACGTTCACGCTTGGTCAGGCTCGCGAAGGCCAGCTACGAACTCGCTGAATGAATTTGCCAGAAGCGTGGTATTTCCGGCTGTCTCGCCTTCGCCGTTCCAATCCTCTTGCATCGGCTCGTTCTCATGGTCCCAGAGGTATATGCTTCCGACATTCTCACCCTCTAGGCACAGACAGATGGCGTTGCCGAACGGGTCTTCCATGATCCACAACCATGTATCTGGGATCCGGTCGCCGTAGATGTTCGAGTTCTCCACTAACGAGTAATCCGTCTCCGGCCGCAAGCCGCCGATGACGTTGATTCCGTAGCGCCCGCCGAGATGGCCGCCGTTGCAGTTGATCAGGAAATAGCGGTAGTCCTCCGGCAAGTTGCACCCGATCGCCATCTCAAATGCCACGAGCTTATGCTCGGGCGCCGGCGGCGACTTGTCCTCCACTCGCGCGATGAATTCATCCAATGTCATCGTGTCCTCCTATTTCGCTGCAGAACGCCAAGGCCAAGCTTCTGGCCCCGCCCGCAAGATCCTTAACGTCCTGCAAGCCCGAACGGCGGCCCCAGGCGGCGTCAGCCGTTGAGTCGGCGCTCCGACTCCTGTCGAGCATCGTTAATCCATTCCGGGTAGCCGTCCGGATAATCCAGATCTTTCGTTTTCACCAGAACGATGCCGATCTCTTCAAGCTGACCCTTCAAAGCTTCCCAGCCTTCGTTGGCCGCGACCATCAACCTCTTCGGACGATGGGGCTCGCGTGACTCTGGGCGCTGCATGGCTACAAGGAGGACATTCCACAACTCGCTCGCGGTTGGTTTAGTTTCGAAGGTTTTGCGCACCAAGAACATGTCGTACCATGAACACGTTACGCATACATACCAATGGGGATCGATTTCTACTCCAAAACTGATACAACGCGCCTCCCAGACTAAATCCCACTGCGAGAAAGCACTCTTCCGCTGTAGTCTTTTCGATGGCACTTGTGTAACCCCGGAACGATGGCCGCCGAAGGACATAGCTCATCAGCCGGCCCACGCGGCCAGGTGGCACGCCCTGTACTCAGGGCGTGCTCGAGTGGCAGCCACGCCCGGAGTACAGGGCGTGCCCCACCCAGCCGATTCCTCAAACCGCTGCCGGGTCGAGGATCGCGACGCGAAGGCTGCGGAAATCAGTCGCGTTGAACGTCAGCAGCCGAGTGATTCCGTAACTTTGCATCGCCGCCACGAGACGGACGTCGTGCGCTCGGAAGCCGGTCACGACGTGCCTCTCAACCAGTTCCTGCCAAAGCCTGCTTAGCTCCTCGCGGTCGGGAAGCAGCGTGAAACGGCGTCGGAAGAAACGCAGCCAATGACCGGCCTGCGCGGGGGTCATGCCTAAGCCGTTGCGTCCCGCGGGGGGCGGACCCGGTGGACGAGTCGCCACGGCCCAGAACTCGTACAGATTTTGCGGGACGACGATCAACCGCTCTCTTCGCCCCAAGAGTGTTTGAATCGCCGCGCGCGCCACCCCGGACTGCGGGTCATGTGACCGCGTCATCCGGGTCAGTAGGTTCGTGTCGAGGAGAATCATTCGCCTTGCATCCGCGTGTAGACCCCTTCACGCGAGTCGTCCACATCCTGGGCGTCAACCATGAACGGACCCATTTCGGCGAATATATCCTCGGTGTCGTCTGTCGCAGTTTTGGACGCCTCCGGCGCCGACTCCTCTTCGAACACAATTGCCTCGCGGACCTCGCCGCTAATCCGGACAAGGCTCTCAGCTATCTCCTGCTTCGACCCCTTGAGAATATGCGCTTTCATCGGTCACCTCTGCTATTAGTTTAGACTACGGCCCTCTTGACAGACGAGGCCAGAAAGAGATTCGGCCCACCCGCCGCAAGCGCAACAAAAGACGGATGAAAACGGCCAGACGTTTTCATCGGGCCAGCCCCGGGCAGGTGCAACGCTTTGCTAGGTGCCCTTCGCGGCGTCCTTGAGCATCGCTTCGGTGTCTCTGCGGAAGTCGGCAAGCTTTTTGTATGGTGGCTCACCCTCATAGCTGACAATCGCATCGAACTCGCTAGCGAGGGCGAAGGATGCGATCATCGCGCACGCGCACTCGTGCATGCTGCCGCCCCAACGGAATGAGATGCAGCAATCGCGATCAGCTGCAATTTCGCCGAACGCTTCCATGAACTCGTTTGAATCGTCGAAGTACATCTCGACGCCGGATTCGGCGCCGTTCAGCTTGCAGGGAACAAAGCCGACGTTATTGCGCGGCTCGAACTTACGATCAAGCTTGAGGTCGAAACCGGCGCGATCAATCGCCTGCTGCCACTGATCGCGAGTGGGCACGCCGCTCGATTTCAGGAATGCAAACTGCTCGTTCGCCATGTTGGGCACCTAACTGTTTATTAGCTGCGCGATCTATCACGCCCCATCGCCTGGGTCCCGCGAGGACCTACCTCGCTCATAGCTGTTCCATGCCAGGCCGTAAACTCCCGCCCTGCCGATGTCTGCGTCCGGCGAACTCCATCGGTGAATGTCATTATCTACCCGTCCTAGGCGCAAAACAACATGCTAGCAAGACCTTTCGCGGCAGGGCGTCAGGGTCGATCGAGCGGGCTGCGCGCACCTGGGCCGGTCTTCTTCAGTACGTGCGTGCGTGTAAAACTCGCAGGCGCAAAGCAAACCATTTCAGCCGACGGGCAACTGCCGGCTGGTTGGCCCCAGAGCCACTGAGGATGTGCGGATCGCTTCCGCCTTCAGCTGCCGCCGGTTTCGTTTTTTCGTTGCGCGCCCGTTTCGTTGCATTTCGTTAAAATGTTACCTGCAAATGGGTTGCTTCAAAGTGGCACACGGCGCGCAACGCAATGCAACGAAATGACCGCCGAGGAGCACAAGTCGGGAGACTCCACCAAGGTCGGTTTCCGCTATTTTCCAGGAGAAATGACCCTGTCCGCCAAAAGGGGGTACCCTGTCCGCCCATGGCACTTGGCGGAGAGGGTGTCCACAATTGAACACTTTCAGTGAGACGGTTCCCATTCGGTATGCTCCCGTTTATACTGGCACGCAATGGCGCGTCACGCGCCGTCGTAAAACCTTGGCCCGCAGTTGAGACGAAATCATGCGCATTAGTTTAATGGTGTTGGCGTTCCTGACGGCGTCCGTGTCGGCGGGCGACAACTGGCCGCAGTTCCACGGGCCGCGCGGGGACGGGCACTCCGACGCGACCGGGCTGCCGGTGACGTGGAGCGAAAAGGAGAACGTGGTTTGGAAGACGGCCATTCATGACAAGGGCTGGTCGTCGCCGGTGGTCTGGGGCAATCAGGTATGGATGACGACGGCGAAGGCGGACGGCAAGGAGATGTTCGCCGTCTGCGTCGATCGCGAGAACGGCAAGATACTCCACGACCTCAAGGTGTTCGACGTTGAGAAGCCGATGTTCTGCATCGAGTTCAATAGCTACGCCTCGCCGACGCCGGTGATCGAGGAGGGCAGGGTGTATGTTCACTTCGGCACCTACGGCACAGTATGCATCGACACGACGAACGGCAAAAAACTGTGGGAGAACCACGATCTGCACTGCGACCACTGGCGTGGGCCGGGATCGTCTCCGATCCTCTGGAATGACCTGCTGATCGTTAACTTTGACGGGCACGACAAGCAGTTCGTCGCCGCCCTGAACAAGAAGACCGGCGAGATCGCGTGGAAGAAGGACCGGGCCATCGACTATCCGAGCAAGGATGGAGACCTAAAAAAGGCGTATGCCACGCCAACTTTGATTACGGTTAAGGACAAGCCGCAACTCATCAGCCCGGCGGCGGAGGCGACGATCGCTTATGACCCGAAGACGGGCGATGAGATCTGGAAGGTCTACCACGGCGGGATGAACGTGGCCCAACCGCCGCAGTTCGGGGACGGCAAGCTCTATCTCTGCACCGGGGACGGCGGACTAAAGCTGCTCGCGGTGCGGCCCGACGGGAGCGGAAACGTCACCAAGACGCATATTGAATGGAAGTGCGCCAAGTCGATCCCGTCACGGACCGCGCCGCTGCTGATCGACGGCAAGCTCTACATGATTAACGAGGGCGGCATCCTTTCGTGCGTGGACACCAAGACCGGCGAGCAAGTGTGGCAAGAGCGCGTGGGCGGCGCGTACAGCGCGTCGCCGCTCTATGCGGACGGCAAGATTTACATGTTCAGCCAAGACGAAAAGAGCGTCGTGGGCACGCCGGGCAAGGAATGGAAGACGCTCGCGACCAACAGGCTCGACGGTGGCTGCATGGCCACTCCCGCCGTGGCGGGCAAAGCGCTATTCATTCGCACGAAGACGCATCTTTATCGGATTGAAAAGAAGGACTGACCCACGCCCCTTGATGCCGATGCGGGCGCAGTTTCCATTCGCGCCGATTGCGCCGGTCCAAGGAGTCATATCTCACGCCGCATCCGTCGCTTCTTCTTGCCCAAACTACCCAACCGGGATAACCTGTATGCCTGGTTGCCAGCCGTGCGACATGCGGCCGGCACTTGGCCGACAGCGACGTTCAAATAAACCCGCCTCTCTCCAGGAGACCTCCATGCAACGCACCGGGTTGATTATTCTCCTCGCCGCGAGCGTTTCGCTCGCCAGCCGGGAGGCCGGCGGCCCCGCTCTGGGCCAGCAAGGCCAGCCGTTCCCAGCGCCCGAAAAGAAGTTCGAGGACTTCGAGAAGGTCGTGAAGGGCGCCAAAGAACACGATGGACTATTCAAACTTCATCAGAAGGACGAGCACCTTTACGCGGAGATCCAACCTCATCAATTCGATCGGCCGATGCTCTGCCCCATGGCCATTGCCCGCGGCGTGGGCCTGGGCGGTTACACGCTGAACATGGGCGACGAGATGGTGCTCGTGTTCCATCGTTCAGGCGACAAAGTGCAGGTGATCCGCCGCAACGTCCACTTCAAAGCGCGGCCCGGCTCGCCGGTTGCGAAGGCGGTCGAGACAACCTACACCGACTCGATCCTGTTGGCCCTGCGGATTCAAACCATCAATCCGATGAAGCAGAGCGTCGTCATTGACTTGAACGACATCTTCATGGCGGACTTCGCGCAACTGGGCCTCGGATTCTTCGATCCGAACCGCAGCACTTGGCACAAAGTGAAAGCATTTCCGCAAAACCTTGAACTCGAAGTGTCCGCCACGTTCGCCGGCGCCGGGCGCGGAGGCAACTCCTTTGGCTTCGGGGGCGGCAGCGTGATCGACTCGCGCGGCACCACGGTGGTCGTTCACTATGGGCTGGTGATGCTGCCCGACGAGGGTTACCAACCGCGTCTCGCCGACGACCGCGTTGGCCACTTCCTCACCGCCGTCAAGGACTACACCAGCGACAGCCGCGACACGTCGTTCCTGCGATACGTCAACCGCTGGCGGCTTGAGAAGGCGGAGGTCGATCCTAAACACCCGGAGAAGCTGTCGGCGCCCAAAAAGAAAATCGTTTACTGGATCGAGAAATCGGTTCCGGATGAGTACCGCGCGTACGTGCGCGAGGGCATTCTGGAATGGAACAAGGCATTTGAAAAGATCGGCTTCCGCGACGCCATCGAGGTGCGCCAGCAGGAAAAGGAAGACGACTTCGATCCGGAAGATATGCGCTACAGCACCATACGCTGGATCACCAACGACGGCGCATTCGCCATGGGACCGTCCCGCGCCAATCCGCTGACCGGCGAAATCCTCGACGCCGACATCATCGTCGATGCCGACATGGTGCGCATCTGGAAGCACCAATACCAGCTCTATGGCAACAGCGGGATGATGCTCGAGGAAATTCCAAGCTTGATCCGCGCGAGCAGACAGGGACTCGGTCTGCACGATCCGCTCGATCACCTGCGCCAGGAATTGGGCGGATGGAACCAGCCGCGCCAAGCGGAAAAGGTGGACAAGGAAACGGCGGCGGATCAAGGCCGGCAGTGGGCGGTGCAGAACGGCGTTTGCCAGTGCGGCGCCTTGATGAAATATGAACTCGGCATGATGGCGATGACCTTGGCGGCTCGCGGCGAATTGAAAGCCGGGGAGCGGCTGCCCGAGGAACTCTTAGGGCAGGCCATCAAGGAGCTTGTCATGCACGAGGTCGGCCACACGCTCGGGCTGCGTCACAATTTCAAGGCCAGCACCATGCTGCCCAACGACAAACTTCACGATACAACCATTACGCGAAAGCAAGGCCTGGTCGGCTCGGTCATGGACTATGCTCCGATCAATCTCGCTCCGAAAGGCGTGAAGCAGGGTGATTACTTCACCACTACCATTGGACCCTATGACTATTGGGCCATCGAATATGCCTACAAACCGTTGCCCGGCGGCACGGAAGGCGAAGTCGAAAAGCTGCAAGAGATCGCCACGCGCTGCGCCGGCCCCGGCCTCGACTACGGCACCGACGAGGACCTGTTCACCACCGCCGACCCGAGCGTGAACCAATGGGATCTCGGCGCCGACCCCATGAAGTACGCTCAGGACCGCATGTTGCTGACCCAGGAACTACTCAAGGACCTGGTGGAGCGCACCATCGACAAGGGCGAAGGGTATCAGAAAACGCGCCAGGCCTTTTCCATGCTCCTGGGGCAATACGGCAACGGCGCGCACCTGATCGCCAATCACATCGGCGGCCAATACGTCAACCGCGACCACCGCGGCGACGCCAGCGGCCGCGATCCGATTGTTCCCGTGAAAGCGGCCAAGCAACGCGACGCTCTGAAATTCCTCCAAGAGAACATTCTGACGGACAAGCCGTTCCAGTTCTCCCCGCAACTTCTGCGGCAATTGGCGGCCGACCGCTGGATGCACTGGGGTACCAACACGATGATTTCACGCGTGGAGTACCCGCTCAACGAACGCATTCTGAGCATTCAGCGCGTCGTACTGGAGCATGTTTTCGACCCGCGCGTTCTCTCGCGCATTCAAAATAACGCCACCATGACGGAGAAGGAGGAGCAGCCGTTAACCGTGGCTGAAGTCTTCCGTTCGGTAACCGACGGCGTTTGGGTTGACTTGCCGGCCAAGGATCCGAAGGCCGTGAAGACTTCCGTCATCAATCGCAACCTCCAACGGGAGCACATTCGCGACCTGTCGAGCCTTGCCCTCGGCAGCCGCTTCGCTCCGCCTGATGCGCGCAGCCTGGCACGAATGCACCTGCGCGACATCGGCAAGCGCGTCCAAACAGTGCTCGACGATAAGAATTCCGTGATCGACGACACCACTCGCGCACACCTGGAGGAGTGCCACGAGCGCATCGCCAAGGTGCTGGCGGCGTCGATGCATGAAGTCGAATAGGCGGGGATCGAGGGTTAGGAGTCAAGGTTCGCCGTCGATTTTCTGGCGGCGAATCTTGACTCAGGGCGGCAACGCATCATGAAATCTGAATGAGCCGCAGACGATGACCAAAATCGTGGAGCAAATCGATGACTCAGCGATTGTTGCCATGGGTTCAGTGTGTGGCCGTGTTTGCCGGTGTGGTAGCGCTTGTCGGTGCCGCGGCGCCCGTATCGGCGCCTGACAAAACCGAACCGCCCGCACCGCTGCCGGCGGAAGTGGTGGCGGCCTGGGAGAAGGCCGGGGCCGAGGTGGGCTGGATACGCATCGGCGAATATGGGGTTCCAGAGTTTTTGTCGCTCAAGAAAGGAGGCAAGACGGGCGACGTACCGGCGTTTCAGTTCCGCAACTGGGAAGAACGGGTGGTGCCGCAGCTGCCCGCTCCGGCCGTGCCGTTCGGGCTCAATCTTGAGTACACGCTGGTGGCGGACGTGGACCTGAAGGACTTGGCCGGGCTGAAGAGATTGCACTCGCTGAAACTAAACCGCTCAAAGGTGACCGACGCGGGCCTGAAGCAGCTGTCCGGATTCCAGAACTTGCAAACTCTGGACCTTACAAGCACGCAGGTGACAGACACGGGCCTGGAGGAGTTGGGCGAGATCAAGAGTCTGCAATCGCTGTGCTTTGGCGGCACCAAGGTGACGGATGCAGGCCTGAAGGAACTCGCCAAGCTCAGGGGCCTGCAAAAGCTGGAACTTTTCGAAACGCAAGTAACGGACGTGGGCCTAAAGGAGCTCGCCAGGCTCAAGAGCGTGCAAGCGCTGAGAATAAACTACACTCAGGTGACCGACGCGGGCTTAAAGGCATTGGCTGCGCTCAAGAACCTGCAATCGCTGGACCTCGGCCACGTGAAGGTAACAGACGCGGGCCTGATGGAGCTTACCGAGATTAAGAGCTTGCAAACGCTAAATCTAATGTGCGCGGAGGTAACGGATAAAGGCTTGAAGCATGTGGGCGGGCTGAAGAAATTGCAATCGCTCGACCTTGGCTTCACGAAGATCTCGGACGCAGGCCTGAAGGAACTCGCAGGGCTCAGAAACTTGCAAGACCTGAACCTTAGCGGCACCAAGGTGACGGACGCGGGATTGAAGGAATTAGACGGGCTCAAAAGCCTGCAATCATTGTCCCTTGACCGCACCAAGGTGACGGACGCGGGCATGAAGGAGTTGGCAAGTCTCAAGAGCTTAAAAACGCTTACTCTTGGCCACACAAATGTGACGGACGCGTGCCTGAAAGAGTTGGCCGGACTCAAGAGCTTGCAAACACTGGTCCTTGACGGCACCAAGGTGTCAGATGCGGGCCTGAAGGATCTAACCGCGCTCAAGAGCTTGCAAGCGCTGTGCCTTGTGGGAACGCAGGTCACGGATGCGGGCCTAAAGGATTTGGCCGATCTTAAGAGCTTAAAATGGCTTGAGCTTTCCTCCACGAAACTGACGGAAAGCGGCTTGAAGGAACTTCAAAAGGCTTTGCCGGAATGTCAATTTCAATTCCATCACTAGGGCCTGGTCGCACTATTTCGTCTGTGGGCGGCGCCGCTTGACGTGCCGGATTGTCGTTAAGTTGTATTTCATACCAAATGCGTCCGCCTCGAAGGCGTTTGTTGTAATCCCAGTTGCCAGTGCAGTAAAATAACCTCATGTTCACCGCCGAAGGCATCAAAGAACGGGTCCGTGTCCAGCCTTTTGTCCCGTTCCGTGTTGTTTCGAGTTCGGGAGAATCCTACGAAGTGCGTCTCCCGGACCTTATCTGGATCGGCGCCAGAGAACTGCATATCGGCATGGGGAGCAAGAAGAAGCCGACCTTGTATGAAAAGGTCGCTCGCGTCTCCATTCTGCACATCACGGCATTGGAAGACCTGCCGATGAAACCGTCCGCCAAAACTAACGGCGAGAAATGATGGCCGTGGGCCATGCCCACGGCGCGGCTCGGCGTGGACATGAATGGACCCCCGATTTTCACAGCCCCACGATTAGGTGGAACGGTTGCATCTCGAGATGCCCCTATTTCTTTCCGATGCAATACAGGCTCTTGTCCGACCGCAAGTACAGACATCCGTGGCTAATCGCTGGGCTGGCGTTGAAGATGGAGTCGTCCGAAAGTGTATTGTGCGCCAGTTGCTCGAACTTCGGGCCGGCGGCCAGGACAAAAACGCCGTCCTTCTTGGTCGCCACGTAAATCTTGCCGTCGGCGATGGTGATCGAGGCGTAGACTCCGCCGGCCTTTTCGATTTGTTGCGCGTAGACCTTGTCGCCGTCCTTGGCCTTGAGGCAATGGGCCTCGCCGCCGTCGTCCACCCAGTAAAGATGATCTTCGTAAATGGTCGGCGATACGACGTTGCTGCCGACTTTCTTGGTCCAAAGGAGGTTGGAAGCGGTGACGTCGTCCTTTCCGCCCGCTTTGACCGCCAGTGCATTCTTTTTCCGCGCGCCAATCGTGTAAACGACGCCATCTTTGGACACTACCGTGGGGCAAAGGTAGCTTTCCGAAATCCCGTCACACTTCCAAAGCTCTTTGCCGGTGTCGGGATTGAAGCCGCGCACCGTATTCGGGAAGCTCAGCACTATTTCGGGTTTTCCGCCGGGGACGTCAACCAACGCGGGCGAACCCCAGCAGCCCTTGAGGCCGTCCATTTTCCATTCCTCTTTGCCGGTCTTCTTGTTGAGGGCGATCAGCGCGCCGCTCTCCACGCAGGCATTGACGACGACGAAATCCTTGTAGACTAGGGGGCTAGTGCCCGTTCCCCAGTAGAAGTCCTTCTCGCCCACGTCGGCCTGCCAAAGTTCCTTGCCGTCGAAATCGTAGGCGAATACGCCCGTTTTACCGTAGAACACGTAAACCCGCTCGCCGTCGGTGGCCGCCGTGCTCGACGAGTAACCGTGATTGGCCATGAATCCGCTGTACTTCGGTTCTGGAAGTTTGGCCTTGATCTCCTTGTCCCATTGCACCTTGCCTTCCTTTCGGTCCACGCAGACGAGGTGGCGGCTCAAATCCTCCTGTTTGCCGGGATCCTTCTGGTTCAGGCCGTAGCCGGTGTAGCAGGTCACGAACACCTTGTCGCCCCAGATAATCGGGCTCGACGCGCCCGGTCCGGGAAGGTCGATTTTCCAGACGAGATTCTCCTTGTCTCCCCATTTCGTGGGAAGGTCTTTTTCATTGCTGACGCCCGAGCCGTGCGGTCCGCGGAAACTCGGCCAATCGGCGGCCGCGGCTGAAGACGCGAGACAGGCGAAGCCCATAACAGACGAAGCGAGCATTCCTAGCTTCATGGTTTTCTCCAGCAGGGGTGCACCAAGACCACATTGCGGAACGGGTCTTCCTCGATTCTGCCGATCGCGAGCGGTTGGTATTGGTGAATAGTTTACCGAGTCGAGATCGTGAACGCACGCATTTTGGCCATTGGGGTGCACTCCGGAACTTGCGCGCCGGCGCGGGTGACAGGCCAAGCAACTTGCGGAGCGAGTTGCCCACCATTATCGACGCCATTAATGGTGGGCAACTCGCTCCGCAAGTTGCTTGGCCGAACCCTTCCGGCAGATGTATGTCATCCTCAGGTGGTTTCGGCAGCGAGGTCCACGATGGGAAGGAACTCTTGGCTGCGGCTATGGCACGGCGAAGGCGGCGGCCGCGAGGTGCTTGTGCTCGCCTGGCCGTTGATCGTCGGCAACAGCCTATGGACTATTCAGATCTCGCTCGATCGCATCCTGTTGAGCCGAGCGAGCAGCGACATGGTTGGGGCGGCGATGGCGGCCGCCATGCTATTCTGGTCGCCGCTCACCCTCTTTCAATTCACTGCTAATTACGCCACCACGTTTGTCGCCCAATACACCGGCGCGGGTCAACCGCACCGTGTCGGACCGGTTGTTTGGCAATCGCTCTATTTCAGCCTTGCTGCCGGATTGGCGTTCATGTGTCTCGCGCCGTTCGCGGAAACAGTCGTCAAGCTGGGCGGTCATGACGCGGACCTTCAGG
>Ga0207116_10321_pt1 | contig 11944 bp, 6 predicted proteins | sample Alteio_BWMinHeat_44_FD_153550 | JGI IMG/M metagenome (GOLD analysis project Ga0207116, IMG submission 153550) | Enriched cells from forest soil in Barre Woods Harvard Forest LTER site, Petersham, Massachusetts, United States -... | ecosystem: Environmental > Terrestrial > Soil > Temperate forest >... | reverse complement strand
CGCTTGAACACCCCGATCGTCCCCGGGCCGCACACATCATGCGTCATCAAAACGTCCGCCTTGATCCAGATATTCTCACCCGCTTCAACCTTCGGTTTGCCCGCCGCCCGCGCCAAAATTTTTTCCGTCAACGTCATAGTCTGCAAAGCCTACCGCAATAGCCGCTGAACATCAATAGTCAATCAGGCTGGCAAAATCGGTTTGCCACAGAGGCACAGAGCGCACCGAGCGAAGAGGAACAAGAATTAGAAAAAATTCCCCGTCCCATTCAGCCTCTGCGTCCTCTGTGCCTCTGTGGCAGAAAGCTCCCCAATCCCGGTAGGGACGTCGCGCTGCGACGTCCGCGCCTTGGCAGTGCGCAAGCACTTCAGAAGCGGCGCAATTCCCGTCCCGGGGACCACACGCGCCCTCGCGTGTAGTGATGCGCGCCCCCGCGCATCACACTGAGGCGTGGGAGTGTAATTATGCGTAAGCGATGTCAGACGCTCCGGCCGACCGGCGAGGGCGCCAGTCGGAACACGCGAGGGCGCGTGTGCTCCCCGGGAAAAATTCGCCGCCCACATTTCCACTTGATCTTTCCCGGCGTCTGATGGATCGATCCGACCGTGCCGCGCAAGCCAAAAAAAATCCGTTACCCAGCCGCCACGCCCGAGGAAATCAACCCCCTCGCCGGCGTCATGCTCCTGAACGAAAATACGAGCCAATCAGATTCAGCCACAGAGCCACAGAGCACACCGAGCAAAACCAAAACCGGACATTCCGAAAACTCCGCACTCCCCACTCCGCATTCCGCAATTTCCCCCACTCCGCACTCCGCACTCCTCACTCCGCATTTCAGTGCGTCGGGCCTCTGGCTCTACCATGACAACTGCCTCACCGTCCTCGACGCCATCGCGGCCAAATATCCCGAGGGGCGATTCGACTGCATCTTTGCCGACCCGCCGTATTTCCTCTCCAATGGCGGTATCACCTGTCACGCCGGGAAGATGGTCAAAGTCCACAAAGGCGATTGGGACCAATCCCGCGGCCCCGAGTGGAACCACGAATTCAACACCGAATGGCTCCGCCGCTGCCAGCGCGTCCTCAAGCCCAACGGCACCATCTGGGTTACGGCAAGGATTTTGCCGCCCCATATGATTAATATTTCTCTGATCAAAGAAAATATTTGACATTATTTATCTGATCAGATAATTTTTTGCCTGTTAATAAACAAAGCTCTTTGGGGCAGACACCGCAGCCGTGTGGTTGCACAGCAGTCTCCGAGGAGCGAATGATAAAAAACAAAAAATGAAAACAATAACATTGCCTGCCATCGAAGCGAAGCAAGATGGCTCAAACATACTAATCACAAAAATGAAGGCGGCTGACCTGCCCCTTTTCACCGTCGTCCATCCTTACGATGGATCAAAACTTCCAGACGATGAAAAACAAGGTTATCAACGTCCGCCAGAAATGCCGCGCATCAAAAAATTCGCCAACTGGTTAAAGCAAGAATCCGAGAATGGGAGCAAAGTTCTTATGCCTACAGCAATACTTCTCAGTGCGAGGGGCTCTGACGTAGTACTTTCTCCAAACGGGACGATCACACTTCGGGAGGATAGCAAACTTCCGCTTATTGATGGCCAACATCGGACTAAAGGATTTGGGTATGCAATCAACGAAAAGGGGCTACACCAGTTTGCGAACTTCGAAATCCCTGTCGTGATCATTCTGGACTTTGACAAAGTTGGCGAAATGCGCCAATTCAGCACCGTCAACGGAACACAAAAATCGGTTCGCACTGATTTGGTCAACATGATCCTGACACAACTTACGGAACATGGCGGCGACGATGCTATTAAGGGCTCCGATCAATGGAAAGTTGTCGTGTCCAAGGTCGTTACGGCACTTAACGGCGATCGGTCCGGGCCTTGGTTTGACCAAATCGTAATGCCGGATCAAAAAACGTATTCGCAGGAAGAAATTGATGCAAATCCTGAATTGTCAAATCGGCGAGTCATTCGCGCGACTAGTTTTATGACTTCGCTCAAACCGATCGACGCGTATTTGAATGAATTCTTCTTAGAAGACGCAACCATTGATGACCGCGCTAAAAAACTGTGCGAAATAATTGACTCGTTTTGGCGAGCGACTCGGTCGCTTAATCCTGATTGTTTCAAAGAATCAAGCAGTTATGTGATTCAAAAAACGCCGGGCATCTTCGCGTTGCACCAACTGTGCTTGCGCGTCATGAAAGAAATGTACATTGGACATCGCGCATGGACAGAAGATCAGTTTGTTGATGTTTTGTCCAATTGCGAAGAACTTGCCGATCCGCAATTCTGGTTCGTCGGAACAAACGAAGCCGATCGCGGCGACGCGGCAAAGTACGGTAGCATGAAAGGCTTTTCGGAACTTTCTTCGCTGCTACACCAGAGCATGAGAGGCTAAGGTGATTAACACGCACGCGGGTGATGTTTGGTCGCCCGCGTGCCGGTGTATAAACTAGCTTTCACAAGCAATAAGCGGGTTACAATTTCAGCAAGTAGAAGGGTGCGCTATAAAAATATGAGGTCCGAGGAATTATTAATTCTGACAAAAACATATCCTTCCCCGAGCGCCCAGTACCGGGAGACCACTTGTGTCGCCGCAATTACCCGCCAGGGCGAAATGCGCCGCCTATTTCCAGTGCCTTACCGGTTGTTGGAAGGCGACGCACAGTTTAAAAAATGGGAATGGATAAAAGCGCGGGTAACCAAGCCGAGTAAGGATCACCGTCCCGAAAGCTACCGGATTGACGCGGATTCAATTGAAAGATCCGGGAACCTGATCGATACCAGCGGTGGTGATTGGTCTGAACGGCTAAGTTGGATTGAACCTCAGGTAGTGGACGGCTTCGCATCCCTGGAACTTCGCCGGCAGAAAACCGGCCAAACGCTGGGCTTCATCCGGCCAACCAAACTATTGGAATTGAAAATAACGAAGGCGGCAAATCCCGAATGGACTGAGGCCGACAAAACCAAGTTGTCCCAGGACGGTCTCTTTGACAGTCACGAGATTAAAACCCGTTATCCGCTGCGCAAGCTGCCATACGACTTTCACTACCGCTATACTTCCATGTCTGCCTCAGGAGAGCAGGAGCACATTCATAAACTGACGGATTGGGAAGTCGGTGCCTTGTATTGGAAATGCGTCCAGGCGTATGGACTTGACGGGTGGGAAAGCAAATTCCGCCAAAGATTGGAAGTGGAATTCAAAAACAAAGACCTTTTATTACTGATGGGAACCATTCATCGTTTTCCAGACCAGTGGTTGATCGTGGGCTTTGTGTACCCGCCTAAGCGGCGGCCAAAAGAGCCGGAACGACAATTCGACCTGCCATTGGCCCCGTCAGGTGATTAATCCGGTAAGGACGCTCCAGAAAATGCACCAACTCCTCCGCTATGTACCGGCGATGACAGAAGTTATAATTCTCCTCAAAGCACATCAGACAGCAGCGTTCGTTTTGAACCGTTGACGCAAGTTCGGATAAAACCGCTCCCTGAGTTTTAAGATATTCCATGAAACGCGAGGTGTACAGCTTCCAATCTCCGTTCTCCCGGTAGTCATACCTGACTGGTTTCGGACACCCCAACGCCGGAATGTGTTTGTAAGCGATTCCCTGAGCTGTTAGCGCTTCGCAGAGCCCCGTTTTGGAAAAACCCTTTTTCCGGCTGAGCGGCATTTCCCGCACATCAATGAGGGTCTGGACCTTACATTGCGCCAATACCGCAAAAAAATCACTTGAGGCAAGTCCTTCGTACCCAATTGTCATTAATTCAAGCATGGCTAAATTATAATATCAACCTATTCGGATTTGTTGCTACAAGCAATACAAAAGACATCCCATTATATGGAACGTCTGCCCAATCAACTTGCACCGAGAGATTCATCTTGCAAGCACGCTTGTTTAAACTTAGCAAGGATGGCGCCAACCTAGAAATTGGAAAAGAATTATTGGGGCGAGCAGAATCTTAATTGCCCGGATTGTTCTTCGCCCAAGTCCCGGGTGGCACGGGCGACCCGCCCGTTCCGCCGGGCCACTGGCCCGGCGGAAGACCGCGAGCCACGGCCAACCTGAGCGCGCTCGAACCACCGGACGTCCCCCCATTCCCGGGGAGCACACGCGCCCTCGCGTGTAGTGATGCGCGCCCTCGCGCATCACTCCGACGCTTGAAACCGTAATGAGCGTATTACAAAATCGTACGCCCCAGACCGAACAGCGAGGGCGCCGTTCGGCACACGCGAGGGCGCGTGTGCTCCCCAAATCAAGCGTCCGCCCCTCTTCCCGTTCAAATTTTTGCGCCTCTTGCGCTTTTTCGCGGCCATTTCCCTCCCGTTCGCCGCTTCTGGAAAACGGCTTTCGGTTCTTGTAGGACAAAAAGTTTTTTCACCAGGCGAAATTCCGCGTCTTTTTAGAAAGGGCAGAAACCCGCTTAAACATTGGATGAAACCCCGTTTCTTTCACAAAGATTCATCAAAAATAAAAAGCGTGTCAATCCTACCATAGGTTACAAAAACGACCTCCCTTTCTGATAATCTGAGTGCATGACAATTAAATCAGATTCTAAATTTGCGATACTTGATCGCAGAAAAACCGGCAGCGGCGATCAGCCGCAAGAGAACGCAAAGAACGCGAAAGGAGCGGTTTTCTTCTCTGCGTCCTTTGTGTTCTTTGTGGCAAGCTCAGTTGTCCCGTTCTGCCCGGTTTCGCTCGGTTTCCCTCAGAAAAACCGGCTTAAACCGGCCTTAACCGGGCTTAACTCACATAATACGATGCTCATAATTTTGCAATCGGCCATTGGAAATAGGAATCCCGCGGGAGACCCGTTGGGGTTGAATTCGCTCCGCTTTTCCCCAAGACTCTCGATCATGAAACATTTCCTGCGCGGCCTGTTCATTGGCATTTTGCTCGCCAGCGGAGCTGCTTCGGCGTTGAAAGGCGCTGACGCAACCTACGAAAACCCCGTGCTGCCCGGCGATCATCCCGATCCCTCCATCATCCGGGTGGGCGCGGATTATTGGGCCACCTGCACTTCCTCGGAATGGGGACCGCAATTTCCGCTGCTGCATTCCCGCGATCTGGTGAACTGGCAGCAGACCGGCGCGGTATTCACGAATCGCCCGGATTGGGCGGTCGGCAATTTTTGGGCGCCGGAGATTTCGCGCTTCAAAAATCGCTACCACGTTTATTATGTGGGCCGCGAAAAGCACGGCCCGCTCGCCGTGGCCGTGGCGACCGCGGACAAACCGGAAGGCCCATACACCGACCACGGCCCGATGGTCGCGCAGCCGCAAGGCTCCATTGACCCTTCGATGTGCCTGGATGAAAACGGCGCGCCGTACCTGATCTGGAAAGACGACAACAACAGCGTCGGCAAAACCACCACCATCTGGGCACAACCAATGAACGACGCCGGCACGAAATTGACCGGCGCACCGACCGCTTTGATTCACAACGACACCGATTGGGAAGGCGCCCTGGTCGAGGGGCCGTATATATTGCGGCGCGGCGACTGGTTTTATTTGTTTTATTCCGGCGCGGGCTGTTGCGGGAGCGGCTGCAATTACGCGCTGGGCGTGGCGCGCTCGCATTCATTGCTTGGCCCGTGGGAAAAAGCTCCCGCCAACCCCATCATGGCGGGAAATGAGCGCTGGAAATGTCCCGGTCACGGCAGCGTCGTCACCGACGAGCGGGGCCGCTACTGGTTCCTGCACCACGCGTATCCTGCGGTCGGCGGCATCTTCACCGGTCGCGAAGGGATGCTCGAGGAAGTGGTTTTTGAAGCCAACGACTGGCCGACGATTAATCGCGGCATGGGCCCGGTGATTCGCGGCAACTCGCCGTACGAAACCACGCAAACGCATGACGATCTGGCGTTCGTTGACGATTTTAAAGGCCCGGCGCTTCGCCCGGACTGGCAGTGGCCGCAAGACCACAAACCAAATTGCGTTTTGAACCATGGCCAGCTCATTTTATCCGGCGAGGATAAAGCCGGACCAGAAACGCTCACCACTGTGCTGGCGCATTTCGCTCTTACCGCAGATTACACGGCGACCACGGTGATTGACACCGCGCACCTGGCTGCGGAAACTTCAGCCGGCCTGGCCGTGGTGGGAGACCTGCAAAACGCGGTCGGTCTGTCCGTGGGCCACGACGGCCTCGTCCTGTGGCGGCGCGATCACGGCCATTACCAATCGCTCGCTCAAACCAACGCACCCTCCGGAGACAAATTGCATTTGCGCTTGCAGGTCGAGAATGGAAACCAGTTTCATTTTGCCGCAGGCACGGATGGAAAGACCTGGCAGTCTGTCGGCGAAGGTTCGCTCGCGCAAAATCTTCCGCCGTGGGACCGTAGCGTCCGCATCGCCCTGACCGTGGAAGGCGCGCGCACCACCGAGGCGCGTTTCAACTCCTTCCAACTTGTCCCTGCAACAGCCAAATGAAATTCAAGACGCGCATCCGGGCAACATCCGCGGAATTCGCATCTAAACCGGTTATCAAGTTTTCGGCCCCAGCGGGGCTGAACGTGAATAGCCACGGGTGCAACCCGTGGTCTAGGGAAACAAATTGTGCGGCCCTGCAAGGGCCGGACTGGTCTGGTGGCAGCAATCCGTGGGTTGCACCCACGGCTATTAACGTTGCTGCCACTTCGTGGCAGGAAGATGATCGCGATACCCGGCCTACCCACGCCGCATTCAGGTTCGGTTTTATTCTTGAACTTCACCCGCTGACATGCGCCGTCGCGCCTGGAGTCTTGATGGTATCCCCATCCTTTACCTTTTTCTTCTTGTCTGGACCGACCGGCGCTCCGGGAACTGCGGCGGTGTTCTCCGCATCCACCTTCTTTTTCAATTCATCCAATTCCTTGCGCAGACTGCGATTCGCCTTTTCCAAATCCATGACCTCCGAGCGCAGGTTCTTGAAATCATCCACCGGCTTGCGGTCCGCGCGCAAATCCGTCACCGCCTTGTCGGCCGCCGCGCGCTCCGGGCTTTCCTTGGAGGCAGTTGTGAACGTTGTCAAAACCGCAATCGCCTTGGGATCGCCCAGCGTTCCGAGCGCAGTGATGGCCGCGCGTTGCACCGACTTCTTCTTGTCGTTCAAATGAGCGGTCAGAAATTCACGCACTTCATCCTTCTTTTCCTCGTTGCGCGCGAGATAAGCCAGCGTGCCCAACCCTTGCGCATAAGTGCGCGACGGAAAATCCGCCTCGCGCTTCGTCAACGCCTCCAGCAACGGCGCGATATAAACCGGATCGTCCTGCGCGCGCATTGCGCCGATGGCCGCAAACGCCAGCTCCTCGTGAAACGATTCCGAGTTCAGGAATTTGATGAGCGCATCGTGAACTTCCGGCTGCCCGTACGCGCCCAGATCGCGGATTGCCGCGGCTTCGATGTCCGGGTTCTGCTCGGTATCAAGCACCTTAAGCGCAAATGCCCCCGCCGTGTCGCGGAAAAATCCGCCCACCTCCGAGACCACCTGCCGCCGCACGCGCGCGTCGGGTTGGTTGCCCGAATCCAGCAACGCCGCCAGTGCCTCATCCGTATGAATCGAGCGCAAAGCCCTCGCCGCCTCGGCCCGCACGCCGTAAAATGTATCGTTGTTCAGCGCCTGCTTGAGTTTCGCCACGGATTCCTTGTCCCGCTTGTTCGCGAGTTGCTCGGTTGCGAGAATGCGGCCGATCATGTCCGATTGGTCGGCCAGTTGCGCGAACAGCATCGTGTTCGGCACGTCGAAATTCGGCTTGATCAACAGGGTGAATTCCGGGTCCACGCGCACAATTTCCGGGGCGGATTCCAGCGGGAAATAAAATTCGCCTTCCACATCCTTGATCTGCGCGACCTTGTCCGCCGTGCCGAATTTGCCTTTGAAACGCAGGGTCAGCGGAAAATTAAACACGAGCACGTTTTCGCCGAGCTTCTGCGTCTGTTTGATGACAACCTTCGCGAGCTTCGTGCGTTCGTCCCACGAATAATTCACGTCCAGCTCGGGATAATGCGCGTGATAAAGCCATTGATCGAAGAATTGGTCATAGGAGCGTCCGGAAAGTTCCTCAATGACGGCGCGCAAATCTTCCGTGGTCACGTTGCCGTATTGATGGCGCTCCAGATAAGTTTTGATGCATTTGCGATAAAGTTCATCGCCGAGTTGCGTGTTGAGCATGCGCAGCACCCACGCGCCCTTGGGATAAGCGAGATAGCCGAACATTTCAAACGGGTCGTTGTAATTTCGGCGCACGATGGAATTCACGTCGTTCGATTGGTCGAGCACGCGATGGGCATTCGAATACAAATCATAAAGCATCGCGTCGTGGCCGTTTTTGTGGCCGTTGAAAAGTATCTGGTAATATGTCGCAAAACCCTCATTCAGCCAGATGTGACTCCAGTCCTTGCACGTCACCAAATCGCCGAACCACTGATGCACCATTTCATGCGCCATCAGGCTCTGGCTGTTGCGAATATTCTCCGTGTTCGTTTGGAACAAAGTAGAATCCGTCAGCGTGGTCGCGCTCGTGTTCTCCATGCCGCCTGCCACGAAATCGTTCACGCAAATCTGGTCGTACTTCGCCCATGCAAACGGCACGCCGATTTCGTCCTCGAAAAATTGCATGATGTCATCCGTCTCGCGAAACGAATTCACCGCCTCCTCAAATTCCGACGGCGGCGTCAGCCACGCCAGCGGCACGTCCTTGTGCTTCGCTTCGAGCGTCTTGAAGTAACCCGCCACCAGCGTCATCAAATAAGTCGAGTGCGGCTTCTCCTGCGACCAATGAAATGCCGTCAATCCCGTGGTCGCATCCTTGTCCTGCGACACCAGCCGCCCATTGGAAACAACCGTCATGCCCTCCGGCACGCGGCAGGTGATTTCCGACGTGAACTTCTCGTTCGGCGAATCGAAACACGGATACCAATGCCGCGCTTCAATCTCCTCGCCCTGCGAAAAGACGTGTGTATCACCCTCCTTGTAACCCATTTCCGGCGTGCGAAAATAAAGCCCCAAATCCGGCTCGGCGTGATAAGTGACCGTCACGGTCGCTTCCTTGTCCGCTGGAATCGGCTCGGCAAAAGTGATGATCAAATTTTCCTCCGTCACCTGGTAACCCTGGATTTTTTCCGTGCCCGTCACGGATTCCACGGTCAACCCCACCGCGTCCAGTTTGATTTCCTGCACCGGCTTGATGTTCGGTTTGAATTGCAGCGTCGCCGTGCCGGCGACCGTTCGCGCCTTGAAATCCGGCGTCACATCCAGCGCGAGATGCAGCACGGTCACTTCGCGGTCCGGCGCATAATTCAACCGCGCCGGCCCATCCGCCGGCGCGAGAAAGCTGGCCGACTTGACGCACTCAATTTCCCCATCTTCCGTGTCCGCGCGGGTGATGGTGGCCAACCCGGAAACAACACCTAGAAGAATTAACGAGTGAAGAAGCTTATTCATAATATAATCAAGTTGCGTGTTCTCTACCACCAGATGAACCCTGTGAGAAGCGAAGTTTTCTCAAATCGAATTCCTAAGTAATGTCATCGTGTTATACAGGAATGACGACAGTTCGCGCAGAGCATCGCTCTGCGCGAACTGTCGTTTCCCCAAAAGGCTGAGCGATATTCCACGTCCAACTCACGGTGACTTCTAAAATTCGCCATTCGAAATTTGTAATTTTTTCTTGGCAAATTTTCTTTGCGGACGTATCACCATTCTGTTCTTTGAAATTGGTGGACGGTTCGTCCATCTGTTAGTCAACACAGTCAAAATTAGGGAACCCCGTGAAAATCGGGGACGGTTACGCCACTGTAACGGGTTACAAACTCCCATCGCCACTGGTCAAAAGCCGGGAAGGCGGGAGCGAGGTCAAGCCCGAAGTCAGGATATCGTTTTGCCTGTGCTCGTCCCGGTCCCGCTTGTGCGGGATCAACTTCTCCGTCAAGAGAAGGATGAGGCCAGCCCGCCGAATTGTCTTTCGGCGGGGTTCGCTGAATGCCTTCATTCCCCGTCTTGCGGAGTCTGAAGGTTTTTTATTTTGCGGTGCCGCCGTTAAGCGCTTCGCAAAATTTCCCCTTCCGGCTTCGCGCTGGTCTCTCAGTAATCAACCCTTCCGCAATTTTTTGCGGAATCATTGAAAGAGATCAGTCATGTCAAAAAGTAAATTCTGGGCGCTGGCTTTGGCCGGCGCGTTTGTTGTCCCCTCGGTGGCCTGCGCGCAATACGCCGACGCCGTCACTTCCTACACTCCTGGCACCGGTTTCGCCGCTGGTTTCACCAATACCAGCGCCGCCGTGGGAGCGCCGGCTTTGGGTGGTTCCGTCACGCCCTTCGCGCCGCCATTTTCAAAAACACAGCTCATTTCCATTGGCACAGGCGGCGAGATAACCATGCAATTCAACACGCCCATCATGAATAATCCCGCCGACCCGTACGGAATCAATTTCATCCTCTTCGCAAATTCGTTTTTCATCAGCAGCAGCGGCAATGTCAGCGGATTGTTTTCTCATGCCGCCATTGCGGAAGTTCAGGTAAGCCAGGACGGCTCGACCTGGTACACGCTGAACCCCGCCCTGGCGCCCGCGCCCGGGCAATTGTTCCCCACCGACGGCGCCGGCAATCCGCAGGTACCGGTCAACCCGTCACTCACACTCGGCAATTTCACCGGCGACAACCTCACCGGCGTCCGCTCGCTTTACGCCGGATCCGCGGGCGGCACCGGCTATGATCTGGGCTGGGCTGAGGATACAAATGGCAATAGCGTAAACCTGCCGGACGCGGATTTTGTAAGAATCGAAGTGCAAAGCGGCGTGCTCGATTTGGACGCAGTTTCAGAAACCGCGCCGGTGCCCGAAACATTCTCCACCGCCTGGTTGCTTGCGCTCGTCTGCGGCGGTTTGTTCTGGTGCGCCAGAAAGCTCAAACTGACGAAACCCAATTTAATCACACTGCCGCATGGCGCAGCCGCTTTAACCAGTGTCCTGGCATTACTCGGAACACTGGCAACGACCGACACCCACGCCGCGACCATCACCGAAAATTTTACCAACAATCCCGCGGCGGATGGCTGGCAGGTCTTTGGCGACACCAACTTATTTAGCTGGAACGTCACCAATCACAGTCTCGCCGTCACCTGGGATTCCTCCCAGCCCAACAGCTATTTTTACCATGCAATCAATCCGGTCCTCGGCGAACAGGATGGCTTCACCCTCGACTTCGACTTGAATCTCAGCAACGCCATCGCCACCAGCAACGGCTTCGAAATCGCCGTCGGTTTTATCCATCTCGCCGATGCCACGGACCCGGAATTTTTTCGCGGCAGCGGCTATCAATCGCCCAATCTGGTGGAATTCGACTACTTCCCGCCCACCACCAATTATACGCCAACCATTGCCACCACGATGGTGGATACGGACAATGACATCTATTTCTTTTACGATGACTCCCTGGGCTTGGACAATGGCACCACTTACCACGTCAGCCTGGCTCACACGGTCGGCTCCGCGTTCATCAACACGACCGTTTATACCTACGACACCAATGGCGTGCTCCAATTCTATTCATCGCTGCCTAAAGCCTATCTCGCGGCGAGTTTCACTGATTTCTTTCTCGACGCCATCTCCGTCAGCAGTTACAGCGATGAAAATGCTTACGGCGGTACGGCCTTCGCGCAAGGAACCATCGGCAATATCGTCGTCACCACTGCGCCGCGACCCATAGGCAACCTCACCGGGGGCTTCAGTAGTGTCACCACTACGAATTCTGTGACCAATATCTGGCAAACGCAATTGACCACTCGCACCAATTGGTCTTACACCCTCGAACGGTCCACCGACCTCCAAAGCTGGACGCCCGTCTCTCCCACCGTCAGCGGCACCGGCGGTTTCATCATCCTCCAAGATACAAACGCTCCCGCGAACAAAGCCTTTTACCAAGTGCAGGCAT
>Ga0207116_10230_pt1 | contig 11947 bp, 14 predicted proteins | sample Alteio_BWMinHeat_44_FD_153550 | JGI IMG/M metagenome (GOLD analysis project Ga0207116, IMG submission 153550) | Enriched cells from forest soil in Barre Woods Harvard Forest LTER site, Petersham, Massachusetts, United States -... | ecosystem: Environmental > Terrestrial > Soil > Temperate forest >... | reverse complement strand
AATTCCCGACCCCTTTTCCTCCTCGACGGAGCGCGCCCTCCTGAAAGAGTCACCCGCACAATCAGTTTCTCCGGGACAAGAGGCAAACCCTATCGCGGGTTGCAGGGGATTTCTGCGCGGGCTGGCGCGGCGGCGCGGGCGGACCACGCGGCATGTCTGAACTTGCCCGCTCAACGGTGGTTGCGGGGGAGACAAGCGGCAGGTAATCTTTAGAATTACACCGTAATCCGCTCTGCGGAAGTCTCTGGCGCCACAACTCGTTTTTTCGCTGGAGTTTCGGTCGAGCCTGATTTATGCGGAGGTGCATCATTTTGCGGCGCAGTATTCGGTTCATGCGAGAAGTGTGGGAGAGGTAATGGGGAAGCAGAACCTGCAGTCAGAAAAATTGCCTCCGCCTCCGAAGTACAGGATGCGGATCTCGCGTCTGACAGTGGACAAGCTCGGGGTCAAGCTGTATGACCGCGTTTCGGCCGTGATCGCGGAACTGATTGCGAACAGTTACGATGCCGATGCGACCAGGGTTACGATCTCAGCCCCGATGGGAGAGTTGCTGGCGGAAAAGCACGCGGGTGTGCTCATGGACAAGGGCTACAAGATCGAAGTAGTGGACAACGGGAGCGGCATGACGCCGGAAGAAGTCAACGAGTTTTACCTTGTCGTTGGCGCCGAGCGAAGGAACGATCCCAGGCGTGGGAACGTGTCTAAGAAATTCAAACGGAAGGTCATGGGCAGGAAGGGTGTGGGGAAGCTCGCGCCGCTCGGCATCTGCGAGCGAATCGAGGTCATCAGCGCTGGTGGCGAAAAGATAAAGCAGGGAGAAACGAAGGGGTATCTCACGGCGCACTTCACGCTCGTCCGTTCGAGCATGATGCAGGACTCCGACACGGCATATCGCCCGAAGGCCGGGGCATTGAACGGCACGCTACAGCGGAATACAGGTACGACGATCCGGATGAGCCGGTTCGACCATCGTATCGTGCCGAAAATCGACGACTTTGATCGCCAGCTTGCTCAGCGATTCGGGACTCGGACGGCCAACTGGGAACTCATCCTAAAGGACAGCGAGAAGACCAGCTCGGCTCCGGACGCCACCAGGTCGGTGGGGGAACTCAATATCGTTCTCAAAGCGAACACAAAAATCGAGTATCGGGAGAAACTCGACGATGACAACGAAAGCTTCGACCCACCGCATTACGGAGCATTCTCCGAAGATGGCGAAGAGCGTAAGGATTTGTTGGCGACATTTGAGCTTGAGGGCAGGCACTACCCCGTCACCGGTTGGATGGCTTATTCGGAAAAGCCGTACAAGGACGACCTGATGGCTGGAGTGCGCATCTACTGCCGGGGGAAGATCGCTGCTCAGACCAACATCTTTAACATGAAAGCGGGTTTCACGGGCGAGCACGATGTCCGATCTTATTTGGTGGGGGCCTTGAATGCCGATTGGCTGGATGAGGAAGATGACCTGATCCGAACGGATCGACAAGACATCCTCTGGTCGCACCCGCTCGGCAGGGCATTTGAGGATTGGGGTCAGAAGGCAGTGAAGCTCATCGGAAAACTGACTCGGGAACCGATGCGCAAGACGGCTTGGGAAGTTTTTCGGGAGCAAACGCGGATAGAAGCCAAGGTCGAGGATGAGTTCCCCGGTGAGCACCAGACCGCCATCCGGGAGAAGACTCTTGAGATCGCGCAGACCCTCGCAAGGTCAGCAAGGCTTGAGGAGCTGGAGGACAAGCAACATTGCCGCACTCTGGTCAACCTGGCGATGCTGCTCGGTCCACACATCACGCTTGAGGAAAAGCTGACCGAGGCTGCTGGCGATGAACACACGCTTGAGGTCGTTACGAACATCCTCCGCGTTGCACGAGTCGCAGAGCTGTCATCGTTTGGCCGGATAGCCGATGACCGGGTAAAGGTCATCAAGAAAGTCGAGGAACTGAAGGACGACACCGAAACAATGGAAGAAGCCTTCCAGGCACTGATCGAACAAACGCCCTGGCTCATTAATCCTCAATGGTCGCCGATCAGCGATAACCAATCACTCACAAGCCTCAAGAACAGGTTCATCCACTTCTACAAAAAGCAAACCGGTGAAACCATAACGATATTCGGCGCGACCCCGCACAGGGGCGACAAGCACAATGTGTTCGTGATGACATCTCAATTCGTGATGACGACACAGGACACTGCCGTCGAGATCATTGAAATCAAGCGGCCCGGTCACTCGCTTCAGAATTCGGAAATGGACCGGATCGTGACATACCACGACACGATGGACGCGTTCTTCCACGAGGAGGATAACGAGGATGTTCTTCGAGGATTCGAGAAGTTTCACATCACTCTTGTCTGTGACAAGCTGGCTCTTAAGGGTGCGCAGAAAGTTGCGTTCGATGGCATGCAAGCTAGCGGTGGCCTGACGCTAGTGTCGTGGGAATCATTTCTGAAAAGGACGCGGAAGATGCATGAAGCTTTTCTCAAAGAAGCCGAAAGGCAGAAGCTCAATGCCGGTAAGAAATAAGCAGTCGCCCCTATTCGCGGTAGACATTTTCTGTGGCGCGGGGGGGCTGACGACGGGATTGAAGGCTGCTGGTTTTCACGTCGCCGCCGGCGTCGAAATCGAGCAGCACGCTGTTTCCACGTTCAAAGTGAATCATCCGGAGACTCGTGTCTTCAAGCAGGATGTCACCACGGTCACGGGCACCGACCTACTGGCGGAAACCACTGAGAGGTGCATTCACCTGCTCGCCGGATGTCCACCTTGCCAAGGTTTTACAAGCCTGACGTCAAAGTACAGAAGAGCGGATCCGAGAAACCGGCTGATTGTAGAGCTTGCCAGGCTTGTCGAGGAAGCGCGGCCACTCACGTTGATGATTGAGAATGTGCCGGGCTTGGCTCAAAAGGGGAAGCGGCTTTTCAACCAGTTCGTGCGGCGTATCGAAGCCGCAGGATATAACCCGGAATGGGACGTGCTGCAAGTGGCTGACTACGGCATACCACAAAGCCGCCGTCGTCTTGTGCTTCTGGCTGGCCGTGGTTTCAGTGTACCACTACCGCAGGCGACGCACTCAAGAACCGGTGATGGCGGCCAACAGAAGTGGAAAACCATTCGGAGCGTGATCGAAGGCCTTGCAACTCCCCAAACACTGGCCCAAGCCAAAGCATCGGCCGGGGTGCAGGGACATGACTGGCACGTTGTCAGAGAGCTTTCGGCGCAGAACCAGAGGCGGCTTAGACACGCGACGCCGGGCGAGTCATGGCGAAGGATTCCGCAACGGCTGCGGCCCGAGTGTCACCAAGACAAGGAGGCGGGCTTTAGCAACGTCTACGGCAGAATGAGGTGGGACGATGTGTCTCCGACGATCACGGCAGGATGCACCACGCTGAGCAAGGGGAGGTTCGGACACCCCGAAGAAAACCGCACGCTGTCGGTTCGCGAGGCAGCATTGCTTCAGACCTTCCCAGCCGACTACGTCTTTTCGTCTCCTTACATGGAATACGTGTGCGAGATGATCGGCAATGCCTTGCCGTGCGACTTCGCGACAGTGCTGGCTAGGAGTTGTGCCAACGCGATTCATGCAAACGCATGCAAACCGAAAACAACTGCGAAAAAGTTGGCGCGACTCTCGGCATCTAAGTAAGGATATTGAATACAAATCGGTTTGGCTGGCCTCAAAGCGAGCCAATGTTGGAGTTTGGGGAAGGCTTGTATGTACTTCACCGTACTCGATGTCGGAACAAAGCCACCCGCGAACGCGAGCGCCCAAGCGTTTCTGGTCGCAGACAATTTGAACGATTGGGGCAAGTTCAAAACGCAGTATTCGCTGATCGTCTTCGACTCGAACGGAATCCAGCATCACATCGGCGATGTCAAAATCGGCCAACTCGGAATGAAGAAAGACCAGCAACGCGCTGAAATCCCGTCAGCATTCGACGGACTGAAGCCGGAGTTTTTCTCTCTCGGTCAAGATGACACATATTACGAGCGCCTCAAGGGCCGGGGGAAAATCATCCGTGAACGCGTGCTGACTGGTCTTCGTGACATAGCGGCCGACGAAAAGCAATTCGAGAAAGCAAAGAATGAAATTGTCACCATCGAATCTCTGCTCCGCTCGGTGACCGGTGTTACCGCTCAAGGGCAGTTCCGCCGGCTAGCAAAGGGCGGCGCGCGACTCACTTCCTACAAATTCAAGTACACGGGCGCAAAGCCCGCTGCGGATGGCGTGAAACCTGTCGAGCTTTCTTTCGATGTCGAACCGAGCTCTCACCCTCCAACCAATATCCATGTCCTTATCGGCCCAAATGGGGTCGGCAAGACACATCTACTTGAACGCATGGGCCGCGCGTTGTTGTATGGTCCTCACAGCACCGAGGACAATGGAACATTCGAACAACTCGGGAACACCCAAAGTGAGGATTCCTTTGCAAACGTTGTCTCTGTGACGTTCAGCGCGTTCGATCCGTTTGAGCCGCTCCCCGATCGACGGGGGGAAACCAGCGGAATCAGGTACTCCTATGTCGGGTTAAAGAGTACGAGCAAGAATGTGACCCCGGGAACGCTGAAGAACCTTTATATACTGACAACGGATTTCGCCAAAAGTCTTGAGAAGTGCGCTACCAGCTCCAAAGCCGAGCGGTGGCGTCAGGCAGTAAGGACCCTTGAAGCAGACCCGATCTTCAGGGCCGCCAATGTGTCGACGTTGATCGATGGATTTGGAGACGAAGAGGAACAACGGGTCGATTGGAAAGAAGCCATCGAAAGGCTGGCCAACGATGCCACGTCACTGTTCTTAAAGCTAAGCACTGGCCACAAGACAGTGCTGCTAACCATTACACGCCTCGTCGAAACCGTGGAGGAACGCACGTTGATCCTGTTCGACGAACCTGAATCACATCTGCATCCGCCATTGCTTTCAGCCTTCATTCGGGCGTTGGCTGACCTACTCACCAACCGGAATGGAGTCGCCGTGCTTGCCACACATTCGCCGGTTGTGTTACAGGAGGTACCGGCATGCTGTGCATGGAAACTGCAAAGGTATGGAGATGTCGTCGAAGCTGGGCGGCCGGAATCGGAAACGTTCGGGGAGAATTTGGGTGTCCTTACGAGAGACGTATTCAGCCTTCAAGTTCGGCATTCGGGCTTCCACAAGATGCTGCAGGAGGCGGTCGACGGCGGAGGCAACTACGATGCTGTGCTCAACAAATTCGACAACAACTTGGGGGCAGAGGCCCGCGCCCTTGCCCGAACCTTGATCGCAGCGCGCAATTCACCAGGGGAGGAGTAAAGTGCTTCCCCTTTCCCCAATCTCTGATGCAGCCGATGCTGTTTTTCTCACGTGCATCAGTCGTATCCTAAATGTCGCGCTGAGGAATAAGCTCGCGGCTGTAAAGAACGACATCATCAGGCACGATACCGAATTCGTAATGGCAGGCACTTCGTCAACGTTTTTCAAACTGGCATCCCATGATTCTGTTGGGGCAAGCGTAACTAAGGCTGAGATGATATCGGTCTACGACCACCAGATGGTACCCCCAGCATCTCGCGGTCGTGTCTACTACGACAGAATCTTGGCACTTACCAAGGATCGACGATGTCCTCTTTGCGGCTTCGGCCAGGTATCGACGCTCGATCACTACATGCCGAAAACACAATACCCTGGACTGGCAGTCTGTCCACGAAATCTGTTACCGTCATGCTCGGATTGCAACAAGGCGAAGTTGAATTCAGTTCCAAATTGTGCGAGCCAGCAGACACTCCATCCTTACTATGACAACGTGGACGGAGAAATTTGGCTTCATGCAAACTTCGAGAAACGCACTCCGGTAGTGGTGGAGTTTTCTGTCGAAAAGCCGAAAACGTGGACTACGATTACAGCCATGCGAGTTCGGCATCATTTCAGAGCATTTAACCTCGCGAGGGTTTATTCATCAGAAGCTGCTAGTGAACTTGAAGGTATTAAGGAGCGACTCACCAACCTCGTTGATACCTGCGGAGCAGCAGACGTCAAGAGCCATTTGGCAGAAGAAGCAAAGAGCCGCGCCAAAGCCGGAAAGAACTCCTGGAGGGCAGCTCTCTATCGTGCGCTAGCCGCGAGTCTCTGGTTCTGTCATACCGGCTGCAAGGGATAGGAGATGAGCAAGTGTCATGACCCGGCACCCCACCAACCTGGACAAAACAAGCTTTGGCGGTTTGTCACGTGCGGAACTCATGTCCCGGGTTCGCAACAAGGGCAACAAATCGACAGAACAAAGGATGGCACACCTCCTTCGTGCCTTGCACCTTACAGGCTGGCGCCGGCACGTGAAACTAATGGGGAACCCGGATTTTGTTTGGCGTAAGGAACGGGTCGCTCTTTTCGTCGATGGGTGCTTCTGGCATGGCCATCATTGCGATAGGAACTTGACTCCAAAGAACAACGCCAGCCATTGGGAATCCAAGCTCGCCGCCACTCGCCGACGTGATAAGGCAAATGGTCGGCTGCTGCGATTTCGGGGATGGAAGGTGATACGCATCTGGGAATGCAAGCTGAAACGAATGCCCGATGCGTGTCTGCGGCGAGTTTGCGCGGCTTTGAAATCTTAACGTTGTCCTTCAAATCCTCTTCTTGCCTTTACTATCCCCTCGCCGCATGGGGTGGGCGCTGAAGGCGCAGCGAGAATGGATGCTGCCTATAAACTCGCTGCGGCCACAGCAGAAGAGAAGAGACCAAGGACATGCAAGGTTTCTACAGGATGCAATGCGCCAGCAGTGCCAAATCGGACATTACGCTGGTAGTCCGCTGCACCCACGTTTACACTTGGCAGCGTTTGACTTGACCACAGCACCATCATCCACTTCCTGTCGAGGTGTTATGGCAACACCAGATCAATGGCTGGCCAAGTTGGCGAAGCTGAAAGTCAACCGGGCCAGCGGCGATCCAGCGCCCCACAAGCCGCTACTGCTCCTGGTCGTGCTCGAATTGGCGGAGCAAGAGCTGTTGCCCCATCAGGAACTGCCCCTCACGCCGGAACTGGCTTTCCGGTTCAACACCTACTGGAGCATTGTCGCCTCACGACGCAAGCAACGTCCCGATATTCGCTTTCCCTTTTTTCATTTGAAATCGGACGGCTTCTGGTCGCCGCTTGGGCTGGACGGCAAGCCAGCCACGGATCGCCGTGATGCGCGGTTCGCAATCATGCCGTGCGATTTCTTGAACTGCGCCAAGGATCCGTCGTGGCGCGATCAGGCTCGCCGGATCTTGGTTGCAGCGTATTTCCCACCTGCGGAGCGGCTTGGACTGTACGCGCTGACGGGTCTTCCGGTTCCGACCGACGATCAGATTGCCAGGGATGCCGCCTACAAGTCGCCGGACGAAGCCCAGAAGCAAGGGCGCGAAGGCCGGTTCCGCATTCGTGTCGTGGATGCCTATGGCTACACCGCGCCCTGACCCGTTACCGGCTCACGACCCTCACGGGCAAAAGCATTGTCGACGCGGCACACATCCATGCGAAAAAGGGGTCAGGCACCATTTGCCGGAACGGCCCGAAGGGTGCTGGGCACAAATGGTGCCTGACCCCTTTTTTGATGGCCACTTACAAGGTGATCGTCGCGGACGGCGAGTTCGCGGAAGCCGGTTCTGGCCAGGACTTGCTCGCCGGCTACCACGGGAAAAAGCTGCTCCTTCCAAAAGACCTTGCCCTGTGGCCCAATCCCATCCACATTGCCTGGCACCGTAAGACCAAGTTCCACGGCACGTGACAAAAAAAGGGTCTGGCACCATTTGTGCGCAGCACCCTTTGGGCCGCTGGCGGCAAATGGTGCCTGACCCCTTTTTTAAGTCTGTGGCCCAACCCCATCTACATGGCCTGGCACCGTAAGACGATCTTCCAAGGCGCGTGACGCGATTTCTACGACTGAACCCGTCATTTGAGCTGTGACGCTGTACAGCGGCGTTGGGGTCATCCGGTTGTCGCGTACTTTTGGCTTTGCCGAGGCACGGGGATTCTCCTTCCGAATGTGCACGGTTGGCGTCGAGTGGCAACCATTGGCCAACCACCGTGCAGTGGCGAACTTTTGCACTCCTGCTCCTCGGCGCAGTTGCAAGACATGGCATGTACTACAGATAGGGCTCCTGAGCAGGAGGACCCTATGGATTCCAGTTTGCACTCCTGCACCCTTGCTCCAAGAAGGCCACGATGGTCATTCTTCGCGATGGAGTTTCGATACCGGGAGTTTGGCCATGGCTGTTGGGTTGACTACGTTTTGGTGAGCAAGCTCCGGCGGAGCGCATCTGTCTCCGGGAAACAGATAGACCAGCGGCGAGCAAGGCGCGAGCGTCCTGCATTGGCAAGCGCTATCGCTGCGTGGCAAAGCCGTCCGCCTGGAAAGCGTCGCGCAGGTGGCACACCGTCTGATAAGCCGCATGGTCCCTTTCACGCTTGTTAATCCTGTACGGACAACACGTTAGCGCGCGCTGCGCTGAGGCTCATACCCCCAAAAAATGATCCTCATGCTCTGGCGTCATGATCCTCGCGCACAGGGGGCGAGGGCCGACAGGCCAGCGCTGCCGCATGTACTGGTCGAAGGAGACGCCCTCGTCGATCCTCGACGGCACCTGGCAGCCCCCGGAGCCTCGCAGCCACTCAAAAAAAGCCTTTCGTCGGAACCGACCCCGGCGTAAAATCCTTCCATGAAGACAGCTCTCCTCCCTACCGACCCCAACACAGCCATCTGGCAGCGCCTCGTGGAATTCCAGGGGCCGCTTACTGCCAGTGCTGCGCGCGCGCTGCTCAAGTTGCAATTCTCCCAGCGCGACCATGCCTTGATGCACGAACTCTGCAAAAAAGCGCGGGCCGGTACGCTGACCCCTCAGGAGCAGGCCGAACTCGATACCTTCGAGCGCCTTGGCTGTCTGCTCGGCATCCTCCATTCCAAGGCGCGTGTGGCCCTCAAAAAGAAGCCCAGAAGAGCCTCTTGACCCGTATGCACGACGAAGCCCTTGCGGATTTTGTGCGCGAAAGGGCACACCAGCGCTGCGAATACTGCCAAACCCCGCAAGCGTTCTGCCCCGACCGTTTGCAGATCGACCACATTATTGCCGAGCAGCACGGTGGCAAGACGCAAGCCGCGAACTTGGCGCTGGCGTGCGTCGCAGATAACAACCATAAAGGCCCCAACCTGGCCGGAATTGACCCCAAGAGCGGCCGACGCGCGTGGCTGTACCATCCCCGGCGTCAGAAGTGGGCGCGTCACTTTCGCTGGCAAGGCCCCATTCTGGTTGGTCGCACGCCTGTCGGGCGAGCAACCATTGCCGTGCTGGCCATCAACTTGCCCCATCGCGTGGCCTTTCGCGCCGCCCTCATGGCGGAGGGCGTATTCCCGCCGGAGGCATGACGAGACGGGCAACGAAAAAGGGGTCTGACCTGCGAACCGCAATGCAAACAGACCGCGGGCCACTGAACTGGCAATCGTTGGCATCCCTCGTCACACCACCGTGGCGTGGCCAACTTTTGCGCGCATGCTCCTCGGCGCACTTGCAAAACGTGGGAATAACTTCCCTTAATAGCTCCTGAGCATGATGACCCAAGGGGTAGTGGGCAGTGAGCAGTGGGCGGTGGGCAGCGAAGCCGCGTAGGTGGCCCTCTGCCCCATGAGTCGCATGGTCCCGGCCGCGCCCCTTAACCCCGTAACCACAATACCTTGCCACGCGCGAGGCTGAGGACCATACCCCGAAAAATTGGTCTTCATGGTCCGGACTCGTAACTAAGAGGGCCTAAAAAAAGGGGTCAGGCACCATTTGTGCGAAGCACCCTTCGGGCCGTTCCGGCAAATGGTGCCTGACCCCTTTTTTTAGCCCCTCGTTGCCGAGCCGCTCACTCTCATCGTGACAAGTTCAGGAGTCAGAAGTCAGGCATCAGGACGCTGACTCCTGACCCCTGACTCCTGACTCCTGTACCCTGACTCCTGACTCCTGATCCCGCTGTCACCTCTTACTTGTCCTGCACCTTGAACCCCTTCGGCACTTCCAGCTTGAACAACTCCGGGTCCAGCGGCTCATTCCAGCGGAAATCCTTGAACACCAAGTACTGCTTGTCCTTGTCCTCGGGGTCCCCGATGGCGAGCCGCACGGGCAGGCCGCTCTTGGCATCCACCCAAAGCTTGGCCGTCTCGTCCTTATCGATCGTCATGCCCATGAAGATGTCCGTGCGGTGCAGCCGATAGACATGGGTTTTGACTCCGTCAAGCACCTCCTCGCCGATCTTTTCCGCGTCCTTCTCCTTGAGCTGGCGCAGCTGCTTGATCGGGTCGGCCAGCGACTTGGCCATGTCCTGCCACTGCTTCTCCTCGGGCGAGATCGCCTTGGCGGTCTTGCCGACGTAATCGAGCTGAAACGCCTTCTTCAGCTTCGTGTCCACGATCAGGACCATGAAATTCGGCGGCGCGTCCGCGGGGACCACGGCGCCGTCCTGGGCGCTGGGCAATTCCATGCGGTAGCCGTCGCCCTGGATGTAGAACTTCTGGCGCAGCACGCCACGCCTGGACCCTTGAAGGATCGTGGGCATCTCGGTGACAAAGGTCACCGACCTGGCGTTTTTGACATTCTGGACGACGTCCGCGAAGGCGGGCGCGGCGGTACGGTCCATCAGGAACAGCCAGCCGGCGACGGCAGCCATAAACACAGCAGCGGCGGCGACCCCGCTGTAGCGAACCAGGCGGAACATGAGTTGTCTCCTTTTGTCGATCCGGACCGCTTGCGGCCCGGTCAGGGATTGCACAGCCTCGACAGTCGAGGCCATCAGTTCGGGCGAGGGGCCCTGGGGAAGGGGCGCGTCGCGCAGCGCTGCCAGGGCTCGGTCCAGGATGTCCTGGCCGTTGCGATCGGTCATGACTCAACCTCCTTCACGAATGTGCGCGGCGGGCCCATGAGCTTCCAGCAGCTCCCTTAGCTGGGCTTTGGCCCGGTTGAGCAGCACGCCCACGTGGTTCACCGTCAGACCCAGTTCCTCGGCAATGTCGCGGTAACTCAGGCCGTCCAGACAGGCCAGACAGAAGACCTGGGCTTGCCCGGCGTCCAGCTCGGCCAGCGCTTGCCGCAGGTGATCGGCCAGCTCACTGGCCTGGGCCGCTTGAGCCGGCCCCACGGCGCGGTGATCGATCGCCGCACCGTCCACGGGCGTCGCCCAGCGCCTGGCATCGCGGTAGCGCTGGCGCAGGCACTCCAGGGCCCGGGCGGTCGCCAGCCGCTTCAGCAATCCCGGCCAGTTGCGGACCGCCTCGGTGCGCGATACCTCGAGCGCGGACACAAAGGTTCGCTGAAAGGTGTCGGCCCCATCGGCCTCATGAGCCAAGAGCCGACGGATGGTCTTCCAGACCATCGGTCCGTGCTGTTGCACGATCTGCGACCAGTCGGTCATAACAGGTACCCTTGGCAGCGGTTGCTCGCTCCCTGTTATAGTCGCTGGGGGTGGGTGGTTTCTTACAGGCTAAAAAAGGGGTCAGAGGTCAGAGGTCAGAGGTCAGAGGTCAGTCTGCGTTCACTGGGCCATCGTCGCCGTGGCTACGCGAAAGATGTAAATCGTACCATTGCCGTTGGCCGTCGCCAGGTGCCGACCGTCGGGACTGAAGACGACGCGCATCAAAATCGCCCCCGGGGGCGCCAGCCGCGGTGCACTCACCGTGGCGCCCGTCTCCGTATCCCAGAATCGCAGCGTGCCATCGTTGCTCACCGACGCCAGCAAGGTGCCCGAGCGCGGAAAGGCCAGGGAGTGGATATGCTCGCCATGGCCCGCCAGGTTGCGGATCTCCTTGCCCGCGACCAGGTCCCAGAGCTTCACATTGCGGTCGTTGCCGCACGAGGCCAGCATCTTGCCGTCGCCGCGGAATGCAAGATCCTCCACCCAGCTCCGGTGGCCGTGAAGGGTGCGCAGCTCGAAACCGCTGTCCGCCTCCCACAGTTTGATCGTGCGG
>Ga0207116_10320_pt1 | contig 11984 bp, 6 predicted proteins | sample Alteio_BWMinHeat_44_FD_153550 | JGI IMG/M metagenome (GOLD analysis project Ga0207116, IMG submission 153550) | Enriched cells from forest soil in Barre Woods Harvard Forest LTER site, Petersham, Massachusetts, United States -... | ecosystem: Environmental > Terrestrial > Soil > Temperate forest >... | reverse complement strand
AGTAAATATTTTTATTGTTGGTTAGATGCACCCATTGGTTACATGGCAAGTTTTCAAAATCTCAGTACACGTCGTCCTGAATTACAATTCGCTGAATATTGGGATAAAGACAGCCAAGTAGAACTATATCATTTTATTGGCAAAGACATTATGTATTTCCATACACTATTTTGGCCAGCGTTATTAAGCGGGGCTGATTACCGCACACCTACCGCTATTTTTTGTCATGGATTTTTAACCATCGACGGACAAAAAATGTCAAAATCGCGGGGTACTTTTATTAAAGGACAAACCTATTTACAGCACTTACACCCAGAATATTTACGCTATTATTTAGCGACTAAATTAAGTAATCAAATTGAAGATTTAGATATTAACTTCGATGATTTCACACAACGAGTTAATTCTGATTTAATCGGTAAGTTTGTCAATATCGCCAGCCGTTGTGCGAGCTTCATTCATAAATACTTTGCCGGCAAATTAGCAGATCAATTATCTGAACCAACATTATATGAAGAATTTGCTGCCGCAGCAGATAGCATTGCAGAAAAATATATAAACCGCGAATTCAGTCAAGCCATGCGGCAAATTATGGCATTAGCGGATCGTGCCAATCAGTACATTGATGAACAAAAACCCTGGTCTGCAGCAAAAGATCCTGCGTTATTACCACAAGTACAAGCTGTCTGCACCATGGGAATTAACTTGTTTCGAATATTAATGATTTATTTGAAACCGGTGCTGCCTGAGACCGCTACAAAAGTAGAAGCATTTTTAAATGTGCAGCCATTATTATGGGCAGATGTTCAAAAACCATTAATACAACACACCATTAATCCCTTTCAACCACTCGCACAACGTATCGATAAAACACATATTGAAGCGTTAAAACAAGCTGCACAACAACAAGAGGTTGAGAAAATGCAATGAACATCTGGTGTAGATACTAATGAATTTATGAAAAAAGAAAATATAACAGCCCAAAAAATCGATGCCCTCTTGCCTCAAACGCAATGTGGTCTTTGCACATACCAAGGCTGCATGCCTTATGCAGAAGCGCTCGCCAATAATCAAGCCGAAATCAATCTTTGCCCTCCAGGCGGTGTCAATGGTCTTATCGCATTAGCTCAGTTACTGAATAAAGACCCCGCTCCATTTATCAATGAAATGCAACAAAAAACCAAACAACCTTCGCGCGCCGTCATCCGCGAAGCAGAATGTATTGGCTGCACCAAATGCATTCAAGCGTGCCCCGTTGATGCAATCCTTGGCAGTGGTAAACTCATGCATACCGTCATCGCAGATGAATGTACCGGCTGCGAACTATGCATTGCTCCCTGCCCTGTCGATTGCATTGATATGATCAATGTCACAGAAACTATTAATAAATCTAATCATTACCGCCGACGCTATAATGCACGTAACCAACGTTTAGAAAAAAATGATTTCTTAAAAAATAATTCATCTCATACTGAAGGAAAGCTCAATATGGATGATAAAAAAAATTATCTTGCGGCAGCATTGCTGCGAGTAAAACAAAAGTTTGAGAAAACTTGAGCGATGAGCTCTAGTAGAATGTAGGGTGGGCAAAGCGCAGCGTGCCCACCATCTTATATGCACGAGGCATATGTGCACGAGGCATATGTGCGCGAAGCATATGTGCACGAGGCATATGTGTACGAGGCATATGTGCACGAGGCATATGTGCGCGAAGCATATGTGCGCGAAGCATATGTGCACGAGGCATGGTGGGCACGCTGCGCTTTGCCCACCCTACATTCTATGATTCCTATTGTCGAATCTAGGTTAAGCTTAACTTCTGCTTGCCCAGAACCCTTTTGTTTGAGTTTGGATAAATTGATCAAGAGCATTCGTTACTTTTTGATTAGCGATTTTTAATAATTTATTTTTTAGCACCTCTAATTGAGAATCTATCTTGGGTATGCGTGCATACTCGCAAATTATATTACCAGCATCACTAACTCCATCTAGATAACACTGACTTGCCAATCTTTTCAAAAAGAAAACCGTAGGAATATTTTTTTCCTCAGGTGTGATAATGTAAACAAGATTATTAATAATATTGATTTCAACAATAGAAGGATCTTTCCAAAGTCTACTCCATTTTCTTGCCCCATCCAATCTAACAAATTCATGGTGCAAAAGAATTAAAGAGTATGTTAATGTACCCGGCACATTTCGTTTCCTCTCCTCGGCTGGATTAAATGTCTTTAACCTGGCGATGCTATCCCGACAATCACGGACGGCTTGTATTCGTTGCACATGTCCTGTGTATCCTTGTATCATACGGATCAATACAGCATTTAATAACTTTTTCCTAATGAGTAATGGATTTGCATCATCTACACTCGCTGCTTCTTTCATATCAGGAGAAGCGGAAGAATAAGATTCCAAAGGTGAAGAAGATATATAGTCACCTCTACTATCCGCAAGCTTATCTCTTATATCTTCACTACCTCCAACGGCTGGTGCTTTCACATCAGGAGATAAAGGCTGATGAGAAGTAAGAAAAGCTAAAGGATGACCGTACCAATCTCTCGTATTTCCCTCTCTCTGTAACCGTTCAAATTCCATTGCTTCACTGGCAGCAACTTGTTGAGCCATTTCATTTTTAAATAATAAAAATTGTGTGCAAACCTCTGCTAATGTAGGCCTATCGTCGGGGGAAAGCTTAGTCATTTTTTGCAAATACTTTAACATGCCATTGCGTAACTCTTCAGAACAAAGAGCTAACTCCCCTTTCGGGTTATAATTCTCTAAATGATCAATCACCTGGGTTTTTCTATGAAATCGAGGATGGGAAAGTATTTCTTTGGAAAACTTTTCCTCTTTTTCTGCTTTATTCATCTTCGATGTTGTTTGCATTTCCAAAGAAATAGCAAGTGCAATTCCTAATGCGTAGACATCTGTTTTTTCACTGTATAGCTGTGATGATGGAACTAACACCTTATTTCCTTTTTCTTCTCTCTCCTTATCCGATTTAAAAATTTCAGGGGCCATAAATGAAGGGGATCCTAACAATGTATACCTCATTTCAGTAGCCAACATCGACGTCCCATAATCAATAACTGCTGCTGTACTTGTTTTAGGATCATACATAATATTCTGCAATTTGATATCACGATGCACAATATCTTTATCTATAGTACCCTCTTTAACTGCCTTGACAATGGCATATAAAAAATCCTTGGATGGATGACGTTCATTTTTTTCTTGTTTCATCCTAGCATCATATTTTGCAGCCTCTTCACCACGAATAAATTTCATGACAATAAATGCTTGTCGTGTTGGCAGAGAATATTCTGCAAGTATTTTTTTAGTTAACTGATTAGTATTTTTATTATATTCAAACCATTCATCCTTTTGACCTGCTGCATAAACAGGTGTTAATTTTAAGACGGGTTTAATCTTAGGCCCCTTAAAACACCCTTTTCCAATTAAATAATATTCTGTATTTCCTCCTCGATATTTTGCTTTTTTTTCTAAAAACTTGAGTGATTCATTTTTATGTTTAAGAATTCTAATTCCTGTTTTTTCTTCATCCTTAGTCCACAATGTTGCCTTATTCGACTCTTGAAACTCTTTTAATTGCATATAAATATGGGTACGATTTTTTTCTTTTAGCAGATGCGCTTGCTTTAACTCTCTAATAAAAGGTATTCCTATTAATTGATTAGCCTGTTTTAGCATTTTGACTTCACGAGCATTGAAGCTTTCCTCTTCGCCTAATAACAATAACTTGCTTACAGCAAATGTTCCATCATCGATATTTTGCATAATACGTACTTTACCAAAACCGCCTTGTCCTATTTCAGTTGCTATTGCATAGTAACTAAGAATCCCTTTTCCCATTGTTATAACAACAATGCTATAGTCACAACCTGATTCTTCGCCTTTTTTATATTTTCCTGGTTGCGTGCATTTTTTCTTTATATTAGCCAATTGACTATCTGCTACTAATTTACCATTGAGTGTCATTTGATTTTTAATAATATCAGGAGGTTCTATTTGCTGAGGAATCACTTCTATTTTTTCTGGTTGAGAGCGGCTTGGTATGACATCAGTTTCACCCATCCATATTGCTTCTTCCTTCGGGTCTGAGTCGTGCTCGTGAAAAGGTTTTTCTGGGTTATCAACTGTAGGTGATGGCGAGTGATGTTTTTTCCTTTCACTAAGGCTATCATTACGAAATGACATAACAGATTCCTTCTGTAATTAAAATTCCTAAACTAAGTATATAAGCATTCGCTGGATGAAAAAAACAATGTTGCTTGAAATTTTTTACTATTTATGAGAGGTACACTAGGTCATATCGTCATATCTATCGTTCTACGGTTTGTCCGCAGGATACTGAAATGGTATTTATAAACTAAATTCAGACAATCTATGAGAGGATACATCATTGACAAAATATCCTAGGTAATTTTTTGAATCTCATTTGCACTCTCCAACTTGAAAAAAATTTATCTGTCACCACTGTGAAAACTCAAAAACTTTGCTGATACAGAATCTTTTTGCTGATAATCAGAATAGATTGATTCACATTTTGATTTTTCTGAATGATTTATTGTCAATATAAATTGAACATCAGCAAGTAAACTGCTATCAGCTAATAATTTTTCATTTTTAATAATATATCCAAAAACAATTGATCTACTTTTTTCGATTTCTTTTGTATCTTTAGAATCAACAGAGCTTTGAAATTTTGTGAATAAAGTCTGCAATGTTAATGCAAAATTAAGTTTTTTTTCATTCTGTGGTTTTTTGGTTGTTTGTTTTTTTACATAATCAAGTATTTTTGAAGATAATGCGGCTAACTTTTTATCTTGATCAGACGATGCGGGATTAGATGGGCTATGTTTTAAAAAACTCAGTGCAGAGAGAGAAAATGAAGCCGTGGAAGGAGATGTCAAAGAGGCGCTAGAAGATGATGGAGAAGGGGATGTCGAAAATGATGCAGTAGATGATGCAGAAGAAAACGTCGACGACGACACAGACGATGATATAGAAGGAGATGTCGAAAACGGCACAGGAGATACTGTAGAAGAAGATGCCCTCAATATTGACGATGAAGTACTTTGCTCTAACGAGGTATTTATTCTTAACCCAGTAGATTGTATTTTTGAGAAAATTGCAGACGTAGACTTCAAAGATGAATGTTCAGGCGATACCCTCACTTGTAAATTAAGTAATTCTCTATAAATTTCATCAATAGAAGGACGACTATCATAGTCAGATAATTTCATTTTATTCAAACATCGAAGAACACTTTCTTTATAGTCGGATAATTCCGGAATTCCTTCAAAAATATTATTAAAATCATATTCAGTTTTTTCCTCTGCTAATTTTAGTGTAGGAGAAGGATCTCCACCACTTTTTGACACTATGATTTCTTTATCTTTTACTGCAGAATGAAACATCGTCTCTCTTCCATCTAATAAATATGCAATAATTAATGACAAAGAATAAATATCACTACCTTTACCAACTTTTGCATCTTTACCACCACACCCATTCATCTCTGGAGGGGTGTAAAAAATTGTATGATGCACTGCATCACCTGTTGCTCTTACTAGTTCATTTGCAATTACTTCTTGAGAGCAACCAAAATCTAACACTGAGAGTTCGTATTTATCATTAGCATAATTAATTTTTATATTTCTTAAACTCAAATCATTATGCACCCAATTTTTATCATGTAATGTTTTAACTATCTTTATTAATTGAATGACTAAATCTAATCGTTGCTCAAAAGTACTTGGTAGATTTTTATCATTAAAAATCAGAACATCTTCATTTTTTTCGTTCTTACTAGTCTCTACTAAATCATTACCTTGAATAAATGGCATAATGAGATACGACTCACCAAATTTTTCAACGCCTGTAGTATATAAGACAGATAATACTTTTTGCTCTTGATCCGGTTTAACTCCCTTGTTAAAATTTTTTAATACAAAATCAGGAATCTCTTTTAATATTTTAGTACGCGTATCAAATGTAGATACTGTATGAACAGCCGCTGTACCACCTACAGCAATTTTTTCATTTTTTACATAATAGATAGATTTTTTTTCTTCATCATACAAAACAGCATGTGTATCTAAGATACTCATTAAACTTTCCTGATCTTTATGCACTCCTAATAACACACTCAAACATTCAGTTTTATATTTTTCATGACATTGTCGTAATATTCTCTGATCATGAGGTTCAAAATTATCTATATTTGCATATAACTCAGCATACATTTTACTCAATTTAAGTTGGCGTTTGAAAAAAGTAACATAGTTATATTTATTAGCATTTAGGTTTACATAAAAATCAGCAACTTTTTTCATGTAATCATATATTTTTTCGCTTGTACGTTTAAATAAATTATTTAATCCAATATAACCTTCAGAAATTAAGCGCAAATTAAATTCAAATAATTCATTTCGTAGAGCAGGAGTAGGATCTTTTAGTTTTCCCAAGACGCTACTTGGTTGAAAGCTATCAATTGGCAGTTTGTTCAATAAATCGATTAGTTGAATCAATGACTCATTTTTTGCTTCTTTTATTTTATCATACTTACCACATAACTCTGTTATGATTTTTTTTGATTGATCATCCAGCGAACTCTTGCGTAATTTTTCAAATAATAAATTAGCCGATTCTAATAATTTACTATTAACACTTTCATTAAATTTAGGTTTAGGTTCAACAAGCGCACCCATATTGCTAAGAACACTACCAAATTCTTCCTCTCTTTTTTTTGACTCTACATATACTTTGAAGTCAGATTGTTTTGTTAATAAATCTTTTAAGTATTTATACAATATTTTTAATAAAACAATATTATCCTGCATGGATGGTCTACTACGCTGATATATGCTATTGATATATCGAGTTACAAGGATATTAACATCTTTTAATTCAGAATCTTTTAATTTAGCATCCTTGATATCTTGAGCGTTAAACAGTCTTTGTAAATTGTTCAGTTGTTTATACATTTCATTATATTGAGGAAGATAATTATTTTTTCTTGCCCCATTAAGGTTCTCTACCCTCAGTGAAAAATCTGGATTGTCTTTAAATTTTTTCTTTACTGCCTCTATCAATTTATCAAAATTTTTAAAACTCCAATCCGCCTCTGTAAGTAAAAATCGATATATATCATTTTCACTTATCATTTCAAGATGCGTCAATATATCATCAACTCCTGATGTATCAGATACATATAATTTTCTTATTAAAATAAGTGTCTTATTTAATTCATGCTCTTTCGCACGTTCACGTTCAAGCTCTTCAGACAATTTTACATCTTCTGGCTTAGGAGCAGCAGCACTGTACATAGAATTTAGCCTCGCTATGCTATATATACTTTAAATATAGCACATGGGTGGAAAAAGGCTTTGACAGGAAAATTATTTTATTTTCTAATTGGTTACACTATTACTTCTATTCTTTTAACCAAGATTTCAATCATCATTTAATAAATCATGAAGTAATTTTTTATCGTTTATAATATTGGCAACTGCATATAATGGGTAATTTTGTAATTTATCAAAATAAGAAAAATTATAAATTGAAAAACGAATCCCAAAAGGAGAAGCGGGTCTCTCTACTAAAAAAATTCGTAAACTTTGCAGACTTGCATTATGACCACTTTTAACTTCAACGGGAATCACTTGCCTTTGATAATCAATTAAATAATCAACCTCGGCTTGTGATGAAGGTGAGAGACGATGCCAGTAATATAAATTCGCAGATTGGTTCGGAAGTTGATATCCTAGCAGCTCTTGCCCTACAAATGCTTCCGTTATTTCACCTTTATTAGCAAGAGTATTTTGAGGCTCTAGAAACCAATTTTTAATAGACAATCCTAAAATAACCTGTGTTAATGCCACATCTAGGAATATTATTTTAAAATGATGATGATCAACTTCAGCACCTAGCGGTAATCCTGTCCCATGCGAACGTAAAATAATTTTAAGAATTCTCGCTTTTTCTAGCAAATGCAATGCTGGATTTAATTCTCGCTTTGTAAAAGCAGATTCAATCAAATTAAATTTAAATGATTTTGTAATATGCCGAGGTATTTGTCTAAACAAAATATCGACGTATTTAACCTGATGTTTTTTGGCGTATTTTGGAAAATCTTTCTCGTAAGACTGAATAATATTTATTTGCAGATCCTGGCATAATTTTATGTTGCCATGTTTCGCCCAAGCTGCTACTACTTCTGGCATACCACCAATACACATATACTGACTAACAAGTTCTAACGCTTTTTCATGAATGGGTTCACTCAATACTTTATCAGCTGGTTGTGAAATAATCGCTTTCGCCAAAAGACGATGGCCCGTAGCAACTAAAAATTCTATAAATGTCAGTGGATAAATCCACCGAAATGTTACACGTCCAACAGGAACCCCAACACTGTCAAGAGCAAAATCTAATAAAGAGCCTGCGGCCATAATATGTAATTCAGGCATCTCTTCATAAAAATAGCGCAAAGCGGTAATAGCTCGTGGCTGATCTTGAATCTCATCGAGAAATAATAGCGTTTTGCCTGGTATGATTTCTTGATCGGCAATTAAGGATAACTCACGTATCATTCGGATAGGATCTAGATCTCCTTCAAATACACGGAGTGCTTGAGTCTTTTTCTCAAAATTGATTTCAACGAAGCTAGGCATTTCTTTACCAAGCATGCGGGCTAAGTGCGTTTTGCCTACTTGGCGAGCGCCAAACAAGAGAACTGGTTTACGATTAACCTTGCTATCCAACCATTCTTTCAAATCATAGTAAACTAAACGCTTCATATTGGACCACTACTCACAATGCTTGAAATTCAAATCAATTATATGATAAAAATGCTTAAAATTCAAATCATTTTAGCATTGATTATGCTTGTAATTAAAATCATTTTACGTTGTTACTTGCTTAAAAAACAAATCATTTTTTGCGCTATAAATTCGTATCCGCTCCAAATTAGCGGGTAAAGAATCCTTTTGTTTTTAAAATAACTAGAAAAATCAACATATTATATTCTTGTCGTCTTTATTTACCCGCTAATTTGGAGCGGGTACATAAATATTCTTATTTCTCTATTATTTCATTCACACAAATAAAAATCCTTTCGCATAAAATAAAACTCTGAATCACCCGCCCAACCTCGGCGTGTAAATTCCACGCGGTAACCTAATTTTTTATAAAAATCCAATGCTTCCCAGGTTGCTGTATTGACTGCGGCGGAAACGCATTTTTTATTCACTGCTAACTCTTCTGCTGCAGACATTAATGTTCTTCCATAGCCTTGCCTTCGCAACGCTTTATCTACCCATAATTGATCGACGTAAAGCCAGCTATATAAAATAAATCCGTTACAGCCCGCTTTTATTTTACTATTTTCATCACGAATAAAAAAAGCAAATGGCTCAATCGAGCCTTGAATATTATTGTCTTTTGCGTGGAGTGCGATACCGCGACTTAGTACGTCAAGATCTTTTTGTATAGGATGAGATTCATAATCTATTTTATAAAACATATATTGCCTCAATATCACTTACGATTTATATCTAGGTCAGCAAGTCAAATTTTAGCAATCTTTCATCGAATTAATTCATTTTTGCATGAAATTTACGGATGTTTTTATAGATTTTTGCATAAAATTGACGGTAGTTTCATGATGTTTTTGCATGAAATGGGGGGGAATCAAATTAAGACCCACCCTCGCCCCACACCGGATGACTCCATGAACCACGCACCGTGTAATGATGTGTCGTCACACTAGACACAGCACCCCCCACCACTTTGTCGACTAGCCACGTTGCAGCACCCACGACAGGACCGCCCACCATCGTTGCAACCAATGGCAAACTGGATGTCATACCATACGGCGTCACACTAAAATGCACATCATAATCTTTTGCTACAAAACCAATACGACCTGCAATTTCAATGCGCGCAATAGGGCCATCAAATGTCGCATCATCAGCAAACGCACTGCCATCTTTAAAATTAAATTGTCCTTTCATCGAATCAAAACTATAACCTTTCTCAAATAAATCACTGAAATTTAGACTTAAACGCCGTGGAATAGAAGATAAATTAAATAAATTTAACACTTTGCCAATTCCCATTTTTGCATCGGTAGAACCACTTAAATCAATAATTCTACCCGCTGTTAAATCCAATCCTGCATGACCTGTCAATGTTGTCATCCCTGGGCTATAAGGCGCACCACTCCAATTTAAATTAAACTGCATGGTACCGCCACTGCCTACTAAGTTAGACATATTCACACCCCATGAACTTAATAATTTATTAACATCTTTTGTATCCAACTCACCTTGTAAATGTGTTTTCGACGTATTTTTCGCTGCTTGCAGCCATTCACCTTGTGCATTCAATTGATAATTGTTAGAAACACCATGCAATGATTGAATCAACAAACCTGAGCTGGTGGGCACTAAATTAAAACTGACATGACCAAAATCCATCTCTTGATAACGCAAATCATCACACACAAATGAAATAGCAGGTAATGACTTAGGATCCACTGAACTCGTCCCCGTAATAGGCATCAAATATAAATGTTGAAATTGAGCTTGAATCGTATGTTTAAAATCATTAGGCACGATCATTCGTCCTGTCATCTCTTGACTGCTGACATCAATAGACCAGATTTTTTTCGTTTGTTGTGCTTGAATATGCGCATTATGTAAAAGTAAACGGAATGCAGAAAATTGTTTCGCGCTTAAATCAATCCCACGCAATAAATCCATATTAAAAGAAGGTGTTTTATGATTATTTTGTGTTTGTGATAACTCAGACCAGTAGCGCTGCCACGTTGTTAAATCCCATTGATCAAATTGTCCTGAAATTAACAGTCCAGGTTTTGTTTGCCACGTAGCAGTACCTGTTGCACCAAAATGTAATTCACCGCTATAAAATTGCTTTTTTTGTAATGTGATTGCAGTCGATAATAAATTTCCGTAAATCGCTTTGATTTGTAATCCTTGATCTGATGTACCCATATTAGCAGTTAATTGAAATGACCGTGATTCATCCGCTTTTTTGCCATATATTTCCGGTAAATTGACCGCCAATCCTGTTAAGTCAGATGTGATAATGAATTGATTGGGTTTTGTTGATTCACCTGACGTTAAGTTTAATTGTACGGTATACGCTGTTGTGCCTTGCAACATGGTAAGATCTGGCATTTTAAATAGGGATTGCAGCATATTCGTTGATATTTGACTATTAAATTTAACTACGACCATGGATTTTCCATTCGTATCAGGTGTCGAATCCATCGTCACAGTGATAGGTTGATTGAATAAGGTAGCCTGTATATTTGTTGCTTTTATATCATGATCGGTAAAATGCAAGTTGCCGCTCACATTGGTTAGTTTGATATTCCAATCGGGTAAATTCAATTCCGCTTTTGGAATAGTCATATCACCACTGACGACTGTTTTTTCTGGTACTTTCAGTGGAATCGATAATGCTAAATTAAGTTGTACAGGACCTGTTAACTTCATCGCAGATAATTGTTTACCTAAGGTTTTTTGCAATGGACTATTTTGCACATACTGTAATGCTTGCACAAAATCCGTTGTGATTACACCCTGTATATTTAAATTTTGCGGTTGATCGCGGCCAATGTAGGGAATCTCTGCATGCACTTTTTGCAACGGTATTGCAAGCATTTGTCCTGAAGCAATATCCACTGTCATTTCATGACCCGAAAATACTAACGTACCATTCAGATGTTTTATCCCTGGCCATTCAGGTGCATATTCAAAATCTAAATCTTGTACGTTAGCACTCACTTCAAATTTACCATTGTTTTTATCAGTCTCAACTGGCGTTCCATTAAGCTGTCCCGTCACTTGTCCACGCAAACCAGAGGACGAAGCAACATGATCCTGCGGGCTAACTGCAGGATTAGCTGTTGTAGAGTTAGCTGTAGAGTT
>Ga0207116_10319_pt1 | contig 11993 bp, 10 predicted proteins | sample Alteio_BWMinHeat_44_FD_153550 | JGI IMG/M metagenome (GOLD analysis project Ga0207116, IMG submission 153550) | Enriched cells from forest soil in Barre Woods Harvard Forest LTER site, Petersham, Massachusetts, United States -... | ecosystem: Environmental > Terrestrial > Soil > Temperate forest >... | reverse complement strand
TAATGCCGTATTGTTATCTCTGTCTTTATTATCTAGTCGAGCTTCTTTGTGTTCTTTGATGCTGGCAGAAATAAAATATTCTATTGAATGTATTCGACCCTGCGCTGCTGCTATATGGATTGGTGTTTGCTTAACGATATTGCATGTAAATAGATTAATAGCAGCATCGCTCTTTGGACTTAATGCTTGCATTATTACCGATAAATTATCTAATATGAGTGGGTTATCGGAGTCTGCGGCGATTAAAGGTAGCGAATAAAAAATGGATGACGGATCTTCTAATTCGTATTTTCGCCAAAAATTTTCATGATCGCGAGCGAACTCACCGCGGATAAATTGTGTTAATTGTTCTTGTAGCGCGAGAGAGATACTTTTTAATTGATTTATTTTTTGAAGCAGCGCATTGCGAAAATCAAGTATAGCAAAAAATTTTTTTACGGGTAGACCACCATCAACTTCAGATCGAATTAATTCACGTGGGTTTCCATGCCTGGAATCTTTACCAAGGTTAATATTTTTTGATTCTAAAAACTTTAATAAAGCAACATCATTATTTTTAACAGCAACATGAGCTAGATTTTTATCCTTAAAATTTAATAACGTTAAATCAGCACGTTTTTCTACTAAATATTTTACTACATTGGTATGTTTATTTTGTGCCGCTTGAAAAAGAAGAGATATTTTTTCGCTGTCTTTTATATTGAGGATGTTAGCATGTTGGTTGGTTAATGAAATAGTTCTTTCTAAGGTTGGTATATCCCCTTTTTTTGCGGCAATTGCCAATAAAGCAAGGCAATCTGCTTTGTTTAGCGAAAAAGAAATATTGTGACGTAATAATAAATCAAGGCCATATGAGAAACTTGCATCGACAGTAGCAAAAATTAAATCTTTAATCTCTTTTTTTATTGTGTTGTTTTTTATCGTAGGGGTCTCGATATAAAATGTAAATATTTTATTACTCTTGGCTTTAATAGCAGTAGTTATGTGCTGAAGTTCAAAACGAGTACCTTTTTTATACAGCGCGATTGCGGTAGGTAAATTATCTTTTTCAATAGCATTTAGAATGGGTGGTTTCGGACAGTTATTTGATTTTTCTATTTGAGAGATTGGGGTTTGTTCTATTATTTGAGTAAGATTAAGATCAGCGGCAAAGTTTTGTACGGCATCACTATCTGATGGAGCAAGTGGAGTGTTTTCAAATATACTGGGTTTAGCTTTTTGGTGTTCTTTTAGGTACTTATTTAGAGTTGACTTTGTATTTGCGGGTTCACAAAGATGCGTTGAAAAAATAAAAGGAAAGATAGTATTGGGTTTGGAAGCCGGAGCATGTGTCGATTTGGAATCGGGAAGGTGTCGTTTGAGAGCCGAAAATAAATATTGGTTCAAATTAGTCAGTCCATCAAAATTTATATTCCATTGTTCATTCTGAAATATTGTTTTAGCTGGAAGATGATTAGCATCAATTAAAGTCCAGGATGCATTTTTTTTGTTATAACATAAACTGATTCGGTGAGCATAGCCTCTTAAAGTAAGTGCGCAATCACAAGGTAATGTTTTTGCCATATATTCAAGCATGAGTTGATATTTTTTTAATGCAGCATCATTATAAATACCGATAGTGAATGCTTGTTCGCTATAGTTACTTGAGTTGGTAGATAGTGTTGTTACTTTTTTGCTATCTTTTCCGCTATTATTTTTGAGATTATTGAACTGATCTGACCCAGCAAATAGGCTAATCTCAGCGGGAGAATCTCGGTGAATATTTTTATTAAATACTTCCTTATGTTCTTCAGGGCGAGCATATAGAGCAACACCATTGAAAAATGCTTCGACCTCAAATAGTTTTTCATCTTCAGGTGACAAGGGTGGGTATTCTATTTTTTTTGCATCCTTGGGCGCAAACCATTTTGCTAAAGCAATTTCTCTTACTCTACGCTGTCTAGCGGCTCTTATTTTTTCAGCGATATTTTCTGTCTTGGCAATAAATGCCAAGCGTTCATTAAAACAAGCAAATTCTTCTGGACCAAGTAAAAATGCTTGTCTACCCATTTCTGCGATGCCCGTACAAATCCCTCGCTCATCCTGCATTAGTCCTAATGCTTTACAGGTTAGAATATATTTCTTGTGAGAAAAATCGGGTGGCATATATCCCCTCCGTCTTTCATTAATGAATTGGTGGTCTAGACCTTCATACAATTAGGCGAATGACAGTCAGAGCGAATGGTTGCAATGAAAGTCATTCGTTAGGATTATATTAAGTATAGCCAATAAAATTAAAAATGATCAAATTTTGTAATTATTTGTAATATATAAATATCTTATAAATATGCTCAAACTAACAAAAACACTATTTTGAGCATATTTTTTTGTATTAAATTATTGCTCATGATAAGATTCTCATAAAGTTGAGCATTCAATTGAGAATTTTTATGATAAATCAACCCTTTATTGGCCGAAAAAAAGAACTGAAGCGCTTAAAGTTGCTGTACGATAAAAAAATACCCAGCTTAGTCGTAGTGAAAGGCAGGCGAAGAGTGGGAAAAAGTCGCCTGATAACCGAATTTGCGGCAAAGAGTCCACAACATACATTATGGGACTTTGCAGGCCTTGCTCCTGTAGAAGGAATGACGGCGCAAAGCCAGAGAGATCATTTTGCAAGGCAGTTAGCATTGTTGCTAAAAACACCTCCTATGACATTTCAAGATTGGAGTGATGCCTTTGAGCATTTGTCATTGCATACTAAGCCAGGCGATATTGTTTTATTGGATGAAATTTCTTGGATGGCAGCTAAAGACGCGAGCTTAATTCCTAAATTAAAAGCTTGGTGGGATAAACAAACAGTACCCATTTTGCTGGTTTTTTGTGGATCGGTTTCTACTTGGATTGAAGAAAATATTCTAAAAAGTACCGCTTTTTTTGGGCGTATCAATTTAACCATGACATTGGGTCCATTATCTATTTTTGAAGGCGCTCAGTTGCTTAAAACAATGGGAATTAAATGTTCGCCTTATGATACTTATAAACTGTTAAGTATTTTAGGAGGCATTCCATGGTATTTAGAGCAATTAAATCCACGTCAAACGGCAGATGAAAATATTAAACAATTATGTTTTGAAAAAGATGGTTTATTAGTTTTAGAATTCGAGCGTATTTTTCACGATCTTTTTAATGGTAAGGGAACAACGTATAAAAAAATCTTATATGCTCTTAAAGATGGCATGAAAACACTTGCAGAAATTCGTAAAATGATCGACTTTGCTCACAGCGGTACGCTCAGCACGATGATAGAGCATTTAATTACTGCAGGCTTTATACAGAAACAAAAACTATGGTCTTTTAAAACAGTTAAACCGCTCAAACAAAGTTTATATCGTATTAGCGATCCCTATATGCGTTTTTATCTGAAGATCATAGAACCACAATGGGATAAAATTTCTTTAGATGGATTTAAAGAAATATCATTATCAACATTACCAGGATTTGATGCACATATCGGTTTGCAAAGTGAGTATTTATTATTGCAAAACCGTTCTCTTCTTTTGAAAGCTATCGGCATTTCTCCTGCTGATATCCTATGTGATGGTCCTTATCGTCAATCTAGATCAACGACACAAGCCGGTTGTCAAATTGATTATTTAATACAGACATTGACAAAAAATTTATTTATTTGCGAATTTAAATTTAAGCGGCGAGAGTTGGGTATGGATGTTATTGATGATATGAAAGAAAAAATAAATACCCTTAAAGTCCCAAGAGGATTTGCAACAGTTCCTGTGTTATTTCATTTAGGAGATGTCGCGTCTTCTGTTAGTATGGCGAATTATTTTTATCGTATTATTGATATTACGGGGTTCATTGTAATAGAGTGAATGAAGCAGCATATGGCAAAACCACATCATCAATTATTAGCAGAATCTTTCTTAGGTGTAGAATCCAATCAAGGGTGTTGAGTAATACCAATGATAGTAATTTGTTTTTTGTCCGGTCCATAACACCAAAAAACTCTATAAGCTGCAGGAGTTTTATTTTGCACATAGGCTTCAAATATTTTTTGTTTAGGATCATAAGGATTTTTTATGGAATCATATTCATGTGTATTTAGTCCTGGATGACATGGATTTGACATGAGTAGATTAATAGTTTTATAGACTTGTTTAAAAAGTCCTTCTATTTTAGAGGATTTATTTTTGCCGCGTTTTTTGCGATTTTCAAAGGCTGTTTTAGCAAGTTTCTCAAGTTCTTGATATACTTCTTCTGCTTTGAGAGTCCATCTTAATTCGAACACATTTAATCCTCAATTTCGTCCAGCCAAGACTTATCTTTTTTATTCTTTAAAGGATTTTGACCAAACTTTCCTTGTTTTGCTTGTTCAACCCCAATCATCAAAGAATTCATAGCTTCTTTATTTTTATAGAGCCACATTTCTTTCTCTGGAATGACAACAGCTTTTTTAACAATGATTTCTCCTTTTTCTTTCTCACTAACAAGGAAGGTCATATTTGCAAAAGCCATACCTAATTGTAATCGTCCTTTTGAGTCAGTTTTTTTAACTACTTGCATAACTGTATCCTCCTGTTTGTCTATACTCGTTTCATCTCAAGATGCTTTGTTAAAATCTCGCATCTTAAGGTGTGATGAACATCTAATTCAGTATAGTATAAGTGGGATAATATATCAAGTGGGAATTTCCCACTTATAGCAAACAAATGATCTGTCCGGTTTCATAGCCTATTGAAGACCTATATAAGTAAGGTATTAGACTATTTGCTAAGTTTATCTTGAGTGCAATGTTACAGAAGAGGTGATTATTCAGCGGTTGCCACAGGTTCAGTTGTGAACATTCCCAATTTGCGACTGGGTCCGTGGCGATCGCTGAATAGATACAAATAATCTTAGTTAGAATTATATATTTACTGAGCTTAATAAATTATTTACTACTTCCTGTTCCAACTCCACCCATTTACCGCGATGCAGCGAGCGAGGTAGTGTAATGTCACCAAAGCGAATACGGGTGAGGCGGCTGACAATGACACCTTGTGATTCCCATAATTTTCGGACAATGCGATTTCGGCCTTCTTTGACTAAGACGTGGTACCAATGGTTACTGCCTTCGCCGCCGACATCCATTATTTTTTCGAAATGAGCGGGGCCTTTTTCATCGACAATAATGCCTTTTTTAAGATTTTCTAGCATGTCTGGGCTGACTTGGCCTTTAATGCGTACCGCATATTCGCGTTCAATTTCTTTAGAGGGGTGCATTAAACGATTGGCGAGTTCACCATCATTTGTTAACAATAATACGCCTGAGGTATTAAAGTCTAAACGACCAACTGAAATCCAGCGGCCATTGCGTAATAGTGGTAAACGATCAAATACAGTGGGGCGTTTTTCTGGATCACTGCGCGAACAAATTTCACCTTGCGGTTTGTGATAGAGTAGTACGCGGGTTTTTTTATTAGCGCTTTTGATTAATTTAATTTCGCGGCCATCAACTCTGACTTTAACGTCTGTGGTAATGCGGTCACCGAGTTTTGCGACTTGACCGTTGATGGAGATTCTACCTTCTTTTAACCAGACTTCGATTTGGCGGCGTGATGCTAGACCTGCATTGGCTAATACTTTTTGGATTTTTTCACTCATGAGTTGGGTTCACTTAGGTTCACTGATTTAGGTTGCATTATTTTCGCTGGTGGATTTTGTTTTTTCTTTGCTAAAGGTGGAAAAGTTTTTGCTGGTAATTTCTGTTTCTTCTTCGGTGAGATCGGAAGAGTTTTCGTTATTTTCGCTGCTGCTTTCTGTTTCTTCTTCGTAAAGGCCAGAAGTGCTTTCATCATTTTCACTGGTGTTTTCAGTTTCCTCCTCGGAAAGAACGAAAGAATTTTCATTATTTTTATCGGCAATTTCTGCTTTTTCTTCTACGGTGTCACAAGAATTTTCATTAGATGTTTCACTCTGCATCGCTGAGAACTCTAATGTTTTCTGCTCTGGTTTTTCATTCGCAAAATCCAACTCTCCTTGCAGTTTAGCTTCTTGCGCAGCAAGATCTTTTAATTCAGCAAGTGTTGGCAATTCATCTAAACTTTTTAAATTAAAATAATCGAGAAATGTTTTTGTCGTACCATATAACGCAGGTTTACCAGGAATATCTTTGTAACCAAGGACGCGAATCCATTCACGTTCTTGTAATGTTTTTAAAATATGTGAACTTGCGGTAACACCACGGATTTCTTCGATTTCAGCGCGGGTGACTGGTTGACGGTACGCAATTAACGCTAATGTTTCTAAAAAAGCGCGAGAATAACGCGGAGCGCGTTCTTCCCAAAGCCGGCTTAACCAGTGACTGGATTCAATTTTCGCTTGAAATTGATAACCGCTGGCAACTTCTTTTAATTCAATGCTGCTGTGGGTTTGAAATTTTTCTTGAATGGTTTTCAGCGCAGTTTTAATATCGTTGACTTCAGGTGCTTGACCTTCATCAAATAATTTTTGCATATTTGAAATAGTGAGAGGGCGTCCTGCTACCATGATGGCAGCTTCTATGATTTGTTGTAATTGTTCAGTGGTGACGTTCATATGATTTTACTCCTCAACAACGATAGCGGCTTTGAGATGAATGGGCCCGAAAGGTACGGTTTGCACAAACTCAATTAAGTGATCTTTGAGTAATTCGAGCATGGCTAAGAAACTCACGACGATTCCTAGGCGGCCTTCTTCTAATGTAAATAGGCTAGAAAAAGTAATGAACTCTTTACCTTGTAATGCATTTAATAAACGGGTCATGCGTTCACGCACTGATAATGGTTCCATTTGAATTTGATGATGAGCGGTTAATTCAGCGCGTTTTAAGACATCCGCAAAAGCAAGTAATAATTCTTTCAGATTGACTTCGGGGAGTGGTTTTTCAAAGACAATATGGTCAACTGTGGCACTCGCCACAAAGGTATCGCGGCCATGACGAGGTAATTGGTCGAGTTCTTCGGCTGCTTTTTTAAACCGTTCATATTCTTGTAAACGGCGGATGAGTTCGGCGCGGGGGTCTTCTTCGATACCTTCAGCGCTTTCAGGGCGTGGAAGTAACATTCGTGATTTAATTTCAGCTAAAATCGCAGCCATTACTAGGTATTCAGCGGCCAGTTCTAGCGAGACTTGCTTCATCACTTCGACATAATCCATGTACTGGCGGGTGACTTCAGCAATGGGAATATTAAGAATGTCTAAATTTTGCTTTTTAATCAAATACAAAAGCAAGTCTAAGGGGCCTTCAAAGGCTTCCAGGAATACCTCCATTGCATTGGGCGGAATAAAAAGATCCTTAGGCATATTCACGAAGGCTTGACCGCGGACCATGGCAATAGGCGGGATAACGTTTGTTTCTGTGATATCTGATATGTCATTCATGGCGGCTATTTTAGCAAATAATAGGAGGGTGAAAAAGGGATTTATGAAGTTATAATTTCACGTGTTTGTAATGATTTTACAATTGAGCCACTTATAAGAATTTATATATGGCTCAATTAATATCTTTATATAGATCATCTAAAGTAACTATTGAATCAATCAACTCCTCTGCATAGCTATTTTTTTTCAATCCCTCTGCAGAGACCATCGTTAAGAAAATTTGTTTATTAGTTTTTGTTTTATTTTTGAAAATATCAATTTTTCTTTGAAGTGATGCTGCATATTGCTTGTCAATAGAAAAAGAAGCATTAGAAAATTTCATTTCGCAAATGGTAATAGCGTTATCACTTCTATCAATAAGTAAATCAATTTGTACTCCATCCTCTGTATTGTTTTTTGGAACAAAGCGCCATGAGTCAACTATCCCGCCTGATTTAATATTTAATGCATCTATGATGCTATTAATATGTTTCATGCAAACACATTCAAATGCGAAACCAGCCCAGGATTTATAGGATTGGGTGTTGCTTTGATTTAACCAGTGATCTTTCATGAATTTTTTATTTTTTTGTGTCTTGACCCAGTATAAATAAAACAAACTGAATTCATCTACCAGTTTATAATATTCTCCCGTTTTTTTGTGCCATGAAATACGTTCTTCAACGAATCCAGCTGAACATAGATCACGTAATCTTTCTGTTAATCTCCCACCATTAGTTGATAATTTTGCTCCAGCATCGATATCAGGTCGAGCTACACCCATTTTTGTTTTTGATAATAAAATTATAATTTCGATATAGGCTTCAGAATTCTTAAAAAGAGATCGAAATAATTTATTAAATTCATCTTTTAATGGTGCATTCGTATCAAATATAATTTTTTGAATATTTTGTTCCGCAGTTAACCCTTTTTCCACATATTTTAAATAATAAGGAACACCACCTAGCGCCATATATAAACTTAAAATATGGCGATTATTAAGTTTAATTTTTCTATGGTTTAGAAATTCGCGTGTTTCTGATAAGTTAAATGGCTTTAGATTGATTTCACATGTTATTCGATTATGCAAACCGCCTTTGTCATAAATTATATTTTTTATTAACCATGAGGCAGAAGAGCCGCACACAATCAAAATAATATTTTTTAACTTTGACCAATGATGATTCCAATAATAATCAATTATTTTTAGCAATCCAGAGCGTCTGGTTGCTAACCATGGTAATTCATCAAGGAAAATTACAATTTTCTTATTTTCGTGTTTATGAATTTGTTGTTCTAAAAGTTTAAACGCTTCTTCCCATGAATTTAATTGTAAAGGCGCATTGTCAAAAAAAGTTTTTGATAATGATTCAGCAAACCTTTTTATCTGCTCATGCATTTTCCCTTTTATTTCGCCAGTTACATGCACAAAAAGACATTTTTTCTTTTCGTAAAATTCTCGGATTAAGTAAGTCTTTCCTACCCGTCTTCTACCATGAACCACAATAAATTCAGCTTCTGCTGAAAGATATGCTTTATTAAGCGATTCTTTCTCGACTTTTCTTCCAATAATCATCTTTTGATCCTCTAATAAATGAGCCACTTATAAAATATTATAAGTGGCTCGTTTTTATTTAGCAATAAAATCTAAGTATTAAGTTGAGCCGTAATTTAACTGTACAACTTATTCGTTAGTGAGCAATTCATTCTTGAGTCATTCGTAAGCTTATGTGTTCAAAAATAATTTCAATTGATCCATTGCTATGTTTTAGGTTAAAACAGTGAGTTATTATTTTATGGATATGCAGGAGGCAGATATGTTCAGTAGCAAATTGAGTGGTGCTGGCAATGGACATACACGTATAGGCAATATTGAGGGGATTGATCCTAGTCCCTTATTGTCGAACGTAGTGGATCCGTTAAAAACAGCAGGTGTTAAAAATGCCCCAGGTTCAAATGGCGCATCATTAAAAATAGCGGATGTTCAAAACGCTTCAAGTTCAAATGGTGCATCATTACAATCAGCGGATGTTCAAAGCGCTTCAAGCTCAAATGGTGCGTCATTACAAACAGCAGATATTCAAAGCGCTCCAGTAGACTCAAAAGTTGCATTATTACAAACAGAAAAAACATTGTTTAAGCCTGACCATATTATTATTATCCGCCAGGCATTCGCGGAATATAACAATACCAAGAAATTAGATTGTCTATCAGGGATCGTTATTTTATTTAATCAAGAACTATTGGAACCCATTATTGCTTATATCACTAAAATGAAAGCAAATGTTAAGAATGATATTCTTGAGTCAAAGGAAAGTTCTTTGCCTGGGATGTTTCATGTTATTAAGATGCAAAAAAACTTATTAGAAAATAAAAATAGATTAACTGGGCCACATAAATCAAAGGTTATCAAAATTTTAAAAAAAGGCTTAGACGCCGTTGAGAAAAAAATAATATTTTGTTTGCAGCAATCATATCCTGCTTATATTAAAGCAAAATATAATCGATCAATCGAAAAAGCAGAACAACAAATTCGCGCAGCCGAAGCAGAACAAATCAGTAAATGTTGTTCTATCGTATGTTTATGCGGGTATGCGCTTCCTGCCTGTTTTGTTTGTACTCCCCTGGGTTGTTGTAACGTTGTAGAAAGTGATGCAAATATACTATGTGATCGTCAGACTAGACAAGAGACGCATTTTGTTGGTTTTGGCAGCTTTTTTGCAGCGCCTTGTTATGGTTCTGTAAAATTATGGTCAGATATTCAAGGGTTAGAAAAACGTATTGAACATGAGCATGGTCCCGTCGCGCAGCTTATGAAATTATAGGGAAGTTTTAGCAGTAAATATGTTAAAATCGCGTTTTTTTAAGCTCATAGCTCAGTCGCAGGAGAACGTGTTTTGGTTTTGTCTATCAACATTCAACAAGCCGTTAACTTATTACAAAGCGGTAAATTAGTCGCATTTCCAACGGAAACCGTGTACGGCTTAGGCGCCGATGCTAAAAATCCAGCAGCGCTCATGAAAATTTTTCAAGCCAAAGGACGCCCAATGGATCACCCACTCATTGTCCATTTGGCGAGTCCTAGTCAATTAGATGAATGGGTTAGTGAAATGTCACCCGCAGCACTTCTATTAGCAACAGCATTTTGGCCAGGTCCATTAACACTTATTTTTAAAAAAGCTCCGCAAGTATTAGATTTAATTACGGGTAATCAAGAAACAATAGGTATTCGAATTCCTCATCATCCTGTTGCTAATATGTTGTTGACGCAGTTCGGTAGTGGATTGGCAGCGCCCTCTGCGAATCGATATGGTCGTATTAGTCCAACGACTGCAGATGCTGTTCGTGAAGAATTAGGAACAGCAGTGGATCTGGTGTTAGATGGTGGTCAATGTGCAGTGGGGGTGGAGTCAACGATTGTTGATGTCAGTGGTGACACACCTGTTATTTTACGGCCAGGGATGATTTCAGCAGCACAAATTGAAACGATTTTGCAGCAAGCTGTGATGCGGGGCAAACAAAACGCGCCGCGTGTTTCTGGTTCGCATGCATCACATTATGCTCCCGTGACTTATACTTGTTTGCTAGATACAAATGATATTCCTCAGTTTATTAATCAAATTGCTGCAGAGGATTTGCCTATCGCAATACTCTTATTGAAAACAAAATTATTACCACGCGATAAAATAGATTGTATTGCTATGCCAATAGATCCTGCGCAATATGCACATGATCTTTATGCTACGCTGCGTGTATTAGATAAAAAAAATTATAAAAAAATTATTATCGAAAAAGTGCCTGATTACAGCGAGTGGGATGCGATAAGGGATAGGCTGATGAGGGCGAGTAGATAATCCTAAGTTTGGCAGTATTGATTCTCCTACAGGTGAAAAATATAAATTTGAATGGGTAATCCATTTTTTTCAAGACATGAGGTATTGTAAGTAATGAAATCCGAAATGCTGCATTTACCTGCAATTTAATTGTGGTTCTTCTTCATCGTAAATGAGCCGCCCCTATTTCAAAGAGCAATCAAATCGCATTTTTGTACCTAAAAAAGACTCATTCGTAAAATTTTAATTATTTTAGCATGTTATAACGCGCTATTATTAACACATCCATTTGAAATTGTGCTATATTTAAACATATGATCTTAGATATATTTTAATTAAGTTTAATCTAAGAGGAGGGTGTTTATGTTGCATAATCAAGATGAAAAAGCGAGGTTTCATATAAAAATAAATGTAGAAAGTATTCGAAAGGTACAAGAGGAGTATGAGAAGGATACAGCTAGCGCCTTAGAGGGGGGGGCAAGTCGAAGATATTGATTATAAATCTGCTACATCTCTAACCAAAAAATCTTCTTCTGGAAAACCCACACCATCATCAACAATAAATATTTTCACACCATCATCAGGAGCTAATGGAGAAGAAACTGGATTATAAATTACAGCAATCTGTATATTTGTCGCTTCAATCTTTTTTTCTGCAACATTCTTAAATATCTCACTTAATCCCCATGTATTAATCGCGAGTCCTGCTGGAGATTTTAAAATCTCTGTTACAATATTCTCGTATTTTTCCTCTCTCTTACTGGCATCTAAATCAGAGAATTT
>Ga0207116_10318_pt1 | contig 12008 bp, 8 predicted proteins | sample Alteio_BWMinHeat_44_FD_153550 | JGI IMG/M metagenome (GOLD analysis project Ga0207116, IMG submission 153550) | Enriched cells from forest soil in Barre Woods Harvard Forest LTER site, Petersham, Massachusetts, United States -... | ecosystem: Environmental > Terrestrial > Soil > Temperate forest >... | reverse complement strand
GGCACGTGATGCGGAAGATGAAGGCTGAATCACTGGCGGAATTGGTCAGAATGGCAGCGAAGCTTGAGCTTCCGCCCGGCAAGAGGTAGCTAAAGGCTTCATTGCGAGCCGCTCCACGAAAGGATTGACCGGAGAGGAAAAGAGACTTTCTACGGATGGGCGAGACAAATTGGATCGCACGGCCGGCAGCGTCTGTTATTTTGCGCTATGGATTGGCTTTCGCCTCGGTCGCTGCAGCTTTCGGCCTGGCAGATGCATTTCTATACTTCCATTTGCCTCAGCCATTCACCGCATTCGCCCTAACTGCAATCGCGATCACCTTTTGGTACGGCGGCTCCAAGCCCGGGATTCTCGCGGCCCTGCTGTCATGCTTTGTCCGTAGCTATCTCTTCGAATCTGAAGTCAATGTCGTGTCTCGCGTTCTGTATAACCTTGTGTTTCTGATCTTTGCCCTACTAATGACTGTGGTTACGCGAGCGAGAGATGAGCTTGAAGTGAGAGTCGCCGAGCGGACTGCGGATCTCACTCGAACTAACGAGGACCTGAAACTCCAGATTGCCGAGCGCAAGCGCGCAGAGGCTGATCTGCAGGCGAGCCAGGCCTATTTAGCTGAGGCGCAGAGGCTGAGTCATACAGGGAGCTGGGTATGGGAGATAGTGGGAAGAGACGCCTTGCATCTGTCCGAGGAATGGTATCGCATATATGGCTTCGACCCAGGAGATGGCGTCCCGGATTGGGAAAAGCGGCTGCAACGTGTTCATCCGGAGGATCGAGCCAGGTGGCAAGGGACACTCGATCAAGCCATCGACAAACAATCGGAGTACGAAGTGGAATTCCGAATTCTCCTTCCAGACGGCACTGTTAAACACATCCACAGTGTCGGCCATCCTGTCTTGAACGCATCCGGGGATTTGGTGCAATTCCTGGGTAGCTCGACAGACATCACCGAGCGCAAGCAGGCCGAAGAGGCGCTGCGCCAGATGCAGTCGGACCTCACACATGTCAGCCGCGTGAGCACCATGGGGGAGTTGACTGCCTCCCTGGCGCACGAAATCAATCAGCCGATTGCTGCCGCCGTTACCGATGCCAGCACCTGCTTGCGCTGGCTTACGCGCGATCACCCCGATGTGGAGGAAGCGCGTGAAGCTGCGTTAAGAATGGTAAAAGACGCCAGTCGCGCTGCGGAAATCATCAGCCGGATCCGCGTGCTCTTCAAGAAGGGCACGCCACAACGGGAGTTGGTTGATATCAACCAGATCATTCGAGAGATGGCCACCCTAATGCGTGGCGAGGCAACGCGACACTCCATATCAGTCCGGACGGAGCTGGCAGCGGACCTTCCCCAACTCATCGGGGACCGGGTGCAATTGCAGCAGGTTCTGATGAACCTCATGATCAATGGTCTCGATGCGATGAAGGACGGTGAAGGGACGCGTGAGCTCGCCATCAAATCGCAGCGCGCGGATGACGACCACCTTCAGGTGTCGGTCAGCGACAAGGGCGTGGGACTCCCCCATCAAAACGCGGACCAAATCTTTAATGCCTTCTTTACGACCAAGATTCACGGCACCGGCATGGGGCTTCGGATCAGCCGTACCATCGTTGAGTCACATGGCGGTCGCTTGTGGGCCTCCGACAACTCCCCCCGAGGCGCAATTTTTTATTTCATTCTACCCATCAAAGCCGATGCCCATGAGTAACACCCGCCGCTGATATTCCGCCCCTATACCAAAGTATGATTGTGCCGCCACCTAAGCATGATTGCGCTATTGTTGGCCGCGCTGCTACGGTTGCGATATGGCCACTCAGGGAAATGTCAAACTAGTTGCGATCGTCGATGACGATGATTTGATGCGCAGCGCATTGCAGGGCCTGCTGAAATCGGTCGGCCTGCCCGCCCAAACGTTTGCCTCGTCGGAAGAATTCCTAAAGTCCGGTCGACAGCACCAGACTGCATGTCTGATCGCGGATATCCGCATGCCGGGAATCTCCGGCCTGGAATTGCAAGCCAAGCTCAACGCTGATCATTGCAGGATTCCGACCATCTTCATCACGGCACACGGCGACGAGAAAATGCGGATGCAGGCCCTAAGAGCAGGTGCGGTGGAGTTCATGGCAAAACCATTCGACGACGAAGCCCTGCTCGAAAGTGTCCGCGCAGCACTGGAGAGTTGAGCCCAATAAGAAAGCGTACACGCAGCACGAGGGGGTTGTCTGTGGCAGCTAGCGGGTTATTGCGGACTCGTGATCAAGATTCCTATGAGCGCAGATTCGAGCAGGTCATAGGCAACAGTCCTGCCCTGGAAGCGGTGCTCGAACAAGTCGAACGGGTCGCGCCCACCGGTTCTACGGTGTTGATCCAGGGAGAGACAGGCACCGGCAAGGAGCTCATCGCGCACGCGATCCACACCATCAGCTCGCGGTGTGGACGACCGTTCGTAAGGTTGAATTGCGCTGCCATTCCACTGGATCTGCTGGAGAGTGAGCTTTTTGGCCATGAGAAGGGCGCGTTCACCGGAGCCATCGCGCAAAAGATTGGCCGTTTCGAGTTGGCAGACAAAGGCACGCTCTTCCTCGACGAGGTGGGCGATATTCCATCGGGACTGCAGCCCAAGCTGCTGCGCGTACTGCAGGAACAGGAATTCGAGCGACTGGGCAGCACTCGGACTCACCAGGTGGACGTGCGGCTGGTGGCTGCAACGAATCGGGATCTAATGGAGATGGTGAATCGAGGCGAATTTCGGAGCGACCTCTACTATCGTCTCAATGTATTCCCGGTCCTGTTGCCACCATTACGGTCGCGCCGTGAAGACATTCCGGCACTGGTGGCACATTTTGTGGACATTTTTAGCCGCCGGATGGGGAGGCCGATCGAAGAGATTCCCCGGGAGACGATGTCTGCGCTTAGCTCATACCAGTGGCCGGGGAATATCCGCGAACTGCAGAACCTAATCGAACGCGCCGTAATCCTTTCAAACGATGGTGTGCTTCCCAATCCTTTGCCCACCGCAGAAACTGAGCAGCGCACTATCTCTACTGGTGTGACCACGCTGCGTGACTCCGAGCGGACTTTGATTTTGCAGACGCTAGAAGGAGTCGGCTGGGTGATTGGCGGTCCGAAAGGAGCAGCTGCCAAACTTGGCTTGAAACGCACTACGCTGATCCACAAGATGCAGAAGTTGGGTATTTTCCGGCCTAGTCTCCAAAGCAGCGAGATGAATTAATGGCGCAACCGGAGGATCGTCGATATCGTGATTACTAAAGCGATCGTCTAGACGAGACGCCTCCTGCCCGGCGTCGCTGTCACGCTGACGCTGGTTTGTATTGCCACGTCCCGGCAAGGACGTTTTGGGCGCTCGGTTTTGTCAAGCCGGTGCAACTGCATTATCATCTGGGCAACGGTCCGCGCGATCGGGGTGAAGCAGACCATGGCGAAGCGCGACCCTTCATCACTTACCTCCGCCCCGGCGAATTTGTATTGCGGCGGTGCAGTTCTGTCCATCGCAACCGCGGCCCCTTTTGGCAGCTATCCCAAGCGCGAATTTTGGAGGTAACCTCCATGAACAGCGAGATGCGGAAGACCGGAGTCGACGTCGTCGGCGATATGCCTTGGGGAACACACTTTTGTCTCTTCTACGAAACAAAAGCGGATCTCCTCGAAACAACGGTCTCCTACTGCAAGGCTGGGTTGGAGAGCCACGAGTTCTGCCTGTGGGTGGTTGCCGAACCCCTTGCTGTGGAAGACGCAAGGCGCGCGTTGCAACGAGCCGTATCTGACTTCGATCGATTCTCCGCGGAACACAGTATAGAGATTGTCGCGGCTCGCGACTGGTATTTGCAGGACGGTGCGTTTGATCTCAACCGGGTCATTGGCGGTTGGAATGAGAAGCTTGCGCGTGCATCGGCTAGAGGTTACGCCGGCGTAAGGGTTACCGGAGATACTGCCTGGCTCGAAAAGAAGGACTGGAAGGACTTCTGTGAATACGAAGAGTCACTCAATCAGGCGGTCGCCAATCAGCGTCTGGCAGTGCTCTGCACGTATCCGCTCGCCGCATGCGGAGCTGCTGAAATTCTGGATGTGGTGCGAACACATCAGTTTGCGGTAACAAAGCGGCGCGGGGGTTGGGATGTTATCGAAACCGCCGGGCACAAACAGGCTAAGGCTGAAATCAAGCGCCTGAATGAGGAACTCGAGCAACGTGTCGTAGAACGGACCAGCCAACTGACGACCGTCAACAGGGAGTTGACAAAGGAAGTACTCCAACGTCAGCGCGCCGAGGAGGCGCTGCTGCGGAGTGAGGCGTATTTAGCGGAAGCACAGAGAGTGAGCCACACCGGCAGTTTCGGCTGGCGCGTTTCCAGTGGGCATATCGTCTGGTCCGACGAAACGTTTCGAATTCTTGAATACGACCCAGCCAACGCACCTACAGTGGAAGGCATACTGCGACGGACCCATCCGGAGGACAAAGCCTTCGTCCAAGAAATGCTGGATCAAGCGGCAGGGGATAGGAAAGCTTTTGATTTTGAGCATCGGCTGCTGATGCCGGATGGCTCACTGAAGTACGTTCGAATTGTGGGTCATCCCTCAACAAACGATGAATCGGGCGACTTTGAATTCGTGGGGGCAGTGACGGATATCACCGAGAGCAAGCGGGCGGAGGCCCTGCGTAACGGAGAGAGCCGCATTTTGGAGAGGATAGCGCGCGATGCTCCGCTTGAGGAAACACTGGACAACCTGGTGCGCGTCGTGGAAGCCCAATTTGCTGGCTTGCTCTGCTCTGTCCTGCTCCTCGACCAGGACGGTCAGCACACGCGGCACGGCGCTGCTCCCAGCCTTCCCGCGCCCTACACTAAGGCCATCGACGGCCTTTGCATCGGACCCAAGTCGGGATCATGCGGCACGGCCATGTATCGCAGAGAACCTGTGGTCGTCACCGATATCCTCCAGGATCCGCTCTGGGAGGCGTACCGAGACGTGGCCGAGCCCTATGGGATCCGCGCCTGCTGGTCCACTCCCATACTTGCGCATTCGGGCAAGGCGCTGGGCTCGTTTGCCATGTATTACCGCGAACCCCGCAGTCCGAGCCCGGCTGAGACCCGTGCCCTGGAAATGGCCACCCACCTCGCTGGCATTGCCATTGAGCGCAAGCTGGCGCGTGAGGAACGCGAACGATTGCGTCAGGCCCAGGCTGATCTCGCGCACATACATAGGGTGACCACGATGGGCGAGCTGACCGCCTCCCTGGCGCACGAGATCAAGCAGCCGATTACCGCGGCAGTCACTGACGCCAGCACCTGCTTGCGGTGGCTTGGACGCGATGACCCCGACCTGTCAGAGGCACGCGAAGCCGCATCGAGACTCGTGACAGACGTGACGCGCGCGGCGGACATAATTGGCAGAATCAGCTTGCTGTTCAAGAAGGGCGCGCTGCAGCACGAGTACGTCGATGTCAATGAGCTCATCCGAGAAATGATTGTCCTGCTGCGCAACGAGGCCGCTCGGTACTCGATTTCGATCCGCTCTGACCTCGCGGAGGATATTCTCAGGGTTTTGGCAGACCGTATCCAGTTGCAGCAGGTATTCATGAACCTGATGCTCAATGGCATCGACGCCATGAAGGACGTAGGTACCGCACGTGAACTTACGATACGGTCGCAACGAGTCAAGGATGGCCAGGTAATGATCTCGGTCAGCGATACTGGCATCGGATTGCCGCTGCAGCAGCCCGAGCAGATCTTCAGCGCGTTCTTCACCACGAAGGCTCACGGTACCGGTATGGGACTCCCAATCAGCCGCTCGATTATCGAGTCTCATGGAGGTCGTTTGTGGGCCACCTCCAACTCTGAGCGGGGCGCAAGTTTTCACTTCAATCTGCCCCACGCAGCCGAAAGCCGTCGCACGTCCGCTCAAGATGACGTCCATCCTCTGAGCGCATAATGACAGGTGGATCTGCCGTGGTCATCTGTGCAGGGACATCCGCACACAATGGCTAACAATGGCGGTTAGCCATGTCGACATTTGCGTCTGTCCCTTACATGGGTCAATGTGCTTGTAAGCGGACAAGAGTGCATCCGGAACTGCATGATTTGCTCTTCCGATGTGGCGCTGCGCTGGATCAGAGGGGAGAGGGCATTCTTTCGACTCTGTGACTGCAAGCTGAGAACGCTTTGGCGGAATTCCGCGGATGTCTGCAGTTTCAGCCAATTCTGCGATTTGTGCCCGTCTTGTCCCATGCATCGGCCGCAAATTTGGTGTTTTCATGTCAGCGAATAGCCAAGACCCTATGCTGGTTGTAATAGCTTGTGGAAACAGCGGAGAGAACGCTCAAGAATGGTGGGTTCCGACGAAAGCCGGCCGGAGTTTATTCATGGCGGCGAATCTATGGACACTGCGGTGACTGTTTGGTGTCCGTGCGACTCCAGACCGAAATTATTTTCGTACAATAAACGTACAATGGATCGGGGAATGGGGCCTTTTTAGTCATTGTGGCAGTTCCAAGAATCAATAACTTACGTGCTGTCAACACCCTAAATCGTTCGACTCCCGCCGCCTCCACCACTTTCCCAAGCACGGGTTCAAAATCATCATGCCAACGACATCTATCAGCCGAAGGGCTGGATGGAATGCCGAAGCCCGGCGGCTTCGCGTTCTGGTTGCCAATGGGTTGAAGTCGCCTTGCAATCCGGGCGGGCGTGACACTGGAGAGACGCCGGCTAAACGAAAAGGACGAGTCATTCCTGTATCGCGCAAAAACGGCAATCCCGTTTTCCATTGCCCCCTGAGGAATTCCGCCGGGTCCGACTCCGAATCCGCGGTACTTCTCTGGCTTAGGCAACGGCTCATCGAAGTCGGGGGCTCCCTCGGCAGCGACCGTTAGTGTCCGTTCTAGGAAAGATATGCGGGTCAACAAGATCTAATGGGACAACCCAAGATAATTTCCGTAACCTACGATTACGGTTGAGCCCACGAGTAGAGCCAGGGCCAGAGCGAGCAACCTACCCGCGTGTACTCCCGCACCTTTCCATTCTTTTAGGCCGATGCCCCATAGGCTACTGAAGATGATGATGCTGGCCATGTGTAACGTCCAACTGGAAAACTTGTATTTACCCATTTGGGTCTCGCCCATCGAGTAGAAGAAAAACTGGAAATACCAGGTTGTGCCGGCGAGCGCACAGAACAGGTAGTTCGCCAGCATCGGCACCCGGGCCCGATCTGCGTTTCCAGGAGCGGGCGCTTCTTCCACAGCCACCGAGGATTGCTTCCGGAGCTGTGTTCTCGGGGATGGCATGTGCTCTACGACTTCTCGGCTGGGCGCGTCGAGGGCGGTTTCGATGATGGTCTCGTCCTGATCTTGAGTATTCGGCTCGCGGGAAATCGAAGTGAAGTACTGGTAGCCGGTTTTATTACGAAGGTTCAAAATGACGCACCAGATGAAATTGGTTGTGAAGCCACCCAGCAACACCACCACCAGTACCGGCAAGCCCTGCCACAGATCCGGAGTTCCGTGTTTGATCGTGAGCGCCTTGATCGGGTCTCCCGCCGCCAGACCATAGGCGAAACAGGCGCTCATCACGCCCGAAAGGACCGCCACCCCAACTCCCTTCTTCAAATCGAATTCCTTGATGGTCTCCTTCTGCTGCGCGCGCGACATGGCGCGCTCTTTGTAGATACCGGCCAAACCCGCAGCCGCAATGCCCAGCAGGCAAACGAAAATACCCAAGAGAATGATTCTGCCCGAAGCGGTCCCCACCACCTGAGTCATGAATTCACCACGGAAAATCGGTGGGATCAGCGTTCCGAAGGCGGCGCACAGACCCAGCACTACGGCCATCCCCAGCGACAAACCCAGGTAACGCATGGTCAAGCCAAAGGTGAGACCGCCGACTCCCCATAGAAGTCCGAAGAAAAAAGTCCAGAAAATAACCGTCCCCGGAGTCTCGTGGAGTACCAGCAAGAGATCCCGTGTCATGAGCAGGGCAAAAAGCCACGGAGCGATGATCCAACTGAAAAAACCGCCCGCGAGCCAGAACGTCTCCCAGGCCCATCGCTTCACTCCACGGTAAGGCACGTAAAAACTGCCGGAAGCCAGACCGCCGAGCCAGTGGTATAACACGCCTACTAAGGGATTCGGATTCATATCAACCTCGGGATCTGGATACCTGCTTGATTATGATGTCGGTCAGCACACCTGAATGCAGTCGATACCTGTCAGGTCGCCGAGTTTCTTCAGTTTGCCCGCAATGTGTCCGATGCCTACAGCACAGTGATGCGCCGGGCCGTGCACGTTCCAGGCATTCATGAAATTTCTTGCACCCAGAGAGAATCGATATCGGCTATTGGTGTTCCCAATCTCAAGAATTGGACCAGCCACGGATTCGCCTTCGGCTACTAGAAGCTTCAACTTTCCATCCACTGTTTGGATCACCGATAACAATGTTACCGGACCATGCTTGACCGACATTTCTACTGATAGTCCTCGGCCCACCTTACCGTGATACACGTTGAGGGGACGAACCTTGGTCTTGCCTTGGGCAATGGCAATATGGCCTGGCCCGTCGTGTCCCATCAGCACCACATCATCCTTAAAATCAGCGGCGTAGTATTCAGTGAACGACCCACCCGCGCCGAAGCCGTCCATGATTTTCATTGCCTGAGCGTTCTTGATCTCATATTCACCGGCAACAGGGACACCCCTTGTCGTGAGCAGGCTAGTTCCGAGAATGATGGAGCTGATGGCATCTTCATTCTCCAGATTGCCGGTACCCTGGTAGTAGTACGCCAGCGAGCCCAGCTTGTGGATCTCAACCATTCGATCCAATGCCACCGAAGTGCGCGCCGCGCGGTCTAATTCTTCCGGCGGGCAATCGGGTTGGACGTCAAACTTCCGGCGGAATTCCGCCACCCGCGTCGCTATTTCAGAGTCAGACACTTGCCGTCGGAAGGCCACCAACTCATCCACTTCCAGGATTTCGATGTGTCCGCCGAAATAGGCACAATGCTGAGTAAGATCGGAATAGATATCCAGCATTCCCCCGTAGTAGTGGCCCATCACGCCGAGGCGATTGTGTTCCATGGCATGAGCGACTTTGGCGGCTTCGACCCAGTCGGTGATCTCATTCCAGGCGATCGGATCGTCTTCGAGCATGCCTGTGACCTGGAAAAAGGGGATCCGGCAGCGGTGGAAGACATTCGCGATCTCGGGCACCGGACAAGACTGGCAGTAGGCCAGCCATTCGCCGGTCATCTTCGTGCGGTCCCCGAGGCCATTGAACCAGTCATAGTCAATGGCCGCAGAAGGAGAGAGGTTCAAAATGATGACGGGAACCTTGGCCCGCCGGACCACGGGGAGAACGGTAGAAGAGAGCGCGTAAGTGGTGACGTGCAGAAAAATGAGGTCAACGTCAGCGCATCGGAAGTCGTGGCCCGCGGCGAGAGCCTTTTCAGGAGTGTCGATCAATCCCAGGTTCACAACCTGGGCGCCGGCCCGTTCGAGCTTCTCAGCAACCTGCAGGCCGTATCCCTTTAAACGATCTTCCAGGCCGGGGAACTGCGGCCAATACGCGTCCAAACCGATTCCGAAAAGCCCAACCTTCGGCTCGGCGAATGCTCTGGGCTTGTCCATTGGCGAATCTGAACTGGCACAAATCCTACTCGCTTCAAACGGCTGAACTGTAGTATTCTGCGGCGGTCGTTGTCAATAGCAAGTTTATTTTCCTATTGAATCTGCTGGGACTCCCAGCACAATGCTGCGTGCTTCTTGACGGAGGATTCACGTGAATCAATATCGGCCATCCCTGTTGCTGGCTATTTTTTTCGGTTTGATCGCAATATCCAGTTCTTTAGCCCAGAGTCCCTCAGGCCAAGATCAGTCCGCGAAAGTAGCGGTCCACTGGGACAAAGTTACTGGCGTCTCGAAGACGACAGCGACCCTGCAGGTGGTGGTGAACCCGCCACTGCGCCGTGGATCGATAATTCACGACAACGCTTTCAAGTCACTGCACGATATTCAGGCCGACTATGTGCGCTATGTCCCCTGGCTGCCATATCCGAAGCTCGGAATTGCCGAACTTGAGCCGCCAGCGGATGGCAAGACGTCATGGGACTTTTCGCTGATCGATCCCATGACCATCGATTTTCTCGACGCCACCAAGGGGCACTCCGTCATTCTGAATTTCAGCACGATCCCGGCATGGATGTTCAAGACCGACAAGCCCGTAACCTACCCGGCCGACGCCGACCAGCCGGTTTGGGATTACACCCAGGGAACTGAGCCCCGCGATCCTACTGTGAAAGAGATTGGCGACTACTACGGCCGTCTTTTTTCATGGTACACGCAAGGAGGTTTTACCGATGAGTTCGGCAAGCGCCATGAATCGGGTTACCACTACTCCATTCCCTACTGGGAGGTGCTGAACGAAATTGAGTTCGAGCACAAAATGACGCCGGAAACCTACACGAAAATTTATGACGCGGTGGTCGAGTCGATCCGGCGGGTTGCGCCTCAAACCAAGTTCGTGGGACTGGCGCTGGCGCAGCCGTCATCGCATCCCGAACAGTTTGAATACTTTCTCAATCCCAGGAATCATATGCCCGGCATTCCACTCGATTTCATTTCCTATCATTTCTATGCAGTGCCGACAGGCGATCAGAATCCCACCATACAGCCCTACACGTTCTTCGCGTACGCGGACGGCTTCCTTAATACTGTGCGCTATGTCGAGACGATTCGAAAAAGAATGTCTCCCGAGACCAAGACGACGATTGACGAGATCGGAGCCATTTCCGCGGATGACGTGATGCAGGACCAGCCGGGACACGTCACCCAGCCGATCCCGAGTTCCTATTGGAATTTGACCTGCGCCATGTACGCCTACATCTTCGGCGAACTGACCCGCATGGGAGTCGATGTCGCCGGCGAGTCACAACTTGTGGGCTACCCCACGCAATTTCCGTCGGTTTCCATGGTGGACTGGAACACGGGTAAACCCAATTCGCGCATCCGGGTTCTGAGCCTGCTGCGAGAGAACTTTGGGCCGGGCGACAAGCTTGTGGAAACGGAGCCTTTCAACCGATCGGTAGATTCTTATCTTTATTCTCTGGCGGTCGTTAAGCCTGACGGCAAACGGCGGGTTTTGCTGGTCAACAAACGGGATCGCCCCTTCGAGATAACCGTGCCCGGTGCCACCGGCGGGCAGGAGGACTACGTTGACCAGACCACGGGCTTTGATCCCCCGGGATCGGCCTTGTTGACGAGTGAAAAGATCACACTGAATGGGCTCTCAGTGGCGGTGATCACATTACCCTAATCGTAAGAGCTGAAGTTGAGCTTAAGGAGATCCCGGTATGCCACGAGTAGCCTTCCGCCTGCGAATCAAGGCAAATGCCATCGCGGGCTATGAAAAGGATCATGCCCAAGTTTGGCCGGAATTGCTTGCCAAGCTGAGGGAGGTGGGGATTTCGGACTATTCAATCTTTCGCCGCGATCAGGACCTTATCCTGGTCATGCGAGTGACAGACTTCGACGCGGCCTGGGATGAGTTGGCCACCGATCCTGTGAACGTGCGCTGGCAGGCGGAAATGGCCAAGTATTTTGAGCCCGTGCCCGGCCTTCAACCTGGAGAGCGGTTCGCTATGATGAAGGAAGTCTTCTATATGGAGTAAGTGGGTATAACCGAGCAGCGGGCTGCATTTCATGGCGACTTCTCGAAGAGTATTCCTCACCGGACTGTTCGGTGCCACGGCCACGGCGTGTCTGGGTCAGGGCGTTGTGCCTCACAAGGGCGCAGTCCAGCCCCGGGGTAAACCCTCTGGCCTTCCTTTCAATGCCCACTTCACCGACGTTGCCGCAAAGTCGGGTTTGCAAGCGATCACGGTGTACGGTGAAAGCGACCGCAAAGAATACATCATCGAAACCCTGGGTTGCGGTTGCGCCTTCCTCGACTTCGACAACGACGGCTGGCTGGATGTTTTCCTTCTATCCGGCAGCCGACTTTCAAATTCCCCCGAG
>Ga0207116_10317_pt1 | contig 12038 bp, 5 predicted proteins | sample Alteio_BWMinHeat_44_FD_153550 | JGI IMG/M metagenome (GOLD analysis project Ga0207116, IMG submission 153550) | Enriched cells from forest soil in Barre Woods Harvard Forest LTER site, Petersham, Massachusetts, United States -... | ecosystem: Environmental > Terrestrial > Soil > Temperate forest >... | reverse complement strand
GTTTCGAAGCAGTCGCGTGCTCTCGGGAATTCCGCCGATTCGTTTTCTCGGTCACACCGCCCAACGCATGAGCACCGCGCTTTCGGAGGGACGCCACTGGCGGCCGTTCAAGGTGCGGTTGTGTCCGTCGCTCGCGGGGATTGAGTTGCTGAAGGACGGCGGCTTTTACACGATGGAACTGGATGAGGAAGCGCGGCAACCGGCACGGTTTCAATTCCACCGGCTGAAACGGTGACCCGAACCGGAGCGCAGAGCATTGCTCTGCGAGGTGCTGACACGAACAGTTAAGCACTGCGCTCATCAAATCGTAATCAGTTGCGGCTTCTGCTTGAAACCAATCCATGCCTTGAGCCACGCGAACCACGCCCGCAAACCGGTATCCCGCACCCGGCTCAGGCCGTAAATCTGCGCGAGTTCCGGCTCGTGCGTGCGGTAGCGCGGCGGGAGCAGCAACACCGGGCGGCTGGATTCCCCTTTGAGTTTCAAGATTTCGGAATAGAGCAATCCCTTGCCGACGGCGTAATTCCCGGTGGGCAACGTAAGTGTGCGCTCCGGCAGAACGAACCACGGGCGGTAGCTGAAAATCAAGTTACCCTTGTCGTCACGAATGAGTTTGCCGTAGGTGCGAATCGGCGCGTCATTATTTTTGCGCGCCAGAAACATCCAGTTGCTGGATTTGTCCGGCGTGAAATGTTGCTGCCGGCGCGTGCAAAAATCCCAGAGGAACGCCGTGCCGAAGTGCGAAAGCCGCAACGACCAACCCGCGATAAACCAGGCGATCAAAATAATAATGAGCGACCAAATCGCGCCCACCCAGGGATTCGCCAGGGCCGTGAATAGAACGGTGCAAAGCACAGATAATCTGAAGGCTTTGAGCAAAACGTCCACCACCGGAAACGGGCTGAGCAGGATCAGGATGTTGATGGCATTCGACGCGAGGAACACGACCAGAAAAACCAGCATCATCACCGGCACGGAAATGGAGTTGTAAAGCAACGAGGCATTGACCGCGGCCACAAATCCGTGCCCGGCACTCGCGACATTGAGCGACGCGGGCGTGTTCGCGCCCACGGAATGAAACACCGACGCAACGAGCGGTACGAAAGCGCCGATCGCCACCAGGCCGCTGACTTTGTGCGAAATTGTTTCGAGCACGTCGAAAGGTTTTTTCAACGGCGCGGGCACCGCCATGCCAAAGACGTCCTTGAGCGCGCAGACGCCGACGATCAAAAACGCCGGCGCCCAAAACCAGGGTTGCGCGTACCACGGGAGTTTGTCGCGCGCCGCCTGTCCGTTCGTCGCGAAATATTTCCACGCGCCGACCGCGCTCGCGCCGAGCAGCGGGGAAATCGCCACTCCGGTAATGGTGGAAATCGCCTGGGCCATCTCGACACCCGGTGTGGCTGGTTTGGAGGAGGCGAGTGGTGCGGCAGGAGTTTCCGCGAACAGGCGTTGCGGTAAAAGGCAACCAACGATCATCCCGAGGATAATTGAAAGAAGTAATATCCTCTTCATAGCGCAAGCCTTCACCCGTTTATGCAATGTGTAAAGCTGATTTTGCACAACCTAATATCCCACCAACGAAGCCGCGCGGACGGTGTCGGAGCCGAGGGGGAAACGGGGGAATGATTTGAACGAGAAGCTAAAGGCGACCGCATAATCCTTCTGGCCTAAGAAATTATTCAACTCGCGGAAGGTCAGCGCCGCGGTCCAGCTCCGCAGATCGCGATAAATAGTGTAGTCCTGCTCTTGCAACGTCCCCGTGCTGGCGTCGAAATAATGCGCGAAGCGCGTGCCCCAGTTCTCATTGAGGCGATAAAAGAAAATGCTGGTGTAAAGGTTGTCACCCGGCCCAAGAATCGGACCGCTGCGCACATAGAGATGGCCGATGGTCCAATTCCAGGTGGGGTTCGGTTGAAAGGTAATGGTGTGTTGCGACAGGTTGAATTGCTCGTTTTCGATGCTGTAACGCGTCGCGGAATTAAAGGTCAGCCACGAGCGCGGCTTGAAGCTGAAGTCGGAATAAATATCCGAGAAGGTGGTTTGGTCGGTGCGCGGCCGCAGATTCCAGTCCATGTAAATGCTCGAGCTGATGAGGTCATCCAGTTCGCCATTGCGCTTGGTCTGAAGCCGGTTGTTGAGGCCATAGCGAATCGTGTTTTCGCTGTTGATGGAATCAATGGAATTGTAATCCGGGAAATCAATCGGCAACAGGCGCAGGTTGTTCGTCAATTGATAATCGAATTGCGGCAACTGGTTTGGCAGCACGTTGGGCCGCGGCACATAGACATAATTGATGGAGGGTTGAAAAATATGCCTGATCCCATCCACGTCCCAAAACTTGTTTTCCACCCCGCTCCACAACCGCCAGGTGGTGAAGGAAATTTCCGCGCCGGTGTTGAAAACTTCGCGGGTTTGATTCGTCGTCGTCGAACCCGGACCCGTCGCCGTGTCGTAATAGGTGAACCGCCCGCCGACGCGCGGCGTGAAATTCAGCCAGCCGAAAAAGTTTTCGGGCAGCGTGAGTTGGTGAAAGGTGTCGGCCCGCGACGCCGCATAATCGCCCGGGGCGGGAAAATTGGTATCGGCGAATTGACGCCGGAAATAGCCGAGCGAACTCTGGCTCTCATAATAAACGGGCGTCGAGCCGATTTGCTGGCGGAAACCCGTGAGCCGCACATCCGGCAGGCGCTCGACGGTTTCCCAAAACGGATTCACGCGCGGCTGCGCGAGCGCATCCAGGCTCCAATTCCCAAAGAATTTATTCACGTCCAGGTAAGTGTTCGGCTGGATGTCCCGGTTGTATTCCGACTCAAAAAAATCGCGGGTGATGAAGGGATCGTGTTGATATGCGACCTGCGACTGGATGGTCAGATTCGTCAGCGGATGGGCGTCGTAAGAAAAATAAACCCGCTGCCGGTCAGCGGGAATCGGCTGGCCGATGGAGTTGGTGCCGGCGTCGTGGTCGCGGGCATAATAATATTTGAGCGTGCCTTCGCCATAATCGCCAAAGTTGTAAGTGAAATCCGGGCCGCCTCCGAACCCGCGCTTTTCGCGGTAGTCCGTGTGAACGGAGCCGCGCAATTCGTCATTGAGCAGCCAGTTGTAGCTCGTCAACAGGTAAGGCCCGAACACGCTGCGATAGCCGGGCAGGAAAGTGAATTGATTCTGGTCCTGGGCCAGATTGTGATGGTAATAGGGCAGATAAAACACCGGCACGTCTCCCGCATAAACCGTGGCGTCATGCGCTTCGACATATTTGTTTGGCACGATGGTGAAACGCTTGGCGCGAACTTTCTGAAGCGGGGTGAAATAATCATCGGTGGTGAGCAGGCCGTTGGTGCCGTGGTAAATTCCGTTCGTCCCTTCGCCCACGCCCTGCAAGTGCTGGCCCTCGACGTAAAACGGAGGCTGGCCCATCCGGAAATTGTCGCCGGACATGGCCTTGGTTTGATAATTGTAATACAGCTTTTCGCTGCTCCAGGTTGCCTTGTCCTTTTGGATCCGCACCGAACCTTCGGCAAAAATATCGCCGGTGTTTTCGTTCACGGAAGCTTTATCAGCCGTCAGCACTGTGATGCCGGAGGCGTCGGTGTAAGTGACCACCACGCCATTTGAGACGGTCAGCACATTATTCGTCTCACTGTAAACCGCGTCCTTGGCCGCCTGGATGTCCAACTGGCCCGGCTGCGCCACGGGTTGCGCGACCGCCTGCCGCAAGCCCGGAAACAGGCAGAGCAACAGCAAAGCCAGCGAGGCGCATAGTTTTCTCATCAAGCCCGCACAGCTAAACAAACCGCTCTTGAACTGCCAAGCCGGATTTGCCGAGGCATTAAGATTATGCCGCGCCATTCCGGCAGCGAAAAATATGTTGGCCGATCGCTTCATTGCTTGGGGCGGCGCGCAAAAAATATTTTTCCCCAATATGTGACCAAAGGGGACTATAGGTGAATTTATCTGACAATAGCTGACTTTATCTGGCACCCCCTGCCAGATATTGTCACCTAATTCGCCTGTCAAATTCACCTCTTGCCAGCTTTGGTCAGTTCCCAACCCGGCAAATTTTGCCGCTTTCGTCACTACCTTGACTCCCCGGGAGAACTGGTTTGACTTACCTTGACTCGGCTTGACGCCATTCATAGTCAACCACTTACAAGAGCGATTTTTGGCCATAACTACCTTGACTACCTTGACCGCGCGGCAACGCGACGGCTTCCGTGTATGGAGTTCAAGCTTTAGCTTGTCCCTGCTTATTGCTTTGCCAAAAAGCTGGCTCATGGACGCCGACATGCTAAAGCATGAACTCCATACCCGGATTGATCGCTTCCGGCGATCAAACGCAAATCTAAAATCTAAAATAATTGTCACGTTCCCATATTACCAGAATGGCAGGTCGTTTTTGTAACCTATGGTGAGATTGACACGATTTTTTGTTTTGATGAATTTTTGTGAAAAAACTGTAGTTTGGATCAATGTTTATAGGGAATTTTCATCGTTCAAAAAACACACTGATTTTCGCGCCGTGAAGAAACTTTTTGTCCTACAAGAGATCGGAGAGCGAGGCATTTTAAATGGCGGACGGTGGTTCGGATTAAAGTGGATGAGTCCATTCGTTCAACAGGGCTGAAAGCCCGGTATGTGAAAGCCTGGGCTGGAGCGAGCACAACGAGCGCAGGCCCAGGTAGGTGGGCTTAATATTCTCAGGCCTGCAAGGCCGCGACAGATGTTTCGCCCTTGCAGGGCTTCGGAAAATTGTGTTTGGACTTTTTCCTGGGGCTACGCGCGTTGCGCTTCACCCCAGGCTTTCACATACCGGGCTTTCAGCCCTTGGTTCCGTGCGCTCCAAACTTTGCTGATTGCCGCGCCGTAGGGTGCGTGTTATCTCTAGGCAGAACTTAACCAATCAATGAGCAAGCACCTCGAAGTTCTCAAGACCTACAAGCTCTACATCGGCGGCAATTTTGTTCGCAGCGAAAGCGGTCGTTATCTCGCGGCCAAATCACCGGGCGGCGTGCATCTCGACAACTATTGCCACGCGTCCCGCAAGGATTTGCGCGATGCCGTCGTAGCCGCCCGGGGCGCGTTCGATGGTTGGGCCAAACGCACCGCTTATTTGCGCGGGCAGATACTTTATCGCGCCGCCGAAATGCTCCAGCACCGAACCGAAGAACTGGCCGCTGAAATCGCGCGGTCGAGCGGCGTCCGCCTGCCCAAGGCCCGCGCCGGCGTGAATACCGCCATTGACCGCCTCGTTTATTACGCCGGTTGGACGGACAAATACTCCCAGATTTTCGGCACCGTCAATCCGGTTGCGTCGCCGCACTTCAATTTCACCACGCCGGAGCCGACGGGTGTCGTCGCCATTGTCGCTCCCGATGAACCGCCGTTGGTGGCGCTGGTTTCGCTGATCGCGCCGGTGATTTTGAGCGGGAATTCTGCCGTGGTGATCGCCTCCGAAAAACATCCGCTCACCGCGCTCACCTTCGCTGAGATTCTCGCCACCAGCGATTTGCCCGGCGGCGTGGTAAATATCCTCGCTGGCAAACGCGCCGAACTTGCCCCGCACATCGCCAGCCACATGGACATCAACGCCATCGTGGACGCCAGCGGCAGCGCCGAACTGGGCGCGACCCTGAAAGGCGGCGCGGCGAAAAATCTCAAGCGTTATTCCGCGAGCAAACTTTCCGCCACCGACTGGTTCACGGCCAAGGCCGAAGACCCTTACAAAATTCTCGACACCATCGAATTCAAAACCGCCTGGCATCCCATCGGCGTCTAATACCAGTTGTGAAAAATAATCGGTAGGTTGCGACTTTACGCGCGCCCCCTCACCCCGCCCTCTCCCCCCAAGAGGGGGCGAGGGAGAAGAACCGTCACGAAGCCGTCACCTTCGGTAATCCGTATTTTCGCAGGCGTAGGATTTCATCCCAGCGGTTGAAGCGCTTGCGGAGGAAGCGCAACATCCACCAATCACTGCGCCGCCGCAGCGGTCCAAGCCGCGCCCGCTCGGCCAGGATGTGTCCGCGCAGCCGCCAGCAATCCGCCACGGCATCCAGATAAGCGCGCTTGATAAAACCCCAGCGGCGAACCAGCACCAATCCGACCACCATCTCCAGCGCGAGCAGGCCCAATTGCAGCAGCGCCAGCAGCAACAAAACATTTTTGGCATTCTTCAGCAGGACCAGAAGGCTGTTGCGATTGGTGAAAAACCTTTTCGTGTCGCTGGTGCGAAGTTCCACCACCGCGCCGCCGCCCTTGGGATTCACATTCGCCGCGCCCCGGTGATGCAATCGCGCCGCCGGCACTGCCATCGCCTTCCCGCCTGTCATCCACAACCGCCACGAAAGATCGAATTCATCGGCGAACATGAAAAATTCCGCGTCGAACCCGCCCAATTTTTCAAACCATTCGCGCCGGATCAGATAAGAGCAACCCTCCGGCATGAAAACCTCACGCGTATCCGGGTGGGAAATTCGCGCGGTGGACAAGCCGAACAAATCGAATCCGCCCGCGCCCAGCGATTGAAACGAATCATCGTCGAAATTCATCACCAGGGGCGTGGCGGCGTCGGCGGAAGCCCGCTCCGTTTCGCGGAGCAACACTTCGAGGCAATCCGGTTCGAGCCAGGTGTCGTTGTTGAGAAAGAAAAGAAATTTGCCCGTGGCGATTCTGGCGCCGCGATTGTTCCCTTCGCAAAAACCCAGGTTCGAACCGTTTTGCAGAAAGCGACCGTTCGGCCAGTCCCGCACGAGCTTTTCCGCCAGCAAATCCGAGCCATCGCTGGACCGATTATCCGCCACGATGATTTCGGTTTGTCCGAACATGGTCTGCTGGCGCAGGGACGCCAGGCAGCGCTCCAACCACTTGGCGCCGTTGTAATTCAGGATGATAACGCTGATGAGCGGCGGATTGGCGGCGGTGCCGCCGGGCGTTTGAGTCAGGTTGGCTTGAGTTGCTTCCATTTCGATCCGAGCATCCATTGCCCAGCGAACGGACAAGCTAAAAGACCCCATGCTGGCAATCAATCCCAATCTAAATGCCATAAGAATTCAATTCAACCACGGATGAACACCGATAAACACGGATTCAGCCGGGCCAAAAAACACCGTTTTGACTGATGGAAAAACAATTCACCATCTCGTGCGGTTCGAAGAAAAACTCAAAGCCCGGTTTTCCCGTTTTCTATCCGTGTTAATTCGTGTGCATCCGTGGTTGATTACTGCTTTGTTTCGGCTAAATGCCGGTTGGTCCTAGAATCCAAACGTGTCAGCCGCGAAGGCATGCGGAAAACAAAGTAGTTTTGCGCGATTTAACCGCGGAACGGGCGGTCATTTTGATTGTGACCGGGCGAAACTCTGGCACACTATTGCGGACTTAGTTGTATGAAAGGCAATCAAACCGTTCGCACAGGTAGCTGGCTGGAAAAAGGCGGGGAAGCATCCAAGAAGATTTTCCTTTTTGTGGCGCTTTGTCTCTTGCTGTCAACCCGAGCCTGGGCCGCTCCCAGACAGACGTTGCCCGGCCATTTGCCGGTGGACGCACAAGACCTCCAACCCATTGGCCGCCTTCCTGGCTCCACCCAACTCCGACTGGCCATAGGCCTTCCTTTACGGAATCAGGCCACGCTCACCAATCTCCTGCGGGAAATCTACGATCCCGCCAGTCCCAATTATCACCATTACCTCGCACCGGAACAATTTGCGGAAAAGTTCGGCCCGAGTAAGCAAGATTACGCGACGCTCACGGCTTTTGCGCAAGCTCATGGCCTGTCCGTCGCCAGCACACATCCCAATCGCACAGTCCTGGATGTGGGCGGTTCGGTCGCGGACATCGAGAATGCTTTTCATGTCAACCTGCGTGTTTACCAGCACCCCACGGAATCGCGTACGTTCTTCGCGCCCGACACCACGCCTTCGCTTGACCTAGACGTTCCGGTGCTGGACGTGATTGGCCTGGATAATTATTTCATCCCGCGTCCGGCCAGTCTTCGGTCAGTTCCAGTTGAACAGGCCGGTCAGGCGACGCCTATGCTCGGCTCGGGAATCAACGGCACTTATCTCGGCAACGATTTTCGCGCTGCTTACGTTCCCGGCACGGCGCTCACTGGCGCGGGGCAACGCGTCGGGTTGCTGGAATTGGACGGCTACTTTTTCAGCGACATCACGAATTATGAAGCGCTCGCCGGACTGCCGAATGTTCCTTTGACGAATGTGTTATTAGACGGTTTCAGCGGCTTGCCGGGCCGAAATAATGATGAAGTGGCTCTGGACATCGAAATGGTAATCGCCATGGCGCCGGGGCTTGCCGGGGTGATTGTCTATGAGGAAACCAATAGCTCGAACAGCGTGCCGATAGACATTTTGAATCGCATGGCCACGGATAATCTGGCGAGCCAGCTCAGTTCGTCCTGGAACATCGGCGACAATCTGCTGGCGCAAAATGTGTATTTGCAATTTCAAACACAAGGCCAGTCGTTCTTCCAGTCTTCCGGCGATGATGGCGCTTATCATCAAGGCACCAACCAGCAATCCGCCGATGATCCTTACATCACCATCGTCGGCGGCACCGTGCTCACGACCACCGGGCCGGGTGGTGCGTGGGTTTCCGAAACCACCTGGCCGGGCAGCGGCGGCGGCATCAGCCTTTCGAATGCCATTCCCATCTGGCAACAGGGTTTTGCCACGACGACCAATCAGGGTTCACCCACGCTGCGTAATGTCCCGGATGTCGCCATGGTCGCCAGCAACATTTTGTCCATCGCCGACAATGGCCAGACGAATTCCGCCGCCGGCACCAGCGCCGCCGCGCCGCTCTGGGCGGGATTTGCCGCGCTGGTCAATCAGCAAAACACGGCCGCCGTCGGCTTTTTCAATCCCGCGCTCTACGCCCTCGCCAAAACCTCGAATTACATGACGGATTTTCACGACATCACGACCGGCAACAACACGAACAGCAGCAGTTCCAACCGGTTCTTCGCCATGACCGGTTACGATCTTTGTACCGGTTTGGGCACGCCGTCCGGGACCAATTTGATCAGCAAGCTGGCCGTGCCTTTCCAAAATATTCTCGCCAGCGGCGGGCTGATCACGTTCTCCGCAAACAAAACAATCGCGCCAGTCAGCCCGTATCAAATCACCAATAACATCATTCTTGACGGCACCGGTTTCAATGTCACTTTCAGTGGCAGCGTCACTTCCGCTGTTTTTGTGGTTCACTCCGGCGTTTCGTTTTCCGCGACCAATATTACGTTTACCGGTTGCAAAAATGTCGGCGTGACCGGCGCCAGCGGTCAGACCAATTCTTTCAGCGGCAACATTGGCAATGCCGGTTCGCCCGGCAGCGCGGCCCAAGGCGGCGCGATTTATAATCAGGGCAACGATGTGTTTGTGGATTGCATGTTCCTCGACAACAACGCCACGGGCGGCAACGGCGGCACTGGCAGCATCCCTCCGCCGAGCGGCGGTTTACAGGGCGGCAGCGGCGGCGGCGGTGGAAATGGTTTCGGCGGCGCGATTTATAATTTGGGTACCTTGCTCCTGAGCAATTCTACTTTTACCGGGAATACCACCGTGGGCGGCAACGGCGGCGTCAGCCCCAGCGGCACGCAGGGCGGCAGCGCGGGGGGCTTGGGTGGTTTGGGCAACGGCGCCGCGCTCTACAATGTGTCCGGTGCTTCGGCGATCATCCTCGCCTGCACTTTCAATAATAATTCGGCCACCGGCGGCAATACCCAGCAAGCGGGCGGTTCCTTCAGCGGTAATATCGGCAACACTGGCGCGGCTGGTGGTGTGGCCCAAGGCGGCGCAATTTTCAATCTCGGAACCAATACCATGCTCAATTCCACCTTTTACCAAAACGCCGTCATGGGCGGAACGGGCGGAGCCGGTGGCATCGCGCCGCCCGCCGCGGGCAACAACGGCCTCGGCGGCAATGGCGGCAGCGGTGGCGCGGCTTACGGTGGGAGCATTTATAACGGCGGTTTGGTAAACGTGACCAATTGCACTTTCAACCAAGGAAGCGCGGTTGGTGGAACCGGCGGCGCGGGCACGACGGGGCCATTTCGCGCCGGTTCAAACGGCGGTACCGGGCCCGGCTACGGTGCGAATCTCGATAACGCCAGCGGCACGTTCAATCTAAAAAATTCCACCCTCGCCTATCCCAACAACGCTGCCAACGCCTACGGTTCAATCACCGACGCGGGCAATAACATCAGTTCCGACGCCACGCCCACTTTTGTCACCACGAACAGCCACGATAATCTCGACCCCAAATTGGCGACGCTCAGTTCCAACGGCGGTTTCACTGAAACGGTTGCTTTGCTGCCGGGCAGTCCGGCCATTGATGCGATCTATGACGGCAGCGCCCCGAGCGTTGATCAGCGTGGCGTCCCGCGTCCCAACGGCCCGCGTCCGGACATCGGCGCGTTCGAATACGCCAGCGCCCCTTACTTCACGCTTTCGCTAAACGCCGCTGGCCAGCTTTCCGGCTCCACGACGCCCAACATGAATTATCGCATCCAAACTTCCTCCGATCTGATCACCTGGCAGAACCTGGCCTTGTGTTTGAAATTGCAAATACACATTTTGCGCCAGCAATTCCGGCGCCATTGGAAAAATCACATTCACCGACACCAACGCCAATGCCTCGCAGCGCTTCTACCGCGCCGTCACTCCGTAAAACGGCTTCCGGGTTCGGAGTTCCTGGCCGTGTGCAAACACCTTCAGCTTGTCCTATTTGTCACTGCCCATTTGTTCCACCAGGTCTCGGGTCAACCTCATAGCCCTGCTCCCGCAATCGCTGTAATTTGTAGAGCAACGCACGCCGGCTGATGCCCAGCGCTTTCGCGGTTTCCGTGCGGTTGAAACCGTTCTTTTTCAGCGCCTCCAGCACCGCGACTCGTTCTATCTCTTCCAAGCGCCGCGCATCCGTCGGCCCGCGCTCGCCCGCAACCGGCGGTCCCGCCGCCGATCTCACCTTCACTGGCAAATGCTCCGGCAAAATCAATTCCCCGCCGGACAGCAACACCGCCCGCTCCAGCGCATTCCGCAATTCCCGCACGTTGCCCGGCCACGAATACCGCTCCAGCGATTCCGCCACGGACGACGAAATCCGCGCGCGCCCCTTCGTCAATTCCGCGATGATTCCCGTCGCCAGCGGCAGAATATCCTCGCGCCGCTCGCGCAAGGGCGGAATGTTCAACTCCACGACATTCAAGCGGTAATACAGGTCTTCGCGGAAGCGGCCCTGCTTGACTTCCTCCTCCAGATTCCGGTTCGTCGCGGCCAGAATGCGCGCGTTCACGCGGATCTCCGTGTTCGAACCGATCCGCTGAAACCGCCCGTCATGCACGACGCGAAGCAGTTTCGCCTGAAGGTGAGGCGTCATTTCCGCAATCTCATCCAGAAAAATTGTCCCGCCATTTGCTGTCTCAAAACGCCCGATGCGTTGCGCTACCGCGCCGGTGAACGAACCTTTTTCGTGCCCAAACAATTCGCTTTCGAGGAGCGTTTCGGGGATGGCCGCGCAATTCACCTTCACCAGCGGCCCCGCGGCGCGCGGGCTCCACGAGTGGATCACCTCCGCCAGAATTTCCTTGCCCACACCGCTTTCACCAGTGATCAACACCCGCGTCTCCGACGGCGCGATCAGCGACGTGTCCCGAAAAATCGCCTGCATCAACGGGCTTTGGGCGACCACGTTCGACGGGAGTTGCCGGTTCTCGTTGAATTTCAACTGAACAGTCCGCGCCAGACCGGTCGCTTTCTTTACGGCGGCGAGCAGTTGATCCAGGTCAATCGGTTTGGCCAGGTAATCCACCGCGCCATCGCGGATCGCATTCACCGCGTCCCGCACATCGGTGAAGGCCGTCACGAGCAAAATCGGGAGGCGCTCATGTTCCTTCCGCGCCAGACGCAATGTCTCCAGGCCGGAAATGCCCGGCATGCGCACATCGGAAATCATCATCTGCACGTCCTGGTTGCGCAACGCTTCCAGCGCCCGCTCGCCCGAATCCACCACCACGGTTTTGAGCCCCTGGC
>Ga0207116_10304_pt1 | contig 12046 bp, 11 predicted proteins | sample Alteio_BWMinHeat_44_FD_153550 | JGI IMG/M metagenome (GOLD analysis project Ga0207116, IMG submission 153550) | Enriched cells from forest soil in Barre Woods Harvard Forest LTER site, Petersham, Massachusetts, United States -... | ecosystem: Environmental > Terrestrial > Soil > Temperate forest >... | reverse complement strand
CGAATCCCCCAGCGACAACAAATCAGCGGTGGACCAACTGGGCATACTTCTGGCCGGCCGCTTCGAGAAAATCGGGGGCCACGCAAAATTCCATCGCGCTCAGGGCTTCGGCGACCATCTGCAAGTGGATTTTTCCGGGACGCGCAGTGGCCAGCCTGTCCTGCTGCTCGGCCACATTGACACCGTGTACCCCATGGGAGCGCTCTCGACCATGCCATGCCGGGTGGCCGACGGACGGCTCTGGGGGCCGGGCGCGCTCGATATGAAGTCGGGCATTGCGCTCGTCCTGCATGTGCTTGAAGGCCTTCGCACATGGCACAACGACAGCATGCCCCGGCCGATCACGGTGCTTCTGGTAACGGACGAGGAAGTGGGCAGCGAGTCTTCCCGCCGCATCACGGAAAGCTTGGCCAGGAAATCCCAAGCGGTGCTGGTCATGGAACCCGCCTACGGAGTGAAGGGGGCGGTGAAGACTGCCCGCAAGGGCGTAGGCGAGTACACCCTTAGAGTGACCGGGAAGGCCGCACACTCCGGTCTGGATTTCGACAAGGGTGAAAGCGCGATTCTTGAAATGGCAAAACAAATCACAGCCATCTCCAAACTGGTCAACCTGAAGCGCGGTCTCACGTTGAATGTGGGACTGGTTTCCGGAGGCACTCGGACAAACGTGATTCCTGCGCAGGCAATTGCGTCTCTCGATGTTCGCGTGACACACAAAGGAGACGCTTCTGTGATCGACCGCCAACTCAGAGCGCTCAAAGCCTTTAATCGCAAATGCAAGCTGGAAATCAAGGGAGCCGTAAATCGTCCGCCGATGGAGCGGAGCGCGGGGGTAGCGATGTTGTACAAGAAAGCTGCTGAGTTCGCCAAACAAATGGGCTGGAAACTGGAAGAGGCATCCGTGGGCGGAGGCTCGGACGGAAACTTCACGGCCTGTTTGGGAATTCCCACGCTGGATGGCCTTGGAGGAGTTGGAGAAGGCGCCCACGCCACTCATGAATCCATAATAATTTCTGAATTACCTCGCCGCGCAGCACTGCTGGCGGAACTGATCGAGCACGCTTAGGGTAGGCGCGGGCGTCCCGCCCTTGCGGCAGCGCCTCAATCGCTTCGCTGAAGCACAAATATCGTCGCAGGGAGATATTTTGACTACGGCCACCGGGTAGCCTAGAATTTCCACAGGGTTCCTCGCCAAGTCGCAATGTGCTCTGCAAGCGCTTGGCCAACCCGCGAGGGAGGTTTCGCATGCCTGGAAAATTGGGGTTGCCGGAAATTTTGGTTATTTTGGCCATTGCGCTTCTGATCTTTGGACCAAGCAAGCTGGCTGACCTGGGCAAAGGGTTAGGCGAAGGCATCAAGAATTTCAAGTCGGCCGTAAAAGACGGCGAGCAGGACCCGGACAAGAAGGCCTAAGGTAATCGCAAAAACTTTGTTTCAAGATCCCATCAGATTCCGTGTTCTTGCAGCATCCTGTACACCAGCGCTACCGGTAAACCCACCACGTTGAAATAATCTCCATCAACGCGCGGAATCCAGCGCGAGGCCTTGCCCTGGATGGCGTAAGCGCCGGCTTTGTCCAAAGGTTCCCCGGTTGTGATGTATGAATGAATATCGCTGTCGGTGAGCGTGGTCATGGACACCAGGGTGGTTTCAGACCGGGTATCTTCAAAATCAGTTTTGCGTTTCTGGTTCTCAGTTCTCCGTGCCGGCCCCACGAGGCAAACACCCGTGATGACCTGATGAGTTCGTCCGGAAAGCAGCCGCAGCATGCGCAGGGCATCGGCTTCGTCACGGGGTTTGCCGAGAATCTCGCCCTCGACGACGACGATCGTGTCTGCTCCCAGAACAACCCTGCCGAGCTGCTGACGAAGTACAGACTGAGCTTTCTCCCGCGCCAGCCGTTCTGCGTAATCGCGCGGGCTCTCTCCTGCCTGAGGTATTTCAGAAATATGGGCGGGGTGCAGGGTAAACGGAATACCTGCGTTGCGCAGCAATTCTTGGCGGCGCGGAGAGGCGGAAGCGAGCACAATCACGCTCAGATTGTAGCGGATGTCGGACGTCAGACCTCAGATCTCGGCAAAGCAAAGCGGCTGAGGTCCGACGCCCGACGTCCGCCGTGCGCCCTGTTAGAATCAAACATTGACCGCTGCACCCATGGACGCTGCATTTCTTCGCAATTTTGCGATCATTGCACATATTGATCACGGCAAATCCACGCTGGCCGATCGCCTGCTGGAGTTGACCGGAGCCCTGACTGCGCGCGAGATGCAGGCCCAGGTGCTCGATTCCATGGACCTGGAGCGGGAACGGGGCATCACCATCAAGGCGCACGCGGTCCGCATGATGTACACCGCGCAGGATGGTCAGCTCTACCAGCTCAACCTAATCGATACGCCGGGCCACGTGGATTTTTCCTACGAGGTCTCGCGCTCGCTGGCTTCCTGCGAAGGCGCGCTGCTGGTGGTGGACGCGTCCCAAGGAGTGGAAGCGCAGACCTTAGCCAATGCCTATCTCGCCATCAACCACCGCCTCGAGATTATCCCGGTCATCAACAAGATTGATCTGCCCAGCGCCGATGTAGAGCGCACCAAAGAGATGATCGAAGGAGCGGTCGGCCTCGACGCCTCTGACGCCGTTCTGATCAGCGCCAAAACTGGCTTGGGCGTGCCCGACGTTCTCGAAGCCATCGTGAAGCGCGTGTCTCCTCCCAAAGGCAATCCGGACCACCGTCTGCAAGCTCTCATTTTTGACTCCTGGTTTGATCCCTACCGCGGTGTGATCGTGCTGACCCGGGTCTTCGAAGGGACCATCCGAAAGGGACAAAAAATTCGCCTGATGTGGAATGGGCGCGTGCTGGAAGTGGAAACGCTCGGGGTCCTGACCCCCAAGCCCGTGGAAGTGGACGAACTGCGGGCGGGCGAAGTTGGATTTCTGATGGCCAACAGCAAGACCGTAGCTGACACAAAAATCGGCGATACCATTACCGACGAAACCCATCCGGCGATTGAGCCGCTGCCCGGCTTTGAAGAAATCAAGCCCATGGTGTTTGCCGGACTCTACACCGTGGACGCGCACGAACACACCCAACTGCGCGAAGCCCTGGAAAAATTACGTCTCAATGATTCATCTTTCTTCTTCGAACCTGAGAGTTCAGTGGCTCTGGGCTTCGGTTTCCGTTGCGGATTCCTTGGCCTTCTCCACATGGAGATCATCCAGGAACGGCTGGAGCGCGAATTCAATCTCGAACTGATCACCACCGCCCCGGGCGTGCGCTACAAAATCACCAAGACTGACGGCACGTTGATCGAAGTTGACAACCCTTCGCGCTGGCCGGACCCGAGCGAGATTGGCAAAGTCCAGGAACCGGTTATTCTGGCCACCATTCTTACCAATGAAGAATACGTGGGCGGAATCCTGAAGCTGGTGGAAGACAAGCGCGGCAAGCAAAAGACGTTTGAGTATGTGAGTTCCTCGCGCGTGATGCTGCACTACGAGCTGCCGCTCAACGAAATCGTGCTGGATTTCTATGACCGGCTGAAATCCGTTTCCCGCGGCTACGCTTCACTCGATTATCACCTCGCCGACTATTGGGAATCGCCCATGGTGAAACTCGACATTCTGGTGGCGGGTGAACCAGTGGACGCGCTCTCCATCATCGTGCACCGCGATTTCGCCTACGAACGCGGCAAGTTGCTGGTTTCCAAAATGAGGGAACTGATTCCCCGACAAATGTTCGAGGTCGCGATCCAGGCCTCGATCGGGTCGAAGATTATTGCCCGCGAAACGGTCTCGGCCATACGCAAGAACGTGATCGCCAAGTGCTACGGCGGCGACATTTCTCGGAAGCGCAAGCTGCTGGAGAAACAGAAAGAAGGCAAGCGGCGCATGAAGCGCATCGGGCGCGTGGATATTCCGCAGGAAGCGTTTTTAGCCGTGCTGAAGGTGGGCGAGGACAGCTAAGCAAGAGTCAAGAGCATCAACCCACGAAGGCCCCAAAGGCCCACCAAGGAGAACCGATAGATCGGAATTTCCTTCGTGAACCTTGGTGCCCTGTGTGGTTAAGGCCTTTTGCCGGAAACCTACTCGGTCCAATCAAACGAGCGGGTCACCGCTTTCTTCCACAGCCGATACATCTCGGCACGCTTTGGCTCGTCCAGGCTCGGGTTCCAGGTTTGGCCCACCGACCAGCTTGCACGCAGATCGTCAGTGCTTTTGTAGAAACCAACCGCCAGGCCGGCAGCGTAGGCAGCGCCCAGCGACGTCGTTTCTTTGATCAGAGGCTTGACCACGGGCCGGTTCAGGATATCGGCCTGGAACTGCATCAGGAGCGTATTGTCCACCATGCCACCGTCCACACGCAGGACGTCCAGAGCAATGCCAGAATCTTGCTCCATGGCTTCAACTACCTCGCGAGTCTGAAATGCAGTTGCCTCCAGAACAGCGCGTGCCAGGTGCCCTTTATTGACGTAGCGGGTCAGGCCGGCGATTACGCCACGGGCGTTGTGCTGCCAATAAGGCGCGTAGAGCCCGGAGAACGCCGGAACAAAGTACACGCCGCCGTTGTCCTCCACGGTGCGTGCCAGGGTTTCAATCTCGGGGCTGGCTCCGATCATACCCAGGTTGTCGCGCATCCATTGCACCAGCGCGCCGGTGATGGCGATGCTGCCCTCGAGCGCATATCGTGCCGGCTCCTTGCCCCACTTGTACGCGACCGTGGTGAGCAGCCCGCAGGTGGAACGAACGGCGCGTTCCCCGGTGTTCATCAGTAGGAAGCAGCCGGTGCCGTACGTGTTCTTGGCTTCGCCGGATTTGAAACAGGTCTGACCGACCAGCGCAGCTTGCTGATCACCCAGAATTCCGGCGATCACAACGCCCTCCGCAGCGCCGATTCGCACCGTTCCGTAAGCTTCACCGCTGGAGCAGATACGCGGCAACATGGCTTCGGGAACGCGGAACGCATCCAGCAATCCTCTGTCCCACGAAAGGGTGTCGATGTCCATGAGCTGGGTGCGGCTGGCATTTGTCACGTCGGTGATGTGAAGTCCACCGTCCGGGCCGCCGGTGAGGTGCCAGGTCAGAAAGGAATCGACGTTGCCGAAAATTACGTCGCCGGCCTCGGCTTGCTTTCGGACGCCGGGGACTTGATCGAGCAGCCAGCGGATTTTCAAGCTGCTGAAGTATGGGCTGAGTGGGAGCCCGGTCTTTTTGCGAAAACGGTCGGCCCCACCTTCGCGGGAGAGTTCCGCGACGTATTCATCCACCCGCGTGTCCTGCCAGACCAGGGCGTTGGCCACCGGTTTGCCGGTTTCCCGGTTCCATAAGACAGTAGTCTCGCGCTGGTTGGTGATGCCGATAGCGGCCAGGTCGGTGGCGCGAAGGTTTCCTTGTTGCAGAGCTTGCGCAATCACGCCCTGCGTCGCCTGCCAGATTTCCTCGGGATCATGCTCGACCCATCCCGGCTGCGGGTAGATTTGCCGGTGCTCTTTCTGTGCAGCTGTTACGGCCTTCCCGGCCGCGTCGAACACGCAGAAGCGCGTGCTGGTCGTGCCCTGATCGATGGCGCCGATGTAGTTGGCCACGGCGGTTATGGTAACGGAGGCTGGGGGGTTGGGCAAAGAGCAGATCCGATCGTCGTGATCCCTGCACGAGCGAGGCGCTCGCGCCCACATTTCTATGATGGAAGACGGGCGTCACGGCCCGTCACGGCTCTAGTGCTTGGCGGAAAACTGGAAGGCTATATAGAACAGTTGCACGATGGTCAATCCGACGATCACATAGGTCGCAATTTCCATCCGCCTGCCTGATTCGCGCACGCTTTTCACTACTTCGGCCATGTCGGTCGTCGCTTGCACCAGCTTCCCGGTGAGCTCGTCGAGGTGATCGGTGGCGCTGCGCAGCTTGTCCAGCACGCGAGAGGTGTCCACAAGCGCCGTCGCCGCCCGCTCGCTATTCCGCAGATCGAGCTCGGTTTTGCAGGCCGCCCACCACGGACTTCCAGGCGGGTTGTCGTACATGCGCTGGCGAATCTCCTCCGAAGAGCGCGAGCGGAGAAGTTGCACCAGTGCCTGGACCGTGTCGCTGGCCTTGGGATCAAGAGTCGGAGTCGCCATAGTTGAATACGAGACATTTCATGATAGAACCCGTCGGTAACCTTGGACAGGTAACGGAAGGCCAAGCAGATCTTGCTCGAGGACGAAATAGAGCCTTGAACAACAGCCGTCAGGGGCGCCCAACCCTTTGTCTTGCAAGGGTTTCAGGATAATGACAGTCTCATTTCGAGACCTGATGCCTCACGTCCGTTCAGCCGTTCGTTCCAGCTCCGCTCGGTCCCATTTCGCCAGGTTGGCTCCAGCTTCGTACGTGCTTTGCAGAAATTCGAGCAACGCCGATCTGGGTGAAGGATCCAGACGAACGTCGTCGTACATCAGGAGAAATTCTTTCATCTGCGGATGATAAAAAGCCTTACCGGGACGAACCGGGCGCTGCCCGTAGCCCGCGGGCTCCGGGGCGGCGTAGGCGTAGAATGCGGGTCCCTTGATTTCACCTCCCCCCGGCCAGAATCCCGCGCTGATCACTTCATGCGAGTAAGCCTCGCGCGTGATCAGGTCGGCTCCTTCGCGCTCCGGGGCGCGCCGTCCGGAAAAGCGCGTCACGCACAAGTCGAAACTGCCCCAAAAGAAATGCACCGGGCTGTTCTTGCCGATGAAGCGGGAGCGAAATTCCCTGAAAATGCTGTCTGCCACCAGGAGGATGCGCCAGAACCGGGTCACGCATTCGCGATCGTAGGATGCGTGCTGGGTATCGCGATCGAAAGCGATCGGGTTGGAAATTTCGGCCGGCATGTGCCAAATCTTCACCTCGATGCCGAGAGAGGCCAGCGCTGCCATGAACTCTTTATGGAAATCGGCCACCGAGCGGGGCGCGAGTGGAATGGTCTTGACCTGATCCTGACTGGTCCGGATCACCAGGATGTGACCGAGAAAATCAAACTCCACTTCGAAGATGCCATCGCGGTACGGGATGGGGGAAGTAGTGAGTCCCCGCGCGCTGATGTAGAGCGGCACCTCCCACCAATGATTGACCAGCGGACTCTGCGCCAGACGGACCTTGCCCACGATCTGGGTCCACATGTGGAGTGTGGCATAGGTGTCCTGCCAGGCCTCGAGTGGCAAACCGGGCCAGGATTCCGGCCTCGCGGTGAAATCGTCGTGGCTTACGAGCGCCCGCTTCTGGCTGCTATCTTTTGCAGGTTCCACTGCCACCTCGTTTGATCAGAGTACTCTCCACCTATTTTGCGGGCAACGGGGACGGTGGTGGCTGACCGGCGCTGGCTTGAATTAACCTCCCCACTGATGGGGTGACCATGATCAGCAATTGGGCCTGCGGCTTCCTTGCCTGTTCGAGCAGAGCGAGTTGTGCCGCTACCCACGGGGCTGGGGCCGGTTCGCCTCGGTCGAGATAATCAAGAGCGGCCAGTCCCGCAGCTCCGAGCGCCGAGAGGTTCTGCGAGATGGGAGTGACTTCCTTTAGCAGGAGAGATTTTTCATTCTGTGGTTGAAGTTCAACCTGATTGTCGCGCCAGCGGCTGAGCAACTTTCTGATCCGAGCTTCTGAACCCGGCTTGGGAGTACCGCCAACCAGTTCGTTCACTGCATCGGCAAACTGCCTCGCGGTCGCACTCTCCGGACGCACCGCATCCACCGCGCGATTCAGCGGCGAAGCGCTGGTGGCTGGGGCGGGCGCGGTTTCTTCCCGGGTGTAGTCTTTCACCGGTTCGAGGACATCAGCCAGGACTTTGAGGGCTGCGATGTCGTTCGTCCCAGCAATGCGACGCAGCATGGGAGCGTAGCTGGAAGTATGGGTCAAGCCGAACCCGTCCAGCCAGTCGCTCACTACCGACAGACGCTGGTACATCGAGTTCACATCGCGCACGTCCTGGGGCGACCACAATCTCTCGGCGATAGCGGCGGTACGGGGCCAGATGCGGGAGTCAATATTCTCCGGCGAGACGTACTCCGCCCACATGCAAGCTTCGCCGCCCAGAATGCGCTTTTGTTCCTCCGGAGTCAGGCTGGATGCGGCTCCACTCAGCGGCTCGGTCGAGTAATGGCGTTCCGCGGACCACATCAAGTCGACGTAATAGCCGGACGACAGCAACCCGCGATAACCCTGCTTCGCCGCCTGAGCCAGAGAATCGGGCCCGCGCCACGACTGAATCACAATGCTCTTGGGCAAACCGGGCCGAAGAATTTCATCCCAGCCGAGCATGGTCTTTCCGTGTTTGGCTACAATCTTCTGCACCCGCCGGTTGAAATAGGCCTGCAGATCGTTGTTGTCTTTCAGATCGTGGGAGCGCATAAACGCCTGGATTTTGGGATTCGCATCCCACTCCTTGCCGTTTACTTCGTCGCCTCCGATATGAAAGAACTGATCGGGAAAGAGCCCGGCCATCTCGCCAATGAATGCGTCCAGAAACTTGTAGGTTTCCTCACGGGTGGGATCCATGGCGGGATCGAAAACGCCCCACTGGCGCTCGATCTGATACGGTCCCGACCCGCTGGCCAGTTCGGGATAGCCCACAAACCAGGCAGTCGCGTGCCCCGGCATATCGAATTCCGGAACAACCCGAATGCCGCGCTCGCGCGCATACGCGATTACGCCGCGGACTTCATCTTGGGTGTAATAGAGCCCATCCGAACCCGTGCCCTGGAGCTTGGGGAATTTCTTGCTCTCAATCCGGAAACCCTGATTTTCCGAGAGATGCCAGTGGAATACGTTCAGCTTCACCGCCGCCATACCGTCCAAATTTCGCCTCAGGACGTCGAGCGGGATAAAGTGGCGGCCGACATCAATCATCAATCCACGCCAGGCGAAGCGCGGACTGTCTTCGATCGAAACTGCTGGCACCGCGAAACCCGCACCCGTAGTTTGGACCAATTGCAGGAAAGTCTGCAGTCCGCGCATGACGCCGAGCGTGGTCGGCGCGTTCAGCTTGGCGCCGGAGTTGCTGATATCCAGCCGGTACGATTCCTCTTCGCCCAGTTCCTGCACACCCTTGGTGCCGCCTGCCGCCTGAATGACGAGGGTCGCGTTGGTGGAATCCGCGACTTGCATGTCGATGGGAGGCATTCCGATTTGCCGGCCGAACTGCGCCAGGAATATCTCTACAGCACGGTCGAGTCGCGCCTCGTGACGGCCGGCGATGGAAACTGAAAAGGTTGGACCGATCAGCAACGGGCCGCTGCCCATCTGCACTTTGGCGGGCAGAGGCATCAGATTCAACGAGTGCTGGACCTGTGCCTCAACCCCGGAGGCAAATAACGCGCATAGCATCACAGCCAGAATAGTCCGTACCATTCGTTCTCCAATAGCCTTGTGGTCTGATGATTACGAGGACATCACGAAGTGCGAGCATAGTAGAACGGTCGATGCTCTGCAAACTGCCGATAGGCCGATATGCGGCAAGGGTTGTCAACATCCCGGTTGTGCAGCGTTCCGGAGGACGCCTGACAGTAGCCCCGGCGTTTCAACGCCGGGCGGATTGGCCAGATGACCCCCGCTCCGTTGGGACGGCTGAAATGCTACCAGCGGCGTTGAAGCTTCGTTTCAAGCGGGTCTACGGCACGCGCCTCTTCCTGGCAGCCTACCCGCCACTGAAGGGGCGGGCTACTATCGAAGGTCCCTCCCGGACCTCAATTCGTCTTCTGGCACCATGGTGTTGGGTTTTGAAACTGGGCTACAGGGCAGAAAATGTCAGAACCGAACTACCCTTCGGCGACCATCTCGCTGTAGCAGCCCAAAGCTACGCCCCACAGGCAAGGTTCGGAGGCCAGCCTCTGCAAGCCGAGCTCGCCGGCGCTGTGCGTGCCGTGCGCGCCCGTCCAGATCACGCGGAACTGGGCTTTCTCCTCATCAAACTGCACTTCCAGGATTTCTCCGGGCTTGATCTGGCGACGCATGCCTTGAATGACCGCGCCGGTGCTGCTCAGGTTCTTGACGCTGGCCAGCTGCATAAAGGGCAGGTCATGTGCGTCCACGCCCCAGATTCGTACCGGCAAATGGGCTGCGACCCGAGGATTGCGCCGACGATCCATCCCGTCCTCCTTGGTGCTGCGAGGATGGTACGGGGAGGGCATAGAGAAGAAAACTTACCGGGGTCACGCTCGGCTGATGCCTCTGGTCACCTAGATAACTACTGTAGATACACAGTGATAGACTGAAACTCCTATGCGGCCCTCAGTTCATATTGGGAAGGGAGCATGATCCCGGCCCGCGCGGGTCGCCACAGGAACCGCAGGCGCCCGACGGGGGGGCGGCGGCCGAGTTGCCTTTGGCGCTGACAGCAAACACCGAAAGCTGCGGCGCCAGCTTGTTGCCGTGGCACTTGGGACACTCCGCCTTCTGCTTCCCATACACCAAAGCTTCAAATTGGTGATCACATTCCTTGCAGATGTACTCGAAAATCGGCATCGCCTTGACTCCTTTATCGACAGCTTGCGCCGCCAGCACCATTTAAAATCATCAGGTGGAGACTGTGCAAACGAAAACGCCGCCCTTCAGAGCGCGGCGTGGCCTTAGCGGCGGACATCGGCAGACGCTGGCCAGCTTCTTTCTCTCCCGCCGCATCGCTCTGCCACCCGCCGAGGCACGATTCATCGAAGTCGAACCTGGAATCCAGGTTCTCGTCCACTGTCACTGGCAAAGCGACCGGCAGAAGGCGCTAACACTCATCATCGTACATGGCCTCGAAGGTTCGAGCGATTCCACGTACATGCTGGGAATTGCCGCCAAGGGCATGGCTGTTGGCATGAATGTTGTGCGGATGAATCAGCGTAACTGCGGCGGTACGGAAGCACTGGCCCCCACTCTCTACCATTCGGGCCGCTCGCAGGACGTCGCCGCAGTGGCGCAAAATCTGATCGCGCAGGACCACATCTCCCGTTTCTCCCTGGCTGGATTTTCCATGGGCGGCAATCTGGTGCTGAAATTGGCAGGCGAATGGGGAAGAGCCGGTCCTGGTCAATTTCGCGCGGTGGCGACGGTTTGCCCGGCGGTCAACCTCGCAGCCTCGGCGGACGCTCTGCATCTGCGCAGAAACCTGTTGTATGAGCAATACTTTTTGTGGAAGCTGAATCGACGGTTGCGGACCAAGGCCCGCTTATTTCCAGGGGCGTTCGACACATCACGCCTCCGTGGCATTCGCAGCTTGCGCGAGTTTGACGACAGGATCACGGCATTCTATTGCGGATTTACCGGCGCCGCTGATTACTACGACCGCTCGGCAGCCGCGCATGTGATCGACCGGATCGCGGTGCCCACTTTTATTCTTAACGCGGCCAATGATCCTTTCATTCGCATCCTTCCAGAAACCCGCCAGAAGATCCTGGACAATCCCCACATCACGTTTGTCGAGACCAAAGACGGCGGCCACTGCTCTTATCTCGCCGACCCCAACGGCGGTAGCGACGGCTACTGGGCGGAATCCCAAATTGTAGAATTCCTGCGCGCAATGTAGACGCGAGCGCCCTCACTCGTGCAGTCGAGCAACGCTCGACTCGCTTTCCTATACAATCACGCCGAATGAGGTTTCTGCGGTCGATCCGCGTCGCCATCGTCCTGCTGGCGCTCCCGCTACTGCTTTGGGCAGAGCCGGTCTCCCAACTGCATCCGACGGACTACGTCAACGATTTCGCCCACGTTCTTGACACGACCACCACTGCGCAACTGGATAACATCTGCCAGCAGCTTGACCAGAAAGCACACGCCCAGGTGACCGTGGTCACGGTGAATTCGCTCGACGGTTCGGACATCGAGAGCTACGCCGTCGCCCTATACAAACAGTGGGGCATCGGCAGCAAGGCCACGGACCACGGCGTTCTCATCCTCCTGGCGGTGCAGGACCGGAAATACCGCATTGAAGTCGGCTACGGACTGGAACCGATCCTGCCCGATGGCAAGGTCGGAGATATTGGCCGCGAAGCGGTCCCGCTGCTCCGGCAAAATGACTACGCCGGCGCGGTGTCGCTCATGACATCCCGGGTCGCCG
>Ga0207116_10314_pt1 | contig 12138 bp, 8 predicted proteins | sample Alteio_BWMinHeat_44_FD_153550 | JGI IMG/M metagenome (GOLD analysis project Ga0207116, IMG submission 153550) | Enriched cells from forest soil in Barre Woods Harvard Forest LTER site, Petersham, Massachusetts, United States -... | ecosystem: Environmental > Terrestrial > Soil > Temperate forest >... | reverse complement strand
AAAAAACAGGATATTCTTTTTGGCAGATGGAGAAGAGATTTCTGTATTTGAAGATGTGGATTGGGTATCGCTTGTTGATGGTTTATTACCACATGCAGAAAGAGCCGCTATAAGCAATGTAAATCCGATGAACTTTATTTTATGCATCATTTTAAATAAAGACTAAAATTAGAATTTAGATTTTAGGATTTAGCGTTTAATTTTTGCCTTTACTCCCCCCTCAAAATTTCCAATGGTGGTTTGGTTAATGTACCACGACTATTTAACAGTCCGATAGCTATCGTTAGTATGGCGATGGACAGGAAAAATAACAGGGCCGGGAGCGAACTGGCGCTGAACGGTATATCAAAGCTATATTTGGCAAGCAGCCAGCTCCCGCTAATGGCAATCAGGATGCCGGTAAAGGCTGATAATGTCCCCAGGAAAAGGTATTCGATCACCGTAATGGCCAGTATCTGCTTACGACTTGCTCCCATGGTACGCAGCAGCACGCTTTCCTGCAGGCGCTGGTATTTGCTTATTCGAACGGAAGCTATGAGCACCACGATAGCAGTTGCCATGCAAAACATTGCCATAAAATGGATGATGTCGCCGACACTGTCTACCAGGCTTTCCAGTATGCTCAATACAAAACCAAGGTCGATAATGGATACATTCGGGAAAGCCCTCACCACCTTCTGCTGGTAGGCTGCCGATGCCGGTTTTGACGGAACGTGCGTCAACAATACATGAAACTGCGGCGCATCATCCAGTACACCTTTTGGGAATACGATGATGAAATTGGTTTGCATTTTGCTCCAGTTTACCTGGCGGGTGCTGGCAATTTTGGCATTTACGGGTATACCCTGAACATTGAATAGCAGTTTGTCGCCCACTTTGAGGTTGTTGTGTTTGGCAAATCTATCCTCGACGGATATGGGCACATCGCCTGATGCCGGGGCCTTACCTACCCAGTCGCCATTCAGTATTCTTTCGGTCGGCGTAAGGGTATCACGATAAGTAACCCGGTATTCGTTAGAAAAAACACGTTCGCGGAGTTTTATCGAGGTGTCCTTTCGTACGTCGGCTTCTGTTTTACCGTTAACTTTTTCGAGCTTTATACTTACAATAGGCACCTGTTGCAAAACCGGCAAACGCTGTTTGCGGGTTAAGTCCGCAAGGGGTTTTTCCTGTTTGGTTTGGATGTCGAACAGGATCATGTTGGCCTGGTTGGCGCTGGCGGTAATGGCAACTTGTTTTACCAGCATGCTTTGTATAAAAAACAGCGTGCAGATAAAGGCTGTGCTTAAACCTATGGAGACAATCAGGATAATGGTCTGGTTATTTGGCCGGTACAGGTTGGCAAAACCTTGCCGCCAGGGGTAGGTCCAGGTGCTTTTAACGAATATCTTTACCAGGTACATTAATAATTTGGCAATCAGCGTCAGAATTAAGAATGCCACCAATATGCCGGCGGTGAAAAATATGCTCGGCAGCCAGTTGTGCAATTGGATATGTGTAAAGACGAGGATGAAAAGCAGTATGAGGGTATAAACCACCCACCGGAGCGGGTCGCGCAGCAGGTTGATATTTTCGTAAGACATACGCAGGGTATTCAATGGCGATATGTTACGAATCGCGATAAGCGGCAACAGCGCAAACAGGATAGAAATAATCACACCCAAAATAACACCCTGCCCTATGGCCCACCAGGACGTGTCGGTGGAAACGGCAATGGGCAGAAAATCTTTAAATATAATCGGCAAAACGTGCTGCACAAAGGTGCCCAGGACCGAGCCGACAATGGAGCCAATTAACCCTATCCCAACAATTTGAATAAGGTAAATGAAAAATGCCTCGTAGGCTTTTACACCTAAACAGCGCATGATGGCTATAGAAGCAATTTTTTCGCGCACATAAATGTGGATGGCGCTGGCGACACCTACACAACCCAAAAGCAAGGCAATAAACCCGACAAGGGATAAAAAATTGGTTAAACCATCAAAGGCGCGGCCGGTGCTTTCCTTACGGGACTGGATAGTATCGTAGTTCAGGCCGGCTTTTTCCAGGCGGGGGTCGAGTTTTTTGGTAAGCGCCTCTACGTCTACGGGGTGGTCGAACTTATAGTAAAAATTATAGCCGATGCGGCTGCCGCGCTGCGACAGGCCAGTTTGCTCCAAATATTGCAAAGGAATATATACCATAGGCGCTATGCCCGAGGCCACGTTGGTCTGACCTGGCGCCTTGTTGAGTGTTCCCGCGATGAGGAAAGTGACCTTACCTACTTTTATGGAATCGTTTACATGGACGTTAAATTGCAGCATCAGGGTCTGGTCGACCAATGCTTCTTTGCTGTTGCGGAAACCTTTACCGGCTATTGCCGGCGTAGTTTCGAGGCTGCCGTAATACGGGAAATCGCCCTGCAAGGCATGTACCTGTACCAGCCTTGTCCCCTTGGATTTTGGGAAATAGGTCATCGACATAAACACGCGTTCTTCGGACCTGCGGTCGCCCAAAGAATCGATAAGCGGCTTCATTTTGGGATCGACGGGTTTGCCGCTGTTAATGGTGAGGTCGGCGCCAATGAGGGTCGCAGCCTGTGCGTTAACATCCTTGTCGAGGTTTACGCCGAAAGTATAAATAGCCACCAGCGCGGCAATACCAAATACGATTGACGACACAAAGAGGAACAGCCTCGAACGGTTGCGACGGCTATCGCGCCAGGCCATTTGAAACAGCCAGGGAATATTGAGCTTGCGTTTATAATTGATGGGCGTATTATCCATGGTTCCTGTTATGCGTTTGTTTTATCGTCAGAAACCAATTGGCCGCCTTTGATGCGAAGTATGCGTTGTGTTTTTGATGCAAGCTCCAGGTCGTGGGTTACCAAAACGAGGGTTGTGCCTGCTTCCTTGTTCAAATCAAATATAAGCTTTACTACCTTTTCGGCTGTTTCAAAGTCGAGATTACCCGTAGGTTCATCCGCAAATAATATTTTAGGCTGATTGCTGAACGCCCTTGCCAGGGATACACGCTGCTGCTCACCACCCGAAAGTTGAGCCGGGTAATGGTGCCCGCGGTCGGTTAATCCCACTTTATCCAGCAGATCCAGGGCACGTGCTTTAATGTTTTTTTCGCCGCGCAGTTCTAAAGGGACCATTACGTTTTCCAAGGCCGTTAAAGTTGACAGTAATTGAAAATTCTGAAAGATAAAACCCACGTACTGGTTACGTACCAGGGCGCGTTTGTCTTCATTTAGCTCACCAAGGTTGATGCCGTTTAGTTCGACGATGCCCGTAGACGAACGGTCGAGCCCGGCGCATAGGCCCAGCAGGGTTGTTTTACCACTTCCGGATGGACCAACGATAGCGTTTGTTGAACCGGCGCTTACCGAAAAGTTGATACTATCGAGAACGGTTAATGTTTTGCCCGCGCTTTGGTAGGTTTTGCCCAGGTTGGATGTGTGCAGAATGGTTTCCAATGATCTATTTTTTTTTGTTTGATGTACGGCTACGGTAAATGTTACTAAGACGCGGCAATAATAGGCTTTGCGCGTATGAAAATGATTTTTGGATGATTAATTTTTCAATGAAGGGAAATTCGGTATATAAACTGGAAAGAAACTGTAGAGACTTTTTATTTAGTAACTTAGGATAAAACTTACCGCAATGAAGTACTTCATATGTCTCCTGATACCACTCGTCCTATTTTCGTGCAAGCAAAAAAACAGCAAAAAATCGGACGCTGAGAAGCACGCCTTGTATCTGAAAAGAGCACTGGCAAGTGATATGTACAAAAACGCCTATATGAATGTTCAAAGGATTAATCAGGCATTAGACTCCATTAAAAAGGGTGTCCTGGATTCTAATGTTGCTATTTTTGAATACAATAATTCAATAATCGATCGCACAAGCCAGGTGAAGACATTGGCGCAGGTTGAAAAAGGAATGAAAAACGACACAGCGTATTTGAAAGCAACCTTATCGCAGATTGTGCATGATATGGCTTTAGCCGATTCTGTGGGGAATCATTGAAATGTTTTGTCTAAGCTTTCAGAGTCATCGACAGCGGGGCAACCTATCGCGCTTCGTTTACCCACCCCGACGTCGCTAAGCCGCTCGTCGACCCTCCCTTCACTGCGCGGAAGGAGGGTAACAAAGCAGTGATTTTAGTATGATTAAAAGAAGTCAGAAATCCGACATCCGCCATCTGACTTCCGACCTCATCTATACTCCCATCGCCCTCAAATTCTTATAGCTGGTTGCAATGCTGGCAAAAGCATCGGCAGGCATATCGTGTTCGACAAAGTAGTGCTTAACGCCTGCTATTTTCGCGTTGGCGAATGCGTCTTTAAAATCAACTACGCCTTCGCCTACCGGCTCGAGTGTTTTAAAGTCCGCGCTGATATCTTTAACATGCAGCAATGGGAAACGGCCGGGATGAGCTTTGAATAATTCAACAGGTTTTACACCTGCTTTGGTTGCCCAGGCCAGGTCGAGTTCCATTTTTACCAGTTTGGCATCGGTACCTTCTAACAACATATGGTAGGGTATCTGTCCTTCGATGTTTTTGAACTCCATATCGTGATTATGGTAGCAAAGCTGAATTTTTACTTTATTGCAGGCTTCGCCGGTTTTGTTCAGTATCTCAATAGAGCTTTTGATCTCATCTATCGTCCCGGTCGGAATATTGGCACAAACCAGGTAGGGGATACCGCCTTCGGCAGCCTCGTCTACTATTTTTTGCATGTCGTCCCTCAGGTTGTTCATGTGGGCAGGCATAGTCATTGGCTTGCCATCGGCGCCGGTTGGCATTTTATAGCCTTTTGGCATCTGGAACGGTGCGCCCAGTACGTGGTGCGATTTCCATGATAAGCCTACTTCTTTGCATAAGGCGGCAAAATCCTTTGGCTCCATTCCATAATATCTCGGCAATTTGCTAAAGGCTGATTCCACTTCGGTATAACCGATATCGGCTATTTTTTTCAGGTTGCCTTTAACATCGTCCTCAATTTTGCCGAATAAGGTAAAAAGCTGTACGCCGAGCGGGTGCTGACCGGCTTCGGCAAAAAATGCGGAGGCCATTTTAGGTATTACCATAGCGCCCAGGGCAGCCGCACCTGTACCTATGAGGAATTTTCGTCTGTTTAGCATGGTTTTTTAGGTTTTGTGAATTGAATTCTGAAAGATAGTAATTCATTGCGTCATTACAACACAATAATCAATTTTTTTAATATAAAGTTGGTTTAGGGGTCATTATCGCCTTCTACGTCGCGATTTTACGTAAAAACACGTATGAAATACCGTGTAAGCACTGCCTGTTTTGTTTTTGATTATGCACAATTTTGGTGCAGGGTAAATTAAATAAATATGTTAATCATCACTGTGTTAATTATAAGAAGTATGCGGCGGGTCATTTACCTTAACTATGCCTGCGCTGAGCTTGTTTACGTGTTAACCGGTGTATGAGCCGAATGAAAAACATGGATAGGGGATGGGGATACATAATTCCTATGACAAAACAACAGGATCATTAGTTAGGGTCTAAATTCCTGCTTGTTTGGTGGCGGCCGTTGCGCATGCGCAACGGTCCCGCTGCCAATTTTGAAAGAATGAGTATTAAAAATTGAATTTGTTAACCTCTCAATAGAATCATTCTCCTGCGCCTGCCCGGGCATACCTCTTGAACGAAGGTAACCAGGACCAATGGTTAATAGTTAGTTTAGTTTAGTGGATAATCAGCCGTCACGCGAGGTGACGGCTGTATTTTTTTGTACCCACTCTGTCTCCTTCGTCGACATCTCTCCCTAAGGGTAGGGAGAGAAAAGGTTTATTATCGTATCCTAATCCCTAAACTCAACTAAGGAGAGGGACTTTTTAAGTGCATCATATTTTTCGTACTTTTCATCATCTAAATTCCTCACAATGAAAAGACTCAGCCTTACCCTGGTAGTGCTTGCCTTATTTGTAAACGCCCATGCGCAGCAAAAAAACCGCCGACAGCCTGAAAAAACTGATTGCCGCGGCAAAAGAGGATACTGCCAAGGTGTTGTTAATGTTTAAGTTGAGCCACGTTTATCTGAATTCAAAACCCGACAGCGCTATGCTGATCGTGCAACAGGAAATGCTGCTTTCGCGGAAAGCCAATTATTTAATAGGCGAAGCAAGGGCTGTAAATATCGAGGGGATTGTATTCGATGTTGCCGGCAATTATCCCAAAGCCTTAAGTTGCTTTTTATCGGCGCTTAAAATAAACGAAAAAAGGAATGACCGGTTAAGGATAACAGTTAATTTAGGCAATATCGGATCTGTTTATAGTCATGAAGGCGACTATCGTCAGAGTATTCAATTTCAGTTGAAAGCCAAAAAGATGGCTGAGCTGACCCATGATGAAGGTTCGTTAGCAACTGAACTCATCAGCCTTGGTGATAGCTATGAAAAACTGGATATACTGGATTCGGCCCGGGTATGCACCCAGCAGGGCTATGAGCTTGCCCTTAAACAAAAGGACAATGATTTAATCGGGATCGCAACCAACAACCTGGGTAATATCTACTCCAAGATGCACAACCCCCATATCGCCCTGGAATATTACCGCACCGCTATACCTTACTCGATCCAGGCCGGGGATGATGATAACATGTGCGAAACAACCCTGGGTATGGCTAAATTATTCAAACAATTAAATCAGCCGGATTCCTGTTTGTATTATGCTAAAAGGTCTATGGCGGCGGGTGTACATGGCGGTTTTACCGTAAGAGTATTTAATGCCAGCCAGTTTTTAACAAGTTATTTTAAGGAACAGGGGCGGCTGGATAGTGCCTTCCATTACCAGGAGCTTTCCATTACCGCTAAAGACAGCCTTTTCAGCCAGGAAAAGACGAAAGAAGTACAGAACCTCACTTTCGCCGAGCGCCAGCGCCAGGAGGAATTGGCCGAGCAAAAATTGGCCGATGAGGAGGCCAGCAGGAAGAATTTGCAGTTGGCCGGCATCGCTATATTTATACCGATGTTCTTTTTATTCGTGATGTATTTGAGCAGGCACAAAGCCAAGCCGCGCACCGTTGAGTTTTTGGGCATACTGGCCCTGCTGCTGGTGTTTGAGTTTGTGACCCTATTGGTACACCCTTACATTGAACGCTGGACGCACGAAACGCCAATTTTAACCTTGCTGATATTGGTTGCCATAGCAGCTATACTGGTGCCGCTGCATCACCGTACTGAGCATTGGGTGAAATCGAAATTGGTGCATAGGGCGCATCCAACGGTTGCGGAAGCGAGTGCGGGGTAAAGTGGGAATGCTATTTATGCAGCGTCACTGAGTGATTCGTTATTTGCTGTAAGATAACCCGGAATTTTTTTGCCGCATTTGGTGCATTTGGCAGAATGGTCGTTATCTACCCAATTGTGATCGCATGGGGTTTTGGCATTTAACTTATGGGTAACGACTGCAATTGCAGCAACTAATAGTGTGAATATTGTGAGATAAAGCATAGCATTGGTATTTGACAAAATAAAGGCAAAATCCAAGCCACAGCGGATTTGCCCTAAAAACAGGCAAAATGCTTAGAAAAAATTCCACACGGGGAAAATCAATTGCCCAAATTGGGGAGAAAGTAGTCACATTATAAGAAACTTACGGGGTTTATATAAACCCCGTAAGTCGGGCGAGTTATTTAGATACTACCAGTACTTTAAAGGTGCCGGGTATCGTCGAGGGCCGGAAATCTCCCTTTGCTTTCGGTTTGAATTTGGCAGTCGGGCTGTATAATTTGTGTGTCCTTTGGTCAACAGCAAGGGTGCGGGCGCCTTCTTCTGTTTTTTACATTTTGAACGACCGTAAATTTATCGGGTGATACTTCTTTAATCACCGTAAGGGTACCGTCACCATTTGAAGAAAAAATGGTTTTCAGTTTGATATCAAACCCAACGGCATCGCACTCATCGCCAATAGGCAAAGTAGTTACAACTTTGCCGCTGCGGGCGTCGACCACAGCCATCATTTTATCGCCGCCGGCGAATAGGCGCATGGTAACCCTGTCCATTGCCAGCCCGGATGGTCCTTTTACCGGTGCTATGGGCCAGCTGTTTGTAATTTTAAACGTAGTAGCGTCGATCACGTCTATTTCACTTTTTTCGGCATTGTTTACGTATATTTTGCCTGCGCCGTCGCTGGTTGCGGTTTCGGGCCAGCCGGTTAATTGGATGGTGGTAACTGCGGTATCGTTAGACGGGTCGATTACCGTCATGTTTTTGCTTCTGCCGTTGCAGGAGATGACTTTTTTAGAAAAGCTATCGTAAAAAATGCCATCGGCAAACTGACCGGTTGGTACAGTTCCCAGCACTTTGTTTGTTTTGAGATCAAATACCACAACGCAGTTATTACCGCCGTTTGTGATATAACCTTTGCCTAAATCAAGCACCAGGGCTATGCCGTGCACGTCCTTCGAGGTTTTGATAACGCCAATGGAGTCGCCGGTGGTTTTGCTGATGACATTTACCTGTGTACCGTGCGATACGTACAGGTTATCGGACGTGCTGTCGACGGTGATGTAATCATAACCGCCATTGCTTTTAATGTGAAATGATTTGGCTACATGGTAACCTGACTTGTTTTGTGCGAATAATGCGCCCGCCGCAAAAAGCAGGGCAACTGTTATTGATAACTTTTTCATTTGTTTGAACACGATTTATATGATTTTATAGATTGACAGGATTACCCGCCGTTAACTTAATACAACTTATTCAACCTAATCTAACCTAATCAACTAACCTCAAATCCATTTACCCAAAAACTGCCCGAATGCCTCTTTATACTGGTCACCCACGGTGATGTATATTTTGCCTATCTGGACGGAGTTTTTGGTCATGGAAGTGATCTTATCCAAAGCCACGATAAATGAGCGGTGTACCCGCAAAAACCGCTTGGACGGAAGTTTCTCTTCTAATGCCTTGAGGCTTGTAAGCGAAAGCACGGCCTTCTCGATGCCTTTCAAATGGACCTTCACGTAGTCCTTTAATCCTTCGATGTACAGGATATCATCCAGGGCAATTCGCACCAGCTGATATTCAACTTTCAGGAACAAATACTCGTCATCCGCACGTTCTACCTCATTGACCACGGTTGTAACCGTTGCCGGTTTGTTAATTAACTCAGCATAGTTATAGGCTTTTTGTGCCGCGCGTAAAAACTCTTCGTAGTTGAAAGGTTTTAGCAGGTAGTCGAGTGCATCAACTTTGTAACCTTCCAGCGCAAACTGGTTATACGCCGTGGTGAAGATGATGCGTGGTTTATCAGCGCCTTTATCCAGTACGCGTGCCAGTTCGATACCGTTGAGGTCGGGCATCTGGATGTCCAAAAATATCAGGTCTATCTTTTCCGAATGTATTGCTTTTAACGCGTCAACCGCGCCGGAATATCTCCCGACAAGGTTCAAAAATGGCGTTTGTTCAATAAACTTGCAAACCAGGCCAAGCGCCAGGGGTTCGTCGTCAACAGCGATACAATTTAAAGTCATGACAGGTCGAGAATTAGGTGAACGGTGTACTCATTGCTGGCATTCAGCTCGCTTACTTCCAGTGTGTATTTCCCGGGATAAAGCAGGTCGAGCCGACGGCGTGTATTGACCAGGCCGATGCCGCTATTGGTATCTAAGCTAACACTATTATCCTTTATTATCGAATTTTTTACGGTCAGATCGATCACTCCATCGTGCTGCCAAACAATGATATCAATATGGCTCTGTTGCGTGGCGCTTACCCCGTGTTTAAAGGCATTTTCGACGAAAGGCAAAAATAACATCGGCGCAAGCGGAACATCTTTTAAGTTTGACGGGATATCAATATTTATTTTTACCACATCGGTCAGGCGCAACTGCATCAGGCTGATATAATCCTTTACAAAGGCTATTTCCTGGCTCAGCATGGTGTGGCCCTGCTGCGTATCGTACAATAGGTAACGCATCATACGCGATAACTGGTGAATGGCTTTGCCGGCTACATCGGCATCAACCTGTGTAAGGGCGTAAATGTTATTGAGGGTATTGAAAAAGAAATGCGGGTTTATCTGCGCCTTAAGGAAGGATAGTTCGGAAGTTACCTTATCTTTTTCCAGTTCCTCGCGTTCCTGTTTGTCCTTCTGCCATTTTTGAATGGTGGTCATACTGGTGCTGATGCCAAGTACCAGGGCACATATAGCGATGGTGAGCGTATCTATTACATTACCACGACCACCCCCAGGCTTAGGGCGACGATGTTCCTGTCCGCGTTTATGAAAAGCTGCATCAAACAATTGATGGAGATTAAGGGCCCTATCCACCCATCCGCTTAACAAAACGATAGCTACAACAATGCAGACAATGGCTACGAAATAATAACCTGTATGATTTTTTAATAAAAACCTGGGAACCAGCACCAATGAGTTGATATAGAATGCAATAACAAGCAGACCCAGTACAATTATTTGCTTTATCCAAAATTGATAAGGTATATCGATACCCGACAGAAAAGGCTGATAAAAAAATATGGCCAGGCCGAATACCCCCCATACCAGGACGTGCACGAGTATAGTTATCAGCTTGCTTTTAGATTTTAAAGGTGTCATTACGGGTTAAATTACAATCATTTAGTGGATTTGTGCAACATTGCAGTTACAATATTACATATCAATATCTTATGAATAAATTGAAACCGCCGGGCAGGGTATTTTTGCCGACGAATAACCTTACACAATCTTTTAATGCCTGGTCGGGGTGTTCATCGAATTAAGCTGGGGTTTTATAGGATAAAACAGCGCTTCCGTCTACAATTGGCAGGCGGCTGTCTATTCTGTTTTAGCATGTTGAAATAATAAGGTTGTTTTGCACTCTATAATTGAAATACCAGATATGAAACTTAAATACTTAATAATCGCAATTCTTTTTACCGTCTCCGCACAGGCATATGCACAGGGTGGCAGGCAGGTAATCGGAGTAGTAAAAGATACCACGGGCGCTACCTTGCCCGGTACGACCGTTAAAATGCTGACTGGCAAAGACAGCTCGACTGTAGCTACCGACGCTAACGGTAAATTTGTTTTCCAGGGTGTAACGGTTAACCAGTTTAGCCTCGTTGTTTATTCTATAGGCTACCAGGGTATAAAGCGTAAGTATAATTTAAACAACCCCAACCCCAAGGCAGATGCCGACCTGGGCGCTATAGTTCTGAAAAGCGATACCCGGACGCTAAATACTGTAAACATTGTGGATGTAAATGCTATCAAACTAAAAGAAGATACCGTTGAATATAATGCGGCTGCCTACAAGGTGCGTGAAGGTGCAGCTGTAGAAGATGCGATAAAGAAGATGCCGGGCCTTGATGTGGATAAAGACGGTAACATAACCGCCCAGGGCAAAAGCGTTACCAAAGTGCGCCTGAACGGTAAAGATTACATGGCCGGCGACGTAACCAGCCTAACCCGTAACCTGCCTGCCGACCTGGTACAGAGCATACAGGTAGTTGACGACTACGGCGACCAGGCCAATATCACCGGCATTAAAACCGGGGACCCGCAAAAGGTATTAAACATTAATATCCGCAAGGATAAAAACTACGGCTATTTTGGGCAGGGAACTGTAGGCGGCGGCCGCGATGCTATACCAGAAGTTGATGGAACTAAGGATGCCACCCGTTACATCGCTTCGGCAAATGTATTTTCCTTCAACGGTGATCGCCAGATATCAGGGTCGGAAAACTTTAACAATACCAATACCAACCTGTTCAATTTTGGTGGCGGCGGCGGTGGCCCGCGCGGGCCGGGAGGAAATAACCCCAGCAACGTTAACGGGCTTAATACAGCGCGCTCTTTCGGGCTCAACTACCGCGACAGCTGGGGTAAAAAAGTAACCGTTTACGGCAGTTATAGCTTTGCCGATAATACGGTGAACACTACTACACTTTCGACTCAAAATTATACCTCGATAGGTCAGCAAAGTTCGCTGGGCAGCAATAGTATCCAAAAGGACGACAGGATAAACCATCGCTTTAACTTTAACATTGAGTGGAGGCCCGATAGCCTGGACTATTTTAAAATAACCCCAACATTTTCGTACGCCGGTTTGCATACCACCCAAAATGCGCAGTATACAGATACTTATCCCGATACAACCAGGAACTCCATTTA
>Ga0207116_10313_pt1 | contig 12170 bp, 5 predicted proteins | sample Alteio_BWMinHeat_44_FD_153550 | JGI IMG/M metagenome (GOLD analysis project Ga0207116, IMG submission 153550) | Enriched cells from forest soil in Barre Woods Harvard Forest LTER site, Petersham, Massachusetts, United States -... | ecosystem: Environmental > Terrestrial > Soil > Temperate forest >... | reverse complement strand
TGCCCGCCCCCCGTAACTCAAGGTCATGGCTGGCAATCTGAAAACCAGCACCCAACTCTTGATGCGCGGCCAGCAGGTCCAAACGCTTCTTACCGTCGTCCGTTAGCCGCTCTTCGGCCGGCGTTAGGAAATAAGAATAGGCCTGGACGTTAGCGCGACCGACGCGGCCCCGCAGCTGATAGAGCTGCGCCAAGCCGAAACGGTCGGCCCGGTTGACGATCAGCGTGTTGACGTTGGGCATGTCGACCCCGGATTCAATGATCGTCGTACATAGGAGCACCTGAAATTTTTGTTCGATGAAATCAACGATGACCGCCTCCAGGTGGTGCTCACGCATCTGGCCATGGCCAACGCGCACTTCGACATGCGGCAGGATGCCCTTGAGAAAGAGGCGCATCTCCTCGATGTCCTCAACGCGGTTATGGACGAAAAACACTTGGCCGCCGCGGCGCACCTCTTGCTCGATCGCGTCCTTGATCAGGGCGGCGTCGAAGCGAGAGATATAGGTGCGCACCGCGAGGCGGTCTTGCGGTGGCGTCGCGATAATGGAAATGTCGCGCAAGCCGACCATCGCCATGTGGAGGGTTCGCGGGATCGGCGTTGCGGTCAGCGTCAAGATGTGGGCACCCGCGCGCAGTTCCTTGAGTCTCTCCTTATGGGTGACGCCGAACCGCTGTTCCTCATCGACCACCAGGAGTCCGAGCGACCGGGGCTTGATGTCCTTTGACAGCATCCGGTGGGTACCAATCAAAACATCGACGGTGCCGCTTTTCAGGCCGGCGAGCGCTGCCTGAATATCGATGGCTTTGACGAAGCGGTTGATTTGGGCGACCCGCACGCCATGGCTCTCGAGGCGGTCACGGAAACTACGGAAATGCTGGTAGCACAGAACCGTCGTCGGCACGAGGACCAGCGCTTGGAGCCCCTCAAGGACGGTCCGCATTGTGGCGCGCATCGCCACTTCGGTTTTGCCAAAGCCAACATCTCCACAAATCAAGCGGTCCATCGGCTTGCCTGACTGAAGGTCGGCTTCGACGTCATGGATTGCTTGAATCTGGTCCTCGGTCTCTTCAAAGGGAAACTCGGCTTCGAACGTTAAGTAGGCATCGTCCGGGGTTGGGTAGGGGTGCCCGCGGGCAACAGCGCGACGAGCGTTTAACTTGAGCAGCTCATCAGCCATGTCGCGGATGGCGCCCTTGACCTTGGACTTGCGCCGCTCCCAAGCTTGGCCGCCTAGCTTGTCGACCGCGTGATGCGCGTGACCCTCGGTGCCCGCGCTGTAGCGTTGCAGGAGGCTGAGGCGATCGACGGGGAGATAGATCTTATCGCCGCCGGCATATTCAATGATCAAAAAGTCACTGACGATGCTCGCGACAGTCAAACTTGTCAGTCCACGGTAGCGCCCGATGCCGTGCTGAACGTGCACGACCAGGTCACCGACCTGCAGATCGGCAAACGAGCTCAGATAGTTTTGCAGTTTTTGCGATGCCGGCTTGGTCTTTTTGGGCCTGGCGCCAAACAAAGCCTGCTCCGGGATAACGAGCAGCGCCTGTTCTTCGAACCATGAATGAGAGGCGAAGTCACCTTTGCCGACGAGCAATGCGCCGACCGGGACGGTGCCGCCGATAATTTTAGCGAGCACGTCCGGATCAACTAACGGATGCAGACCTCGGTGGCTGAGGAGATTGGCGATGCGTTGGATCTGCTCGTCGTGATGAGCGACTATCGCGACCGCGCCGCCGCCATGACTCAAAACTTTACTTACAACCTCCACCCACTTATCAAAGAGCTCCGCACCCACCGAGCTAGCAACCGGCGCGCCATCTATGACGAGCCGCACGGCCATCCGGTATAAATTTGCGGCACTCGTGGCATAGGGATTGCCAAATTCGACAAGCCGCGGAAAAGCCGCCAGCGCATGACTGAGCTGGTCCGGGGTGGCGAAGTGCAACGCCGGGAGCAAGGAAGGGCGGCGGCGGTCGATGTCCTTTTCATACGAGACATCTAGGCTGGCAACATACTCCGCGTATGCTGTTAAACAATCGGCGATACCGGCCGGGAACAGCAGCACCGCCTCATCTCCCAGGTACTCCAGGACCGTTGACGACGCCGACCGAAAGAGCGGCGCGAACATATCAAAGCCGGCAAACTTCATCCCTTGTTGGAACTGGAGCAGCATGCCGTCGCGATCAGCAGGCAAAATATTTTGGTCAAGTAGGATGTTAAAGAGCAGTTGGGCATCGGTCTTGCGCACCGCTGCTGGCGTCAGGGCCTCATAGGCAGGGACAATCAGTGCTGTCTTAACCGTCACTTTGGACTTTTGATCGGCAGCGGAAAAGTAGCGGATCGAGGCCAGCTCATCGCCCACGAACTCCAGGCGCAGCGGATCGTCGGCATTGAGAGCGAAGACGTCGACGATCCCACCGCGGATTGAGTAGGTACCCGCTTCGGTCACCGTCGCTGCTTGCACGTAACCGAGGTCCACCAACTTGCTGATCAAGTCATCCTGATCGAGCTCCTGCGTTGATTCGAGGCATAACGAGGCAGCGCGAAAAAGGTCCGGTGCCAAACTAAGCTGGGCCAGAGCGGGAACGGTCGTCACTACAACTGTCCGTCGCAACTGAGAGGTAAGCTGCGACAGGGCCCACAGCCGTTGGCGTCGGGATAGGCCCGGATTGATGAATCGATCATTGCCAAAGCACGAGAAATACGGCAACACGCCAGCACCTAAGCCAATGGCCTGGCCCAGGCCCATGGTGGCATTGTCGAGAAACTGGGACCACGACAGCAGGTCTTTGGCGGAAGGCACGACCACGACGACTTGCCTTGGCTTGACATCGGTCGCCAGGCCGAGGACCAGCATTTCGGCAAGAGTCTCGGAAACCCCGGCGACTTGCACCTTTTGGCCGACGGCCAAATCGGCAAGGGTAGCTCTGAGTAAACTGTGGAGACCAAAGACTGACGGCATGGGTCGACTTATCCGGCGATCTCTTGAGAGCAAAATCTCATGGGCTATGCGATGTATTCGCCCCGTTTGATCTTATCGATGAGAATTTTCTCCATCATTTGCGGGTCGCGGGGATCGACAGAAATATAGGCTTGCTGTTCGCAACGGCGTTTGTTTTTGACCAGCCAGTCTAAGATAGCCTTGAGCTCCTTGTTCTTCTTGTCCTTAAAGAAAGGATCATTTGCCAAGGCATCGCGGGCCTTCTTCAATGAGCGGGCTTCTTGAACGTCGTTTTCCTTCACCGGGTAGTCGACGAGATCGTATTTCTTAATGTCCTCTGGCAGCACTCCGAGGAACTTGACGTCGGGAGCACAAAAGTCGGAATTGCGGATCAGCGACGCGGCCGAACCAGCTTTGAGGGTCCGGAAGATATTTTGCATCGTATAGGCGTCGAGGTCTCCGAAGAAATAGAGCGGCACCCGCAGCTGATCCTGAATCCGCTTGACCCACGCCCGCACGGCGTTCGATGGCACACCCTGGGCACCGATCAAGATGCAATTATGGCGTTTGGTAAACCCATTGGCGACCAACGTATTGGCCGTGCCTTGCGATTCGATAATGATGCAAAAATCGATCTTTTGCTTAGCTTTGAGCGTCAAATTTTGCGGCCGATTCTTCGGCTGATAGGGCGCCGTACCAAGGCTCGAGAGGTCGACCACCGCGACATTGCCATCGAGCTCGGTTTCGGTGACCACCAGTTGTTTGGAATAAGTCTGGCCGCCGCGATCGTCAGCGACGCAGTTGAGCTCTTCGCGGTAGGCCTCCATCATCTCGCAAATGAAGTCGATGACTGAGTCGGACTCGTCCTGGTCCTGGAAGTCGAGCGCCCGTAACTTGCTGTCGTGTTTCACCAAGCCCTTGGCAACATAGTAGAGTTCCCGCTTGGTATTGATGTTGGATATCTCGACGTTGCGAAGCAGGATTTCAAGCATGAAAATCGCGCGGGAAATCTTCTTAACCGAGCTGACATTGAGCTCCGACGAGACCTTTTTGTTGCCTGGAGTCAGGTAACCAACTTTGGCGTTATAAAAGGAGTTGTCGAGGGCGCATTTGGTTGCCTGGAGCACCGGGCGTTTGGCTTTTTCGAGATCGGAGAGGATGTACTCGCACATCTCCTTGCCCATCCCGATAATCTCGGTGTCTTTTTTCGCGACCCGCTTGGTGAAAACAGCCTTAGCCATGGACGTTGCCTTTTAGGGGTTCAGGCGGATTTTTTCGCCTTTTTTTTCTTGCCGACGGCCTTTTTTGCCGCCTTAACATCCGCTTCCTCAGTGGTTTCTTCGGCCGCTGGCTGGGCGCCTTCGTCATCCGCCGGTAACGCCGCCGCCTCTTCGCTGTCAAGACCGGCAAAGAAGCCGGACAGGCGTTGCTTTTTCTCTTCAAGGTAACTGGCCAGACGGCCCTCGGCCGCGGCCAAGTCCTTGGCGATACCTTTGGTGTCCTTCTCAAGGATCTTCGCGAGGCCTTCGGTGGCGCGACGCTTCCGTTCGTCGGGAGCATTCAGGATTTTGCCGAGGGTCTCGACCAGGATCGGGCCAAACTGCTCGATGTGCTGCACGCGCTGTTCAAGCTCATCGGCCTTGTGCTCCCGGTTGAGGTATCGCGACAGACGCTGGCCGGTTTGCATCAGAGCACGGCGCAACTCCTCCACCAACTCATCGGAAGCATCAATCGTCTCCTTGGAGGCGTTCTTGAACTTGATGAACGGCGAGACGACACTGATCGCCATGATGTAGGGGCCAAGCGGCAACGAGTTTTTGGGTTGCCTTAGCCCGTAAGATCGCCAATTCACTGACGTGATTGCCTTGACGATGGCGCAGGCAGCCTTGTCGAACTGGAGCGGCACCCGGTTGGCGAAGCGGAGAACCTGTATAGCCTCCTCGTTGTCCTCACCCCGTCGGTCGCGCAGCCGCGCGATCGCGACCTCGACTTGGACAGGTTTGAAGTCGCAAATCATCGGCTTGCGCGTCAGCACCGCAAAGAAATCGATATCGCCAAGGCGGCGGATGCTCAGCGCCAAGCCGTCTTCGCCAACCGAAAGGACCGAGGTGGTCGCTGGCGGTGGTAACGGCAAAGCCTGCAGCGCGGTGAACAACTGCTTGAATTCAGCATCCGCCAATGTGTCGATGAATTTATTAAACAGCGCCGCTGGCACCTTTTGCTGTTTGGTCAACTCATCGATCACCTTGTCATTGACGCGAGAAAAGCCGCGCTTTAACCAGGCGTTCGTCTTCATCCGCCCAAAGAGCCGGCCGTGCGACATAAACTCGCCGAGCTTCATGGTGTGCGGATGGGGTTCGGTCGCCTCAGGAACGACCGGCACCTCGGTCGTGACGCGCTCGATCGTGGCGGGAGCGACGTCCGAGATTTCGTAATGAAGCGTCATATGTGGGTTGAGGAGCACGGTGCTGCGGATGTAGTTGAGCAGACCGCCTTCACCATTGAGCTGAATCCGACCGTCGAGCTTGAACTCTACGGACGTGCCGTGCGGCCGCCCCCAATCGAGCGTGGCTTTGTCACGCAAGATCCCCTTGTTGTTCTTGAGGTCCATGTCGACGATGCACGTGAAGCCCTTCCGCGCCGACTTTTGCTTGGTAATGATGCGGGCACCGGTGGCTGCAGTCTGCATTGCCCAAGTGGTCGCCGCGGAGATGCCGATGCCTTGCTGGCCACGCGAGCAACGGCCACGGCCAAATTTCGAGGACGCTAAATATTCGCCGAAAACCTTGGCGACGTCGTCCGGCTCAATTCCCGGACCATTATCCTCGACACGAATGATGATTTGGTCTGTGTTCTTTAGGGTCCCGGGCCCGGTCTTCTCGACGTGCAGGCGAATTTCCGGAAGGATTCCCGCGTCCTCGCAGGCATCCAACGAGTTGTCGAGGGCTTCCTTGAGCGTCGTCAGGACCGCCTTGGTCGGCGAAGAGAAGCCGACTTGCTGAAGATTTTTTGCAAAATATTCGGCGGTACTGCTGGTCGTAATCTGCTTGGCAGATTTACGCACCTTGTCGAGAACTTCCTTCGCCGTCTCGGAATCCACGTCGGGGACCTGGACCTTTTTATTGCCCTTGCCCGTCCGGTTCAAAGCGGGTGCGGCCGCAGCCTTGGCAGGCGCCTTCGTGGTCGATTTCGTCGTTTTTTTCGCCATCTTTCCCAAGAGTTTCAAACGCTCGCCAATAGCCGATAACAGCAGCCTTCTTGCCCGAGCAGCGGGCAAAGAAACGGGGCCATAGTCGGATGTTGCCTAAGGGACTCCACCAAAGAGTGTTGAACAATTGCCGCACTTGTGTCTATCGGAACACTGCGCAAATGCCGTCATTTCTTTTCAACAGCTTGATATTACAGATAATTAAATCAAGCATGGCGGCTCGTCGGCCGGCAACGCCAAGGCGCCTCTTCAGAGCAGGATCCTTTAATCGATCTGTGATCACGATGAGAAGAAACGCAGCTGGCCTTCAATCTCGCCGTTTCAGGCGCTGCCTTGCGACAAGACCAGCTAAGTCTTAAGATTCTCCCATGCTAGAAACCGCCTTTACTCGACAAGTTGGTTGCCGCTACCCCATCATCGGCGGCGCCATGTATCCATGCAGTAACCCTGAATTGGTGGCGGCCGTGTCGAAGGCCGGCGGCATCGGTATCGTCCAGCCGGTGTCGCTCGTCTATGTGCACAAGCACGAGTTCCGAGCCGGTTTGCGCCTCATCCGCGAACTGAGCGGCAGTGCGCCAATTGGCGTTAACCTCCTAATCGAGAGATCCTCCAAGATCTACCTGGAACGCAATCGTCAGTGGCTACTGGCTGCCCTTGACGAGGGCGTTCGCTTTTTCATCACGGCGCTGGGGGACCCACGCTGGGTTGTCGAACAGGCAAAGGCTCGGGGGGCTTTGGTTTACCACGACGTAACCGAGTTAAAATGGGCTGAAAAGGCGCTCCATGGCGGCGTGGATGGACTTATCTGCGTCAATGATCGCGCGGGCGGACACGCCGGGACCCTATCTCCTGACCGGTTGCTCAAAGATTTGCAGAGCTTCGGCGTGCCGCTCATCTGCGCTGGCGGCATTGGCTCGGAGCGTGGCTTCGTTGAGGCATTGCGTCTTGGGTACGGCGGCGTGCAACTCGGCACCCGTTTCATTGCAACAACGGAATGCCAAGCGCATCCGGATTACAAAAATGCCATCTTGAAAGCGAGCGCGGAGGACATCGTCCTCACCAGAAAGATAACCGGGGTGCCGGTCGCGGTGATTAACACCTCATATATCAAACGGCGAGGTATTCAGACCGGTCCGTTGGCTAGCTTTCTACTCCGCGGCGCCCGCACCAAGCACTTGGCTCGGTTGTTTTACAGCATTCGCTCATTATGGCACCTCAAGAAGTCCCTGCAGAAGGGGAGTGCCTTCGGCGACTTTTTTCAAGCTGGCAAGAGCGTCGATGACATTGATGCCGTTGAACCGGTCAGCACCATTATCGAACGCTTCGCCGCCGCTGGCTCGTCGTGTGCTCATTGGGGGCCTACGCCAGTAAGGTGACAGCGTTCCCAGCGGCGTACAGGGTTCCATCCACTCGTCGACGCTCGTCGAAAACAAAACAGTCGCCCTCAAATCCCCCGTCGCCGCCCTGCTCCGCCAAAAAAGTCAGGATACCACCATCGAGCTGACGAACGTTGGCGAAGCCCTGTGCTTGAGCCCAAGGGACGGCTTTTTCGCAACGGATGCCGCCGGTGCAATAAAAAACGAAGGCTTTATCCCGCTCCGCACCAAAACGCTGGCAAAACGCCTGCGGGAACTCCGTGAAATTCTTGATCGGCAGACGAACCGCACCTGAGAAAGTGCCCGCCTCCGTCTCATAATCATTGCGGGTGTCGATGAGAACGATCGCCGCCGACTGGGTAGCGATCAGCTGCGCCAGCTCCGCGGCGGAAATCCTGGGACCGGCGCTAATTGCCTCAAGCCCAGGATCACCATTTTCGGCAAATCGAATCGTCCAACGCTTAATCTTCACCTCGAGCCGACGAAAGGGCGGCGAGTCAGCCTGGCTCATCTTAAAGGCGACGTCGGCGAAATCTGGGTCGGCGCGCACCCAAGCCTCAAACTGGCCGAGCGCTACGGCAGAACCTGCAAGTGCCGCGTTGATCCCCTCGGGAGCAATCGTCACCGTCCCTACAAGGAGGTAACGTTCGGCCGCCGCCTGCCAGCGGTCCCGCAGCTCGGTGAGCCCAGATAATCCAATGAATTTATAGAAATTCGCGACAGATAAGCTCATCTCATGCCCAAATTTTGCCGCGACGGGTCAGCGCCGCGCGAAAGGGTGTTGTAAAGCTCGCAGACAATACACTAGTGTAAGCGGTCATCGCAATTCTCTACTGCCGCACGAAGAGCCGGAGAGCTTCACTATGCCAAGGACTCCGGAAAATTTCGACTCATTGCCCCGGGCTGAAATCTTGCGTGAACTGGCTAAGGCCACCGAGGCGCACGCCAGTCTACTGCTGCCGGTGGATAAATGCTGGCAGCCTAGCGATCTTCTACCTGATATGGCCTCCGAGGCATGGCTTGATCAATTGACTGAATTTCGTCGCGTTGCTCGGCATCTACCCGACGACTTGTTGGTAACCCTGGTCGCCAATATGATCACCGAAGAAGCTTTGCCGAGCTACCATGCATGGCTTTGCAATCTCGAGGATGGTTTTGACAAGTCGGGGATTGGCAGCAATGGTATTGCCAATTGGATCCGCGGCTGGGTGGCGGAGGAAAAACGCCACGGCGACGTGCTGGCGCGCTATCTATTCGCTACTGGACGCGTCGACATGCGTAAAGTTGAGCAGACTGTCCATCATCTGCTGCGCAACGGCTTTGACCCGCTTACCGACAACAACATCTTCCAGGGATTCATTTACACTTCGTTCCAGGAGCGGGCGACTTTCATCTCGCATTCGGGCGTCGGCCGCCTCGCCAAGCAATACGGCGACCACAATCTCGCACGTATCTGCGATCATGTTGCCGGCGACGAAGTTCGTCATGAACGAGCCTACGAACGGTTCGTTGGCTTCCTCTTTGAGATCGCTCCAAACGAGTGCATGCTGTCACTCGAAAAAATGCTCCGCAGCACGATCATAATGCCGTCCCGACGCATGACTGACGGCGTTGATGAGGATATTTTTACCTTGTTCTCTTCAATAACCCAGCGCAACGGCATTTACACGACCAGCGACTATGCACAAATCATGGATCACTTGGTGCGCCTGTGGAAGATCGAGAAGGTAGGTGTCACATCGCCGGCGGCGAAACAGGCGCAAGATTTTGCGAGCGGCTTACCGGCCCGCTACTTGAAACTCGCGCAACGGGCTGAAGCGCGTCTCGCCAAATTCACGCCTCGGCCAATTAGCTGGCTGTTTCAGCGGGTCGTTGCCAACTAAGTCGGCGGGCAAGAATAACTTGCCCACCTCCTAAGCGCCGAATGACCGCCTAGATGCCGCGCTTAACTTGCCACCCTGCCCTTGCGGATCGTGCTGGTTCCAGCCGCGCTGGCGTGCAACTCAAGACACTCAAGGAACGATTCGTAACTGCGTTTACCCGCCGCCGGCTTGCCACGCCTTAAGGTCGGCGTCGGGGCCGAAGCGTTCGCATCGGGGTTGAACCATTCGCCAAGCACCGTGCGCATCGGTTCCGTGAGAGCACCGAGCAGGAGCTCGCGAATGGCGGCTGGAGACTCACTGAGGACCGCCATCGCTTCGACCGTCGTTCGCTCGGTCAAGGCACTGCAAAGCAGCCGAACCGGTAAGGACCTGAGAAAAGCGAGCGTTTCGTCATCGGCCGACGCGGCACCTACCGGCGGGGTTACACAAGAATCGACGCTCGCGCTGCTGACCTGAGGCGACGGCAAGGTTGATGACAGGGAAGGACCCTTGTCAACAGGCACCACGACCGGTATTGAATCGGCGCCAGCGACGACTGCGGCAGGGATGGCAACCTGATCAACCGACCCGAACGCTTCCCCCTCGGGAATTTGACTAGCCAAGTCCTCGAGCAGTCGACCGGCGGTCTCATTGTCCCGCTGATGCCGCGTCAACACAGCGTCGCGCATCGTACCAACCCGTCGACCAAGACGGTCATGGCCCTGTTGCTCAAAGAGATCTTTCTCGCGCTGGAGCTCCTGGTCCGCCGCCGCCTGCTCGCGGGCAAAAGCCTGCTCGAGGCCGGCTCTAGCAGCCACCCACTCGGCTTGCTCCCGGCGCTGAATTTCTTGCTGAAACTCGGTCCGCTTGTGCTGGCGCACCTTCTGCGCTTCGCGCCGCCGCCGTTCCAGGTCGATGAGGATACGTTGTTCGTCGGCGAGTCGCTCCATCTTCCGCTGTTCCGCGGCCAAAGCCTCCACGGCAACTTGTTCATCGGCCGCACGACGTCGCTCGTCGTCCTCAATATCCAGCAACTCCCTATGACGGTGTTGAGCCTCGAGCTCCTCGCGGGCAAGCGCTTCAGCCAAGCGTTTTTTTCCAGCGAGCTGGTCCAGCTGGAGGCGCGCGCTCTTGCGGCGCATCCCATCTTCGTTTTCACCGCCCAAGCGCTGGCGTAGGCGCTCGCCCGCCAGCTCCTTCTCCTCGGCCAAGGCCTTCTCGGTGCGGGACTTAGCCTCATCTTCCTCACGACGCAGCGCATCACGTTTGCGCTTCTCGGCGACGAGGGCCTCTTCAGCTAGCGCCTTGCCCAAGCGCTCTTGGGCCGCACGTTTCTCCATCTCATGGCGCTTGTCCAAGCGACGTTGCGCCTGCTCTTCTTCGCCGCCTAGCTGCTTAGCTAGTCGTCCGTCGCTGTCCGTCCGCTCATCCTCGACCGCATGGGCGAGACGCGCCGACGCCGCCAACTCCTCGCTTGCCTCGCGCCTTTGCAGCCGTTCTTCACGAGCTGCCTGCTCGGCCGCGAGACGCCCACGGAGCCGTTGCTCCCGTGTTTCATTCTCCCCAATGAGGCGCAGACGCAAACGTTCCTGAGCAACATTCTCCTCAACCTTCAGTTGCGCCACGAGCCGCTCTTGAGCCTGTCGTTCCTCCTGCTCAAGTCCCGCGGTTCGCCGCTGTTGAGTTGCCTGCTCCTCGTTGTTTAGATTGACGACGAGGCGCTGTGCGGCAGCCTCACGCTCTTGCTCAAGGCGAGTTTTCAGTCGACCGTCCGCCTGCTGCTGTTCCGCGGCAAGCGCTTCGGCCAAGCGGCGGCGGCATTCATCTTCCTCTTGACGTTGGCGCGACGCCAAACGCCCATTGGCTTGAGCTGTCTCCTGGTCAAACCGGGCATTTTCCCGTTCCTTGGCGGTGCGAATTTCGTCGCGATTGGCGATGGTGCGACGTTCCTGCGCTGCGACGTCCTCTCTCTCGAGTGCTTCCCGTTCACGGATTTTGCCGATGCGCTCCTCTTCAATGAGCGCGCTGGCGTGCCGTGCCGCGGCGACCTCTTCCTCTTGGGCAAGGCGCCTGCGGGTGCGCAAATCGGCATCCCGAGTCTCTCGTTGAATAGCATGGACAAGTCGACCCTCGGCCGCCACCCGCTCCTCGGCCAAGCGCCGGCTCTGCCGCCCGTCCGCGTCACTTTGTTCCACCTGTTGAGCCGCGCACTCTCTCGCTGCCCCAGCCTGCTGTTCGGCGGCTAAAGCCTGCGTTAAACGCTCCTGTGCGACCCCGTCTTCGTCCTTGAGTCGTTGCTTGAGCCGCGCTACCGCTGCACCGGCTTCGCGTTTGATCGCCTCAGCGTGGCGATGGCTGGTCGCCTCATCTTCAGCGAGGAGTCGCGCCTTCCCGCGAGCTTCCGTCTCACTCTCTTCCTGTGCCAGTGACGCGACCAATCGCTGCTTACTTTCCTCACCCTCTAGCGCCTTTGCCCAGGCGAGCCGTTCCTCGGCGCGAATATTTTCGTTATGCAGGGCTCGTTCAATGCGCCGGGTAGCCTCGTCATGCTCCTGAGCCAAGCGAACCTGAAGGCGTTGGCTCGCAGCCAAGGCTTCAGCCTCGCGACGCTGTCCATCCCTCTGCTCGGCCGCCGCATCTTCGCCAAAGCGAAGCCGTTCGCGGAGTGCCTCGATAGCTAGGCGCTCGACTAGCTCAATTTCGTCGCGGCGGCGACCGGCGGCCGCTTCCTCCGCGGCAATCAAAGCCAAGCGCCGTTCAACGGCAAGCGTCCGCTC
>Ga0207116_10266_pt2 | contig 12202 bp, 13 predicted proteins | sample Alteio_BWMinHeat_44_FD_153550 | JGI IMG/M metagenome (GOLD analysis project Ga0207116, IMG submission 153550) | Enriched cells from forest soil in Barre Woods Harvard Forest LTER site, Petersham, Massachusetts, United States -... | ecosystem: Environmental > Terrestrial > Soil > Temperate forest >... | reverse complement strand
TCGATACCAGGGTAGGAATTTGAGACAGTCCGCCACATTGGCGGCCTTGTGATTTTCTAGCGAGCAGCTAGGTTCGCGTGAACCTCCAGTGCCAACAATCGACCACAACACGGACGAAAGTCACAGCGGACACGCTGGTAGCCTCGGAATCGAGCAACCACCGGCAGGCCATCAGGAGATGAGATGGCTCGTCGAAGGTATCAACGTGGGCATCTTCGCCTGCGGGGCAAAAAGGAAAAAGTATGGGTCGCAAAGTGGCGCGAAGACGTCCTTCTAGCGGATGGCTCTGTGCATCGCGTTCAGAAGGGCGAAGTGCTGGGCACGGTGAAAGAATACAAAACGCGCCGCCTGGCAGAACGTGCACTCGAACAGCGACTCGCCGAAGTCAACTCGCTAACCTATCAACCGAAACCCACTGCCACCTTCCGCGAATTTGCCGTCAAGTGGCAAAGGGACGTTCTCACGCAGCTCAAACCCTCCACGAGGTCAGCAGACAAGTCGCGAATCAAGAAGCATCTTCTGCCCGAGTGGGGTGATCTTTGCATGAAGGACATCAACTCTCAACGAGTCCAGGCCATGATCGCCAAGAAACACGGTGAGATCTCGCCCAAGTCGATTCGCAATCTGGTCGCGACTCTGAGAATCATGTGGAACCAGGCGCAAGCCCGGGGCTACACGCAGAGGCGTTTTTCGGTCTTGTGCTGCCTGAACGCGGCCTGCTTAACGAACGGTTCTTGTCGCTTGATGAGATGAAGCGCCTCATCGAAGCGGCGCCGGAACCATACAAAACCTACTTGTGGATACTCGCGGAGACCGAAGTCCGTGCCGGCGAAATCGGCGCGCTTCCCGTCAGAAATCTTCTACTCGATCAGGGTGTCGTCAAGGTTACACAAAGCGTGTGGCACGGGAAGATTCAGACGGTAAAGTCTCTCAAGGGCAACCGGCTCTGCGAAATCTCTCCTCAATTGGTCGAGCACCTGCGGCAGTACGTCCGCCAGTGGCGACCGAATCAACTGGGTCTTCTCTTCGCGACGAAAAACGGGACGCCCTGGGATACCGACGTCGTTCGCAAAAGAAAACTGTACCCGCTGCTTGAGAGGCTGGGGATTCCGCGTTGCGGGTTCCACGCTTTCCGGCATGGCAACGAGACGGTGATGGATCAGGAGAGTGTGCCGATGGCTGTACGGCAAACCCGCCTGGGCCACTCCGACGCGCGCACAACCATGCTGTACTCGCACGTTGTTTCAGAGGACGGAAGGCGATTCGCTGCGCGACTCGGCGACCTGCTTGCGAAATCAGAAACACCAGTGATGGCGGCAGGAAATGCGTAATTCTGGTGTCAAGTGGTGCCAAGTTCGAGTTTGCAGGTTCTGCAAGTGATTGGAAAGGTTGGTTGCGGGGGGGTGGATTTGTTCCCCAGCCGGCCACTCATTCTACGTAACTTATTGATTCCACGACCGGCGCGAAGGCCGAAATAGGCGAGAAAGGCAAGTTCTTCATTCAGTTTTCATTCAGTTCTTTCCACAAAAGTCGAAGTCCGCGGAAACCAAAATAGCTATCATCAACTTTTTCTTGTCGATTCCGAGTTAACGAAACGGAAACGGCTGGTCGTTTGGGCGCACGCCGGCCCACTCTAAAGGCTCTCCTCGTTCTGACGACTTCTGAGGCGGGAGGGGTCGTGATGCGAGAGTTGTCCAGAGCGAGGACTAACTTCTCAAGGATGTCATCGGTCGAACCAGATGAAGGCGACTACACCGAGCAAAAGTACTAAGAAGATAATGGCGGTGCGAAACCGCCACCATGACCTTGATCCTCGTTCGATTCTGGATGGGGGCTCAAGACCGTGAATCTCGTAATAGATCTCTTCATCGGTCAAATCGTCAATATTGCGATGGGGCTCTTGGTCTTTCAGCATAATCACAGTCCATCAGCGCACCCGAACTCACCTGTTCAAGGATAGCTAGTACAAACTTGTCGAACTCAGAAACCCGGTAATCGATCCAGCAAGCGACAAGATCGCGCCTTCACGGCCCGCCACATCAACTCCTTGAGCTTCTTGCGTGCACGTGCAAGTTGCGCCTTCACAGTTCCGTGTGGCATACCGAGGATCTGCGCAGTTTCGCGTACCGATAAACCGTCAATCGCGCGCAGTTGAAATGTTCTGCGAAGGGTGGGAGACAACCGTCCATGAAAACGCATCAAGTATGCGCTCAACTCAGTACTTCGATACTCATCTTCGGGATTAGGTCGTCCATCCGCGAGTCGCTCCGATACCGAAAGGATCCGAACCTCTCCGATTGGCTCGTCGAGCGGGACGTGGATGTAGCGTAGGCGCGTCCGCAGCCTCATTCGAGCGCTGTTGAGTACGATGGCGGTCACCCAACTCGACATCTGTGACTGCCCCTTGAACTGGTCCAGGTGCGTGTATGCGGCGAGAAGAGCATCCTGAACCGCATCCTCAGCGTCGGCTCGGTTGCCCAACAGCCGGTACGCCTGTCTGTAAAGAACTGGAAGCCCATTTGAGAAGACCTGCGCTATTGCCTGAGTAGCCTCTTCGCTGTATGGAAGTTCCGGATGATCGTCAGTTCCGAGAGATGCACTGGTGTGTTCCATGTCTTCCCTTCAGCTCAGCCGCCAAGGATGCAATCTGCGCGGCCCTTCAAAGCCAGCCAGCGTCGATTCGAACCATCGAGTATGGCGATCATTAAGCTAGCCCCTTCCAATCGTGCATGATGAAATGCAACGCGCCAGCCAAACTCCAAGAGCGGCAACTCAATGAGTTTTCAGAGCGCGAGAAAAGCGTAAGAGTTGAACAGTCTGCCTTGTCGCTGACAGAATTGACACCTCACCTAGGAGACGGAGAGATGAACGGATATAACGGCCGTCGTGGAATGGAATGGAAATCGGTGTGCGACAAGCGACGAGACCCTTCGAGGACAGACGCGACGCGGCGTTAGTTGTTCAAGATGGGTTGCGTTTTTGAGTTCTCGGGGAGCTATTTTCACTTGGAGAAGAAAGTGCATCTCCGAATCCAAGTGTTCGCAAGACCGCTTAGGAATGGAGATGATGACCTTTGCTCGCTGCGGTTTTTCTGGTTACGGTTACGCTCTGGATCCAGTGCGCCGGGATCGCGGTGCTTGTTCATTGGGCGAGGGCCAGCATTGAGCGCGGGGTCGCGCGCCTGAGCTCATTGCACGCCGCCGTCCTGATGATTCGGTTCTCGACCTTGGTCACTGTTCTGCATTTCTTGCACGTTTTCTTCTGGGCAGTGTTCTACCGATGGCGTTGTCTTCCGTCGTGGGAGTCCTCGTTTTACTTTTCCGCCAGCAGCTATTCGACAGTCGGCTATGGTGACGTGGTCCTACCACGAGTTTGGCGGCTGCTAGGCCCGGTTGAGAGTCTCACCGGCGTGCTGATGTGCGGCATCTCTGTAAGTTTCCTGGTTGCAGTGGCGACCAGGTTAGTCGAGCGTGAGGCAGGCGCCCCACGGATGCGATGTGTAAGTGATGTGGACGGGCGTTCAGAAGTTGAGCTGGAGAAATTCTCCTAAAAGATCTAAAAGGTCTGAGACGCCGCAATTTAGATCAATTCGTTTTCCACATTTTCAATCACGATAGATAAAGTGCGCATCTTCACGTTCTGCAATTCAACACAATTAGCTCTCATCCTGGCCCGCATGTGCAGCGGCATCTGACCGGCTACATTGCGTTCGGTGCAGGTTCTCTTGTTCGATCTCCTCGTTGATCAAGGTGTCAGAACCGGCAAGAGCAGCGCGGTTCGTTGGCCTGTCCAGTTGTTCAAACGAATAAGTTTCTCATCGTTTTTTTTTGTTTGGCCAATTCGGCTGCCGAGAGTTGTCTTTCCCGACACTTCTGACCTCTCTGACAGCCGGCGTGAACATACCGCCTGAAAACTTGTTCATTCCGAGAGATCTAGCACGGTCTCGGCTGTGGCACGTGATTTGCATTGGCGAAGGTTGGAATGATTGAGGTCCATCTGACCTGGAAGGCTCGAGACAACGGCGTGCCAGCAGAACAGGAAAACGATAATCCAAGCTTTCAATAGAGGAGAACGTGATGTCACAGAACAACGGTAGTGGTAAGCGTAGCGAAAAGGGATTGCTGACTCCCGACAATTGTGTCGTGGCATTGATCGATCATCAGCCGCAGATGCTATTCGGAGCTAGCAATTTCGATCGTCAGGGAATTATCAACAACACCGTGGCACTTTCGAAGGCAGCCAGAGTCTTTGATGTTCCAGTTGTACTGACGACGGTTGAAACGAAAACCTTCAGCGGCAACTTATGGCCCCAAGTTCGGGCCATCTTTCTTGATCAGGAGCCAATCGAGCGTTCCACGATGAACTCCTGGGACGACCGAAACTTCGTCGCGGCTATCGAGCGGACGGGACGCAAAAAGATCGTCCTCGCAGGTCTCTGGACCGAGACTTGCGTCGCCCTCCCGACCGTGCAGGCGATTCACGACGGATACGAAGTCTACGTCGTGGAAGACTGCTGCGGGGATGTGAGTCAGCTTTCTCACGACAACGCGATGAAACGAGTCATCCAGGCAGGCGCCAAGCCCGTGACTGCGCTCTCAACATTGCTCGAATGGCAGCGTGATTGGGCACAACGCGATACCTACGACGCTGTCATGGATATTGTCAAGACCCATTTCGGGGCTTACGGCATTGGTGTCGAGTATGCGTACACGATGGTGCACGGCGCTCCGGCCACTAAGTTTCCGGAGTACGTGATCCCTTCTCTTGCTGGGGCGCACAACTAAGAGAGCTGTCGGAGGGCCAGGCAGTCAGGCCCTTCGGCAGCGAAGGTTCGATCAAGGAGATTTCGATGCCGGCTGACACGATAATTCATAACGCCAAAATAGCAACCAACGCAGTGCCGTCGTTTGTGGAAGCTCTTGCGATTACAGGAGGCAAGATCGCAGCCAGCGGCACAGGCCAGGAAATCTTTCGTCTTCGCGGACCCGCGACAAGGGTGATCCACGGAAACGACCGAACTGTCATCCCTGGACTCAACGATTCGCACATGCATCCGATCCGCGGCGGCCTGAACTACAACATGGAGCTGCGCTGGGACGGCGTGCCGTCGCTCGCAGACGCGCTGCAAATGCTGAAGGATCAGGCGACGCGAACTCCAGCTCCACAATGGGTGCGCGTGGTTGGTGGTTGGACAGAATTTCAATTCGCAGAGCGACGCATGCCAACGCTCGACGAAATCAATGTGGCCGCTCCGGAGACGCCTGTCTTTATTTTGCACCTATACGATCGAGCTCTGCTGAATGGAGCGGCATTGCGTGCCGTTGGATACGACAAGAATGCCCCAGAGTTCCCGGCGTCTGAAGTGCAGCGCGACAGGCACGGCAACCCTACAGGGCTCCTCATTGCCATGCCGAACGCAAACATTCTTTATTCAACACTGGCTAAGGGACCGAAGCTTTCCCGCGAAGATCAGATCAACTCCTCACGACTATTTTTCCGCGAGCTGAATCGGTTCGGGATCACCAGCGCGGTTGACGCAGGCGGCGGATTTCAAAATTACCCGGACGACTACGAAGTCGTGCGTGAACTGCACGAGAAGAATCAGCTTTCTGTTCGCCTGGCTTACAACCTGTTCACCCAAAAACCCAAGCAGGAACTTTCGGACTTCCAACGGTGGACGAAGATGACCAAACCCGCCGAGGGCGACGACTGTTTCCGGGTAAATGGTGCTGGAGAGATGCTCGTTTTCTCCGCCGCAGATTTTGAAGACTTTCTTCAACCACGACCGGACATGACACCAGTGATGGAAAGCGAGTTGAAGGCTGTGGTTCGGCATCTTGCTGAGAATCGCTGGCCGTTTCGCCTGCACGCAACATATGACCAGACAATCGAACGAGCGTTGAATGTCTACGAAGACGTGAACCGCGAGATCCCTCTTGACGGCCTTCACTGGTTCTTCGATCACTGCGAGACGATATCGGACCGAAACCTCGAGCGCATCAAAGCCTTGGGCGGTGGTATTGCCGTGCAGAATCGCATGGCATTTCAGGGCGAGTATTTCGTTGAGCACTACGGCGCGAAGCAAGCGAAGCGCACTCCCCCGATCCGGCGAATGCTCGAGTTGGGCGTTCCGGTCGGTGCCGGCACTGACGCAACGCGAGTGTCCAGTTACAACCCATTCCTCTCACTGTACTGGCTTATCACGGGCAAGACGGTGGGCGGACTCAGCCTCTATCCGGACCACAATCGACTTGAGCGCTCGGAAGCGCTGAAACTCTACACCATAGGGAGCAGTTGGTTTTCGACTGAAGACGGCAAGAAAGGCGCACTGGCGCCGGGTCAGTTGGCAGATCTAGCCATTTTGTCCGGAGACTATTTTTCGATTCCAGATGAAGAAATCAAGCAACTCGAGTCGTTATTAACGATTGTCGGCGGCGAGGTGGTATTCGCCTCAAATGAATATTGCGACCTAGCTCCGCCACCGCTGCCAGTTAGTCCGGACTGGTCTCCCGTCAAAGAATACGGTGGCTATGCAAGACCATCAGCGGAAACTGTCGCCATGTCGCGTTCTCGAGCGGCATGCGGTACGGGCGAGAAACAGCCCCACATCTCGGTGCTCGGCGACTTGGGTTTCTGGGGGTTGGGCTGCGACTGCTTCGCGTTCTAGGAAAAATCGCCATGAAAGTCTTGTTCATTTCGTTTGTGGTGGGGCTCGGAGTGGGAGTTTTGTATGGTCTTATCCGCGTAAAAAGTCCTGCTCCCCCGATCGTCGCTCTGCTGGGTTTACTTGGCATGGTTCTCGGAGAACAACTCGGCACCTGGGTACACACGAAGAATGTCAACGTCTCTCAGGCTGCTTCCGTTTGCCTCGTCGGTGAATCCTACGATCACGCGCGTGTAGCCGAGAGACGCAGTGAAAGCTGAAACGCTTACCGAAATGTTTCGAATGAGGAGTGATCAATGAAGTGGGCTTGTTCAATGCGTATGGCATCCATTCTCGCGATGGCACTTGCTTTTGGAGCGGTGCAAGCGCTCGCTCAGTCCGTTGAGGCTGATCCTCCAGTGACTCAGGAACGCACCTACAAACTGCTGAGGGAGGATGAGGACTGGAGCTTTCTCCGAAACTCAAGTCTTCGCCGGGATTTCTGGGACCCGATCAAATACATTCCAATTCGAAACAATGGCGACTGGTTCATGACGATGGGCGGGGAAGCCAGAGAGATGTGGGAGCAAATTGGAAACGACAATTGGGGCCAAGCTCCGTACATGAACGGCTATCTCAACGAACGCTACATGCTTTACTTTGACATTCATTACGGTAAACACGTACGCACGTTTGTGGAGTTGAAGAGTGGTTTGAACTCTTATCGCACCGGAGGCCCCCGCCCCTTCGATGAGAAGGAACTCGATTTTCAGGCAGCGTTTTTGGAGTTGGGCACGACTATCAAGGACAGTCCCGTCAAACTTCTGGTCGGTCGACAAGAACTGGAGTACGGTTCGGGACGGCTGATCGATGCGCGCGAGGGTCCTAACGTTCGAATGAGTTTTACTGGATTTCGCCTCCAGACATTCACGCACTCATGGCAGATTGATGGATTCGCCGTGCGCCCGGATGAGGACAATCCCGGGTTCTTCGACAATTCACCAAACCACGCGGTCAGCTTGTGGGGAGTATATGCAACCGGACCTCTGCTTCACAAAACTCAGCTTGACGCTTATTACCTAGGCCTTGATCGGGCGCAGGCGACGTTTCAACGCGGCACTGCGCAGGAAGTGCGCCATTCGCTCGGTGCCAGATTTTCGCGACTGATCGCCACCGAACGACCCGGTTGGGATGTCGACTACGAGGCGCTCGGGCAGTTTGGCACATTTGGCTCAGCGAATATTCGCGCCTGGACCGTATCCTCTGAGACTGGCTATCGCCTTCCGAATATTACGCTAAAGCCTCGATTCAGCGTGAAGGCTGACATCTCCAGCGGGGATCATCCAAAGTCGAATCCCAACACACTCGGAACTTTTAACCCCTTATTCCCTACTGGAAACTATTTCGGCGTGGTGGCTACTACCACTGGTCCAGGCGCTGTCAACTTTATCGATCTCCATCCGAAAATTGATGGGACTTTCCCGCATAACATCACAGCCTCGTTCGACTGGATCGTCCAGTGGCGGGAGAGTCTTGAAGATGGTGTTTACGCACTTCCAGGCGTCCTGATTAGAGCCGCAGGTGATAGTCGCGCACGCTTCGTTGGCCACAGGCCTGGAGCCGAAGTTCATTGGCAGGTGAACAGCCACCTCTGGTTCCAGGGAGATTACGGAATTTTTTATGCGGGACGTTTTCTGAAGGAAACCCAACCAGGACGCAACTTGAATTACTGGGCGCTGTGGGCTGGGTACAGATTTTGATCAACTTCCGAACAGCGTGAGGGCCTGATTATGAGAAGCATGAAGAACTTTCGCCGAGCCGCCGGAGCAACAGGTGCCACCATCCTAGGCACATGTTTCTTCTTCACCATCATCGGTGTATTCGGGCTTCGATTTGCCATTGCGGGGCTGATCCTTTTTGTAGCCATCGCTGTCATTACCTATTCCGCATTTGCCGGCGACGAGGTAAACCTATGAAACTCGATCCGTCCGTACTTGCCAGAATTCAGTTTGCGTTTACGGTGAGCTTTCACATCATGTTCCCGACGATGTCGATTGGTCTCGCATCTTTCCTGGCAGTGATGGAGGCGTTCTGGCTGAAGACCAAGAATCCCTTGTATCTCCAAATATACAAATTTTGGCTCAGCATCTTTGCGATGGGCTTCGGGATTGGAGTCGTCACCGGAATCGTACTCTCATTCGAGTTTGGTCTCGGGTTCGCGCACTTTGCGGAGATCGCTGGGCCGGCGATCGGACCGATGATCGCCTTGGAAGTTTTGACGGCTTTTTTCCTGGAAGCTGGGTTTCTGGGAATCATGCTTTTTGGTCTTCACCGAGTCGGCCCCAAGCTGCACTTTTTCGCAACCTGCATGGTAGCCATCGGTACGCTTCTATCAGCGTCATGGATTCTATCCGCAAACAGCTGGATGCAGACGCCAGACGGTATTGCGATACATGATGGCCGCCTAAGTGTTGTGAATTGGCTACATGTGATCGTGAACCCGTCCTGGCCGTATCGGCTGCCTCACATGCTGACTGCAGCCTATCTAACTGCATCCTTCATGGTTGCAGGAGTGGGCGCATGGTATCTGCTGCGAAGGAAATATCTAGATTTTGCGCGTAGGTCGGTCGCCTTGGGAACCGCGTTCGCAACTGTATTGATCGCCGGGCAGGTTTTCCTCGGAGATATTCTTTACGGCACCATGATCAAGTACCAGCCGTCGAAGATGCAGGCGGCGGAAGGCTTCTGGGAAGAAGAATCTCAGTCCCCAGCTCCTTACTATTGGTTCATCATCCCCGATCAAAAAAATCAGCAAAATCGATTCGCACTCGGAATGCCCTATCTTGGAAGTATCTGGCTGACCCACAGCCTCGATGGGCGGGTCAAAGGTCTAAAAAATACACCCCGCGACCGCCAGCCCATCATGGGAATGGTGTTCTATGCCTTTCGAACCATGTATGGCCTGGCAATTGTCATGTTCATCATGGGAGTTGCTTCACTATGGTTGAGATTTCAGGGGAGACTTTTCACTTCCCGCTGGTTCCTTTGGTTGCTGGTTTTCATGACGCCGTCGGGCATCATAGCCACGCTGGCCGGCTGGTATCTTGCAGAGACGGGCCGCCAACCATGGGTGATCTTTGGCATCTTGAGAACCGCTGATGCGGTATCTCCTGTTCCTGCTCAGGCGTTGTTGTCGACTCTGATTGCGTTTGTTTGCGTTTATTCAGTCTTCCTCGGCGCCTTCTTGATCTTTACTGTTCGCATTATCCGACGGGGTCCGTCCGAAGCCCCGTCCTATGCCGCAGCCTCAGCATCTCTCAAAAACGCGTTTCGTCCACACGTTTTGGACCGAGTGACGCGAGCTGTCGATAGTGAGCCAGCACTAAGGAGTTAACGCAAATGCATCTCCCACTCTTCTCGGCCTGCTTTATGGCCTTCGCTCTTACGCTTTACATCTTCCTCGACGGATTCGATCTGGGAGTCGGGATGTTGCTGCTATTCCAATCGGACCCGGCGTCTCGTGACCACATGGTGGACTCGATTACGCCGACATGGGACGGCAACGAGACATGGATCATCATGGCGGGCATAACCCTATTCGCAGCATTTCCGATTGCATATTCGATTCTGCTGCCGGCGCTATATCTTCCCATCATACTCATGTTGCTTGCACTGGGCTTTCGCGGTGTCTCATTTGAGTTCCGGGTGCAAACCACTCGGCATCGCCGTAAATGGGACGTGGCGTTCGCAATTGGGTCGCTGGTTGCGGCGTTCATGCAAGGGTTGATTGCTGGATGTCTGATCCAAGGAATCAAAGTCCGCGATTTGCGCTTCAACGGAAGTGTTCTAGATGTCCTTCATCCTCTTCCCGTGATCAGCGGGGTCACTCTCGCAGTCGGGTATACCGTGCTTGGAGGGGGGTGGCTCAGACTGAAGTCCAATTTGTTGTTACAGGAGTTTGCTCGCCGGTCGCTTCGCGTTTCCGCACCGGTCTTCGCTGTTTTGTTCGGAGTTGCTTGCCTCTATGCGGCACAAATTCAGCCAGGCGTGCGCTCGCAGTGGGCGTTACACCCAATCGCGCTGTCTTGTCTTCTTGGTTTGTTTGTTATTGCAGCAGGATCGTTGGCTGTGCTGGCCGAAAGGGTGAGGGCCGCAATCCTCTTAATTCTCGGTTTATTTCTCTTTGTTGTGGGCATCTCGGGGCTGGCCTGGATTGTGTTTCCCAACGTTGTCCCATTCAGTGTTTCCCTTTGGGATGCTGCATCATCCTCCACCAGCCAAGAGTTTGTACTCATGGGCGCAAGCATCGTCACTCCGGTGGTGCTTGGATACTCCGCATTTGCGTATTGGATTTTCCGTGGCAGGACACCGGAGAAGGGATGGGAAGGATGACGATTCGACACCAACTTTTGTGGTTCGGCGCAATCTATGCATTGTCCGTGGGTGCTGTGGCTCTTCTCGCTTTCCTTACTCGCATTCTCTTGCGGTGGACAATTTGAGACGTTTCCCGAACCGGAAACTTGGATGCTCTGCGGTGGCCTCTGACCTGTGGCAGGGTGAGACCAGCAGAAGCCAAGTCATTTAGCGAAGTGAGCCCAACTGAACGCGCCATAGCAATCGGGAGCAAGTGACGTTACAAAGGGTCTCGGCTAGTCTGCTCGCTTTGGCATTCCGGTTGCCTTTACTCGGTACGAAAGTTGCGCATTGTAAATGCCTCAATCTTGCGGAGGCTGATCATGGCAAAGAGGAGTCTCCGATGAACGTCGGATTCGTACTGACCCTAGCACTCGGAATCGGTGTAGTCGCCGGGCTGCGAACCTTTACCGCTGCCGCCCTGACGGCTTGGGCGGCACATCTGCATTGGCTTAATCTCTCTAGCTCTCACTTGGCCTTTATGGGCTCGGTATGGGCGGTCGCTATTTTCAGCCTTGGCGTAGCAGTTGAATCTGTCGGCGATCAACTCCCTAACACTGCCGCCCGAACGGCTGCCCCTCAGCTGGCAGGTCGAATCATTACGGGCTCACTTACGGGCGCCTGCCTAGGTATCGCCGGCAGTGCTGCGGCTTGGCTCGCAGTGGTAATGGGAGCTATTGGATCACTGGTCGGAGCGTTTGGCGGTTACAGCGCCCGAGCAGGATTGGTGCGAGCGCTGCACGCGCCAGACTCTGCGATTGCCATACCTGAGGATTTGGTCGCGATTGGTCTGGGACTTTTCCTGGTTTCGCGCTTTTGAGTCGTGCTAACGCTCTTCGCTAGAAAATCGAGATTATGTTCAAGCTCAGTTACGAACAGGCATAAAACCCTTGCGAGGCTGATGAAGGGACACGACCTCTAGGAGAAATCGGCCAAAACCAGTTGAGACCGGGCCACAATTTTAGGAGGAAACTATGACTCGTGAAGCGACATTGATGTCCGGGATAATTCTTATCGCCGTTCCCGGGGCTCAGTACGGCGGATATTTCCTGCTCACAGCATTGATGGACCGGAGCAGCCGCTGGCACACCGATCCGCACAAACCACAGCAGCCATGCCGGCAGCATCGCCGCATCGGCCAGGATC
>Ga0207116_10311_pt1 | contig 12337 bp, 16 predicted proteins | sample Alteio_BWMinHeat_44_FD_153550 | JGI IMG/M metagenome (GOLD analysis project Ga0207116, IMG submission 153550) | Enriched cells from forest soil in Barre Woods Harvard Forest LTER site, Petersham, Massachusetts, United States -... | ecosystem: Environmental > Terrestrial > Soil > Temperate forest >... | reverse complement strand
TGCTCATCTAAGCATTACCGCTCCGCCCGCAACGTCCAGCACGACGCCGGTGATCCAGCCCGCCTCACTTGACGCGAGAAAGACTGCGGCGCACGCGACATCCTCCGGAGTGCCCAGACGCTTGAGTGGATGAGTATCCACTAACGATGCAAGTTGCTCCTTGGGAATTCGCTCGAGGTTTCGTTCGGTGAGAATCGTCTGAGGAGCAATGCAATTCACCCGAATGCCGTACGGGCCGGCCTGCGCCGCGACATCTTGGGACATGAGTTCGATCCCAGCCTTCGCGACGGAGTAAGGGATCGGCGACCTGGGGTGCGGACGGCGCCCAGCAGCCGAAGAGATCGTGACGATGCTGCCACGTCGGCGTTCTTTCATACCCGGCATAAAGCTCTTAATAGTTAGGAATGTCGACGTGAGGTTTCCGTCGACGGACGCACGCCATCCTTCTTCGCTCGTATCTTCGAGCGGACCGGCGGGAGTAAAGCTCCCTCCCGCGTTCGCGACAAGGATGTCTACAGGTCCGAACTCACCTTCGATCCGAAGACGAGCGGCTTCGACATCGGTAAAGTTCGTGACATCGCCACTGACCTGCATCGAACGGCCGCCTGCGAGCTCGATTTCTTTTCGGATGGAAGATGCCGCTGCGCTGTCCCTTCCGTGGACCACGACCTTGGCCCCTTGTTGCCCAAATGATTTGGCGATTGCGGATCCGATGCCTCGTGAACTGCCCGTTACCAGCGCGACCTGATCTCGTAAAGAGCTCATGCTGTTGCCCCTTCTGGAGACGCTCCTTCTGTACGACGGAGCGTTTGTGGCAAGCGGCCGCCAACTAGGATCAGCCAGGCGAATCCAACGAACCTAGTCACTGGGATTGCCAGGTTTGCGGGATAGGCGATCAGGCTCAAAGAAGACAGCTCGCCGGCCACGGCGACGATCATTCCCAGTACGAGCAACCAGCGCGGCAACAAGCGAGCAAAGTGGCTGGTAACCGAGACTCCAGCAGCGAGGAGCCCGAAGGCCACCGCGAAACCAGCGCCACCGAACAGGAACGACATGAAGTACAGAACACGGGTGGCCGCGAGCGATGCTACCACCTCGGGCACCGAAAGCACCCACGTGCACAAGCCGGAGACTGCGATCGCTCCCGACGCGGCGAAACCGCCGACGAGCGCGATGTTCGTTCCGGCGGCACGCACGCCGAGATAGCGCAGTCGGCTAACAACCGTGGCGGTGTAGATGGCAAGTGGCACTGCGGAGCCAAAGAAGAAGAATGCGCTCACTTTGACTGCGAATGGGTTCGCGGCAAAGAACGCACGTGCGGCCTCGGCATCGCCGAAGGGGGTAACGAACGGCGGGCCATGGCGCAGTAGAACCGCAGAAGCGATATTGGCGACGAACAGCAGGGTGTGAACAATGGCGAGCGGCAAGAGTGGAGGCCCGGCAAATCGTGTTGCAGAAGTTGGTTTCATAATATAATCGTTTGTAGACTAAACGATTGATAAATGCAATCATATATCATGCAAAGGACAAAAGCCCCATTGGCCTTCCTGCTGGCCCAAGTAGGCGCACATGCAGCCATGCGATTCGGCGAGCGGATCTCCCGCCTCAATCTCACACCGCCTGACGCCGGAATTCTGCGCATGCTGGGTGCCTCCGGCGGGCTCAGTCAGCAGGAGCTGGCGACGAGACTCGGCATCCATCCCAGTCGTTTGGTGGCGATACTCGACGCCCTCGAGGAAAGATGGCTGGTCGAACGTCGGCCAAATAGCGATGATCGCCGACAATATGCACTTCATCTGACCGAGAAAGGCCAGGGGATGCTCAGCGAGATAGGGCGCATCGGTCGCGAGCACATAGAATCGCTATGCGCCTCGTTGACCGCGGCCGAACATGAACAGCTCGGCGATCTCCTTCAGAAGATCGCGACCGAGCAGGGACTTTCTCCCGGCGTTCACCCCGAATATCGGCGCATGAGGCCCGGCACGAAGGAGGTCAAGGCCTAGGCTCCCGAGTAACGGGCAAGCCGGAGTAACCGAATTACTTCCTGTTAGCCCACAATCGGAGTCGGCCCGTCAATAACCACAAGCAGGTTTACCTGCACTGGTGAGCCGTACGCGTTTATCTTTGGGTTCAGGCCGTTCCCGCCGATCCATGCTCGAGTCGTGATCGGGAGTAGTCCGCTGAATGCAGGCGAGACTCGCCTTTTTGTGATCGGCTGGACATTTCCGCGTCATTAGTTCTTCATAAAGGCTTCAATCGTGTCCAGAACCTCCGTTCTTCCTCGCTCTGGTCGATCGAGATGGACAAAATGGGTTGCGCCAGATATGACTACGACCCCTACTCTTGGCGAATGAACGAGGTCGGCCACGAGATGTTCCCGATCCTCCGAACGTGACCAGAAATCCCTCTCGGATGCCACCACCAAGGTGGGCGCAGTAACAAGAGACGCATCCCAGAGTTGTCTTCCAATAGCAAGGTAGAAACTGTCTACCATAGCTCCACAGGGCGAGCGGAAGCTCGGCGGGCTTTGCGATCGGGAAACCGGATCGCTCGCAATCGCAGCATCAACATAGGCCCTAGTGACCGAGGGATCGCGCCACTCGCTCTTGTCTTCCATCGGAATGCTGTGGTCCCAAGGGCGAAGCAGCGACGCAGCATCGTTGTAGCGATACCCACCGCAGCTCGCCTGACTGAACCGGCCGGGATGCACCGGATCTTCTGAGTCTGTGCCGCGGCCAATCTGGGCCTGCTGAGAGGAACCTCTGTAGAGGCTGTTCAGCAGGATCAGTGCGCTGACATTGTTGGGATAAAGGCTCGCATAGTAGCCGGCCCGCTGTCCGCCCGTCGCCCAACCGAAGAGTGCAACGCGCGGGACCCGTCGGCGCCTGCGAATCTCATCGACCACGGCCGAAAGATCACGCGCCGCGTCATTGGAACGAACTAAAGGGCGCGTGCAAATCAGGCGGTTCTTTCATCTCCTTGGGTCGAGTTGACCGGCCGTACCCGCGCACGTCCATCACGTAGACGTCGAATCCGCGGCGAGCTAGATCTGCAGCCTTGATGCATTATCTCTGCCCGATTCCGTGGCCGTGCGCATTCGGCAGCAATAGCCCCTTGTGCACTCCGTTCGTGGGGGACGTGCTGTCCAGAGCGTCGCTGCGAACCTCAGTCATCCGTGCCAGTACAAGAGCCGCTAAGGAAATTTCTAGATCTCGCACTGCGACATCAAAAAACATTCCAGTGGAAGATGCCCACGACGCTGAAATCTAACATGCTTCAGCACACCAGAGGGCGGTCGACAATCTTTTGCGATTGGTGACAATGACGATGTCCGCAGGTGCATTTCGGGTCTGCCCACCACCCAATAAGTCGTGATACGATCTAATATAGGCATGATCGTGACCCGGCACAATCAGCAAACAGAGAAATCGCTTCCCCTTACCGACTATCAGTCTTTAGCGGAGCTGCGGTACCAGATTCGTCGTTTTGTGCATTTCAGCGAGCAAGCCGTACGGAACGCTGGGCTCGAGCCTCGCCAGCATCAGCTGATGTTGGCCCTGAAGGCTCTCCCCAAAGATGTGCGCCCTCGTATTGGAGAATTGGCGGAGCGTTTGCTCATTCAGCACCACAGTGCAGTGGAGTTAGTGAACAGATTGGCGAGGGGAGGATATGTCCGCCGCGGTAGAGGAGACGGAGACAGGCGAGCGGTATTGCTTTCGCTAACACCGAAAGGTGAAAACGTATTACGAGAGCTCTCCTTGCACCATCGGGCAGAACTTCGAACGCGGGGGCCGGCGCTGGTGGCGGCGCTCAAACGCGCGATAAAAACTGCAAGAATCGGATGACGGGATAGTCCGAACTTAAGCAAGGAACCACTTAGATATGTCGGAAGTCAAAAACGGGTCCACGGACGGCATGGGTGCAGTGAATCCTCTTCGTCCGACTATCGCAGCTACTGGAGTTCAAGTTAAAGGCGCTGCGCTGGCTGAACCGGCACAGTTTCGAATGGTGCTAATTTCTTTCCTGTCCGCTGGAATCGGGCTTATAGCAGGCCTTATCGCGTATCTGCTCTACAACCTGATCGGCCTGTTTACCAATATCGTCTTCTATCATCGCGTTGTTTTTGCCTTTAACAGCGCCAGAAATAATCATCTGGGTGCGTGGGTCATCGTCATGCCAGTGATTGGCGGAATCATTGTTGGTTTCATGGCGAAGTATGGGTCCCCCAAGATCAAGGGTCATGGAATTCCCGAGGCCATGGAAGCAGTACTGATCAATCGCAGCCGCATTCAACCACGAGTTGCGATTCTGAAGCCTATCTCTGCCGCGATTGCGATCGGCACTGGAGGACCCTTCGGAGCGGAAGGACCCATTATTCAAACGGGCGGTGCGGTCGGTTCTCTGATTGGGCAACTGGTTCACACGACGGCGTCCGAGCGCAAGGTTCTGCTGGCTTGCGGCGCGGCCGCCGGTATGTCAGCCACGTTCAACACCCCGATAGCGGGAGTGATCCTGGCTATTGAGCTGCTCTTGTTCGAATTCAAGTCACGATCATTTATTCCTCTTGTCATTGCAAGCACCATCGCAACTGCTGTCCACATGCAGCTTCTGGGAACAGGCCCAATGTTCACGGTAGCCGCCATGGATTTCGGCATTCCACGCGCGCTACCTTTCTATGTGCTGCTTGGAGGTCTCTGTGGGCTGGCTGCGGTTGGTTTTAGCAAGCTGCTCTATTGGACAGAAGACCAGTTTGAGAAATTACCGATTGATGAGCTTTGGTGGCCCGCGATCGGCGCGATAGGATTGGGAATTATTGGATACTTCGTTCCGCGAGTCTTGGGCGTCGGGTATGACACGATCAGCGACATCTTGAATGCGAACCTCGCCCTAAAATTATTGGTTGTCGTTATGTTGGCGAAGGCGGTTGCGCTTGTTGTCTCGCTCGGTTCCGGAACATCAGGAGGACTGCTCGCGCCCATGTTTATGTCGAGCGCAGCGATGGGTGGGGTCTTTGCGCTGGGTCTCGATAGAATCTTCCCTGGCGCACACCTTTCTGCCGGCGCATTCGCATTGGTTGCCATGGGAGCGGTTTTTGGCGCCGCCTCGCGAGCTGCTTTCACCTTCATCATTTTCGCCTTCGAGATTACGCGTGACTACAATTCTGTTTTGCCTCTGATGCTGGTCACGGTGATCGCTGCCGGCATTGTCATGTTGCTTATGCCGAGCGGATCGATTATGACGGAGAAACTGGTGCGCCGCGGGTTGCGGATTCATCAGGATTACGAGGCCGATATGCTGCAACAAATGTCTGTATCGCAGACGATGGATCCTGAAGTACCAGCCGTGCCTGGCGATATGTGGTTGGTTGACTTGGCCGACCGAATCGCAAGACGCGACCCCGAGGTAAGCCAACATCAGGCGCTGTTCATCATGGGCGGAGATGGCAAATTAGCGGGTGTCATCACGCGGGGAGATGTTTTTCGCGCATTGGACAAGGACTCTACTCAATCGATGACTGTGCTTGAAGCCGGGACTCGCGACGTTGTTGTAACCTATCCCGACGAAGCTTTGCACGACGCCTCTGCGAAGATGTTGCTTAATAATATTGGACGTTTGCCGGTAGTTGACCGAAAGGATCCCGGCCATGTGGTTGGATATTTGGGAAGGCACGGGATCATGGCCGCGCGCTTGCGCCGACTGGATGAGGAACATGTGCGCGAGTCGGGCTGGCTCGGATCACGGTGGAAGAAGTGAACGCTCTCGGGAATGCGGCGATAAATCAGGCCAACGGCAAAGAAGATGTCTCTAGACCACTCCCTCCAAGGCGCAGAAGGTCGAAAGCAACTTGCTGGTCAGTCCGGATTCGGGCCACGAGAACGTTCCCATCATTCTCGGGAATGCGGATCTGTTGTGCTACCGACAAAGCACGAGTGTAAAGCGCATAGGCCACGGCGTAATTGTGGTCTTCGCGATGCCGATCCGCCAACATGCATAAATTCTCCGCAATTGCCCGAAGTTGCCGCAGGCGGAGTGGGTATACGCCATTGGAACTACTCATCGAATGTTCCTTTGAACTATGTAGAACGTCGTGTTCCACTCCAGCGTTGTTTGCCTCAATCGAGCGTTGAATAATGGAAGGCACGTCATACTAAAAAGAAGCCCCTGCAAGAACTGGCGCTATCAATTCGCCTGGTGGCGCGCTCCTTGCGCTGTCTTGCTGCCCTGCATTGTCGTATGCCAAGGATCCCGTAATACACCGCGCGATCGAAGAAGGGAGTCAACATTTGCTGCAAACTCGAGCTCGGTATCACGCAAATTGATAAGGCCAATTCTTACCACTCGCCCGTGAGCGACCACTGCTGCCGTTATTTTGCAGTTCTGAATTGCCGTATCCCTGGATTCCGTAGTACACCGCGCGATCGAAGAATTGAGTCAGCATTTGGTACAGTTCGAGTTCTCCATAGAGTTCCACGACATTGCAGGCAAAGGCCTCCCGTTGAAGGAAGTGCCACAAGTGATCACGGCTGGTGATCAAGGCCCACACAAACTGATACAAACCGACTCCCTCGGCCGCCCGACGTGCCCCGATTGCGCGAAATCGACTTTCGATATCTTCATCGGTTTTTTGCAACAACCATTCACCTAAGTTGCGGTAGACCTCTGCCGCTGCCAGTTCCAGTTCTGCGGCCGGAATCTTTCGAAAGTCAGAGGTACGTTCCGACAGTTGGACTTGTTCAGTCAGCCCTCCCACCAATTCCTCCGAGTGTTTTTCAATCAAGCGCACAAGCTTTAACGTCAGCACTCGCCATCCTCCTTAACCATTGACCAGTTGATTCTCCTGACATTTCTGAAATTGCAGACGCAGTTTCGCAGGATGCTTTTTTTATTATATCGTGTTACGATATCAAATGAAAATCGTGGAGCTTACGTGGGGGCTCGGATGAACTATCCATTGCACTCATGGAATGAAGATCACGACAGGCCTTTGCGAGTAATGTGTTATCTGGTTGGGGCTCTATCCGTTGCGTTTTGCTTGGCTCTGGTCGTGTATGTGATTTTGATGTGACGCCAACGTTCGGTGACTGACATGTGAATCCCGGAATCGGATGGCCGGATCCATCTCTGCCTTCTAACCTCTGACTCCAGGGATCAGCTGTGCCTTGATCCAGCCTTACAACATTGTCTTCTCACAATCCAAAACACAGCCTCTGGAAGTCGGTGCATGAACAGGGCCTGAGATGACCCGCTTCCGTTCGCATCACGCGGCAACAGGCTCTTTTGCACTCGCTTTCGCGAGGGATGTCACTCTGCAGCGCATCTCTACGAACCTCAGTTATGCGCGCAAGCACAAAAGCTGCCAAGGCCATCTCTACATCCCGCACTGCGATATCAAAGAGCATTCCTGTCGAGACGACGCCGGTGACGAGCACATGGTTCTACAGATTCTCGCGAATGCCGGACAGGTTCTCGACGACGTTGGTTCCAAGACTGCGAAGCGCCTTCGCTTCCCCGACGCCTGAGAGCATGAGAAGCTTCGGGCTATTGATGGCATCCGCGGCAAGGATCACTTCCTTGTCGGCCGCGATATCCTTCTGACGATCTTGTCGAACGCGGACAGGAGCCGCCCAGGCGACCTCTTGTCTTTGTGGCCGTATTTCAGCTTCCATGGCGGCCTCAGCCTGCAAGCTTTGGAGATCGCGAGAGATGGTTACGATAGCGAGAGTGCGACCGCCCTTCTTGTACGCCACGGCACAATCGCGCGCATCGAGGCTCCCATCGATCTCGATAGCCTCCCACTTCTCGGCGTGGCCCACGTAATTGATAGCCACGTCGTAGTGTTGACTCCAGAAGAATGGAACAGCGTCAAACCTTTCGCGATGGCCAAGAATATTCTTAGCCGCTACTTGCCCCTGGCGCTCAGCAACCACCCAGTGCTCGACGCGAATTCGCTCGCCGGTGTGCGGATCGGGCCAGCGAGTGGCATCGCCAGCAGCGAAGATTCCGGCCACGCTGGTTTCGAGGTATTCGTTGACTTCGATACCCCGATCGATGGCGAGCCCAGCTTGCTCGGCCAAAGCGAGTGATGGACGTACGCCTACACCCAGGACCAGGAAGTCTGCGTCCACGGCTGTTCCGCTGGTCAAGGCGACGGTGCGACCCTTCACCCGGCTGACAGTTTCCCCCAAATGAAAGGTTACGCCGTGAGCTTCGTGAAGTTTGCGGATAAAGAGGCCAACCTCAGCTCCCATTACGCGTTCCAGCGGATTGCGCTCAGGTGCTACTACATCTACACAGATGCCGCGGGCGCGCAGAGATGCGGCAACCTCCAAGCCGATAAAGCTGGCACCAACAACCACCACACGTTCTGCTGAAGTTGCCTTGGCTATGATTGCCTTGCTGTCAGCGAACGTGCGGAGATAAAGGACCTGAGAATCAGTCGCGTCTTCAATCGGCAAATGGACTGAATGTGCTCCGGTGGCCAACAGGAGAGCGCCAAATTCGATCGCCTTGCCATTCTCAAGCACTATCCGCCGGCTTTTTGTATCGAGCGATAGAACTCGTGAGTGAAGGAGAAGATCGATCCGGCGGTCGCGATAGTAGTCAGGAAGTCGCAAAGGAATCCAGTCTTCTTGAGCCGTGCCTGCCAGGTAATCCTTGGAAAGGTTCGGACGATCTACCGGCGGAGAGTCGTCAGAACTCACGATGGTAAGAGGACCGTCGTAGCCCTCGCGCCGTACCATGTCCGCCGCAGCTAGACCCGCGGCGCCTCCGCCCACAATCAGAACCGAGCTTGGACCCTCCGTTCCACGCTTGGGAGCCGGCGGTGAGACTTTCTCACGAACAAAGATCTGGTCGCCCAGCTTCTCAACTCGCCAACAAGAAACTGGGTCAAGAGCGGGTGCCCGCAGCGCCTCGCCATTCCGGAGACTGAAGCATGCATGGTGCCAGGGACAGCGCACGGTCTCGCCCACGATTAAGCCTTCTGCCAGCGGGCCACCGTAGTGGGTGCAGTGGGCGCCGATGGCAAAGACCTCATCACCGCGGCGGGCCAGAACCAATTCTTCGCCGTCGGCCTGGCCCGATATCATGCTGCCATCGCCGAGATCGCGAATCGGAAATCCATTCCTGAAATCGGGTTTGTTCGTCTCTGGTGTCTCCGCCATGATTTGCCTCCCGAGCCGATTTCGATACTGCAGTAGATTCAAGATGCTGGTCATCGAACCGATGGTTCGGTTCATACTACTCGCGAACTGAGCGAGTTTCTCCAACATCGCGGCGCGTTGAGGTTACTTCGCGTCCCACAACTGGGCCCATTCGCACCTCGCTCATCGCCTGAGACCCCGGCAAGCTTCTCTTCAAGAACAGACACTGCATCAAAATTCAGTCCCGCTTATGCGGGTCGGGAGAGCGTTGCACGATAATCAGCGGCGAATTTCTCAATACCTTTGCGTGTAAGCTCGTGTCGTATATCAAAGGTTTCCCACGGTCGTTCCAAGTCAAGCTCTTCGTACGGGATCGACTTACCGGAAGCCTTGTACTGAAACGGTTTGTCGGGCATCGGGAAATTCCTGTTCGCCCACAGTTCCAAGACTTTCGCAGGTACAGTTACAAGCTCCGTTTCGAGCGCAAAACAGTAAAGCAGGTGTTCTAGGCTGCGGATGCTTGCTGCTAGTACCAGAATATGGCCGTCACCCTTCAGGAACATCTGTTTTATGTTCCTGACAATATCCATCCCGTTCTGACCTATGTCATCCAAACGCCCAACAAAAGGCGACACATAAGCAGGTTGCTTTGTGCCCTTCGTCGCTGCGTACACTGCGGCTGCCTGTTGTTGCGAAAAGCAAAGAGTCATGTTGATCCTCATGCCCTGCTTGACCGACATCTGTGCCGCACGGAGGCCTTCTGCTGTGCATGGATACTTGATGTACGCATTCCCAATCCATGAAAACATTTCTTGGCCTTGGTCGAACATCTCTTGCGCGGTTGTCTTCTGGTCAGAGAATACTTCGATAGACACCCCCGCATCGCCGACCAATGGAGAAATTGTCTGCACGATTTTCCTGTATTCGTCCATGTCCTCCCTGTTCGAAAGTTTGTGCCCGGATGCGATTAGCTCCTTAATATGCGGGTTCTTGGCAATCAAGGATGGGTTGGTCGTCTGCCCATCGACAAACTCCAACAATTCCTTGACCCGCTGTGTCTCCTGCGGGTCGCCACCATCCACCAATATTTTCGTCTTGGGTCGAGTCATTGCCATGCTCCTTTCCGTGCCAACCTCAGGCCGACGCCCCTCTGTCGTCTCTTCCCGGCGACCCTGGAGCGATATTGAAATGTCGGCGGCTACCACCGGCCAGCGTGCGAACCGCCGTCCACGTGGATTACCTCGCCCGTCACTTGACCTGCCCGTGCCAAGTAGAGAACTGCGTCGACGATGTCTTTTACCTCCGTTATCGTCTTAAGTGGCGCCTTGTCGTGAGAGATTCCTTGGGAACGCCCTCGTGCAGTGGTGTGTCGACGACGCCGGGGGCTACGGCGTTGAAACGGATGCTTCTCTTGCGTACTCGATTGCGAGACTCCGGGTCACGGTATTCAGGCCCCCTTTCGTAATCATCGAAACCGAGGCATTTTCGCCGGCAATTGGCTGATCCGCAAGCGCCGCGGTGATGCTCACAACGTTCCCTGATTTTTGTTTCATCATCTGCTTCACGGTGAACTGAGTCATGTAAAGGAATCCCAGCAGGTTGGTCGAGACAGAGCGTTGAAGTCCTCGGTAGTAAAGTCGATGAACGGCTTGGTCCGGAAGATTCCGGCGTTATTCACCAGAACATCGATGGTTCCGAAGTTGTTGATCGCGGCTTCGACGACTTTGGCAGCGGTCTCCTGCTTCCCGATATGCCCATCGATGAGAACCAGGTTGGGTGAGGCAGTCAACGATCGGCTGGTACTAAGGGACGTTGCAACGACGTTATAACCCTCCCTCAGAAAGGCCTCGACCAAACCCGCACCGATACCCCCCGATGCTCCGGTGATGATCGCTGTTTTCTTGTCTGACATACAGACTCCGTTGTTCGCAAAGGCTCGGATCTCCCGTACGAGAGAACTAGAGGCCTAGGTCACTCAATCCTGGATGATCATCGGGACGGCGGCCGAGCGGCCAATGATATTTGCGGTCTGACTCCAAAATGGGGAGGTCGTTGATTGAGGCGAACCGTAAAGCCATCAGCCCATCGTCATTGAATTCCCAATTCTCATTGCCATAGGAGCGATACCAATGACCCGAGTCGTCGTGCCACTCGTAAGCGAAGCGTACCGCGATCCGGTCGCCGGTGAACGCCCACAATTCCTTGATGAGCCTGTAGTCCAACTCCTTGGCCCACTTGCGAGAGAAAAGCAATGATTTCGTTTCGTCCGTTGATGAACTCCGAGCGGTTCCTCCACCGTGAATCGATCGCGTATGCCAGAGCCACTTTCCCCGGGCCGCGGGTGTTCCAGCTGTCCTCGGCGAGGCGTACCTTTTGAATCGCACTCTCGCGAGTGAACGGAGGCAAAGGTGGGCGCGTTGTGGTAGTTGTTGTTGCCATAATTCTCCTTAACTGGCTTCGCCTCTGTTACACCTAGCCTCTAGCCGCCTTGCCCATGAAGCGATCGTTTTTGCCTTCACCCTGTCTCAGAAATCCTGCGGTGTGGGGCGAATGACCGCGGCTTTCGATATGTCGACTCGAATGAGCGGCATATGCGTCCTCCTCCAGTCATTGGCGAACCCAATTAACCTATTCATGGCATTGTTCAGGCCCTGCTCGAAGTCCACAAAGGTGTCGGCTGGCCAGAGCTTCCTTTTCAACTCTTCACGAGTAATGGTCTCGCCTGGCCGTTCTAGCGGCATGGCCAGGATCTCCACAGGCTGGCCCTGCAGCCTGATCTTCATTCCCTTCTCGCGGAGTTCCCCAGCTCGTGGATCGAGCTCGAACACACCAAAACGGAGGGCTTGCGGAACTGAGCTGGAAGGCGCCACACGTCCTCCAAGCGGCTAGAGTGTAACACTCCTTCGTCGGACCCGCAGGCGATCGGATTCTCCTGTTAGTCGATCCGCTAAATCGTCCCTGCTCAACACGTTGCCCTGCTAGTTGCGTCTACTGAACACCAGAGGTCCGTTCCATTGAAGGTCCGTAGCACCCACGCCAGACTCCGCACCAACGTGCGACTGAACGCCGCCGAGTTGTGCGGTTTGGGCTTGTCCACGGCGGGATTTTTCCGCCTCGCACGAGAAATCGTAGCGAGGAGGTTCCCGCTGAAGCACCCCCAATCCTTAGCGGTTCGTATTTGTCTGCCTGTTCTG
>Ga0207116_10283_pt1 | contig 12381 bp, 12 predicted proteins | sample Alteio_BWMinHeat_44_FD_153550 | JGI IMG/M metagenome (GOLD analysis project Ga0207116, IMG submission 153550) | Enriched cells from forest soil in Barre Woods Harvard Forest LTER site, Petersham, Massachusetts, United States -... | ecosystem: Environmental > Terrestrial > Soil > Temperate forest >... | reverse complement strand
CAGTATCTTGCAGAAAAAAAAGGCGCCACAGAAGTATGGCCTGAAGATCCTCAAATCCGCGCCGATATAACCCGCTGGCAATTTTTGGAAGCAAATCACTGGAGCGAACCCACTCTCACACTTGCCTATGAAAATTGCATTAAAGCCGCCGTCGGGGCAGGCTCGCCCGATAAAAAAGCAGTGGAAGAGGCCACCGAAAATTTTCACGAACTGGCTAAAGTATTAAATAAACATCTCGAAACTCACAAGTTTCTTGTTGGCAATGCCCCTACACTCGCTGACTTTTCGGTTGCGGGTTGTTTGTCTTACGCTAAAGAAGCTGAAATTCCCGTTGGAGAATACCGCCATATTTCTGATTGGTACGAGCGCATTCAATCCGCCCTTTTTTATTTATACGCAAGCTCACTTTGTGCCATATTCAAAACATGATTCAAAACGTCTTTGTGAACCGGACCCTCAATTTAAAAAAAATCCAGTACATCGGTTTCGATATGGACCACACTTTAATACGGTACAACAGCCGTAATTTCGAAGCCTTGGTCCATAAAATGGTTCTTGAAAAATTAGTGCGTGAACGAAATTATCCAAAATCAATTTTATCACTTCCTTTTGAATTTGATCGAGTCATCCGCGGACTTGTCATCGACAGAAAAAATGGGAATCTCCTGAAGTTGAACCGATACTCTGGAATCAGGCTGAGCTATCACGGAACTCACAAAATCGACTTTGCGACCCAAAAAAAATTCTATCGTAGTATCTCAGTGACTCAAAATATCTAGCAATTGATACTGCCTTTTCACTTTCCCTCGCCCTTCTTTTTGAACAACTTGTGGAACTCAAAGAAACAACAAATAAAGACGCTTTGCCCTCATTTGAACAAATCTGTATTGACATCGAAGAATGTGTAGATGGTGTTCATGGCGACGGTACGCTCAAAGCCAAAGTTGCAAGTGATCTTACTCAATATATCATCAGTGATCCTGAGGTTGTAAATTTACTTGAGCGGTATAAGCTCCATGAGAAAAAACTTTTCATTCTTACAAACTCTCATTATCCCTACACAAAGCTTCTTATGGATCATGCCATCAATCCGTATTTAAAAGAACACAAGAGCTGGAGTGAGCTTTTCGACTATGTCATTACGGGCGCAGGCAAACCGAAATTCTTTTACGATAAACTTCCTTTTCAGATCGTCGACCCTGTGAAGGGCGCGACAACACCTCACGAAGGGCCTTTGACTCCTGGAATTTACGAGGGGGGTTGCTCAGCTATTTTTACAAAAGGCCTGAATGTCGACGGAGAGGACATTTTATACATTGGCGATCACATTTACGGTGACATACTCAGAGTCAAAAAATCGGTTTACTGGAGAACGGCCCTCGTTGTCGACGAACTGAGTGCGGAAATTACGAAACTTAAAACAGCAAAAGATATCGACAAAAAAATCACTGAATATATGGCGCAAAAGAAAATTCTCGAAGAAGCTGTTGTAGATATTTTGACGAAACACAAAGATTTTGGGGCACCCGTAGACGAAACAGAGCTTCATAAGGACCAAAAAAAGATTTCTGAAATTGACCGAGAAATTGGAGCCCTTATTACCAGGCGAGAAGAAATGTTTAACAGGTACTGGGGAGAAACAATGCGCTCCGGGGCAGAAGAAAGCTACTTTGCCTATCAGGTTGAGCGTTTTGCCTGCATCTATATGTCTCAACTAAAGTCGCTGCTGGAGTGTTCACCCCGGACTTATTTCAGAGCCTTTAAGAGGACGCTCCCCCACGAAGTATTTGAGTCATAGTCCAATCTAATTTGAAAAAATTTTCTTGAAAAATTGGTTTAATTTATAAATTGTTTCTTGTGGAATTTCATGTGCGCCTTGAAACTCATGAATATCACCCTCAAGGCCTGCGTCTTTCAGTAACTTTGTTAAACGCCTAGCATGCTCAAGACTGAGCAAAGCATCATTTGTACCATGACTTTGAAAAAATTTAAGACCTTTTTTTGTTTTTGCCTTTTCAGCCCATAAGCTCTCGTTCAAAAGATTCCCCGATAAGATGACAAGACCAAGGGGCATTTCACTTGACCTCAAAGCGACATCCGTTGCAACCATGGCGCCTTGACTGAACCCCATGAGAATTATTTTTTTCATAGAAATGTTCATTGTATTTAACATTCCATTAATTTGTTCTCGTGCCGTTTTCATTCCCTGAGGAGTCATTTGGGAGAAGTCCCGATAGGTCCCCGTTCGCATAGCGGCATCTAAAGCTTCAACATCAAGGGGAAACCACGCATATCCCGCAATTCCACCATCTGAAACTTTAAGCGGGCCTTGAGGAAATAACCATGTCGTGCCCACTGGTAACGAGAGCAACCGACCCAGTGAAGCAAGATCAAATGCGTTCGCGCCAAAACCATGAAGACAAACGACGGTCGCTCCACCGGGCTGCCCTGGAATTTCTAAGACTTCTAATGAACCTACACGCTTGAGTTGTCGTTCTTTTGCCATCGTTGTAAGATATAGCAAATGAGAGTAGTGGAACTCACAAAATTATGCTTCTCTCCATTCCTTGACTCAAAATTTGACGCAGCTATACTATTTAAGCTTTGGTTGCGCTTTGCGCCAGACTTTAGTCTAGCTCGCTTTCTATCCTTACGTTGCCGTTTTTGGAAAAATTTGGGGTATAATCTGGGTGGCGCTGGATGCCCCATCAACAACCAGCACAGGAGGGAATTTTTTGTGAATATGTTCAGTGAATTTTACGGCTATTTCTTAGGTGCAAATTTTGAAGTCTTTGCAACGACTTCAGTGGTCGCTATTCTCATTTTAGGCTTTCAAGGAGCACCGCTTTTGGCTTGGACAGTCGTAGTAGGCGCCATTCTAATCGGGTTCAAAATTCCTGTGGTAATTCTCAGTGCTTTTTTGATAGTAGCCCTGGTGTCCAACATCCGGCCCTTCAGGCGTATTTTAATTTCTAACGTTGTGATGAAAATCATGAAGATACTCAACGTTATTCCCCATATTTCAGAAACCGAGAGAACAGCGCTCGAAGCAGGTGTTGTTTGGGCAGAAGCAGAGCTTTTCTCAGGTAAGCCAAATTTTAAAAAATTGATGAGAGAAAATTATCCTTCTCTTAATGCCGAAGAGCAGGCCTTTCTTGACGGTCCTGTGGAAAAACTTTGTTCCATCATTGACGACTGGAAGGTCTTTAAAGATCGGGAGATTTCAAAAGAAGCGTGGGATTTTATTAAGAAAGAAAAGTTTTGGGGAATGATCATCCCCAAAGAATACGGCGGTCTCGGATTTACAGCCATGTGCCACAGTGAAGTGATCATGAAAATTTCAAGCCGTTCAGCTCCTGCCGCTATCACTGTGATGGTTCCAAATTCGCTGGGGCCCGCCGAACTTCTCATCCACTATGGAACAGAGGCTCAGAAAAAATATTATTTGCCAAGGCTTGCTTGCGGAGAAGAAATTCCTTGTTTTGCGTTGACGGAACCCGGCGCCGGGAGTGACGCAGGTTCTATTCAGGCGGAAGGCGTTCTTTTTAAAGGCAAAGACGGCAAGCTTTACATGCGGCTCAACTGGAACAAGCGTTGGATCACTCTCGCAGCGATCTCTACAATACTGGGTCTTGCCTTCAAATTGCGCGATCCGGAAAATCTTCTGGGCCGCGGTGAAGATGTCGGTATTACCTGTGCCCTTATTCCGTCAAACACAGAAGGTGTTGCCCTTGGGCGTCGTCATGATCCGCTGGGAGTTCCATTTTACAATTGCCCCACACAAGGCAAAGACGTCGTTGTTTCCGTTGACGCTATTGTTGGCGGCATTGAAGGTGCTGGCTGTGGATGGAAAATGCTTATGGAATGTCTTGCGGCCGGTCGCGGTATTTCACTGCCCGCGCAAAGTGTGGGTGGAACAAAACTCATTGCCCGCATCACGAGCGCGCATGCAACAATTAGAAAGCAATTTGGTATTTCCATTGGTAAATTTGAAGGCATTGAACAGCCTCTCGCTCGCATTGCTGGTTTCGCCTATCTCATGGAGGCCTTCCGCAGATACACTCTAGGAGCCCTTGACAAAGGCATCAAGCCTGCGGTTGTGACAGCCATCGCAAAATATAATGCGACCGAACTTAGCCGCAAAGTCGTCAACGATGGAATGGATATCTTAGGGGGAGCCGGGATTTCAACGGGTCCTCGGAATCTGATCGCACACGCCTACATGGTCACACCTATCGGCATAACAGTCGAAGGCGCGAACATTATGACCCGCACACTCATTATTTTCGGCCAAGGCGCTCTTCGCGCCCATCCATATGCCTTTGAAGAAGTGAGCAGCATCGAGAAGAATGATCTCAAAAGATTTGATAAAGCATTTTGGGGCCACATTGGTCACATTGTGAGAAATGCTTTTCGGTCTATTTTACTCAGTGTTTCCCGCGGCTGGCTCGCACCTTATTTCAATAGCGGTCGCGTTGGTAAATATTATCGCAGATTAGCATGGGCCTCTGCCTCATTTGCCATCATGGCTGACATCGCCATGGGTTCCCTCGGCGGAAAATTAAAAATGAAAGAAAAAATCACCGGCCGTTTTGCCGACATTCTTTCTTGGATGTACATTGGCACTTCTATTTTGAGACGTTTTAAAGCCGAAGGTAAAAGAAAAGAAGATTTGCCTTTTGTTCATTTCACAATGAACCACTGCTTTTTTGAAATCCAAAAAGCATTTGATGGGATTTTCATGAATCTAGAAGTCCCATTTTTGAGCTGGTTCTTTAAAGGCCCGATTCGTTGGTGGGGAAATGTGAACGCCATGGCCAACGAAGACAATGATCATCATACCCATAAAATCGCAAGCCTCATCATGACGGATTCAACTCAACGTGATCGCATCACCCAAGGAATATTCATTCCAAAAAATTCGCAGGAAGCTCTGGGAAGACTTGAAGAAGCGTTTAAAGTCATCAAGCGCGCTGAAGCCGCGGATAATAAAATCCGTCATGCTGTCAAAAGTGGCAAGCTTCCTAAAATCAGAGGCGCTCAAATTGTGGCCATGGCGGCTGAAAAACAGATCATCACCAAAGAAGAACAAAATGACCTCATCCGAAGTGAAGAACTGCGTTGGCAGGCTATTCAGGTCGATGACTTCTCTCAAGAGGAATATTCTGGCCACGGGGATTCTGCCTCAACGCCCGCAAGCACCATCAAGGACCGCGAGAAACCCATGCGCGTTGTAAATTAAGCTTAGTTCATCAAACTAAAATTGACTGTCGCCAAAGGCATTATATAGTTTTAGCTGATGAAAATGGAGAGGTCATGGGCCTAATTCACAAGGTTTTTTTTGGTGTCTTTGTAGTCATCTTTTATTCTTCAGTTTTAAAAGCCTCTTCATCAGGACCCATCACCTTTGGTCATGCCCGATTCACGGTCATCGATCCTTTTTGCGTCAGAATGGAATACCAACCGGAGAACAAATTTATTGACGACCCCTCTCTCTTTGCCATCGAGAGAAAAACAGATTTTCAAAATTTCACAACTCAACAATGGCAGGATCACATCATCATTGACACCGGAAAACTGGAAGTCACGTTCATCAACGATGGAAAAATATTCAATAACAAGAATCTCAGTGTCAGCATACGACAAGAGCATGGTCAGCCGATCCTTTGGTACGCCGGGGAGAAAAATAAAAACAACTTAGGAGGCACACGAGATGGACTCGATGGTATTGATGGCCCCGTTCAGCTCGACGACGGAATCCTAGCTAGAGATGGATGGTTTGTCCTCGACGACCAAAAAAATATTTTAAAAGACAACTGGATTGCAAATCGCCCCAAAGATCACGGGATAGACTGGTTTTTCTTTGGATATGGAACAGATTTCAAATCAGCCCTCAAATCTTACACCAAAGCCTCGGGCGAGGTACCGATGCCGCGCAAATATGTTTTAGGTTCGTGGTACTCCAGGTGGTGGCCTTATTCTTCTGATGATTACAAAAAAATAGTCGGCGAGTTTCATGACCATGATTTTCCTCTCGACAATGTTGTCATGGATATGGACTGGCATAAAAAAAACGCGTGGGGCGGTTATTCATGGAATCGTTCTCTTTTTCCAAATCCTGATGAGTACCTCAAATGGATTCATGACCAACATCTGCACGCGACACTTAACGACCATCCCAACAGCGGTGTCGGGCCCTTCGAAGACAACTACAGCCAGTTCATGAGCGATTTTGGCCGTATGGCAAGTTCGGGGGAAACCATTCCCTATAACGGAGGGGATCAGAAATACATTTCGACTCTATTTAAAGACATGCATGGTCCCTTAGAAAAAATAGGTATCGATTTTTGGTGGGTGGATTGGGAGGGCGATAATCTGTTTGAATTCAATCGTCTTGATTGGATAAACGAAACTTATTGGCGTCATTCACAACATGACAATCTTCGAGGCCAGCAATTCAGCCGCTGGGGCGGGTTTGGAGACCACAGGCATCCCATTCATTTTTCTGGCGACACCAATATCGCTTGGCCCGTTCTTCAGTTTGAAGTGCCTTTCAGTTCTACTTCAGGGAATTCCGGCGCTTTTTTTTGGACTCATGATATGGGAGGATTCACAGCCCTCTTTCGCAATGGTGAACTTCTGGCGAGGTGGGTTCAGTTCGGCGCCTTTTCTGCGGCACTCAGACTGCATTCGACGAATAAATGGAATTTAGATAAGAGACCTTGGGCTTACGGTTCCGATATTGAAAATTCAATGCGAATTTCATATCAACTACGGTCTGAATTTTTTCCGTACACTTACTCAAGCGTTTGGCAATCCCACGCTCATTCCATTCCATTTATACGACCCCTTTATATAGAAGAACCTGAAATCGAAGAATCATATAAAAATCCCCAGGAATATCTCTATGGCGACAATATTTTGGTCGCCCCTATTGTAACACCAGGTAAGGGATCATCGAAGACCGCGTTCCAAACCGTCTACTTTCCATCGGGCAATTGGTTCAACTGGTTCACTGGCGAAGAGATTCAAGGCCCCGCAAAGAAAACAGTTTTTGCAGATCTGAATTCGTTTCCACTTTTTATTCGCGGTGGCACACCCGTCGTTTTACAACCTTATACAGAGCGAATGGGAACGGATCCCATTTCCACACTGATTGTTCGCACTTATCCTCATTCAACCAGTTTGAAAACAAATCCTGAATTTGACCATTTTACGCTTCATGAAGATGACGGCATCACCGAAGACTATAAAAAGGGTTTGTACTCTTCGACTGAAATTAAAATGGAAGAAAATGACAAATGGACTGTTGTGACCCTACAACCAACGATTGGCTCATTCGCGGGCCAACTCGACGAACGAGGTTACATCATTGAATTCGCCCATACAATAAAAGCGGTGGGTGCTTTCGTTGATGGCAAAGTAGCACCGCTAGAATTTGATGCCCTTCACGGAATCAACAAGGTGAGTGTTCCAAAACGCAGCATCCGTATTCAAACAACCGTTCAACTTCAAAAGTAATAGCGGACTCCAATGCCGCCACCCACGACCACTCCAAGACCCGGGGCGAGTTGAATCCCTGGAACAATTTCAGCGAAGACTCCGAAGGGAGCCGTTTGTGGAAGCCACTCTATCCCCAGGGGAATCCGTCCATAGAGACCAAAACCCGGGCCCATGTGCAAGTCGGCCCCCACTCCAAGATAGGGAAAAAATTCGGGGTAAGAACGTTTTCTTGTCTTAAAAGAACCCGGAAAGTGCCAGAGATAGTCGCCATAAAGTTCGATAAAATTTCCAAACCAATAGCCCAATCCCATGTCTACGGCATGGACGTCGTCTTTCCAGTACTTGCCCGTGATCGCTGTTGGCGCCCCCAATATTATTCCAAGACCTGAATCACCTCTTTGAGGAGCCGCCAATAAAGATTGACCCACTGCAATAAATATCAAAACTAATACTACCCAAAAAAAAGTTTGTTTTCTGACGTTGCCCACTTTTCACCTCCATTCATTCTATTCCCCATTTATATCTAAAAAAAAATTCATAATCTAGCTTTTGAAGCGATCTAATATACATTGCTTAATTTTTAAGATCGCGGGATAAAGAGGGCCTCGCAAAATAGCTGATTGGAGGAAACAATGCTTAAGCGATTAGGTCTGCTCACACTCTGTGCGTCTCTGCTGGGGATCGGTTGTTCCAGCACCACAATTATTCATGCAACTCCTGCTGACGCAAAAATTTACATCGATGACGAATATCGTGGCGTCGGTTCGGTCACCTACAGTGACCAAAAAATCATCGGTTCTACGACACGAGTCAGGATCGAAAAACCTGGTTGCGAAACTTTTAATAGTTCATTCTCAAGAAACGAAGAATTTGACGCTGGGGCATGCGCTGGCGGCGTTTTTCTTCTTTTTCCCTTTTTGTGGATTGAAAAATACAAAGCAAACCATGACTATGCTTTAAATTGTAAGACGTCATCGAATGAAACATCTCCTGTGGGTGCATCACCCCTATTTGCAACGGGCGCAGTTCCGGCCCAATGATTTGTTGTTTGAAGGGGCTTTTGCCCCTTCTTTTTTTGTTTTTTATATCTAGTCTTGCTAGCCCCACAAGTCTTATCGACGCCCAATTCAAATTGAATCGTCTTGAATCCGAGAAAAATGTTGGAGTCAGTAGTTCAGGGGTGAGTTTCTACCAAAATGTACTCAGTCGCACTCTTGGGTCGCAATGTACACTCTTTCCCAATGATTCACGTTTTACTCAAATAAATTTTCGCCGCTGTGGCTCTCTCAGAGCTGCTTTCAAATCAATGGCCCGTTTTTATATGGAACCTGATGCCGTGACCCTCGGCTACGAAAGCATCTCTGATAAAGAACAAATTAAATTTGAGGATTTTCCCGGTGAGTGCGCGTTCTAATTTTGCTCTAGCACTTATTTTTATTTTTTTTCAGACTCTTTGTGCTCATGCAGAAAATTGCGAGCGCGATAACGAACTTTTTCACCTGGCCACATCCCTATACGACGAAAAACAATTTTTAATCAGCTCCATTCACTTCTCTGAAATTTCAGCTTCTTCTTGTGATTTGAAACTTGCTTCAAGGGCCCGCTTTGCCTTTGCCCTCTGTATGATCGAACTTGGCGAAAGAGAAAGTGCTCTCAATGCGCTTGACACAACTGAAACGAAGAGAGCCCTTCTTCTCAAAGGATATCTCGGAGTCATTTCTACAGACATTTCACCTTCCGACAAAATACGCCTATTTTTGTGGGATCATCGTTTCGAAAGTGAAATTTTCAAAAATGCACTTAAAGATAATCAGCTCCCTGTTCATGACCTTGAACGAATTCAAGCCAAAATAATAGAAACTCGAAATAAAAATCCAGCTCTCGCTGGCGTGATGAGCGCCGTGCTCCCCGGTGCAGGCCAAGCTTACACCGGGGCATGGCAAAGCGCAGCACTTGCCCTTATCATCAATGGCCTCTTCACGGCGGCAACACTCGACTTTGCCAATAAAAATATGTACGGCGCCACTGCTGCATCGAGTGTTGTTTTAAGCATCACCTATGTTGGAAATATTCTCAATGCCGTGAATTCTGCAAAACAAGTCAACAACGTTAAGAGCGGCCCCTCAGAGGTAGAATTAAAAAACACCCTTTTCCCCGAGTTCAAACCCTGATAAGATGCGCGGCGTTACCCCGCTTTATGGTTGATTGGCAACCCTATAAAAGCTAGCCTTTTCACAAAACAATTTTTCGGAGGACTATTATGAAATTACTCGCAATCGCCATTTTCGTATTAAGCAGTTCTGCTGCCTTGGCCACCCCGGCCGTGGGAGACTATGCCGTTTTTTCCGGGACCGTAACTAAGGGAACCCAAGTGACCACTATCCGCGATGAAATGGAATTAGTTTCGTATGATCAAACAACAAATCAATTTACAGAAAAAATAACTGAGACGACTCCGGCAGGAACGACCTCAGGAAGTCAGCAAGTCGATGCTACCAAATTACTCACAGACTCTACTATCGCGCAAATTTTGCAAACTTGCGCTTCTTTCGGCGGAGTTCCCGCTAGCGTCACGACCGCTATTGCCACTTTTAATACATGTGCGTTGCCAGTCGATGGAAATAGCAAAGGCACTGTTTGGGTGGGCGCCGTGCCCTTTGGTATCGTGCAAATGGACCTCACGGACGTGGCCTCAGGCCAAAGAAGCCAGGCCATTGTAACAGCCGCCCGACCTTTTCCTCGATAAAAAATGGCTGGCTTAGAACATCTTGAAAGAGTGCAATTTCGTGCTGGTGATTTGCTTTTCAAAGAAGACGAGCAAAGTTTCTTCTTCTACATTATCGAAGAAGGAACTGTAGAAATCTTTTTAACCGACCCAGCTAATCCTCATGACGAGATCTTTATTGCCACCTTAGGTCCCGGGCAACCTTTGGGAGAATTTGCGCTGATTGCCAAAAAACCAAGAAGCGCCACTGCCCGTGCTGTGACCGCCTGTACAGCAGTGAAGATCTCAGAGGTGGCTTACGAACATCTATTGACCGAGCTTCCCGATTGGGCGCTTTCCCTCATCAAAAGTCTGGTTGAACGTCTTTTACTGACCGATGAAAAATTAAGAGCCAGCCCCGCCAATAGTACTATTACGAAAACTGAAATCGAACTCATCTTAAATTCTGCGGAGCGGTAAATCTCAATAATGAATAAACAGTTTTAGTTCTTTTTTTCCGATAAGTTTCATATGAAAAGTGCAAACAAAATCCCGCGCCAACAAAAAGTTTTTCCAAAAGAAGTTTTAAACGACCCCCAAGACCTTGTTTCTCTTTTTCGAATTTCCGACCTGGGTCTTGGAATTGTCGTTTTGATTTTGATTAGCGTCGCCATTTTTTCGTATCGCACTAAATTTAAACTCATCGAGAGATCAGCGCAAATCGCTAGATCAAATGAGCTTCTTTTGGAACTCAAAGAAGTTCTCTCAAACATTCAAAACGCTGAGAGCGGAATAAATAGTTTCTTACTCGCAGAAGACCCTGCATTTTTGGAACAATATCATGAATATAGCGCTCAAGTTGAACAACATATGGAGCATTTAGAGGGATGGATTGGGGAAAGCGCTCGACAAAAACAGAAAATAAATAATCTGCACACGTTGATGAAAGAAAAAATCAAACAACTCAGTAACGTCATCGTGTTCCGTCAAAGCGGGGGTTTTTCAAGACAGAGGCTCGAGCCGCTCGTCACTCAAGGCGGACTCATCATGGATGATATAAGGCGGGTCACTGCGGAAATTGAAGAAGATCAACGAAAACTCCTCGTTGTTCATGTGGAAGAAGCCAACAAAGTAGCTAACACTTCGTATATCAACATTGCTCTTGCAACTGTACTTGCCCTTTTATTTCTCATGATTTCCAGGATCATCGTTGTAAGACAGGTTCGTTATCGGCGCAGGGCAGAAGAAGAACTCAAGAAAACCAGTTTAGCCCTCGAAAACGCGGTCGAGGGGATCTCTCGCGTAGATTCCTTTGGCAATTATATTTCAGTCAATCGTACTTACGCCGAAATGCTTGGCTACTCTCCTCAGGATTTAGAAGGCAGAAACTGGCTTTCTGTTATTAGTTCAGACGACCAAAAGAAGATGGTTTCCGCTTATCAATCTATGCTAGTTCGAGGAAAAGTTGAATCTGAGGCCATTGCCAAAAGAAAAGACGGAACAACTTTTTATCTTCGCCTTACTATTGTTTCAGCGCCCGATGTAAATAAGAGTTTTGAAGGCCATTATTGTTTCATAAAAGATATTTCGAGAGAGAAACGAGAACAACAAGAGCTTATCAATGCCCGAAAAACAGCTCTTGAAGCTTCTTTAGCTAAATCAGAATTTTTAGCGAATATGAGTCACGAGATCAGAACCCCGATGAACGGGGTCATTGGCATGACAGCGCTGCTCGCCTCTACCCCATTAAGTACGAAGCAAAAACAATTTGTCGACACTATAAAAATTTCTGCAGATTCCCTTTTAGCTCTTATAAACGACATCCTTGATTTTTCAAAAATTGAATCACGAAAGATGGTCTTTGAAACAATCGATTTTGATTTTTATGAAACCATCAATGTTACCCAGAAACTTCTCTTCCATAATGCAATGACCAAAGGAATAAATCTGAGAGCTGATGTGGCTCCGAATGTACCGCGAGTTCTGAGGGGCGACTCCGGAAAGATTCGCCAAATTATGATCAATCTAGTCGGAAATGCTGTGAAATTCACGACTCATGGCGAAGTAACTATATCGGCGTCAACTTCACAAGAGCAAGGCAACTTCGTGGATCTTCGCATCGAGGTTTCAGACACCGGAATTGGAATGACTCAAGACCAAATCACCAAACTCTT
>Ga0207116_10310_pt1 | contig 12395 bp, 13 predicted proteins | sample Alteio_BWMinHeat_44_FD_153550 | JGI IMG/M metagenome (GOLD analysis project Ga0207116, IMG submission 153550) | Enriched cells from forest soil in Barre Woods Harvard Forest LTER site, Petersham, Massachusetts, United States -... | ecosystem: Environmental > Terrestrial > Soil > Temperate forest >... | reverse complement strand
AATTATTCCCAAGGCGCGAGTAGTAAGAATTTCATTACGCTGACGCTCTGTTCGTAAACAATGCTCTTTAAAACAGCATATCATCACTCAGCAATAAATTAATTCTATAATAAATCCTTCGGATTAAACATTCTTATGTTCTTAAAACCGGTGAATGATTAATTCTCCGGCCTTATCACCTGATTTTTTCTAAAAATTATTTAATCCAGCCATGGAAAAAACCTACACGCTCTGGCAGCGCATAAGCAACGCTACGCCCAAATTTTTTCAACGCATACAGGTATTCGCACTTGGCGTCGCCGGTTTAGGCGGCACCCTGGCTACGATACAAGGCGTACCCGAAAAACTTACTACCATTTTAATAACTGCAGGTACAGCGGTCGCCGCCATAGCTCAATTCGCAGTAAAACAATCCGAAACCGATAACACAACCACCAATGAAACTAAGTAACCAGGGCATCCAACTCATAAAAAGCTTCGAAGGTTTGCGCCTTTCCGCTTACCGCGATGTAGCCGGGATATGGACCATCGGCTATGGTTCAACGCGTTACCATGATGGCAAACCTGTAAAGCCCGGCGATAAACTTGCAGACGAATCACAAGCGGATGCGTTATTCGGCAACACACTCGGGCAATATGAGGATGCTGTAAATCAATATGTAAAGGCCCCTTTAACCCAATCGCAATTTGATGCGCTGGTATCCTTTACCTACAACGAAGGTACAGGCGCCCTGAAAGAGTCGACGCTGTTAAAAAAACTAAACGAAAAAGATTATCACGGCGCTGCCGACCAGTTCCTGGTTTGGAATAAAATAACCAGTCCGCAAACCGGCGAGAAGGAGGTGTGCACTGATCTTTCCGTGCGCCGCCGGCAGGAACGTCAATTATTTCTCTCAACAACCGCTTAACCAATATGACAACTATTGAACATAGAGAACTAAAAGGCATCACAGTGAAGAATCTTGTTCTAACTATCGTGAGCACAGCAAGTATTGTTGCCTCGGTAATGACGACCTACCTGCAATTGAAAAACGATATACACGATATCAAGCTCACCCAGGAAACCCAAAATCGTGTCAACGACATAAGACTAAAAGTGCTTGAGAGCGAAATTTCCCTACTACAACAGCAGGTTGACGAAATCCGGAATGAACATATCAACCTTAAACAATTAAACCCCCTGTTAACCACCAACCATTAACTCACAATTCACCATTCACTATTCACTAATTCACTAATTAACCCATGAGTTTACAATCCTTTTTATCAAAAATCTGGAACGAGGTAAAATCCTTATTCGACGGCGTCCCCGCAGAATTAAAAACAGCAATACACATCGGGGTACAAGTCACCGAAAACATCAAAAACTTTGTTGATTCGCCCGCTGCGGATATCCTTACCGCCATAATCCCCGGCGATATTGACGACGAGGTCAAAAACTGGCTGCGCGCCAAATTGCCGGCTATCTTAACCGAACTTAAATTAGCCGACAGTTGCTCCGCCCTCACTGATCCTGCCGAAATCACGGCGTGTGCAGTAAGGGTTTTACAAGGCCTTGACGGCGACGTTAAGAGCGCATTTCTGCATAATTTATCAATTCTCGTGGCTGAAGTTGCTGCTGATGGAAAGCTAACGTGGGGTGACGGGGTTCTAATTTTGGAGTGGTACTACAAAAATGAATATACGGCTGCCGCCTAATAAGAAAAGAGAATAAAGTGCCCGGAACGAGATTCGAACTCGTACAACCTTACGAATGCCACCCCCTCAAGATGGTGCGTCTACCAATTTCGCCACCCGGGCTTTTTTGAAGTATAAAGTCTTAAGTTTAAAGTCCAAAGTCTGAAAACGACTAAAGACTTTCGACTTAAGACTATTAACTTAGAAAGGATGTGCCCGAAGAGAGACTCGAACTCTCAAGAGACAATTCTCAACGGCTTCTGAGACCGCAACGTTTACCAATTTCGCCATCCGGGCCTTTGATTGTATCGTGCAGTTAGCAACCGCTTGTACAAACAAGGCTGCAAATATAATCCTTTCGGGTATATCGCTCAAAAATAAATGTTAAAATCTGCGAGCTTGCTAAATCGGCTTATAAGCGTTAATTTCGGTCAACCAATTAACTGACCTATGACTACTAAAGCAGGTATTCTTATATTATTTTTAGCTTTCTCCGGCTTCATCGCATCGGCACAAAAAAACCGACGCTATTTTAGGTTCCTGGGCCAATGCGAGCGGTGAGGACCATATCCTTATTTATAAAAAAGGTAATAAATATTATGGTAAACTCGACTGGATAAAATACCCCAATGATGAAACGGGCAAAGTCAAAACTGACAAAAAGAACCCTGACGAAGCGCTGCATACACGCCCGCTACTTGGCCTCGAACTGCTGAAGGATTTTGTTTACGATGAAGACAATGTTTATGATGACGGCACCATCTACGACCCGAAAAGCGGCAAAACCTACAGTTGTAAAATGACGCTGGACGGGAATACGCTTAAAATACGCGGTTACATCGGCATATCCTTATTCGGACGGTCGGAAACTTGGACAAGGGTAAAATGAAGAAGCCGTTATTCTATATCTCGTTATTCTTATTACTGTTTGTTACCTCGGGCTTAAAAGCCCAGCACGTCGAAGTACTACAGCAAGGCAAACCAACGAGCATACGTGGATTATCTGTAGTTGATGATAATACGGCATGGATAAGCGGCAGCAAAGGAACTATCGCCATCACAAACGACGGCGGCAAAACCTGGGACTGGAAACAGGTAAAAGGTTTTGAAAAATCCGACTTCAGGGATATTGAGGCGTTCTCATCTAAGGTCGCTATTATTATGAGTTCAGGCACCCCCGCCCTGATATTAAAAACGACCGACGGCGGCGAAAACTGGCAGGTGAAATATAAAAACACAGATACTACTTACTTTTTTGATGCAATGGATTTTGCAGGCGAAAAACATGGCTTTGTCTTGGGTGATCCTATTGCTGGTAAGTTTGTGTTGATGGAAACTAACGACGGCGGTGAAACCTGGAGCCCATTTAAAAATCCGCCAGATGCTTTAAAAGGGGAAGCGGCGTTTGCTGCTAGTGGGACGTGCTTAAGACTAGATTCAGATCAAATATATATCGTTACTGGCGGAAGTCGAAGCAGGTTACTGATTTGGCTCAATGATAAAATCGCCCCAAGCGATTGGGCGGTTCTTAAACTTGCGATAACTCAAGGCAAGCCGAGTCAGGGTGCATTTTCATTAGCTAATGGAACTGGAACGATTGTGGTCGGCGGCGATTATCAGAAAGACCTGCAACATTACCAAATAGTCCGCCTTCTGGTTTTCAATCCTGCGTCGAGTTTATTTCCGATTCAACTTTTCTTTCAACCGGCACTCCGGGAAGCAACATCACAAAAGACAGCGGCAAAACATGGAGTAAAATTGACGATGCCAGTTATAACGTTTGCCGCAAAGCAAAGCATGGTAAGCTGGTTCTCCTGGCTGGCGATCATGGCCGTATAGGCATTTTTAAGCCTTAAATTGCTGACAATTAAGCACTAAATATCACGATCAAAATAATTTAAAAAACCGGTTGCAGGCTATGCTGAATAACCCTATATTTGCACCACTTTTAACGGAAACGTTAAAGATGATTTCGTAGCTCAGCTGGTAGAGCATAACACTTTTAATGTTGGGGTCCTGGGTTCGAATCCCAGCGAGATCACAAAAAAATGACAAAGCCTTTTTGAATATCAAAAAGGCTTTTGTCGTTTTAACCCTTCACAGATTAGCTTCCGGACCGAAAAAGCACAAAACTGTTTATTGATTATTTTAGAGATAAATCCCCTGCGTTCCTGAAATATTTTGCATTTTTAGCAAACCAAATTATCCGTCATATTTACAGGTTAAATCATAAGCATGCTGCTTTTAGGTATTGATATAGGCACTTCGTCCATTAAGGTTTCAGTTGTTGACGCTGAGACACAAACCGCCATAGCATCTGCCCATTACCCGGACGAAGAAAACGCTATTTTATCACCTAAGCCCGGCTGGGCCGAGCAGTCGCCCGAAACATGGTGGGCACAGGTGCAGCAAGCCATAATGCTTTGCAACAATAGCGGCAAATACAAGCCATCGGATATCGCTGCTATCGGCATTGCCTACCAAATGCATGGCCTGGTCATCGTTAACAAGGAAAAACAAGCCCTTCGTGATAGCATCATCTGGTGCGATAGCCGCGCTGTTGAAATTGGGAACAAAGCGTTTGAAGCGATTGGCGAAAAGAAGTGCCTGACCCGCATGCTCAACTCCCCGGGAAATTTTACTGCCTCAAAACTGGCATGGGTGAAACGAAACGAGCCTGAAATATATGATAAGGTAGACAAAGTGATGCTGCCCGGCGATTTCATCGCAATGCGACTAACCAGCGAACTAACCACCTCGGTTTCGGCACTGTCTGAAGGCATTTTTTTTGATTTTAAAGACAATCGATTGTCTGATGATATTATCAAGCATTTTGGGTTCTCAAAAAGCTTTTTCCCGGATATCAAGCCGGTATTTTCGTCACATGGCGGCCTACTTAAATCGGTCGCTGAAAAATTGAAATTAAAAGCTGGTATCCCGGTAAGTTATAAAGCCGGCGACCAGCCCAATAATGCGCTGTCGCTAAATGTGCTCAACCCGGGCGAGGTAGCCGCAACCGCAGGTACCTCGGGCGTTATTTATGGGGTTAGCGATAAACTGACATACGACCCGCAATCGAGGGTAAATACTTTCGCCCACGTAAATTATGCTGAAAAGAAAAAACGACTTGGCGTATTGCTCTGCATCAACGGCACTGGCCGACTTTATAGCTGGATGAAAATGATGTTTGGTCCGGATGTAAGTTACGGCCAGATGAATGAAAAAGCTGCGTTGTCTCCCGCGGGTTGCTACGGAGTAAGAATATTACCCTTTGGAAACGGGGTGGAACGCATGCTGAACAACAAGCCCATCGGCGCACATTTTCAGAATATTGACCTGAACATCCATGGGAAAGAGCATATGTTGAGAGCGACCCTGGAAGGTATTGCCTGCGCATTCCGCTACGGGCTGGATATAATGCGCGAAAACGGGATGAACCCATCGGTGATTCGTGCCGGAAAAGCTAACCTGTTTATGAGCGACCTCTTTACCGAAATTTTTGTAAATGCTACCGGCGTACCCGTCGAGCTATATAAAAATGACGGCAGCACGGGTGCAGCGCTCGGCGCAGGTATAGGTGCAGGGATATTTAAGTCGCCTACCGAAGCCTTCAGCAATATGGAAAAACTCAAAGTAGTTGAACCAAAGAAAAACAATTTTGAAGACATTTACCGTGACTGGAAAAAACTATTGGAAATACAATTAGCACAATAAAATCAGTGTAACCATATCTAAAAAAACTATCATGATACTCACAGGTGACAAAGAATTTTTTAAAAACATAGGCCAGGTACAATACGAGGGCCCGCAAAGTGATAACCCGCTGGCCTTTCGCTGGTATGATGCTGACAGAGTAGTGGCAGGTAAAACTATGAAGGACCACCTCCGCTTCGCCTGCGCCTACTGGCACTCCTTCTGCGGCTCGGGTGCCGACCCTTTTGGCGAGCCGACCCATTTGTTCCCCTGGAACGAAAAAGCAGATGCCTTAGAGCGTGCCAAAGATAAAATGGATGCCGCTTTTGAATTCATTACCAAAATGAATTTGCCTTATTACTGCTTCCATGATGTGGATGTTGTCGACTATACCAACGACGTTGCCTCGAATGATAAGCGCCTGCAGGCCATGGTAGATTACGCAAAACAAAAACAGGCTGACAGCGGTGTAAAACTGCTTTGGGGTACGGCTAACTTGTTTTCGAACCGGCGTTATATGAACGGCGCTTCTACCAATCCCGATTTTCACGTGCTAACCCATGCAGCGGCACAGGTGAAAGCGGCTTTGGATGCGACGATTGCCCTGGGTGGCGAAAACTATGTATTCTGGGGTGGCCGCGAAGGATACATGACCTTGCTAAATACCGATATGAAGCGCGAGCAGGAGCATTTTGCCCAGTTTTTACATAAGTCGATCGAATACGCACGCGGGCAGGGTTTTAAAGGCACCTTCTTTATCGAACCTAAACCTTGCGAACCTACCAAACACCAGTATGATTATGATGCAGCTACCGTACTTGGCTTTTTGCAGAAATACGACCTGCTAAAAGACATGAAGCTGAACCTGGAGGTTAATCATGCTACCTTAGCCGGCCATACCTTCCAGCACGATTTGCAGGTGGCGGCTGATGCGGGTATTTTAGGTTCGATAGATGCTAACCGGGGTGATAATCAAAATGGCTGGGATACCGACCAGTTCCCGAATAATGTTGCTGAAGTGACCGAATATATGCTGATCATCCTGGAAGCAGGTGGTTTTGGTGGTGGAGGTATCAACTTTGATGCGAAGATACGCCGTAACTCTACCGACCCCGCCGACTTGTTCTATGCCCACATTGGCGGGATGGATATTTTTGCAAGGGCGCTGGTAATTGCGGATAATATCCTGCAAAAATCCGACTACAAAAAAATCCGTAAAGAAAGGTATGCCTCATTTGACAATGGTACCGGCAAGGCTTTTGAAGAGGGCAAGGTTTCGCTGGAGGCTTTAAGGGAATATGCCATCGCCAATGGCGAGCCAAAAACCATCAGCGGGAAGCAGGAATATCTTGAGAATTTGATTAACAGGTATATTTAGTTGACAAGCAGGCAGAATTAAACTTCTTCCTACCGGCTAAAACAAAGCGTAGGTTATTTATCTTTATAGAGGGGGCTGTGAAATACAATAAGAGCCCTTTTTATATGGAACCGACGCAGAAACCTGTTCGCAAAAAAAGAAGATTCTGGAGATTTTTAACCCTGCTTGGGCCCGGCCTTACCACCGGCGCAGCCGATGACGACCCATCAGGCATAGCCACCTACTCGCAAACCGGCGCACAATTTGGCTATGGTCAATTGTGGACCGCCCTGTATATGCTGCCTTTTATGGCCGCGGTGCAGGAAGCCTGCGCCCGCATAGGCCTGGTAACCGGCAAGGGAATCGCAGCCGTCGTTAAGGAGCATTACAGCAAAACCGTGTTGTATTCTGTTGTTATCCTGGTGGTGGTTGCCAACACCATTAATATAGGTGCCGATATCGGCGCTATGGCTTCAGCCGCCGAACTATTGATACCCGTCCCCTTCGTTATTTTAACTTTAGTAATTACAGCTACCGTACTTATCCTGGAGATATTTACCAATTACAAGGTCTATTCCAAAATATTAAAGTGGCTGGCGCTGGCCCTGCTGGCCTACCCTATTACCGTTTTTATTGTACACCAACCCTGGGGCACGGTACTTAAAGCCACCGTAGTGCCACATATCGAATTCAATTTCGCTTTCCTGTTTATCATTACCGGGGTTCTGGGCACTACCATTTCGCCCTATATGTTTTTTTGGGAAGCGTCGCAGGAAGTGGAGGAGCAACAGGAGAAACACCCAAGCCAAAATGGCGAACCCGTAGTTACCAAACTGGCTATCCATCGCATGCGGCTCGATAATAACTCGGGGATGATCGTTTCCGAAATTACTACCTGGTGCATCTTACTGGTAGCTGCCACCGTGCTGCACCAAAGCGGCGTAAAAGATGTTAAAACCGCCGCCGATGCGGCAAAGGCGCTCGAGCCGCTGGTACATTCGTTCCCTAATGCAGGCTTTTGGGCAAAGCTTATCTTTTCTATCGGCATTTTGGGATTGGGTTTTTTGGCGGTTCCCGTGCTGTCGGGTTCAGCGGCTTATGCGGTATCCGAGGCGTTTAACTGGAATGCCAGCCTGAATCTGAAGCCTAACCGCGCCCGCGGTTTTTACGGTGTCATCGTTGTGGCAACTGCCATCGGCCTCATTATCAATTTCGTTGGTATCGACCCGGTAAAGGCGCTTGTTTATGCCGCGGTGCTTAATGGTGTAGCAGCGGTACCACTGCTGTTCCTCATTATCAAGATATCACGAAACGAAAAAATAATGGGGCAATATAAAAGCGGACCATTATCCAGCGGGTTATTGTGGTTTACCTTTATTGCAATGGGTGCAGCCGCTGTGGCGATGTTTTTCACTATCGGGAGGTGAGCATGGGCGCGGCGCAAGGCGGCTGGCGCTATCCCTGGTTAATTACCAATAAAATGCAATTAGTGATAGTTATTCCTGTGTACGCAGCCGTATTTCCCTTTCAATGGCAACCAACTGGGCGCGCAGGTTGGTAATGGTGTTTATTTTGGTAAGCTGCTGGGCAATGCCGTCATCATAACTGTAGCTGTTGAGCAATAGTCTGCGTATCTGTAAGTTAATTTCGCCTGCTTCTTTGTTCAGTTCTTCTAACGATTTCATCGGTATATCAAAAATGGAGATTATCGTTTTGATTCCCTGTTGATAGTTTTCCACAAAGCCCAAATTGTCGTTGATAAGTTAATGTAACCTTTTTTAGCCGGGGGCGTTAGCTGTTTGTCAGCTGGTCGGCCTATACATTCATATGCCTGCAAGCGACAACCTAAAAACCGGCGGATAAGATATCCGGCACGTGCGGCGTGCACGTGCACCAGCCGATAAAAAAATCGAATACACCTTTTTCAACTGTTTCATTATATTTGTACCTGCTTAGCCTTAACATGAAAAAACTATTACTTTTTTGCACCATTACTTTTTTATTTATGAGTTGCGGTAAACCGGGCAGTACGGTAAAACCTGGCAATTCACCTGACGTTTCAGGCCTTTCGGGCAAATATGCCGCGTTTAAAAACGCTGATACGATGTATGCAGACAATATCAGGAGCCATGGAATATTTGAAATAGAAGTGTTAACCCTATACGGAGATACCACGTACCAGAATATTGGAACGGCGCATCCCACGGTAAGTGTTAACATCCTTCAAAACTTTAGCCCGGACATGATCGCCGATACCCTGACATTTAATTCCTCGACAGCTGGGATTGAAAGCGGCAAAAACGCCAGTTACCCGTTTTTGTATTCGCTTGGCTCGGGTAAATTTGATGACGGCGACACCGACCCGAATGCTATATATAAATTGACAAAGATAGACGCTTCAACCGTCAAGCTTGTGATCTACGGGTTTGATGGTACTTACACGAGTGATATTTCGGCGACGTTTTATAAAAAGTTGTAGTACTTAACGCTAAGCAAGTGTATTTGGGTTTGGGTTAACCCTGTCGGCATAGTATCATATCCTGCCAACCTATAAAAAGGCGGACGGAATTGAGTTAGTTAAGTAGTTGATTAGGTTAGAATGCCGGAAAACTTAATCTAACTTAATCAACCATTCAACTCGCGTTTTACCATTTTAAAAATTTTCTTTATCATTGCAGCCGCAATTACTCCCCTATGGTGCAAGGGTAACATGTCAGTTTCTGGATCTGAAGATCGTGGTTCGAATCCATGTAGGGGAACAAAAAAAACCCGTTCGGTTAATTGCCAAACGGGTTTTGTGTTTATAAGCTATTTAGTTTATTGCTTCTTCATTTCAACGCGGCGGTTAAGTACCCTGCCGGCGTCGGTGCCATTATCTGCTACCGGGTTGGCTGTACCGTTACCCTTAGCGGTTAAATTGGCCGTGGGCACGCCTGTATTTACCAGGTAAGCCTTTACCGAGTTTGCCCTATCCTGCGATAACACCATGTTGTGCGCGGCGGTACCTTCGATAGATGCGTAACCATTAAGTATAAACGTAGCCGATGGGTCGATTTTCATTTGCGCAGCTGCTTTATCCAATATTGGGTATGAGTCGGTGCGTAGTATGCTGGAGTCGAACTCGAACTGGATATTTGCAAAGTTATAGTTTGGCGCAGGGGCCGGTGCCGGAGCTGGAGCAGGTGCAGGCGGAGCTGGCGGTGGTGGCGGCGGTGTTGGTTTGGCAGTTGTATCCACAGGTGGTGGCGTTGCAACTACTTTCTTTTTAGCGTGACAGGCTTCTAACGAAATAAGCGCGGATAAGATAATAACAGGTGTAAGAACAGATTTTAAAAGTTTCATAATAATTGTTGTTAGTGAATAATAAACGCGCCGGGCCCTGACTTACTGCACATGCCAAACGTGTTCGCAATGTTAACAAATTTTTAGCTAAACGGTTTTACTTTGGCTTCAAACGCTCCAAATTTCCGAATAATTTTCGCCCGCTTTTTAAAACTATTTCATGGGAGTTGAGTTGTGAATTTATAAAAGCAAATGTTATGGAAATTACTGTTGACAGAAGCTGGCGCCACTGGTGGGTGTTTTTGACACGGGGTATATTATTTATCCTGCTGGGCATTTATATGTTTGTATCGCCTGCGGAGAGTTATGCCGCACTTGCATTTCTTTTCGGGCTTATCATCCTGGTAGCAGGTGTATCGGAACTGATGCGCGTAGTGCGCGAAAAAAGTGAAGTAAACCGGGGCTGGCATTTAACCATCGGTATTTTTGATATTATAGTAGGACTGGCGCTTATTGGCCATATCGCAGCCGGAGAAGCCATCCTGCGTATTATAGTGGGCCTCTGGATTTTAGTTAAGGGCGTCTCGGTACTTATTTATGCGAGCACTGCGCCGCGGTTGTTGATATTAATGGTCGGTGGGGTTTTGGTGATCTTATTCGGATTACTGGTTTTAATTAACCCGGTATTCGGCAGTGTGACCATCGTATTATGGACGGCATTTGCCTTTGTTATGATGGGCATTATGAATATTATGCTGTCGTTACGGATGAGAAAGCTGGAACGCTAATAAATCAATAATCAGATATTAAATCTCTCTCTCAGCGCCTCGCCATTGGAGCGGCTTGAGGTTAGCCGGGTATTTTCGGGATTGTTCATTACAAATACAAATGCCCCATTGAAGCCTCTTCGGATTTCTTTTATATGCTCACTATTAATAATGTGGCTGCGGTGAATGCGAACGAAAGCCTCAGGCAGTTTTTCTTCGAGTGCGTTTATGGTGAAATCCGTGAGATGCTTTTTGCCGTCGGCAGTATGCAGAAAAACGTATTTATCTTCCGCATCGATGTAAATTATGCTGTCTAGTTTTATCAGCAGTATTTTATCACCAATTTTTACGGTTAGGGTTTTTATTTCTTTTTTAAACTGCAACTGTTTCATCAAGGCTTCAAGGTGTAAATACCCTGGCTCCTGTTGTGCAGACTGATCAAGTTTCCTAATGGTTTTTTCGAGCCTTTCGGGTTCAATGGGTTTTAATAGATAATCAATTGAATCTTCTTCAAAGGCTTTAATAGCATATTGGTCATAGGCCGTAGTAAAAACCACCTTAGGTTGATGCTTTAATTGGGTAAGCATTTCGAATCCGTTGAGCACGGGCATTTCGATATCTAAAAAGATAAGTTCGGGGAGCAATTCTTCTATTTTCTCTAATGCATCCTGCCCGTTAACCGCCTCGCCAATGATATCGATGTGCATATACGGTTCCAATAAACGAATCAGCCGCCGGCGGGCCAGGGGTTCGTCGTCAATAACTAATGCTTTCCAGGTTTTATTCATATCGTTGCCGGAATTATTATCCTGATTTGTTTTTTGGGCGAATTTGAGATTTGCAGCTGGTAATTTTCGCCATACAATAAATTCAGTTTATCATAGGTGCTTTGCAGGCCATAACCAATGTTCAATTCATCCGGGAAAGGCTTCCCATTATCAGCAATACAAATGGCAATGTTATTATTTTCCATCGTGATATTTATTTCAAGTCTGCCATTTGCTGCACTATCATTAAGCCCATGTTTGAGAGCATTTTCAACTAATGGCTGTACCAGGAAACGGGGCATCAAATTGCTTTGCAGCGACGGATCCATATGCATCGTAAAACTTAACCTGTCACCAAAGCGTACTTTCTCAATATCCAGGTAAGTATTTACTATTTCCACTTCCTCGGTAACCGTAGCCATATTTTCACGCGGAGAATTAATGCTATACCTGAATAAGCGCGACAGTTTAAGCGTCATATCTTCGGCCTTATCAGCATCCTCATGTACCAGCCCGGCAATAGAATTGAGCGAATTATATAAAAAGTGAGGGTTTATTTTTGATTGAAGCGTTTGCAGCTCGGCCTCGGTTTTTAATTGTTTCATTTTTACCAGGTCAAGCTCCTTTTCCTTAAGCTTTGCCTTCATGGCTGCTTGCTGCGCACGGTAAAGGTATATGATCACAGCCAGTACCCATCCTATCAAAAGGCTAAGGCGGTAATCGCCCAGGTGGTTTTTGAAGTTATATGGAATGTGGTAAATAAGCGATATTACCAGGTACGATATTTCAGTAGCTACGATCAACCCCAGGTTATAAATTAAAACGAACTTCCACAACGACTTTCTTTTCGGG
>Ga0207116_10309_pt1 | contig 12398 bp, 8 predicted proteins | sample Alteio_BWMinHeat_44_FD_153550 | JGI IMG/M metagenome (GOLD analysis project Ga0207116, IMG submission 153550) | Enriched cells from forest soil in Barre Woods Harvard Forest LTER site, Petersham, Massachusetts, United States -... | ecosystem: Environmental > Terrestrial > Soil > Temperate forest >... | reverse complement strand
ATACCGAGAACATTTTCCCGATCATCAAGAAATTCTTATACTCCGATCACGAGATATTCCTGCGTGAGTTAGTATCCAATGCTGTCGATGCAACACAGAAACTGAAGCGTCTTAGCTCATTGGGTCAAGTCAAGGGCGATGTTGGCGACCTGCGCGTTGAGATAGCTTTCGATGAAAAGAAGAAAACAATTACTATTTCCGACAACGGCATCGGCATGACCGCCGAAGAGATCAAGAAATATATCAACCAGATCGCGTTCTCGGGAGCTGAAGAGTTTATGGAGAAATTTAAGGACTCCAAAGATGCCAATGAAATTATCGGTCGTTTTGGACTGGGTTTCTATTCGGCATTTATGGTGGCTGATACTGTTGAGATCGAAAGCTTATCCTACCAGGAGGGCGCCGAACCTGCCCACTGGACCTGCGACGGCAGTACTGAATTTGAGCTGAGCGAAGGTACCCTTACCGAACGCGGAACAGAGATCACCCTGCACGTCAATAAGGATAATGAAGAGTTTTTGAGCAAATATCGGCTACAGGAAATACTGGATAAGTACTGCCGGTTCCTGCCCGTACCTATTATATTCGGTACCAAAACTGAAGAAGAACCCGATGGCGAAGATGAAGAAGGTAAACCAAAAACCAAATCTGCTGAAGTTCCTAATATCATCAATGATACCAATCCCATCTGGACAAAGTCACCGAATGACCTAAAAGACGAGGACTACCTGGATTTTTATAAACAGCTTTACCCTTTCTCGGAAGATCCCTTATTCTGGATCCACCTCAATGTCGATTACCCCTTTAACCTGACTGGTGTATTGTACTTCCCTAAACTCAAGAATGATTTTGAGTTTCAAAGGAATAAGATCAAACTATTCTCGCGCCAGGTATTTATCACCGACGAAGTAAAAGATATTGTGCCCGAGTTCCTGATGTTGCTGCATGGCGTTATCGATTCGCCAGATATTCCACTGAACGTATCCCGCAGCTTCCTGCAAGCCGATGGTAACGTAAAGAAGATAAACAGTTACATCACCAAAAAAGTAGCTGATAAATTGTCAGAGCTATTCAAAAGTGATCGTGAAGCCTATGAGCAAAAATGGCCGGATATTGGTTTGTTTGTAAAATATGGCATGGTAAGCGAAGATAAGTTTTATGATAAAGCAAAAGACTTTGCTTTGCTGACCAATACGGACAAGAAAAACTTCACACTGGACGAGTATAAGGAGAAAGTTGCCCCCATTCAAACTGATAACAACGGGCAGGTGGTTTACATTTATACTAATGATCCTGAAAAACAGGATGGTTTTATACAATCAGCCAATAAAAAGGGATATGACGTATTGCTGATGAATTCGCCTATCGATAACCATTTTGTAAGCAGCCTGGAGCAAAAACTGGAGAAAACATCGTTAAAACGTGTTGACTCTGATGTTGCTGATAAACTCATCAAAAAAGAGGATGCACCCGCGCATATCCTGACTGAAGAACAGTCTGCAAAAGTAAAAACCATCTTTGATAAAGCAATCAATAAACCTGCTTACAAAGTTGAGCTGGAGAGCCTGAACCCGGATGAGTTGCCTGTTACAGTTACCATGGACGAGTTCATGCGCCGCATGAAAGAAATGGCTGCAATGGGTGGCGGAATGGGCTTTTATGGCAATTTGCCGGATAACTACAAAGTGGTGATCAATGCCAACCACAAATTGGTAAGCAAAATACTGGAGCAGGACAACGAAGACACGCAGTCGCAATTAGCGAAACAGGCATTTGACCTCGCATTGTTATCCCAGGGACTTTTAACCGGCGCTGAACTGACCGAATTTGTTAATCGCAGTGTTAATTTGATCTGATAAAACACAATTGAATATAATTTAAAGCGATAGGGTAAGCTTATCGCTTTTTTTATTTTATTAATTTTTAAGTAATTTTATGGAATCTCCGCTCGTTATTCATCATAGTTGTATTATGAAGACAATGAAAAATCTATTCATCCTGTTACTAATAGTTAGTGCCGGATTAAGTGCGGCAAGTGCACAATCAACAAAAAAAGATAAAAAGGCAGCCAAAGCTGCCGCGATAAAAAGTGACATTGAAAATAAACGATACACTTTTATCGCGAATGAGATGATCCCGCAGGGTGGTGGCAGCAAACAGCTGGATTATGGTTATAATTTTCGTGTCACCCCTGATAGCGTGATATCATACTTGCCCTATTATGGCCGGGCCTATTTTGACGTACCCTATAGCCCGACGGATGGTGGTATTAAGTTCACCTCAACCAATTTTGAATATAAGGCTGTGGAGAGGAAAAAAGGTGGCTGGGAAATAACCATAAAGCCAAAAGACGTAAAAAACCTGACCAGCTTAGTACTTTACATATCATCAAATGGTTATGCATCATTAGGTATAACCAGTTTTAACAGGGACTTCATAACCTTTAATGGCGTTTTAAAAGAGAAAGACCGCGATATAGCTGAAGTAGCCCCTGCTGTTTCCCCTGTCAAGGTGCAATAATATTTTGAAATGCGTTAAGGCAATGCGGAATTACGAATTGTTATCGAGTAACCCCGCGTTATCCTTCAACCCTACCCCTGATAGTTTCCTTTTAAAGGATTCCTGCACCAGGTAAAATATCTTTTTGGAGGCTTGTTTGAAGTTCAGTCCATGTGTTCTGATATTGGAAATGCAGTTACGGGATTCATCTGTCAACCCTGGACGCGGATTAAAGGTTAAATAAGCCCCCATGCTATCCGCAGCGCTTAATCCGGGCCGCTCGCCTATCAGGATAAGAGATAATTTGGCATTCAGATGTATTCCTATATCGTCGGCAATTGCCACTCTGCCCTGTTTTACAAGACAAATAGGTGAAAGCTTTAATCCGGCGGCAAGCAATTGCGGGATGAGAATCTTTAACAGTCCGAACCCATTGTGATTTACAGCTGTAGCTGATAAACCGTCTGCAATCGCAATTACTATATCGTAATTGGCTGCATAGTCGTTTAACTGCGCCACTGCGTCATTATCAACTTGCCGGCCAAGGTCCGGCCGTTGCAGGTATTGTTCGCGATAAGCGGCTTTGCTGTGCAATTGCAGCACGGGTAATTCGAATTGTTTTAATTCTTCGGATAATTTGTCCAGATCAAGTTCGGAGTAAACAGCGTCGCGGGCATGGGCATGAGCCAGGTTAAACGCAAGCGACTGTTTGATGGGAATGCTTGCACCCGTACGTCCTAATCCAATACGGGCCGCCGTGAATTCTTTTAAAGGTTGCAAAAAATCATCTTCAATCTTGTCTACTTTATCCATGCTTTCATTTGCTTTAATAATTCGGCGTTTCGTTGATTACTCAGTTTGCCTTTATCATCCATAATACCCTGCTTTACCAGCCATTGTTCAAATTCAGGCGCGGGCCTTAAGCCAAGCACATTTCGCAGGTAAATAGCGTCATGGAAAGATGTGGACTGGTAATTAAGCATGATATCGTCCGAACCGGGCACACCCATAATAAAATTGCAGCCCGCAACACCTAATAATACCAGCAGGTTATCCATATCGTCCTGGTCCGCTTCAGCGTGGTTTGTATAACATATATCAGCGCCCATCGGCAGCCCTAAAAGTTTACCGCAAAAGTGGTCCTCCAGCGCAGCTCTTATAATTTGCTTACCATCATACAAGTATTCCGGCCCAATAAAACCTACTACTGTATTCACCAGGAACGGGTTGTATTTTCGGGCCACGGCATAGGCCCTCACCTCGCAGGTTTGCTGGTCCACACCATGGTGAGCATTGGCTGAAAGTTCGCTGCCCTGCCCGGTCTCAAAATACATTACATTATTGCCGATCGTACCCCGGTTAAGTGATAAAGTTGCCTGGTAAGCCTCATCAAGCAAAGCTAAATTTATACCGAAGCTGGCGTTGCTTTTTTCCGTACCTCCTATGGATTGAAAACATAAATCAACAGGCAGTCCTTGTTTAATCAATTCGATGGTTGTGGTAACATGAGTCAACACGCAAGATTGTGTAGGTATTTCAAACTGCTGACGCAGTGTATCTATCAGCAATAAAAGGCTGCTCACTTCTGAAAGGCTATCTGTTGCAGGGTTGATTCCAATCACCGCATCGCCGCTGCCGTAAAGCAAACCATCTATAATGCTGGCGGCAATCCCTCTCGGGTCATCTGTCGGATGATTAGGCTGCAGCCGGGTTGAAAAGTGTCCTTTTAAGCCAATCGTACTCCGGAACTTTGTAATCACTTCGCACTTTCGTGCAACTGCTACCAGGTCCTGGTTACGCATTAGTTTGGATACGGCTGCTGCCATCTCGGGGGTAATACCTGGGGATACCTTTTTCAAAATATCGCCGGTAGTTTCATCCCTCAAAAGCCAGTCTCTCAATTCACCAACAGTTAAACTATCTATTAAATTAAATGCTGTATTATTTTGATTGTCAATGATTAATCTGGTTATTTCATCCTCGTCATAAGGAATAACTGCCTCGTTAAGAAAAACTTTAAGCGGCACATCAGCTAAGGCCATCTGCGCAGCCACCCGCTCCTCATAACTTTCGGCGCACAGACCGGCCAGCACATCGCCCGAGCGATGGGGCGAGGCTTTGGCAAGCAGGGTTTTCAGATCATTGAACCTGTATGTCTTTCTGCCGATGGTATGCTGGTACGACATTGCTTATTCGGATGAAATCATTACTGCAGCTTGCTCAAGCAATACGTCCCCCGTTATCCTCACTTTATGTTTACCCACAAGTATAAACAAGACAACGACCACAGCAAGGCCGCCAAAAAAATACAAACTCAAAATAGGATTAAAATAGATGATCGCAACCAGGCATAGGGCGGACAGAAGCAGGGCAATAGCGGGAAAATAAGGGTAAAAAGGGGATGCAAACGGACGTTCTAAACCGGGTTCTTTACGACGAAGTGCGAACAGGCTCAACATGCTCATCATATACATCAGCACCGCACCTATAACGGATATAATTATTACCTGCTGTGTAGTGCCTGTAAACAGCGCGATAAAACTGATAATCCCTCCGGCAAACAGCGCCCAATGCGGGGTTTTAAACCGATGGCTGATCTGAGCCAGGAAACGGGGCAGGTAGCCGCTACGGGCCATAGCGTACACCTGTCGCGATGATGCCAATATAGTCCCATGAAACGAAGCTATCAGTCCAAACAGGCCAATACTGGCAAACACTTTGGTTAAGCCATTTGATTTGCCTAAAACGACGCTGATGGCTGCAGGCAAAGGATAATCAATAGTGCTAAGTTTGCGCCAATCAGTTAGGCCCCCGGTGAGTATCATCACACCCAAAGCTAAAAATATCAAGGTACCCAGTCCATACAGGTATCCTTTGGGTATGTTTCGTTTGGGTTCTTTTACCTCTTCAGCCACCATAGCAACGCCTTCTATCGCCAAATAAAACCAAACTGCAAAAGGCAGGGCGGCAAATACACCTCCCCAGCCAAATGGCATGGGATTACTCATATAGTTGCTCATCTTAAAACCTGGCGATACTACGCTCATAAACAGCAATAATTCGGCAACGGCCAATAAGGTGATAAGTACAGAAAAGGCGGCAGATTCCTTTATACCGGCAATATTAATAGCGATAAATATGATATTGAACACCACCGCTGACTGAATAACCGACATCGATGGATATAAAAAATGAAGGTAGCTGCCCAAAGCAAAGCCAATAGCAGGGGTAGCAAACAGGAAATCGACCAATGTGGCATAACCGGCTATTAATCCCATCACAGGCCCCATGGCACGGTATGCATAAGCAAATGCCCCACCGGCATGTGGTATAGCTGTCGTAAGTTCGGTATAGCTGAATATAAATGTGATATACATTATTGTCACTAATACCGTGGCTATCAGCATGCCTATTGTCCCTGAAACGGCCCAGCCGTTGTTCCAGCCAAAATATTCACCAGATATAACCAATCCTACCGCAATGGCCCATAAATGAACTGGTTTAAGTACCCTTTTGAGCTGTTCTGGTGCTGATTTACCCATTAATTATGTTGATAATTTATTACCGCTTCAAAATACTTAAAGCTACTGTTAAATCAAAATTGAGCCTGTTATCAAATTGTTAACCGGCTTGACGCCAAATCACATTGAAACATACTTTAGAAAAAACTGTTATAAAACAAGTATGAATATCAATTTTTTCAACATGTTACGCATTGAAATACCGGCTGAAGAATATTCAGGGCTTACCTTTTTAAAGCTTGAGCACCTGGATTTACCCAGGCCGGTTAACGGGTTCGATTCTGAAATAAACGGCAATATTGTATTGTCCTTTACTGATGAAGAAGAAGCAATAAATTACTCCTATGAAATGGACAGGTATGCTGAAGCACATAGCGACCAGTCTTCACCGGAATACCTGGCTGCGATTGAAATTATTAAAGCAATAAGTAATGATGAGTTTATCCAGAGTTATATACAGAGCTGATTAGGCTTCTATAATTACCCCGGCAAAGGTTAGGCCTCCGCCAAAACCGAGCATCAATATTTTGTTCCCGGATTTTATCTTACCTGCTTTCATCGCCAAATCCCATGCTAAAGGGATTGAAGCCGACGAGGTGTTACCAAAGCATTCGATGCTGGTAAGCATTTTATCCATAGGGTAGTTTAACTCTGCGGCAACGGCTTCAATTATTCTCAGGTTGGCGCTATGCAGGATGATCCAATCCAATTGCTCCGCTTTCATGAAATTTTTCGCAAGTAATTCCCTTACTTTGGTTGTGACAGTCTGAATGGCCCATTTGAAAACGACTTTACCGTTTTGATGTATTTTTCCGTTGGCATCTATGTGCTCGCCGTTAACCAGTTCGTTATGTTGTGATAAATACAAATCTTTACCATGACTGCCGTCAGATCCGGTCACTGCATTTAATATTTTAGGCTGAATCCAGGGTTCCACAAGAGCTACTCCTGCCCCGTCGCCAAACAATATACAAGAGGTGCGATCTGTAAAGTCAGTAAATTTTGATAGCGTTTCTGCGCCAAAAACCAATATTTTTTTATGCGTTCCGGCGGCAATTAAGCCTTTTGCCAATACCAGGCCATATACGAAACCCGCGCAGGCGGCCATAATATCCAGGCAACCCGTATTTTGAATATTGAAGGCGTTTTGCACCTGGCTCGCCATACTGGGCATCACCTGGTCGGCTGTTGTTGTACCAACAAAAATAAAATCAACGTCATCTAAAGTAATTCCGGGATTTTCAGCTAACAGATTTTTGACCGCTTTGATACACATGTCACTGGTATACTCGTCTGATTCAGCAAACCTGCGTTCTTTGATACCCGTCCGGGATATTATCCATTCGTTGTTAGTTTCAATTTTATCGGCAAACCAGTCATTCGAAATTCTTTTAGAAGGTGCGTAAACACTTATTGCGGTTATTCTGGAGTTCATTTATTTAAAGTTAGATGTAATTGCCTTTAATCAAATATAGCAAGTGTTTGAATTGATTTTAATGAAAAATGAATTTAAAGTAAACAGTTAGCTATCAATCCCGTCCAACCTGTTTGGTGCGAGGCCCCTATTCCACGGCCCGTATCACCGTCAAAATACTCGTGGAAGAGAATGTAATCCTTAAAATGAGGATCATTTTGCAGCTTTTCATAGTCACCGTAAACCGCCCTGCGGCCATTATCATCACGCAGGAATATTTTTAACAACCGCATATAGAGTTCGTCGGCTACTTCTTTCAGGTTCATAAAGGTACCTGAATTTGTCGGGCACTCCACCTTAAAATTGTCACCATAATATTGGTAAAAACGATGCAAACTGTCAATAATCAGGTAATTCATCGGCATCCACACCGGTCCGCGCCAATTGCTGTTACCGCCAAACAAACCGCTGTCACTTTCAGCCGGTGTATATTTTACGCTGAACTGATGCCCGTCAATCGCTATTGAAAATGGATTATTAAGGTGATATTTAGATACACCGCGAATACCATGCGGACTCAAAAATTCATTCTCATCCAGCATATATTTGAGCAGCGATTTCATCCGGTAACTCCTGAGCAAACTTAATAAATGCCTTCCTTCGTTGTTTTTCTCATTCCAGCGCGATACGAGGGAAGCCAAATCGGGGCGGTTTTTCTCAAACCATTTCATGCGGCTGCTAAATATCGGGCTGTTTATAATATCGCCATCGTCGAGTACTTCCGTGGCAAACAATGGTATTAACCCCACCAAACTCCTAACCTTCATTTTTTGTACCGTATTATCAGACGAGCGCAACTGGTCGTAAAAGAACCCGTCTTCCTCGTCCCATAGACCCTCATTGTTATTTCCGAGATTATCTATTGCACCAGAGATATAAATAAAGTGCTCAAAAAACTTGGAAGCAATATCCGCATAAGCTACATCGTAAGTTGTCAGTTCGGCCGCTATACGCACCATGTTTAGGGATGACATCGCCATCCAACTGGTACCATCAGCTTGCTCCAAATACTGTCCATTGGGCAATTGCGCGTTTCTGTCAAATACACCGATGTTGTCAAGCCCAAGAAAACCACCTTCAAATATGTTGTTACCCTGGGCATCCTTGCGGTTCACCCACCAGGTAAAGTATAGCATCAGCTTATGAAATATACGTTCCAGGAACTTGGTATCCCCCGTGCCTCCGTTCGCTTCTTTATCTTGCTTGTACAGTGTCCACGTCACCATAGATAAAACAGGAGGGTTTACATCCCCAAAATCCCACTCGTAGGCCGGCAATTGTCCATTAGGGTGCATGTACCAATCGCGGGTAAGCAAAAGCAATTGTTGTTTGGCAAAATCCATATCCACATTTGCCAGTGCCAAACAATGAAATGAGAGGTCCCAGGAAGCAAACCAGGGATATTCCCACTTATCGGGCATGGATATGATATCGCGATTGTTCAGGTGCGGCCATTTACTGTTACGACCATTGAGCCTTTCGGCAGGTGGCCTTGGCCCCACCGGGTCGCCGTTGAGCCACTTATGAACATCGTAATGGTAAAACTGCTTGCTCCACAACATCCCTGCAAATGCCTGGCGCTGTATCATACCATGATCAGTCGTGTCGCTAGAATGTCGTTGCACATTGCTATAAAAATCATCAGCTTCCGCTTGCCGTTCCTTAAATATGGTATCAAAGTCATCAAATGTATTTTTTGCGTCAGCCGTAAGCCGGAGACGCAGGGTAACGCTTTGACCGGCCTTAACGGTTATATCATAATTCGCCGCTGCTTTGGTGCCGGTTCTTTTGGGGTTGATGGTTGGCGCCTGGTGAATCAAATAATCGTTAATGCTATCTTTATAATAGAGCTTGCCGTCATCGTAATTGTAAAGGCGTTTGGTATTGGTTTCATTTTCGCAGAACAGCAATTCGGGTTCACCTTCGGCTTTAAGCCAAAGCTGGCCAAGCTCCCGATGGAAGATATCGACTACACCATGCGCGTCATCTTCCAACCGGGGTTTATAATCATCGTTACCCCATGCCCATGTGTTGCGAAACCAAACTGTCGGCAGTACATTCAGAGCTGCATCCTGGTCGCCACGGTTACAAATGGTAATTTTGATTAAAATATCAGTGGGTAAATTCTTGGCATATTCGGTAAATACATCAAAATACCTGTTCTGGTCGAATGTGCCGGTATCAATCAGCTCAAATTCGCGGTCGTTTCTTGTCCGGCGTGCATTTTCATCCACCAGCCATTGATACGGATACTCCTGCTGCGGATATTTGTAGAGGGTTTTCATATAAGAATGTGTGGGCGTACTATCCAAATAATAGTACAATTCCTTCACATCTTCGCCATGGTTCCCCTGGGGGTTTGACAGGCCAAAATAACGCTCCTTCAGTATAGGGTCCTTTTTGTTCCAGAGAGCGATGGCGAAACACAGGTATTGTTCATCGTCGCAAATACCGGCAATGCCTTCTTCGCTCCATCGATAGGCTTTACTACGCGCCATATCATGGGTGATATAGTTCCATGCGTCACCGTTGGCACTGTAATCTTCACGCACAGTTCCCCATTGGCGGTCGGAAACATAGGGGCCCCATTTTTTCCAGGTACATTCCTTTAACCTTGTTTGTTCCTCGTTCATTTACTTCCAGGCATTTCTTAAAAACCGCAGCCAGTTACCGTGCATCATATTTTCGATATCCTGCTGTGTATAACCCCGTTTTTGTAAGATAGCAGGAATTTTCTGCAAATCTGCAATAGTCTCCAAATCATAAGGGCATTGCTCGCGTCCAAAGGCCCCATCTAAATCTGAGCCAATACCCACGTGAAGGGCATTCCCGGCAATTTGACAGATATGGTCCACATGGTCAATCATCACCTCCAGATTGCAGTTCATTTCCCTTGGAGTCGATTTAAACCGTATCCACCCTGGTACCATCATCCAGGCATCCAGCGGGGCGCCTATCACAGCTCCCCGATCTACAAGCGCCTTGATCATTTCATCGCTGTACTGCCGGTTGTGGTTTACCAATGCGCGGCAATTATTATGACTTGCCCATACATGGCCATTGAAATTATCCAGCGCCTGCCAAAAGGCATCGTCACACAAATGTGTAGCATCCAATATGATATTCAGCCTTTCTATTTCTTTCAATAAAGCCAGGCCTTGTGGTCCCATTTGGCCGGTTGCATCCGTCCCATTGGCATATCTTCCCGGTCCGTAATGTGCCGGACCAATAGCCCGGAGCCCATATTGATACGCTCTTTCCAAATGTCCAACTTTTATAATAGAGTCCGCGCCCTCCAAACTTAAAATATATCCTATTGGCTTCTTTTCCAGTGAATTATTGCTCCATACCTCAACATGTGCTTCAAGTGAATCCAGGTCATTTACCTGCACCATTTCCCCATCATCTTCCATTGCCCTGTACCAGGCAACTTGCCCCTGTGTTTGAGCCCAGGCTTGTTCCGGCGAATGCCATCCGGGCAATGGATTGCCCGGCGCAACATACCGTCCTATTTGCGTAGCCACTACTAAACCAATGTGTCCTTTGCGCAATTCATGTAGTGATACGGTCCCGTTTCCCCTATCGGGTTTATCGGTTAGTCCTTTTTCACGGGCATTTATTTCGGACACAGGTTTGCGCAGATCGCGGTTCCATTCCAGCGCGTTCATACTCAAATCAAGGTGGGCGTCGATAGTAAACATTTTGTTTCGTTATGTATTTATCGTAGAGACGCAATGCATTGCGTCTCTACCTTTGTGTTGTGAATTTCTTATGGAGACGCAAAATCTTGCGTCTCTACGGGTTAGATATTTATCTTTCTATCCCGTGCAATGTTTCTCCATTCACCACTTGTCTTGTTATCCTCAATAGTTATAGCGCGTTCATACAGAGCAACTGTTGGACATACGTGATAAGGCAATCCGTATAGTATATCCCCGACTTTATAATTGTGCCCTTTTCCGGCATCGACTACCAAGTGCTCTTCACTTTGGCCGACCATCTCGAGTTCCGGGGCATTCAAAAAATATATCCTTTTACTCAATTCATTTTCGGCGGACACCGATTTATGGCCCACATCCAGGCAAAGCTTTTTTTCGTCGGGCAGAGATATTACCCTTGATATTACTAAAGCCGCGGTCAAAAAGGGTTGCTCGGCACAAATTAAACTATATCCCCTGTCCCAGTAAATAAATGTACCGGGGCTGCATTCTACACGCTCTCTTTTAGCGTGAATTGGAAATGTAGGAGAGCCCCCTGCGATAATAATTGGCTCGGGGTACCCTTCTTGTATGATATCGTCCAGCAGTTCCAGTACAGACAAAAAGGCTTCATTGCACTTTTGAGTACGGGTTTCTAAATCAGCATCATGAATATGGCCATCATAAGCGTGCAAACCAACAATTTTGATACCAGGCAGTACACGGCAATCTGCATATAACTGAAATGCCTCTGAGGGAACTATACCTGTGCGGTTCTGACCGACATTGAGATCAATATAAACAGGAATTTCCAGGTTGTTTTCCCAAGCCCTGGCAGAAATATGATTTGCTGCCGCAATATTGTCAACCAGGCATGAATACCCGGTATTGGGATATGTTTTGATCAACTGGATAAAACGCTCCAGTTTCGGTCCAATCGGCTGATAGGCCAATAATACGTCAGGCGCTTTACATAGCCCAAGCATTTCGGCTTCAGCGATAGTAGCGCATTTAAATTTAGTGATGCCTGCTTCAAGCATCAGTAAAGTTGCTTCTTTACATTTATTGGTTTTGGCATGAGGGCGCAAACGCGATACGTCATCGATCATACTTTTAAGTATGCTAATGTTTTGCTTTACCCTGTCTGGATAAATGACAAGTGCCGGTGTATCCAGCTTCTCAATATCATCTATTGTATACCAGTCT